>ERZ827458.188-NODE-188-length-110599-cov-4.667680_pt1 | contig 110599 bp, 100 predicted proteins | sample MGYA00519706_ERZ827458 | MGnify/ENA primary metagenome ERZ827458 (study PRJEB31778, sample SAMEA3449309) | human gut metagenome | biome: human gut; feature: human-associated habitat; material: faeces | place: United Kingdom | collected 2010/2012 ... | reverse complement strand
GCCGCCGGAGCTTTACGCTTTGCGGACAGGAATCCAAACCTCCTCGAAATATCTGCCGTCCGGCGCGGAATAATACAGCTCCATATCCGGCCCGGGCGCTCTGTCGTAGCCCGAGGAGGGCAGCCATTCGCTGTACGCGCGGCTGAACAGGACGGGGATCGCCGTCCCGATCTGCTCGCTGACGTCGCTGCGGAACACCGCCCACGTCGCTTTCGGAATTTGTATGACGGTGAACCCCTCTGTTCTGCTTTTTTCGTTCTTCAACGCGCAGAGCATATAAGGGAACGTCCTGCCGTCCGACGCTTCGTAGCCGCAGACGGCGCGAACCGTACACGGCTCTCCCGCCGACGGCTTTGCGTTCGCCGCTTCAAAAATCCTTTCATAGCTGCCGTCTTGATGACATTCTGTCCAAAATGCCGGCACCGCCCCGTTGTCCTCGCAGCCGATACGCCGTTCGATGCCGAACACCTCGAACGCGTCCCGTTCCTCCATACGCCAATGCATAGCCTCTACTCCCTTGATTTGAATTTGAAAGACGAGAGACGGGAACAGCGTGAGCTGCGCGCCCGGCTTGCGCGCCTCGGAGGGCGTGCATCCGTGCTGGCGGACAAACGCGCGCGTAAAGCTGTCGGCGCTGTCGTAGCCGTAAAGCAGCGCGAGGTCGAGAACCCTCTCGTTCCCCGACTGCAGACGCATCGCGGCCAGCGACAGCCTGCGCTTGCGGATGTATTCGGACAGCGGCATCCCCGCAACGTAATAGAACAGCCGCCCGAAATGATACGGCGAATAGGTGGTGACGGACGAAACGTCCGCCGCCGCGCCGTCGTCCTCCATATGCGCTTCCAAATACGCCATCGCCCGGTTGAGCTGCGCAAGAACGTCCATATTTCGTTCCTCCCCGCTTTCGCGTTTCTCGTATTTCGAAAAAGAGTATAGCACATTCCGGCGCGCTTTGCCCGACTTTCGGCGCAGACTTTTGCAGGGTACGGACAAGAGCCGGCGGGGAAAACCGCCGGCCCTGTGCCGCTGCGCGCTCAGTCGTCGTATTCGGCGTCGAACTCAAGGATTCGTCCGGTCGCAGCGTGGATGGTGTACTCGTACTCCATCCGATCCTTGTAAAATTCGATCTCATACACCTTAACGCCGTCGTCGTCCTCAAACTTCGCCTTGGAGAGATACACCTCGCCGGCCGACAGGCCCGCATGCGAAAGCGCGATCTCTTTGGCGCGCTCCAAGCCGATATACGCGCCGTTGTCGCCCGTCTGCGTTTTGCTCTCGGCTTTTTTCTCGCGCACCGCGCCGGTCGAAGCGTCAATTTCATATTCGTACTTCGTCGTCGCGGTGTAGAAATCGATGTCATACACAAGCACGCCGTCTTCGCGGTCGCGCTTCTGCTCGGTGAACGTCGCGTCCGCCGCGCTCACACCGGCGTCCGCCAGCGCCGCATTCTTCGCGGCCTCCAGCCCGATGTCGTTTGCGCCCGTCTGCGTCTGGTTGTTGCGTTTTTCCGATTTCCGTTCGCGCACCGCGCCGGTCGAAGCGTCAATTTCATATTCGTACTTCATCGTCGCAGTGTAGAAATCGATGTCATACACAAGCACGCCGTCCTCGCGGTCGCGCTTCTGCTCGGTGAACGTCGCGTCTGCCGCGTTCACGCCTGCGTCCGCCAGCGCCGCGTTCTTCGCGGCCTCCAGCCCGATGTCGGTGTTATCCGGTTGCGTCTGGCCGCCGCGCAGCTCCGACTTCTTCTCGCGCACCGCGCCGGTCGAAGCGTCAATTTCATATTCGTACTTCATCGTCGCAGTGTAGAAATCGATGTCATACACAAGCACGCCGTCCTCGCGGTCGCGCTTTTGCTCGGTGAACGTCGCGTCCGCCGCACTCACGCCTGCGTCCGCCAGCGCCGCATTTTTCGCGGCCTCCAGCCCGATGTCGGTTTCCTCCTGCACGGGCGTGCTTGTCTCAGGCGTGCTCGTTTCGGGTATGCTCGTCTCAGGTGTGCTCGTTTCGGGTGTACTCACATCCGCAGCGGCGTCCGATTCCTCCGAAACGGGCGCGCTTGTATCGCCGGTATCCATACCGGGCGTCACCGCGTCCGCATACCCCTGCTGCACCTTGGCACGCCGCGAGAGCACCGTGCCGTCCGAAGCCTTGATGACGTATTCCCATTCGATGCCGTTGGCCGTGAATTCGACCTCGTAAACAAAGCTCCCTTTTTCAAAATCAAAATCCGTGTATCCGAAATTCGCGTCCGCACTGCTGACGCCTGCGTCCAGCAGCGCCTTTTCCTCCGCGGCCGCCGTGCCGATGGAATTGCTTTTCGCGATGCTTTCCGCGGCGAACGCGGTCGCCGTTCCGGCGGCGGCAAGGATGGCCAGCATGCATACGCTCGTTATGATCGCCCGTTTCGGCGTTGTAAATAAGGTTTTCAGCTTCATTGTCCTTCATCCCTTTCGTTTGTTGTGCCCCTATTGTAAAGCACAAAGATGAAAGCCGCATTAGAGCGCCGAATTTTTTTCGGGCATTCTGAAAACAAATATGCTGCCCTTTCCCGGCTCGCTCGTCACGCGGATGTCGCCGCCGTGCAGCCGCGCGATCTCCCGCGCCATAGCCAGGCCGAGACCCGTACCCTCGCCGCTGCGCGCCGCGTCGGCCTGATAGAAGCGGTTGAACACCTTTTCCTGCTGCTCGGGCGCGATTCCGACGCCGTTGTCCTCGACGGAAAGCAGGACGCAGCCGTCCGCCCGCTCGACCTTCACGCGGATATATCCGTTCTCGCGACCGTAGCGGTAGGCGTTGCCGACAAGGTTGGTGAGCAGACGGCCGAGCAGCGCGCGGTCGCCTTCGACGACGACGCCGTCCGCCGCTTCACAGGTCAGCGTGATGCTTTTCTCCCGAATGAGCGCCAGATCCTCGCAGGCCGAGCGGACGAGCGCCGACAGGTCGACCGGCTCCGCCGCGCAGCCCTCCGCGCGGCGTTCCAGACGCGTAAAGCTGAGCATATCCTCCACCAGCCGCGTCATCCTCCGGCTCTGGCGGGAAATCACCTCCAGCGCCTCGCGGTATTCCTCCGGACTTCTGTCCCGCTCCAGCGTATACTCGCACTGCGCGCGAATGACGCTGACCGGCGTGCGCAGCTCATGGGAGGCGTCCGACGTAAACTGCCGTTCGGCCTCGAACGCCTCGTCCAGCCGGTCGAACATCGCGTTGAAGGTGTCGGCAAGCCGGTGCAGCTCGTCGCGGCCCGCGCCGAGCGCGATCCGCTTTTTCAGGTCGCGGCCGCTGCCGATTTCCGCAGCCGCGGCGGTGATGGTCTGGATAGGACGCAGGGTCCTGCCGGCGATCCAGTATCCGCCGAGCACCGCAAGAACCAGCAGCAGCGGCATAGCGACCAGCGAAAGGCCCGCCACCGAGGTGAGCTTGTCGTCCTCCTGATGGACGGACACCGACCCGCGCAGCCACAGACCGCCCGGCACCTCGACGGAGAGCAGGCGGTCGTAAATGAAATAGGTCGTCCCCCGCGAATCGACCGTCTGGAACTGCCCGTCCGACAGGGCGACGGCGGAGGGAAGCGCGCCGACGGGATTCGAGCCGTACAGCAGGCTGCCGTTCCCCGCGTAAAGCGCCGCGGTCACGCCGTTGACCTCGTCTAAAAAGTCATAATCGACCACCAGCCATCCGTCGCCGTACCGAATGGCCTGCTCGTGCTCGTCCGCGTCGGCGGGCAGCGTGCGGACATATTCCACCTCGCCGAGATTGTCCTCCACCAGCGCGATGAGGTTGTCGCCGACGACCTGCCGCAGCACCGTGCTGCCGACGGTCAGAATGACCAGAAAGGTGGACGCGACCACCACCAGCAGCACCGCCGAAAAATACAGCGTGATTTTTGTGCGGACGGACAGCCCCTTCATACGCCCTCCCGCAGCACATAGCCGCTGCCGCGCACCGTGTGAATGAGCTTCGGCTCGAAGCCGTCGTCTATTTTCTTCCGCAGATAGCGGATGTATACGTCCACCACGTTCGTGCCGCCCTCGTACTCGAAATTCCAGATATGGTTTTCGATCTTCTCCCGCGAGAGGACGATGCCGCGGTTGCGCAGCAGGTATTCCAGCAGCGCGTACTCCTTCGCGGACAGCGCGATTTCCCGCCCGCCGCGCCGGACCGTGTGCGCCGCGCAGTCCATCGTCAAGTCCGCGACGGCAAGCGTGTTGTCCGCCATTCCGAACGGGCTGCGCGTCATCGCGCGCAGGCGCGCCATCAGTTCTTCAAAGGAAAAGGGCTTGACCAGATAGTCGTTGGCGCCGCCGTCAAGCCCTTTGACGCGGTCGGCCACCGAATCGCGCGCGGTCAGGAACAGGACGGGCGTCGTTTTCCCCGCCTGCCGCAGACGACGCAGCACCTCGAAGCCGTCGGCCTTCGGCATCATCACGTCGAGGATTACGGCGTCGTATTCCGCCACGGACAGGCAGTGCAGCGCCTCCTCGCCGTCGAAGCAGGCGTCTACGCTGTAACCGTCTGCGGTCAGCTTTTTCGTCAGAATGCTATTGAGGTCGCGTTCGTCCTCGGCTATCAGAATGCGCATGGCGCTCTCCCTTCTTCTGCCGCTGCGGCGGCAAATCGGTTGTTGTTTATAAAATCGGTAAACGTATTCCGCTCTGCCGGCGGGCGGCAGAATCGGTTCGCCCGTTCCCGCGCCGGCTTCGGGCGCAAAGCCGCGCGGCGCGCTTGGCCGCAGGCGTCCCTTTTCCCGCCGGCCGGCTTTGCGCTTTTTCCCGTTCCGGCCGGCTTTCCGGCCGCCGGGGCGGGCCTCTCGCCGGGGCGGGAACGCCCGACGTCCCCGCAGGCCGGTCGAACCGCCTGCGGACGCCGCAAGCCCGCGCGGCGTCACAGAGTCTTGCACTGCGCTTCAAAAACAGATTATATTTTGATCAAATCATAGCATATCGCTTTTCGTCTTTCAATCTGTTCCGCGAATGAAATTGCAAAAAAAGCGTGAACAAATGTCGTATTTGCCGCCGTCATTCCCCAAACGGCCCTTGCCGTCGGGTATGTATGCGCGTCCGAAGCAGGGGGGATTGGCGTTTTTTTATCTCAACCATTTGTTGGAAATGCATAAATTTTCCCTTTTTCCTTCTTAAGGGGTATTGACGAAAATGGAAAATTATGGTACATTTATGACGAAAGGGGGGACGTTTTTTGTTTTGCGCACACATCCGAAAAACCGCAGACGGCGGCGCCGAGCGGCAATCGGTCGAAGCCCACTGCCGCGGCACGGCGGATATCGCGGCGGCCTGCCTGCCGGAGACGCTGCGCGGCATAGGCGAGCTGGCCGGTCTGCTGCATGACATGGGCAAATGCACAGCCCCATTTCAGGATTACCTCGAAGCGGCGTTTGCCGGAAAAAACGTGCGCCGCGGAAGCGTGAACCACACCTTTGCCGGCGTGCGCTTTCTGTGGGAGCGCTGGCACACCGATGCGAATCCCCCGATGCGCCGCGCAGCCGCCGAGCTGGCGGCGTTCGCGGCGGGCGCGCATCATGCGCTGTTCGACTGCATAGCGCCCGACGGGGCGGACGGCTACGCGCACCGTCTGGAGCCGCTTGCCGAGTACGCCGACGCGCGGGCGGCCTTCCTGCGCTGCTGCGCGGACGAGGAAGCGCTCGACGCGCTCTGCGTTCGGGCGGAGGCGGAAACGAAAGCCGTCCTCGACCGATGCTTCACGATGGCGGGCGCGCTGGAGGGAAATGCGAGACAGACGGCGTTTGCTTTTTACGCCTCCCTGCTGGCCCGCCTGCTGCTTTCGGCCGTCATCGAGGGCGACCGTCTGGACACGGCGTCCTTCATGCTCGGCCCGCCCGCCGAACCGCCGGCCTATGATTGGCGGACGCTGCTGGCAAGCGTGGAGGCGAAGCTGCAAGCCCTGCCCGCCGATACCGAAATCGACCGCGCGCGGCGCGCCATATCCGACGCCGCCCGGGCGTCCGCGCGGCGCGAAACCGGCATTTACAGGCTCGACGTACCCACCGGCGGCGGAAAAACGCTCACCGCCTTGCGTTTTGCGCTCGCGCACGCGGCGGAGAAGGAAAAGAAACGCATCTTTTTCGTCATCCCTTACCTCAGCATTCTGGAACAGAACGCCGCCCGAATTCGGGAATACCTGCAAAACGACGCGCTCGTGCTTGAGCACCATTCCAACGTCGTCCGCGAAGCTGCGAACGGCGAGGCGCTCGACGACAACGAACTGCTGGCCGATTCCTGGCGCGCGCCGGTCGTCATTACCACGCTCGTGCAGCTTCTCAACACCTTTTTCGACGGCCGGACGTCCTGCATCCGGCGGATGCAGGCTCTGTGCGGCAGCGTGCTCGTCATCGACGAGGTGCAGTCCGCACCGCGCTCACTGCTCTCGCTGATGAACCTGACGCTCAACTTTCTTTCGGAGGTTTGCGGTGCGACGGTCGTGCTCTGCTCGGCCACCCAGCCGCATCTGGAAAAGCTGCGCTATCCGCTGCGGTTTGCGGCCGACGCCGACCTCGTACCCTGCGACGGCGCACTTTGGGAGCGTTTCCGCCGCACCGAACTCATCGATAAGCGCCGTTCGGGCGGCTACGACACGGCCGAGCTGGCGGCGCTGGCCGCCGAAACCGCCCGCAAGGCGGGCAGTCTGCTTCTGGTCTGCAACACCCGCGCGCAGGCGCGCACGCTGTATGCGGCGCTCGGCGCGGTCTGGAGCGGCAAGCGCCGGCACCTGTCCACGTCGATGTGTACCAAGCACCGCAAGGCTGTTCTGGAGGACGTCTGCGCCGCGCTTAACGCGCGCGAGCCGCTCATCTGCGTCACGACGCAGCTCATTGAAGCGGGCGTGGACGTCTCCTTCGGCAGCGTTATCCGCATTCTGGCGGGCATGGACAACGCCGTTCAGGCCGCCGGACGCTGCAACCGCAGCGGCGAATACGGCGAGCTGCGCCCCGTGCTGCTGGTCAATTATCGCGGCGAGAATTTGAGCCGCCTGCCGGAAATCTACCATGCACAGCAGGTATGCGAGGATCTGCTGCTGCGCTTTGAACGCGACCCCGCCGCGTTTGACGGCCGGCCGGACAGCGAAAGCGCGCTGAACGTCTATTATACCCTTCTGTACAAAAATGCGAACACAGACGCGTCGGAAGGCCCGCTGTCCAAGGGTGAACCCACGCTGCTGGAGCTGTTGTCTGTCAACAAGGGCGGCACCGCGAAATGCAGTTCGGCGGCGCAGTATACCTTCCGGCAGGCGTTCCGAACGGCGGGAGACGAATTTCGGGTGTTCGACGACCACACGCAGGACGTGCTGGTTCCTTACGACGGGGACGGACGCGCGCTCATCGACGCGCTCGGCTCGGAAAAAGCGCGGCACGACCTTGCGTACCGCCGCAGCCTGCTCCGGCAGGCGGCCGCGTACAGCATCTCGCTGTACGACTACGAGGTAAGAGCGCTTTGCGAAGCCGGCGGACTGCGCAACGTCACGCCCGACGGCGCCGTTCGGGCGCTGTCGGGGCACTACGACGAGGAAACCGGCTTTTTCACAGAAAGCAAACCGGAATTTTGGAATATATGACATGTTTGGAAAGGAGAATGTGCAGTGAAGCATATATGTCTCGGATGCCCGCCGTGCGCCCGTCCGCGCCGGAATGGGTGCGGCACAGGCATACCGCCGGCGGACGGCTTGCGAAAGGGAGGCGCATCATGACGCACCGCAACACAGTCGAATTTGAAGTCAGCGGCGCTTACGCGCTGTTTTCCGACCCGATTATGCGCGTCGGCGGCGAAAAATCCTCTTTGCAGATCCCCACCTACGAAGCGCTCAAGGGCATTCTTTCCTCCGTCTACTGGAAGCCCACCATCGTCTGGTACATCGACGCCGTGCGCGTTATGAACCCGATTCGGATGGAGGTCAAGGGCATACGGCCAATCAAATACAACGGCGGCAACGAGCTGGCCTACTACACCTACCTCAAGGACTGCCGTTATCAGGTGCGCGCGCATTTCGAGTGGAACGAAAACCGCCCCGAGCTGGCCGCCGACCGTGACGAGCACAAGCACCACAACATCGCCCGCCGGATGATCGAACGCGGCGGGCGGCGGGACGTGTTCCTCGGCACGCGCGAATGCCAGGGCTATGTCGAGCCCTGTGTGTTCGGCGAGGGCGAGGGTGCGTACGATGGGGAAGCGCACGATATGGATTTCGGAATGACCTACCACGGCATCACCTACGCCGACGAGGCGTATTCCGAGGAAACGAAAAACGCCCTCACCGTCCGCTTCTTTCACGCGGTGATGAAAAAGGGCGTCGTCGAATTCCCGCGCCCGCAGGACTGCGACTATACGCGGCGCGCCGGGACGATGGCCGTCAAGCCCTTCGGACTGGGGCGGAATCAGTGTCCGGCAGCGCTTTTGGAAGAGGAGGTGGAGAAAAATGGGCATCCTGCAAACGGCCTACCGCACCTATCAAATGCTGAGTCAGACAGAAGGCATTTTTGATTACAGAGACGACGGCACGAAGCCGCTCGCGCCCGTTTCGCACATCCTCCAAAACGCGCAGATTGAAATCACGCTCACCGATGAAGGGAAGTTCCTCAGCGCCGTCCCCGTCTCCAAGGGTGACGAAAGCACGATCATCCCCGCGACCGAGGAATCGGCCGGCCGCACCAGCAGACCGGAGCCGCATCCGCTCTGCGACCAGCTTGCCTATCTCGCTCCGTCGGACGACAACAAGCACGAAGCCTATCTGGCGCTGCTGACGGCATGGGCGGAATCGCCGTATTCGCACCCGCTTGTCCGCGCGGTGCTGACCTACGTCCGAAGCGGCACTATCCTGTCCGATTTGGAGAGGGAAAGGATCATCGTACGGAACGCGGACGGCAGTCTCGGCAGCGGCAAGCTCGCCGGCACCGACTACACAAAGTGCCTCGTCCGCTGGCGGATGATTCCGGCGCCGGACGAGGAAAAATCGGAGAGCTATCGGAATCCGGCGCTGTTCGAGAAATGGGCGTCTTTTTACAACGACCTCCGCGTCGGTCAGCCGCACGGCATCTGCCAGATTTCCGGCGAGGAGGACGTCCTCTGCCAGAGCCACCCCAAGGGTACGCTTTCCTCCGCCTACGGCGCGAAGCTGATTTCGGCCAACGACAGCGCCAATTTTACCTACCGCGGCCGTTTTGCGACGCCCGAAGCAGCCGTCTCGGTCGGCTATACCGCCTCGCAAATGGCGCACAGCGCGCTGCGCTGGCTTGCAACCAATCACGGCAAGCAGTCGGGCGACCGTATCTTTCTCTGCTGGAATCCCGAGGGAAAAGAGACGCCGGGGAATCTGCTGTATGCCTTCGACGCAGGCGAGGACAAACGGGATTTCGTCAGCTATCGGGAAGAACTCAGAAAAACACTGGACGGATACGGCAATAAGCTCCGGCCGCAGGATGACGTCGTCATCGCCGCGCTGGAGGCCGCGACCACCGGCCGGCTGAGCGTGACCTACTACACGGAGATGAAAAGCGCGGATCTGCTCGACCGCATCGAGCACTGGTATGATACCTGCGCATGGGACGGCGGAAAGTTCAATGTGCCGACGCCCTCGTTTCGGGAAATCATCCTCTGTGCCTTCGGCAAGCCAAGCGGTAACGGACTGTCCCTTGACAAACGGGACGCCAAGCTTGCCGGCAAGTATTTTCAGAAGCTTTTGAGCTGTCTGACCGAAGGCCGCAGCATCCCGCCCGACCTCGTGCGCGCGCTGGCGGCACGCGCCGATACGCCGCAGGCGTACGAGGCAGGCCCTCTTGCGCGCATCCGGCACACGGCCTGCGCGCTGATTCGCAAATACAGAAACGACCAAGCCAAAAGGGAGGAATGGAAAGTGACACTGGACACCGAGAACCGCGACCGCAGCTATCTGTTCGGACGGCTGCTGGCGGTGCTGGAGCAGGCGGAGGCGGCGACATACGGCAAAGAGGACCGGCGCGAAACCAACGCCCTCCGCCGTCTGACGCGCTACACGCAGCAGCCGATGCATACCGCGCGTGCGCTGTATGAAAAGCTCAACCCCTATCTCAACCGCCTGATGCGGAACAAGCCGGGGCTGTACCGGCAGTACCGAGCGCTGTTCGACCAACTGTTCGGCCTGCTGGACGAATTGGAGCACACCTCGCTGAACGAGCCGCTGGAGGACGTATATCTGCTCGGCTATTCCAGCCAGCGCAGCGCGCTTTTCACAAAACAGGAACAGAACGAAACAAATACAGACGGAGGGAACACAGATGAGTAAACTGAAAAACAAAATCGACTTCGCGGCGCTGCTCTCGGTAACGATGGCCAACCCCAACGGCGACCCGCTCGACGGCAACCGCCCGCGCGTCGATCTGGACGGCTACGGCGAGATTTCCGACGTATGCATCAAGCGCAAGCTGCGCAATCGTATGCAGGATTTGGGAGAAGCGGTGTTCGTTCAGTCTGCCGACCGCTGCGACGACGGCTGCGGCAGCCTCAGCGAACGTGCACAGGGGTTATTCCAAGAATTGGGAGCGCAGAAAGCAAAGGAAGATGCCTGCGCGGCAGCGGCCTGTGAAAAATGGCTGGACGTCCGCAGCTTCGGACAGGTTTTTGCGTTCAAAGGAAAGGGCGGCAAAAAAGAAGAAGGCGAAGACGGCAAAGGCGTCTCCATCCCCGTGCGCGGGCCGGTTTCGATTCATCAGGCGGTCAGCCTTTCGCCGGTCGACGTCCGCTCCATACAGATTACCAAGAGCGTCAACGGCGAACCGTCCGAGGGAAGAAGCTCCGACACGATGGGCAGCAAGCATTTCGTCCAGTACGGGCTGTATCTGCTCAAGGGCTCGATCAACGTGCAGCTTGCCGAAAAGACGGGCTTTTCCGCAGAGGACGCCGAAACGCTCAAGGAATGCCTGCGCACGTTGTTCGTGAACGACGCTTCGGCCGCCCGTCCGGAAGGGTCGATGGAAGTATACAAGCTGTACTGGTGGCAGCATAACTGCGCCAGCGGGCAGTATTCCTCGGCAAAGGTCCACCGCTCGCTGCGGGTCGCGCCCAAGGACGGCGTGCGGCAGCCGTCGTGCGCGGACGACTACGTCATCACGCTCGAGAGCCTTCCGAATCTGGAGCCCGAAATAATCGATGGCGTATAGCGAGGAGGAGTATCTTCCGCTTTCGGGCTTACAGCACTTTGCGTTCTGCCGCCGGCAGTGGGCGCTCATTCACATTGAGCAGCTTTGGGCGGACAATTTCCACACGGCCGACGGCACGCTGTTCCACGAGCGCGCGCATGACAAGGAACGCTTCGAGAGTCGGGGCGATCTGCTGATTACGCGCGGGATGCGGGTCTTTTCGGCGACGCTGGGCGTTTCCGGCGCCTGCGACGTGCTGGAGTTCCGCCGCACGGCCGACGGCGTGCGCCTGGCCGGCCGCGAGGGCCTCTGGACGCCCTTCCCAGTCGAATACAAGCGCGGGCAGCCGCCGGACGGCGATTGGGACGCGCTTCAGCTCTGCGGACAGGCGATGTGCCTGGAGGAAATGCTCTGCTGCGACATCCGCGAGGGCGCGCTGTTCTACGGCCAGACCCGCCGCCGCGTCCCCGTGTCCCTGTCCGATACGCTGCGCGAAAGGGTGCGCGCCGCGCTCGAGGAAATGCACGCGCTGTACCGCCGCGGCCACACGCCGCTCGTCAAGCCCTCCAAGGGCTGCGGCGCCTGCTCGCTCAAGGCGCTTTGCCTGCCGGCGCTGACCCGGGCCGGTTCGGCCGCCCGCTATCTGGCCGAAGCAATCGGAGGTGAGAGCGAACCGTGAGAAAGCTGCTCAACACGCTGTTTGTAACCTCGGAAAACGCGTATCTGTCGCTCGACGGCGAGAACGTCGTCGCCAGTCGGGACGGACAGGAGGCCGCGCGCTATCCGCTGCATATGCTGTCCGGCATCCTCTCCTTTTCCTACGCGGGCGCTTCGCCGGCGCTGATGGGCGCGTGCGCCAAGCGCGGCGTCAGTCTGGCGTTCTGTACGCCGGGCGGGCGCTTTCTCGCGCGTGTCGGCGGCGAGGGCGGCGGCAACGTCCTGCTGCGCCGCAGCCAGTACCGCGCCGCGGACGACCCCGCCGAAAGCTGCCGCCTCGCGCGCTGTATGATCGCCGGCAAGCTCTACAACGCGCGCTGGAGCATCGAGCGTACCCGCCGCGACCACGCGCTGCGCGTGGACGAAGCGGCGCTCTCCGCCGCCTCCGACACATTGCAGTCGCTTCTGCCGTCGGTCGCCGCGGAAATAGAGCTGGAGCGTCTGCGCGGCTTGGAGGGGAAGGGCGCGGCGGCCTACTTCGGCGTACTGGACGAAATGATTCTCAACGCCAAGGACTGCTTCTTCTTCCGCGAACGCAGCCGGCGGCCGCCGCTGGACCCGTTCAACGCGCTTTTGTCCTTCGCGTACAGCCTGCTCGCGCTCGACTGCGCGGCGGCGCTGGAAAGCGTGGGGCTGGACGCCTACGTCGGCTTTCTGCACCGCGACCGGCCGGGCCGCACCTCGCTGGCGCTGGATCTGATGGAGGAATTGCGGCCGTGCATGGCCGACCGCTTCGCGCTTACGCTGGTCAACAACCGCGTTCTCCGCCCCGAAGACTTCGAGACGAGCGAAAGCGGCGCCGTTCTGCTCCGCGACGAGGCACGGCGGGTATTCCTCAAGCACTGGCAGGAGAAGAAGCAGGATACGCTTACACATCCGTATCTGAAGGAAAAGCTGCCGTGGGGATTGGTCCCGTATGTGCAGGCGCTCCTGCTGGCGCGCCGTCTGCGCGGCGATCTGGACGCATACCCGCCGTTTTTATGGAAGTGACGAAATGCTTGTTCTGATTACATATGACGTCAATACCGAAAACGCCGCCGGCCGCAAGCGGCTGCGGCAGATCGCCAAGCAGTGCGTGAATTACGGTCAGCGCGTGCAGGCGTCGGTGTTCGAGTGCCTTCTGGACGCCGCGCAATGCCGTGTCTTACAGGCAAAGCTCTGTGCGATCATAGACCCCGAACGGGACAGCCTTCGCTTTTATTACCTCGGCAACCGCTATGAAAACAAAGTCGAGCATTTCGGTGTCAAGCAGGCTTATGATCCCGAAGGCGTCCTGCTCGTCTGATGTCCGGCGCATCATTCACGCCGCAGCACCACAGTACACAGCGCAGAGCGCGGCCGCCGAAAGCCCTTATAGCGCTTGACGCCTCTGTGCCTTTTTTACAGCACACGGCGCAGGGTGCTGCGGCCGAAAGCTGTCACACAGCTTTTGCAAAGCATAGCTTAGCGGCAGTGCGCGGTGTAGGGCGCGACTTTAGAAAACCGCCGAACCGCTGTCGCCCCGGGATATAAGCGGCAGCAGTACAGCGCGGGGGAGAGCGGCGCAGCGGAACGTCTGTACCCGCTGCCCGAGCACAGCTTGTTCCCCCCCCAGTATAGCTAGCCGGCCTCCGAAATCCGCCGGCCTGCTGCCGCTGGATATTTGCGGCAGCACAACACGGGGAGAGCGACGCAGCAGAGCATCTGCGCCCGCTGCCACGCACGGCTTGCCCGCGGCCACCCGCCGAAAGCCGTTACGCAGCTTTTGCAATAGCATAGCTTAGCGGTAGTGCACGGTGTAGGGCGCGACCGTTGGATCGCTGTCGCCGTATATTGGCAACAGAACGATGCAGGGAGAGCGGCGCGGCAGAACGTCTGCGCCCGTTGTCCACGCACAACTTGCCCAGTATAGCCAGCCGGCCTCCAAAATTCGTCGGACTGCTGTCGCCAAATATAGGTGACCGCACGACGCGGGGAGAGAATGGCGCAGCGGAACGTCTATACCCGCTGCCCGCGCACGGCTTGTCCCCCCCAGTATAGCCAGCCAGCCTCCGAAATCTGTCGGACTGCTGTCGCCGGATATTTGCGGCAGCACAACACGGGGAGAGCGACGCAGCAGAACGTCTGTACCCACTACGGCTTGCCGGATATAGTCGGTCGCCCGCCAAAATCCGCCGGCCTGCTGCCGCCGGATATAGGCGGTCGCACGACGCGGGGGGAGAACGGCGCAGCAGAGCGTCTATGCCTGTTGCCCGCGCACAACTTGCCCAGTATAACCGGCCGACCATCGGTTGGTTTGTGCCGCCTTGCTCCAACCCGATTGCTGCGGCTTTAGCGAGTCAGGTAGGTATGCTTGCAGTCTGCCTTTCGGTTCGAGCTTGTCCGAAAATCGCTTGTTCGGGTGGTAGATTACGATTTTCCCCGAGTTGATCACCGATTTCGGCGCTTCGGACGCTGCATCGCACACTTACCGTTTTCGGCAAGATAACGCGGAGCGGTAAAACCTGCCGTGTCGTCTGCAACGCCGTCTTCCGGTTCTCGGACAGCCGTCCTGCTGTGGGAGACCACCACCCGGTTCCCGCAGTTCTGCTTGCGCTTACGCTTCCTGTGGACAGCCGTCAAACCGACCGCGCCCAAGCACAAGTGCTTCACCTGCGTCGGTGTGGGCCGCAGCGAGCGGGAAGCGTGATGTGCGAAACCGAAGCGCACAGCCCCTCTCCGCAGGGTTCGCACCCGCGCGCAAGCCGTTTGAAACCGTCAAGCCAGATTTTTACCCGGTTTTCAAACAAGCATTGCGCCAAAAATAACCGTTTTTACATACAAATGGAAAAATATGCGCAAAAGAACATAAAAGTCATTTCGTCTTTTATGCACTTTTGCTGTCGCACCCCGCCCGGGGTGCGTGGATTGAAATTGTAATTCCGCTTTATCGGTGTTTGAGTTATTAGGTCGCACCCCGCCCGGGGTGCGTGGATTGAAATTGTGGAGGTCGCTCGCAAATGTGCGAGAGTATTTGGTCGCACCCCGCCCGGGGTGCGTGGATTGAAATTTGAAGTGTATAGGCAAGAATTTGCAGATATTAGTCGCACCCCGCCCGGGGTGCGTGGATTGAAATCGTTATATCGTATTTAACCCATTTATTATCGTGGTGTCGCACCCCGCCCGGGGTGCGTGGATTGAAATAAATCGCTTATGGAAAGTGAATATGAAGCGTTGACGTCGCACCCCGCCCGGGGTGCGTGGATTGAAATACCAACTATTCAGTTATTTACAAAGGAAATTTCGCGTCGCACCCCGCCCGGGGTGCGTGGATTGAAATTTCTCTCTCGTCACATAATACGGAAACTACAAAAAGTCGCACCCCGCCCGGGGTGCGTGGATTGAAATATTGATGTTGCCCGCAAATGTGCGAAAGTATTTGACGGTCGCACCCCGCCCGGGGTGCGTGGATTGAAATAGAAACTCTTACAAAATTAGTGGAAAGGTTGGATAAGTCGCACCCCGCCCGGGGTGCGTGGATTGAAATAATGGCAGGAGCTACGGCTTTGTTTTATGCTAATCCGTCGCACCCCGCCCGGGGTGCGTGGATTGAAATATGCTGTCCGGCGAGAGGATTTGCTCTCGCCGGAGTCGCACCCCGCCCGGGGTGCGTGGATTGAAATCAGCATCATCCACATCTTAGCGACGTCTGATTTGGTCGCACCCCGCCCGGGGTGCGTGGATTGAAATAAAAAAAATGAAAGTAACAATCAAAGGAATGGCTCGTCGCACCCCGCCCGGGGTGCGTGGATTGAAATGAAATCGTCGAGAACAGCCAACAGACAAGCACGACAGGTCGCACCCCGCCCGGGGTGCGTGGATTGAAATCGTTATCTACATCTATAACATTAAAAGACAATGAGTCGCACCCCACCCGGGGTGCGTGGATTGAAATTAGCGATGACTTTGTCCCGACAGCTCGCAAATGTGGTCGCACCCCACCCGGGGTGCGTGGATTGAAATTTAAGAGGGATGTTAGAAGTAAATAAAATAAAATAGTCGCACCCCACCCGGGGTGCGTGGATTGAAATATTGACTCCTTAGCGTTGGCCGCTACCCGTATTAGGTCGCACCCCACCCGAGGTGCGTGGATTGAAATACCGAAGGGACGAACTACACCGTCACCGACAGCGGCGTCGCACCCCACCCGGGGTGCGTGGATTGAAATGCCATACGGCGGTTGAATTGGTAACGCCATTCTGCGTCGCACCCCACCCGGGGTGCGTGGATTGAAATTTCGGGATGCGGAGCGGGTCGAAGCAGCGCGGCAAGTCGCACCCCACCCGGGGTGCGTGGATTGAAATTTCCTCATCGGCTGCGCCCTCTCAATTCATCGTCAGTCGCACCCCACCCGGGGTGCGTGGATTGAAATGTTGAGACCGCTCGCAAATGTGCAAGAGTATTTGAGTCGCACCCCACCCGGGGTGCGTGGATTGAAATGTTTTTTGGTCTACACTCAACCAATCAACTTCGGGGGTCGCACCCCACCCGGGGTGCGTGGATTGAAATGACAAATAGGGCGATGTGTTGATTACTCTCAGTTTCTGGTCGCACCCCACCCGGGGTGCGTGGATTGAAATTTTTTTACACCTTACGCGCCCCAAACAACGCGGCGTCGCACCCCACCCGGGGTGCGTGGATTGAAATTCCCATGATAAAGCCCTTCCGCAAGTTCACCCAGTCGCACCCCACCCGGGGTGCGTGGATTGAAATGATGAGGTGTATAAATGTATAACGTTATAAGACAACGTCGCACCCCACCCGGGGTGCGTGGATTGAAATAGCAAGCAAGCTCGCTTCGTCGATGATAAGTAGACGTCGCACCCCACCCGGGGTGCGTGGATTGAAATGTGACCTGCTGGGTATACCGAAAAGAACGCTGGAGGTCGCACCCCACCCGGGGTGCGTGGATTGAAATGGAAAAACATGACGCTCAATCAACCAAGCATTTTGTCGCACCCCACCCGGGGTGCGTGGATTGAAATTGCGCCTCTTTTCGCTTCCGAATCAAAAGCTTAAGTCGCACCCCACCCGGGGTGCGTGGATTGAAATGCCCTTATACTGTATCCTGAAAACGAACAACATCAAGTCGCACCCCACCCGGGGTGCGTGGATTGAAATTTTCAATTTAGTCGACAAATTGAATATATCATAGTCGCACCCCACCCGGGGTGCGTGGATTGAAATTTTGTAAAACATAAACCGCCGCAGCTTAAGCCGTGTGTCGCACCCCACCCGGGGTGCGCGGATTGAAATTTTGATGTTTTCTCTCGGTTGTCCGAAATCCGGCGTTACACGCTTTGCAGGTGTGCGGATTAACGTTATGTGGAAGCCGAGTCTTTGGATTTGGCGGAATACTTTCGTTCCTTGTTCCTTGCATCGATGTTTGGCTTCGCTGACGATATGGGTGAAACAACCGCTAACCGCCGCGGCCTTTCAACTCAAAAGCGTGCTTCATAAGCCCAAAGACGACTTTCTTTGTTCCCAATACGCTTGCTTCGGGAATTCACGGCTTCTATACGGCTCAAATTCGTTCCTATTTTGCGGACGTCTGTTCTTAAGCCGGAGTTCAATCTTTCGATCCGAGCGCACAAGTCCGGCTCGGACGGCGGTTTTCGTTCTCCCTCTGTATAAATACATAGAACGCCGCCAAATGCATGTCTGCCGGCGGCGCCGATTCGCCCGCCGCTTTGTTGTTTCACGGTCTCTGTTCCCCAAAAAGAAAAGCCCCGATTGTGTCGGGTGTCTTGACCTTTTGTCAGTCGGTTTACCGAGGATTCAAAAGGGACCAAAAACGAAGCGGTGATAGCCATTGCGCTCAACGTAAGCCGTCACGCTTTTTGAGCGGATACCGGACAGTCTCGGACGCCGGACAGTCGTTTTCTGCTTTTCGGACGCAGTTTTTCGCGCGTCTGAAACATACATTTCATAGTGACAGCGGCATTGATAAGGGCAGGCACACATCTGTTCTGGCGTATTCATACATAGCTGCGGTCACTTACGGTTCGACATCATAAGGTTCGGATGCGCAGGCACTGTATGCCCTCGTAGGTAAAAAACGCTGCCGAAAAATCGAGCTTTTTTCGCGCTTCTTTCGTCTTTGCACATTCAAAATCCGTCTTTGTTATGAAATCCGGCAAACGGATGACCGAGATAAAGACGAAATTCGCTTTATGCACACAGTCGAGTTCCGCCGACCCCTCCTGCCGCCAAAGCCTTCCGACGGCACGACATACTCGAAATAGCGGCCGCTTTTGCCGCTCCTCTCGATTGCGAACGCAACGCCGTCCAACAGCCCGACAGCCGCATTGCCTCCGCCGCTTTCGTCTTTGAAATACCCCGATGCCGCACGGCTATCCAATGATACGCCGGCAGGGTACGACGGGACGGCTGATTTGTCGGAATATAGAGCGCTTTGTACGCTTTCTTGAAGCCTAACGGCATTTTCATGCTTCTTTTTCTGCAAGCGCTTTGACTGCGCAGGCGGTCGGTTTCCATTCAAGCGCGTGTCGTGCTTTCTATCCGACAAATCGCGCATTCTGTTCATCGCGCGGCAACGGCCGACAGCCGAACGCAAAGACGGCCCGTATACGCGTTTATGTCCGAACCCGAGACGGGTTCCGCGCTTCCCCAATCCGCTGTGTCCGGCGCATCGACACGACCGGCGGGGGAGGATAGATAAAACAGTGGGAATAAATCAGAGGCATTGCAAAAAGACTTTGTTCTACATACACTGTCGGAAAATATGGAACAAAAGGGCAGGGTAGTGGCAGGTCAAAGACGGTCGGTATTCCAAATGAGCACCGCTTCATTCGACTGATTCTGTTCCTTACTGCGCCTTTCTTGAGCGGAAACGGTATTCCTTACGGCGGATGTAAAATCAGGAGATTGTCCCGTTTTTAAGGAATCCTCTTATCAAACCTCGTCATATCATCACACTCTCATACCCCTTAAAGAGCGCCGCCAATGCTGCAACGAGCGCGGCAAAGCTAACGACACCTGAAAATACCGCAATAATGTAATTGCGGTCCTTTTCGGCCGCCATTTCATTCGCCGATGCTCTGAAAACGAGAGAGAATACCAAAGCTAAAAAGGCAAAGGCGCTTTCTGCAAAAATGAGCGTGATTCTATTAACCAAAACAGAATATTCCGATGACCAATTCGTATCGCAAATTGCTTTTACAAGAACTGCAATGAATCATAATGACAAGCAAACGCTTATTAAAGAAAGGAGATTAAAAAAATGGGACATGATCAAACCGATAAAGTCGGATGTCACTGTTCCGTTGCCTTTCTTTTTATTACGGATAATAAGCCAAATCGTTTTCCGAATTTTTATCTTTTCCTTTGGCGCGTCTGCTTCTCTCAAACCATTGTTTGCTTTCACAATCGCCTCGGCAAGCTAATCCTAATCGATTTCGTTATGCACCGATTGATGGATATATACGATTTGCCGTCAATACTTTCGTTTCACAGCATTTCTTCCGGCTTCGCAAAATTTTTCGTAATTCCGTTTTCAGCTTGTGCAAGTCAGCCCATATATTCTTCGTGACCGGGATAGACAGGAGGTAACTGCTGCCGACGATTTTCCGCTTGGGGGCAGGGAATCTTTGTTCGGTGCGCTCGCGCTGCGTTTCCTGCTCCAAGTGACTGAAGCGTTCAATACGAGCGGGAATGCTGCTTTTCGCATTTTCGCTGCGCTTATCGTCCAAGTTGAAGGCATCCGCTCGCATATCATAAAACCTACGCTTACACGCCAAATCTTGCAGCACAAGCTGTTATGAAACACAAGGTAATGCTGTCATATTTTACGGATATCAAATGAAAAATTTTGTGCCGAATCATTCTGCTTCTTCGTTGGCGATGCTTTTGCGGAGAAAAGCGCGCCCAACGCAGCATAACGTTTTGGCCTGTAAAATGAAAAACAGAGGCTGGAGCAGTCCATCGTGCTGCTCCAACCTCTGTTTTGTCGCGGTTTATATCTTGAGCCATATTCTTTTCAATGACACACAAGACCCCTCTTGCAGCAAGACACTCGGGCGGTCAGATTTTCAGATTATACAATTACGGCAAAAATTCCTCTGCACGCGGACATACGAAGGCTGATCGACGCGGCTGAAAACAATACGTCCCGCCCAAAAGCGAAAGAATCCCTCCTTCCCGAAGCAGGAAAACCATGCGACATTCCCGAAGTGGGAAAACAACGTATCCTCCCCGAAATAAGACAATCACACGTCTCACCTAAAAGCCACGGGGCGTTTTGTTTGTGATCGTGTTCGTAGCCCATTGTATTTTCGAAGAATTGTCCGCAATGCAGAGCAATAAAGGTCGCTGATCATACCGAGGCATTTGACGAATGCGGGCTGTGAGGCGCTTGCAGAATATATCGTCACAGCAGAATCGGGGTATGTGCGCGTTTTGCTGTTGCGGGCGTATAGCCTTTTTACCGCTGTACGGCGGGACATGAAGAAAAACGGAGGCGCGGTAAAAGCCACGCCTCCGTTCCATATCCGATTCGGTTTTTGCGCCCTTGCGAAAGGGCGTAAATAGGGGGACGGCGCAATCTGTCCGCCGTCCGCACCGTATGCGCTCAGTGCTCGGTGTGCTCGGCGGCCAGCTTGGCCTTGAGCGCCCTGCTTTTTTCCAGAAAGCTGCTGTATTCGTCCCGCGCCGTTTTCAGTTCCGCTTCGCCGCAGCGTCCCTGTACGAACGCGACGAGCGTCAGCAGCAGCTCGCCGGCGGCCGCCTCGCCCTCGCAGCGCATGATTTCCAGCGACGTCCGCTCCTGCCGGCGTCTGTCGGCGTCGGCGCGCGCTTTTTTCAGGACGTGCGAGAGCAGCGCCGCGAACAGCGCGCCCGCCAGTCCCGCCGAGGAGAACAGCGTGATCAGCAGCTCTGTGAAGTTCTCCGTCATATTTCGTAAATACAACAGAACAGCGTATAAAACGCCTGATAGATTTGTTTAAGTATCCGCATCCTGATCCTCTTCTTTCCGCTTGGAATACTGTTTGAGCAGATTGTTGGCGTATACCGCGCCGGCTGCGCCCAGTATGCCCTGCGTCACCGCGGAGAACAGCAGCGCAAAGAGCTGCGGTCCGTTGCCGGGGAAGGCGGTCGACAGCAGGTACAGCGCCGCCAGCAGAATGCCCCCGCCGCCGAGCAGGAAGGGAATCCGCCAGTCGCCGACAGAAGTCTTCTTCAGCGCCGCGCCGACGAGGTAGAGCACGGGAATGAGCACGGAAAGCTCGGGTTTAAGGTATTCGTTCCAGTCCATAAGCCGTTATCCTTATCCTTTCATACGCCGGCCGTTCTTTGACGGCCGGTCTGCCTATTTGCCGAGCGCGGCGCCGAGCACGATGTCATACTCGTTCGGGTTGCGATTCTGGCGTTCCGCATTGCTGTAAAAAACCGGCAGATCGTCCAGATTCAAATCCGCCGCGTAGACGGCCAATTCAAAGAAGGCGATGCTCGGCGAATGCCTGTACAGATATTCGAACTGCAAGCCCGCCGCCCGGTCCTTGGAGCCGGCGAGCGCAAGCGCATCCTCGAAGCCCTTTTCCCTGAACAGCTTGTACAGCCGCTCCTGAACGTGGTAATAGTTCTCAATGCTGTCGTTGACCGTGTTCAGCAGCGTGGTGTAATCCACGTTCGCGCCCGTAAAGCCCAGCGCTTTCAGATTGGACACCAGCAAATCGTAGTACGCCTCGTCGATGCCCTCGCGCTTGAGATTGCGCAGGTATTTAAGCACGGCGAAGTTTTCCGCCTGCGTGGACAGCGTCTTGCCCGACGCGTACTGCGAAACGATGTCCCGCGCCAGCTCGGACGGGTTGAGCATCGAGCCGTCGTAGTCGTCGTCATTGCCGGTGTTCCCGGTGTTGCCCGTATTGCCCGCATTTCCGTCTGTGTTCGGCTTGCCGGCCTCGGCGTCCTTGAGCGCCTCCTCACGCTTCTTCAGCTCCGCTTCGTATGCCTCCAGCTCGGCCTTGAGTTTGTTGAGCGCATTGTTGTCCATCTCGACGGTGTGGTCGAATTTGTCGCGTTCGAGCTTGTTCTGCTCCTCGCGCAGCGCGTTTTCGGCGGCCATGCCGGCCAGCGAGGCGGAAAACTCCGCCGTCCAGCGGTCGTTTTCGGCCTTCTTGTTTGCTTCCTCGACCGCCAGATTCGCAAGCGCTTTGCCGTAGTCGGAGGCGAGCGCGTTCTGCGATTCGCGCAGCCCGCCGGACAGCGCGGACAGCGTGTTCCCGAGCGAGACGTCCGAGGCGATGCGCGCGCTCACGCTTTCGCCCGACCGCGACAGCCCGCGCGCGGCCAGAAATTCGCCCATGTTTTTGTCGTCGGCCGCTTTTTTCGTGTACGCCTGCTTCTTGTCGGCCTCGTAACGGGCGTTGAGCGTGTCCAATGCCGCGTTGTAGCTTTTGTTGTATTCGTCCCGCGCGGCGGCGTACAGGGAGGTGAGCGTCTCGTCGCTCTGCTTGCCGTACGCCTCCAGCGAGCTTTTGATGCTTTCGATCCAGTCGTTAACCAAGTCTGTAATCCCCCGTTTCATTGTATTCTACGGCCAGCGAATGAATGCATGCGTCCTTGCCGGACGGCGAGGTGATTTGCAGCCGCAGGGCCGCGACCCGCTTCGCCGGCAGCCGGACGGCGCGGTACAGCTCGTGGGCGTCGGTGACGCCGTCGCCCGTCTCGGTGTGCGTGCTGCCCTCGCGCAGCGTGTTCTCCGACCAGCCGACCGTAAAGCCGCTGTTGCTCTTCCATTCCGCCGCGTAGGACAGCTTTCCGGTCGAGAACAGCCGCCCGCAGCAGCCGAAGCTGCACGTCGGCGATACCCACGTCGCTTCAAAGTTTTTCACGCTGTCGTTCGGATAGACCACGCGTCCGTAGTTGTCGCCGATGTAGAGGGTGTCGCCGACCGTACACATCGCCGTGGCGTACAGTCCGTCGTAGACGTACCACGCGTTCAGCAGTGTGTTGCAGACGTACATCTTGTCCTCGCAGCATAGGAACAGCTCGGACGTCGGCTGATGGAAGTGCAGAATCCCGTCCTCGTAGCGCCGGTAGCGCAGAAGCTCCGCGATGCTGTCGCCGATGCGCTGGGAGAAGCAGGTCGCGCTGCGCTCGTCCTGCACGCTCGTCGCCTCCCAGCGGTTGAGTCCGTCGCCGCAGAAGGTGATCGGACAGCCGTTCGCAATCGTGCCGCCGCCGTAGAGCAGGCTGCCCTTGGAGGCGTTGAGCGCGAACACGGGATAGGACGCGTAGGCGTTCCCCATCGCGTCGGTCGTCAAATCGCAGTAGGAGTAGAACGCGCGGTCCTGCGCGAAGATGAGCTGCCGGTCGTACTGCTGGATGACGTCGGTGATCGCCGTGTCCCCGATCACGCGGAAGCTGTTCTCGGGGAAGTATTCCGGGTTCGGCACGCCGTCGCCCAGCGCCGTGTGCCGCACGGTGCAGGGCTCGTCCTCGCTGCCCCAGATGAAGATGCGGTTGTCCGTGTTTCCTCCGAAAATCATCGCGTAGCGGTAGCCGGTGATGACGCTCCGCCGGCTCTCGCTTTCCTCCAGCGTGTAGCAGACCTCCAGCGCGTCGGTCGCCGCGGCCGGCGCCGTCGTCATTGTAATCGCGCCGTAGGTTTTGGAAAAGGTGTACGCGTTCGAAGCCAGCGTCTCGCCGTTGAATTTGACCCAGTCCACCTTGTTTATGTTCTTTTCGGTAAAATGGAAGTTGCGCGTCGAGCCGTTGGTGTTGAAGCGCTGCCGGCGCTGGAGGGAGAGCAGGTTGATCTCCTCGTACAGCGTCCCCGAGCCGTCCGACGGGTCGCAGGCGATGAGAATCAGCGGCGCGTATCCCGCCGCCGCGGACAGCGTGTTGCCGTCGTAGCAGTAATAATCGACGCCGTTGAGGATGTAGAGCTTGCCGCCGAAGGCGAACATCGCCGCGCGGCCCGTGCCGATGGTGCCCGCCTGAAACGAATAGGACAAATCAAAATCGTAAATCCACAGGCCGCCGCCAATCGAGGCGGCAAGGAGGTTGTGCTCTCCGAGCCTGCCGCCCCACAGCCCCTCGACCGAGCCGGTCGCCGTGAACAGCTCGCTGTACCCCTCGCGCTTTTTCAGCGAGCCGTCCGGCAGAATCTTGAAGTTGCGCATGTTCGGGCTGAAGGTCAGCCCGTCGCTGACCGTCAACAGCTCGTTGTAGCCCGAAAACTGCGTCGTCTGATGCTTTTTCATAGGCCGTTTGTGACCATGCCTTTCTTGAGAATATAGCGTTTATGCGGCGCGGACTCTGCCGGCGCGGGTCCGCGCCGCAAACGCGGGGAAAGGGAGCGCTCTCCCGCGTCCTCTATTATGAGACGTCAATAGACCTCCCGGATCGGTGCGATTCCGGCGCCGTAGGAGTGGCTGACCTCGTTGAGCGCCGCCGTGTACAGCCCGTGCAGCAGGCTGGCGACGGTCGCGTTCTCGTTCAGAATCAGCAGCGACGCCAGCCCGTAGGGCATCGCGCGCGATACAATCTCCGCGCTCTGCCCGATTTCATCGGTGAGCGCCGTAATCGGATTGACGGCGGGATCGGTTTTCTTCAGCCGCGCGTCCAAAAACGCGTTTTCCGCGATGAGCAGATTGATCAGCCCCAGCGCGCGGCCCGTCATATCCTCGCAGCTTACCGGTATGTCCCCGTCGGGGAAACGCAGCGCGAGAATGTCCATCGCAAGCTCGTACAACGCCTGTCCCGTCATCGCGCCGCCCTCCGATGGTTATGCGTTCGGTTCATATCCATTCTCCTTTCGAGAGTTCCGTACAAAAAACGGCGGGGGAGGGAAACCCCTCCCCCTGCCGCCGCTTTAATACAGCGGCGTCTGCCGCATCCCGATCGATGCGATCGAAAACGAACAGGCGCTCAGCGACGCGCCCGTGGGCGGAATCGCCACGAGCGAGAAGCTGCCGTCGGCCTTTTTCAGAAGCGCGCTGTCGACCGCAAGCACATATTCGGTGGCCGGACCGATCGTCTGTGCCGGCGTGGTCGGCCGGGGCGCGTTTTCGTTGCATTCAAAATAGATTGTCACCATCTTGTCCGAGCTGCCGTTGCGCACGAGGATGACCTCGCGGACGTCGTCGCAGTTCGGCGTGATCTTGAACGTTTCGGCTTCGTTCGCCACCGCGGAGGAGGCCGACGTAAAGAGCGGCTCTACCACCGTAAAGGGGTAAGCGACGCCGCTCTGCTTGACAACACTCATTTTCCGGCCCTCCCGTTACGCGCTGATGGTGTTGCCGCCGTCGGAGACGGGCGTGCAGATCAGCTCCTTGGGCTTGATGACCTTCGCGCCGAACACCAGACGTCCGCGGACCGCCGTGGCAAACGAGCTTTCCATCCGGTCGATCACCTGCGTCTCCAGCACCTGCTCGGCGTAAGCGATGGCGGAATACGAGCCGCACAGCATCATCGTGTTGCCCGAGCTTTGCGCCAGATTGTTCGAAACGTAGATGTCGAAGCCCAGCTCGTCCGTAAAGCCCATACTGCCCGTGCCGTTGACGCCGTTGTTGATCTGGAATTTGATGCCCGCCAGCATCAGCTTCGTTTTCACGAACGGAGGCACCACGATCCACGACTGGCCGTCCGGGACGTTCTCCTCCTCCAGCGCCTGCTTGGCCGCGGCGATCGTTTCCAGAACGTTCGACGGCGTCACGGCGACGGCGCTGCGCGTTTCGCCCGCCTGGTCGTAAAGGCCGAGCACATATTTGTCCACGGCCAGCCCGAGGTTGTAGGAGGCGCGTTTGGTCTGCGAGTCCTTCAGGCCGATGCTGCTGCGCAGCTCCTCAAGGTCCTTGACCATAAACGAAAAGACCATGTCCTGATCGATGGACAGCACGACGCCCGAGTCGCTGATGTCCTCGTAGTCGAGCGTGCCCTCGTAATTGTAGACCGTCGGCTCGGACAGCCCGATGAAGGTCACGCTGTCGCCGCGATTCTTGATGTCGCCGACGAAGGAGGTGTTGCAGATGCGGTTGGCGATCAGATTGTCCTCGTTTGAACGCAGAATCTCGGCGGAAATTACTTTTTCAATGCTGTTGTAAATGCTCATTGTCAAACCATTCCTTTACAAATGTTTTTCTTGCTTTGCTGCTCAAAGCCGCCAGTTTCTCATAGAGGCGAGAATGCGGTTGTAATTCTTTTTCACCGCCTGCGGACTCATGTTCTCCACCTGCTCCTGCGTCAGCGCGTCGGTCGGGTCTCCCTCCGTGCCGAGCGGCGCCGAACGCTCCGCGTTGACGCGGTTGAGGCTGCGCGCCTTCGCGTCCGCCGCGCCGGCCGCCGCCCTGTACAGCGCGTAGGCGTGCGTGAGCGAAACGCCCTGCGCCACCTCGGCCCATACCTCCTCGGGGATGTCCGCCGCGGTTATGTCGGGGAAGTATTCCTTGAACCGGCGGATGTCCTCCTCCATCTCACTTTTGCGCAGCGCCTCGCGCTCGCGCCGGCGGCTGTCCCTGCGAAGCTGCCGGGACTCGTTCAGCTCGGCGGCCAGATCGACGTCCAGCCCGTCGGTCTTGCGGACCTGCTCCTCCTCCGCCTGCCGCAGAAGCGACGCGATGTACGCGTCGGCCGTCATACCGGCGTCGCCTGCCAGGTCGCTGACGGCTTCATATACCTGTTCCTTCGTCAATGCTCTCATCCTTTCCGTTTTCGTTCTGCATCGTTTGCTGTACCCGTTCGACGGCCGCCTTGATTTCGCTGATCAGGGCTTCCTTCTTCGGTATCAGCTTGTCGGGTATGCGCTCCAAATACTGAATCGTGTCAATCTTGCCGTTGATGAGCAGGTTGTCCAGCGTGTTCAGCGCGCTGATCTCCGACCAATAGCTGCTCGCGCCCGCGTCGACCTCGCAGTCGAACAGCACCTCGCGGTAGGGCGAAAAGTCGAATTTCTGATAGCGCTCGCCCGTCCCCTCCGGCACGCAGACCAGCCGGCTGTCGTCGTAGTAGGTCAGCATAAAGTCCAGCCAGACCATGCCGATGTCCGCGACGAAGCGGTAGAGCGCCCGTCGGATGCATTCGAGCGGCTGCGTGGCCGCCTGCTGCAGGGCGAGGATGGCGCTCGTGTTCGTCGGCTTTACGTCGCCGAGCGCGGTGTCCGTCGCGCCGAGGAACTCCTTCGTGTGCGCAATGGCCAGATTGATGACGTCGAGCATCCCCGTCTGCATCTGCCCGGGGGACAGCACCTTCGCCACGTTCTCCACCGGCCCGCTGACCGCCACCGCCTCGCCGATGCGGTTGGACCATTCGTCGATGATCGTCGAGTCGTACACCACCTTGGAAAACGCGGTGTCCATCATATGCTTCATCACCATCGCAAAGGCTTTGTTGATGAAAATCTGGTTCTCGATCATCCCCGTCGCCACCGCCTGCCCATGCCAGGAATTTTTGATCGGCGTCCAGTTGAAGAAGCAGATCGGATAGTTCTGCAGCCCCGTGTCCACCGTTTCGGTGATGACCGTGTCGCGGACCGATTTGCGGAAGCAGATCGTGCCGTTCTCGCCGCGCCAGAGCTTTGTCAGCGTTACGCATTTCGTGCCCGTAAGCTCCTTCTGCGCCATATCCCCGGCAAATTCGCTGCTGTCGCTGTCGCCGGTGATGAGCGCGATCTCCTCCTTGCTCCGCCCGTGTCCGGCGGCGACCGCCTTCACGTCCTCCACCAGCTCGCGCGAGGCGATGAGGATGTAGGGCTGGCTCTTGACGTCCTTGCTGTTCGGGTTCCCGAAGAAAACGTTCGTGTTGTCCAGCAGCACGGTGCGGAAATCGCCCGTAAAGCTCTGGCCGGTCTTGACCGTCGGGTCCCAGAAGGTGTAGGCCACGGCGTCGCCGGTGATGGCCGCGTCGTACAGCGCGCTGCTGAGCAGGTCGTCCATGTACAGCTTTTTCCAGCGGTGCAGCGCAATGTCGTTGAGCTTCTTCACCGCGCCCGCCGCCTGCTCGGCGGTGATCTTCATCTTGTCGCCGTAGGGCGAGTCGAAGGTGTAGCGCATCGCCACCGCGCTCGAAAGGAGGTTGGAAATGTAGTAGTTGATGATGCGCCGGAATAGATTGAAAACCGGCGTCGGCAGCCCGCCGGAGGCGATTCCCTCCCACTGGTCGCCGCGGTAAAACCGCTCGTTAAGGTTGACCTTGCTGTACAGGTCGAGCGAATGGTTGTAGCTCTTGCCCTCCTCGTACAGCCGCCAGTCCTCGGCGAGCGCGGCCTTTTCGGTTCGGTTCGGCATGTTGTCCTCCCTTTAATAGTTGATAAAGCGCGCGTAATCGCCCTCCCGCTCGCGCTTGGGCGGCGGGAAGGCGTAAATCGAGGGGAACGGCTCCCTGCCCGCCGGCGGGCGCGGCTCGCGCGACATCAGCGCGTACCGCAGCGCCTCCGGCGCGTGGGTGATCTCGTGCGGCGTGCCGGCGGCGTCCTCGCAGACCCGCTCGTCGAACCGCAGCGCGGGCAGACAGCGAATCAGCTCTGTGCAGTCCTCGGTGATGTACAGCCGCGGCTGCCCGGACGCCGCGTTGAGGTACTCCCGCACCGTCCGCCAGCCGGCGATGCGCGCATTGTCGGCCTTTTTCAAACCGCGCAGCCCGGCGTCGGTCATAATTTCAAAGCCGCTCTTGCCGCTGTCCTGCCGCCGGTTCCAGAGATCGGGCGAGGCCACCGTGTAGCGAATCTTTTCGCCGTCCGGCGTGTGCTGCAAAATGGCCTTCGCCGCTTCCGACAGGATTAGGTTCGGCCGGCAGAACTCGCGGTAGACGACAATCCGCTTGTCGGGCATGACCGCCAGCCAAAGGCAGGCGGTCATGTCCAGACCGTAGTCCAGCGCGCGGAACCGCACGCAGTCGTTCGGCAGCGCAAACGGACGAATCACATGCGTCTGCGCGGAAAACTCGGGGAAGAACGCGCCCTCGAATGCGTTCCAGTCGCCGTAAAGCATCGCCTGCCGGCGCTTTTCGGGCAGCGCCTCCAGCGCCCGGACGTATTGCGGGTCGTGCTCCATCAGATAGGCGTTGTCGTACACCAGACTTTTGATGAAGGTGTAGTCCTCCGCCCGCTCGTTCTCCGTGTAGATGCGGTCTACGAACAGCCGCTTCACCCAGTCGTTGCCGACGCCGCCCGGATTGCAGGTGAAGTACATCCGCGGCGTGAACGGCTCGCGCATCGCGCCGCTGACGCGGTTGCATTCGGTCAGGCAGAGGTACTGGTAGTAGGTGAAGTGCGTCGCCTCCTCCATCCCGATGACCTCGTAGGCCTGTCCCTGGTATTGCAGCACGTCGCTCTCCGAGTCGCAGTAGCCGAGCTTGATCCGCGAGCCGTTGGGGAACAGGAAATCCTTCGTGCTCTCCTTGTACACGGCGACGCCGTCGAGCAGCTTGCACATCGGCAGGATGTGGTTCTCGCGCAGCTCGCCGAGCGTCCGCCGCAGCAGCAGGATCGAGATCCCCTCGTAGCGCAGCGCCAGCAGAATCAGCTTCATACGCATCGCCCAGCTTTTGCCGCCGCCCCGCGCGCCTCCGTAGGCCACATACCGGCTCTGCGCATGAAAAAACGCCTCCTGCTTGGCATTCGGCGTAAAAACGATTTTTTTCATCACTCCGACCACTCCCGCGCTTTCCCCTCTAAAACGACGGTCGCGTCGGACACGGCATGCTCCGGCTTGTCGGAATAGCCGTGGTTGTTCTTGAAATCAAAGCTGAATACCGTCGCCGGTATCCCGCCGCGGAACGCAAGCTGCTTTTTCTGCGCGGCGATGCGGCAGAGCGCGTTTTCCACGATGTCGGCGTAACGCTTCTCCTTCGCCAACTCGAAGAGGCGGCGCCGCGAGACGCCCAGATAGCAGCAGAGACTCTCCACATCGGCGATCTCCTTGCTCTCGGGCAGATGCTCGGCGAAGTAGCGTTCCACTTTTTCGCCGAAGGCCCGGGAAGACAAAAAAATCGCCTTTGCAGACGATTTTTCAGATGGCATAGATTAACTTTCTTTCTCGCTGTTTTCCCGCCCGTCGCGCTTCCGGGCAAACACGAGGAAACGGGAGGCAAAGTAGTTAAGCACGATCACCACCGCCGAGGCGATGCAGGAGGCGACAGTGGCGCGCATAACCGCCAGCTTGTCGCAAAGCAGCCATACGATCGCCATGTCCAGAAACAGCGTCGCCGTGCGTGTAACGGTAAACTGAATAAACTCAGCGGTTTTCGCGGCGGCCGTCTTGTTCTGACTCTTGAAAACGATGGAGCGGTTCGTGAAATAGGCGAACAGAATCCCCGCGGCGTTCTTGAGCACCGTGTTCAGGATCAGCCGCTCCTCCCCGAAGAGAAGGTCGCATATGGCAAACACGGCGATCGAAACGAGCGTCGTCAGCACGCCGAAGACGAGATACAGCCCGTCCCGCGTGTGAAAGGCAAAGCGCCACAGTTTTCGGATCAGCTTCATGACAATCGGTCAGACTCCCTTGCTACGTTCTCAGTGTACACCCGAAATCCGCCTTTTGCAATAGCGGATTTGTCCGATGTTTTTTGTGCAGATGGTACAAATGCAATCAAATCAATTTGGCGATTATGCTGTCGGACAGCCGCCAGCCAGCCTCGGACAGCCGCAGCCGCCCGCCGTCGCGCGTCAGATACCCCGCCGCCTCGCAGCGCGCAAAAAACGCCGCCTGCGCTTCTGTTTTTTGCCGCAGCGCCGGCGTCAGCGCGACGCCGTCCGCCGTCCGCAGCCCGAGGAACACCCGCTCCTCCTCCCGCTCCTCCGCGGAGAGGGGCAGGGCGGGGAGGTCGTCGCAGGCTTCCCAAAAATGCGCGCCGCGCGTGCGCGCGATGTAGGCGTCCGTGTCACGGACGACCGAAAAGCGCTTTCCGTTCAGGTAGCCGTGCGCCGCCGCACCGAAGGCGTAATACTCCCCGCAGGCCCAGTAGTGCAGGTTGTGCCGCGAGGGATAACCGGGCTTCGCAAAATTGCTGATTTCATAGTGCGCATAGCCCCGTCCGCGCAGCAGCGCGCAGATGCGCGTGTACAATTCGCCGGCCTCCTCGTCGCCGGGCGCGGTTATGCGGCCGGCCTCCAGCGCGCGCGTCAGCGGCGTGCCCGCCTCGTAGGAAAGCTCGTAGGCGGAAATGTGCTCTAAGCCGCAATCGGCCAAAAAGGCGGCCGTCGCGAGGTTTTCGTCCGCCGAAAGGCCGGGGACGGCGAAAATCATATCCGCCGACAGGTTGGAAAAGCCGGCCTTCCGCGCGCTGTCCACACACCGCAGGAAGTCCTCCGCCGTGTGCGTGCGGCCCAGCGCCGCGAGTCCCTGCGGCAGCGCCGACTGCAAACCGATCGACAGCCGGTTGAAGCCCGCCGTCCGCAGCGCAGCGAGGTCGGCGCAGCCGAGCGAATTGGGGTTCAGTTCGAGCGTGACCTCCGCGTCGGTATCGATCGAAAAGCGCGCCGCCAGCGCGTCCAGCAGCGCCGTCAGCCGGCGCGTGCCGAGTACGGCGGGGGTGCCGCCGCCGAAGTAGACGCTCGACAGCGCCGCCCGCTCCGCCGTGCCGATTTGCAGCAGCAGCGCGCGGGTGTAGGCGTCCAGCCGCGCCTCGTCCGCGCCGGGGGATGAATAAAAATCACAGTACAGGCACTTCGAGCGGCAGAAGGGAATATGCAGATACGCCGTGCGGGTCATTCGTTGTCCAGCTTGAGGACGGCCATAAACGCTTCCTGCGGCACCTCGACCGTGCCGAGCGTGCGCATGCGCTTCTTGCCCTCCTTCTGCTTTTCCAGCAGCTTCTTTTTCCGCGTGATGTCGCCGCCGTAGCACTTGGCCAGCACGTCCTTGCGCAGCGCCTTGACCGTCTCGCGCGCGATGATTTTGCCGCCGATGGCCGCCTGCACGGGGATTTCAAAGAGCTGCCGCGGGATGTTGTCCTTGAGCTTCTCCACGATTTTGCGCGCGCGCCCCTGCACCTTGTCCGCGTGGACGATGAAGGAGAGCGCGTCCACCACGTCGCCGTTGAGCAGCACGTCCAGCTTCACCAGCCGCGACGGCTCGTAGTCCTTCTGCTCGTAGTCGAGCGACGCGTAGCCCTTCGTGCGCGATTTCAGACAGTCGAAGAAGTCGTACACAATCTCGTTGAGCGGCATGTCGTAGTGCAGCTCGGCCCGGTCGGTGTCGATGTATTTCATATCTAAAAACGTCCCGCGCCGCTCCTGGCAGAGGTCCATCACCGCGCCGACGTATTCGCTCGGCGTGATGATGGTCGCGCGGACGATCGGCTCGGCCGCCGTCTCGATTTCCTCGGGCGCGGGGTAGTTGGTCGGGTTGTCGATGTAGACGGTTTCGCCGTTCTTTTTCGTAATGCGGTAAATGACGCTCGGCGCCGTCGTGATCAGGTCCAGATTGAATTCGCGCTCCAGCCGCTCCTCCACGACCTCCATATGCAGCAGGCCGAGGAAGCCGCAGCGGAAGCCGAAGCCCAGCGCCGTGCTCGTCTCCGGCTCGAACAGCAGCGCGGCGTCGTTGAGCTGTAATTTTTCCAGCGCGTCCTTCAAATCGCCGTAGCGCGCGCCGTCCGCCGGATAGATGCCCGAAAAGACCATCGGCAGCGCCTTTTTGAACCCGGGCAGCGGCGCGTCCGCCGGCGTCAGGGCCGACGTCACCGTATCGCCGACCTCGGTGTCCGCGATGGATTTGATGCTCGCGGTGAAGTACCCGACCTCGCCGGCCGTCAGCGCGTCGCGCCGGTCGAGCGAGAGGGGAGACATCGTGCCCGTTTCCACCACCTCGAATTCGGCGCCGGTGTGCATCATCCGCACGCGGTCGCCCGGCGCCAGTCTGCCGTCGTACAGCCGGACGTACACGATCACACCCTTGTAGGGGTCGTAGTACGAGTCAAAAACCAGCGCCTTGAGCGGCGCGGATACGTCGCCCTTCGGCGCGGGAACGCCGCGCACGACCTGCTCCAGCACGGCGCGGATGTTCGTACCCAGCTTCGCCGACACGGCCGGCGCGTCGTCCGCCGGGATGCCGAGAATGTCCTCCAGCTCGCGCCGCGCCATCTCAATGTCGGCGCTCGGCAGGTCGATTTTGTTGATGACGGGCAGGATTTCCAAGTCGTTGTCGATGGCCAGATACGCGTTCGCCAGCGTCTGTGCCTGAATGCCCTGCGTGGCGTCGACGATCAGCAGCGCGCCCTCGCAGGCCTTCAGCGAGCGGGACACCTCGTAGCTGAAGTCGACATGGCCCGGCGTGTCGATGAGATTCATCACATAGCTCTGCCCGTCGTCGGCCTTGTACAGAAAGCGGACCGCGCGCGCCTTGATGGTGATGCCGCGCTCGCGCTCCAAGTCCATATTGTCCAAAAGCTGTTCGGACATCTCGCGCGTGGAAACCGTCTCGGTCAGCTCCAGCAGCCGGTCGGCCAGCGTGGATTTGCCGTGGTCGATATGGGCAATGATCGAAAAGTTGCGTATTTTATTGATGTCGGTCATTCAAAACACCCCTACATTCAAGAAAGGGCTGAACAAGCAGCCCTTTCCTTTCGTATCTGCGGATTATTCGGCGGACGAAAGACGCTTGCCGGCTTTTTTGCCGTCCTTGTCCTTCTTCCTGCCGAAAGCGCCGTCCAGCAGCACCCACAGCGGGCCGGACAGGCACACCGACGAGAACAGACCGGCCACGATGCCGATAATCAGCGGCAGCGCGAAGTTGCGGATCGATTCTACGCCGAAGATATAAATCATGCCGATGGTAAACAGCGTCGTCAGCGTCGTGTTCACCGAGCGTGCAAGGGTCTGGCGCACGCTGTCGTCCACAATGTCGCCGAATCCGACATCGTCGGAGGCGCGCTTTTTGTTCTCGCGCACACGGTCAAAAACAACGATGGTCGCGTTGATCGAGTAGCCGAGGATGGTCAGAAACGCCGCGATGATGTTGGCGTTGATCGGAATCTGGAACAGCGAGTAAACCGCCAGCATCACGAACAGGTCGTGTACCAGACAGAGGACGGCCGCCACGCCCGAGGCCACCTGAAAGCGGAAGGAGATGTAGACCAGCATCAGCACCGCTGCGATGACGATGGACAGCACCGCGGTCTTTTTCAGACTCGAACCGATCGAGGGCGAAACCGAGGTGATCTGCAGCTCGGTTTCCTCGCGGTTGAAATCATACTTCGCTTCCAGCGACTGGATGAGCGCGTCCTGCTGCTCGTTGGTCAGCTCCTTCGAGCCGGTGCGGATGATGGCGGTGTTCGCGTCCGCGCCCGACTGCGTCGTCGAGGAGACGTAAATCTTGCCGAGCAGTTCATGCGACTCGATGATGTCGTTGATTTCATCGCAGATCTCCGGCGTGACCTCGCGGCCGAGGTTCACTTGAATCTCCGTGCCGCCGGAGAAATCAATGTCGATATTGAAGCCCTGAATCAGGAACGACGCGATTCCTGCGACCAGAACGACCGCGACGATAAGGAAGGCGATTTTCTTATTTTTGACAACATTGAAGTTTTTCACTTATTCCGCCTTCCTTTCTCTTACGCCGTACAGCTTCGGGCTGGTGATGTTCATATCGGCGGCCAGATTCAGCAGATATTTGGTCAGCACCAGCGCCGTCAGCAGGGAAAGGATGACGCCCAGCCCCAGCGTGATGGCAAAGCCCTTGATCGAGCCGCTGCCGAGCACATACAGCACGCCGGCGGCGATGAAGGTGGTGATGTTCGAGTCCAGAATCGCCGCAAACGCGCGGGAGAAGCCGGACTTAATTGCCGATTTCGTGCTCTTGCCGCCGCGCAGTTCTTCCTTGATGCGCTCAAAGATGATGACGTTCGCATCGACGGCCATACCGATGGACAGGATGATACCGGCGATGCCCGGCAGCGTGAGGTTGGCCTGCGTGACCGACAGGACCAGCATAAACAGCCCCGTGTAGGCGCACAGCGCAATGGAAGCCATCACGCCCGGCACGCGGTAGTAGAGGATCATAAACAGCACGACGAGCAGCAGACCGACGGCGCCCGCCTTCAGGCTGGTTTCCAGCGATTTTTCGCCCAGCGTCGGTCCGACGGCGCGCAGCTCCTCCAGCTTCAGGTTGTACTGTAAGGCGCCCGCGTTGATGTTGCCCGCCAGCGCGCTGGCCGACTCTCTGTCGAAGCTGCCCGAAATCTGTGCCTTGCCGCCCGTGATGCCCTCCGAGGCGTATTCCGAGCTGACCGTGGCGGTGGAAATGACCTCGTCGTCCATATAGGTGTAGATCGAGGTCTGGTTGATCGCCGCCTGCTTGGTCGCCGCCGCAAATTTCTCGGCGCCCTCGTCGGTCAGCTCCAGCGAGACGACCCACTGCGCCACGCCGGAATCGCTGCTGTAATAGCCGGCCTCGGCCTCCACCACGTCCTTGCCCTCGAGGAAGACGTTGCCGTCCGCGTCCCTGAACGTCAGCACCGCGGCGGCGCCGAACGTTTCAACGGCCTCGTTGGGGTCCGTGATGCTCGGGATTTCCAGCGTGATCATATTGTCGCCGACAAGATAGACGTTCGCCTCTGTCAGTCCCTGCGCGTCGAGACGGGTGCGCATCGATTCGAGGATGCCGTCCATGCCCTTCGCCAGCGTTTCGCCGGTGTCCTCGGTATCGGCGCTGTATGTGATGATCGAGCCGCCCGACAGATCCAGCCCGAGCCGGATGGTGCCGGACTCGAAAATACCGCCCAAGCCCCAGGAATCGACGCCGCAGACTGCGATCGAAAGGACGAGAGCGATGCAGAGAATCACCAGTATAAAGCGGGAGACGCTCACCGCACGGGTGTAATTCATAAGCTCTAACCTCCAAAATTGTTGGCAAGCCCGCTTCCAAACGGCATGCCTGCCGTCCGCCGCCGCGCTGTCCGCGCCCGGCGCGTCAGGGCTTGTCCCTCTGCTCCCTCGTGCGCGAAGAAGCAAAATCAGGAATATGCAACATATCTATTATACATAATTATCGAATGCTGTCAAGTGCTTTGCCGTTACTTTTCACAATTTTGACGGCGCCGGCGTGATTTCTGACGTATACCCGTCGGTGCTTGCCGCCGTTTTCGCCGTCCAGCGTCCAGCCGAGCGGCGTGGGAGAGGTGATGATCGCCTCGGATACATGCAGAATCTGCATCAAAGGCGTCTTTTCGTTCGAGACCAGCAGGTCCGCCGCCAGAATGCCCAGTTCAATGAGGTCCTTCGGCGCCTTGATGAGCACCAGTTCGAACAGGCCGTCGTTGAACGACACCAGGTCGCGCTTGAAGCGGAAGATGCCGCCCACCGACGTCGAATTGGACACCGTGCACAGCAGATACCGGCCGGCAAACGTCCGCTCGGGCGTTTGGATTTTCAGCCAGAGCGGCTGGATGGCCGAGATGTTTTTGACGCCCTCCAGCACATAGGCCAGATGTCCGAGCGCGTTTTTCAGGCTGCGGCTCGTCGCGTAGGATACCTCCGTGAACGCGCCCGTGCCCGCGATGTAGCCGAAGTATTCGCCGTTGAACTGGCCCACGTCGTAGGGGATCAGCTTCCCCGCGACGATGCTCCGCGCCGCCTGCACCGGGTCCTGCGGCAGCCCCAGCGAGGCCGCCACGTCGTTGGTCGAGCCGAGCGGGATGAAGCCGATTTTCGCGCCGATGCGCGAGAGCATCACGCCGTTGATCAGCTCGTTGAGCGTGCCGTCGCCGCCGATGGCGACGATGAGCGAATTGTATTTCGCGTTTTTCTGAACGAAGCGGATGTTCGCCTCGCGCGAGGGCGTGGTGGGGTATACCCGCACCGAGTAGCCCGCTTCCGTGAATACGCGGATGACGTCCAGCAGACATTTTTTGGATTTCCCCTTGCCGGAGAGGGGGTTGACGAATAGCAGCGCTCTACGCAGCATAAACCTTTCGCTCCGTTCTGCCGCCGACTGCATGCGGACGGCGGCGATTTCGTTTTTGGGATGCGGGATCAGTAGCCGAGGCTTTTGGCTTCGATGTTGATTTTCGCCGTGAACTCGGCCAGCTCGGTCCGATACAGCGCCTCCTTCATCGTCGCGCCCCAAGCGACCAGCCCGTGGCTTTCCAGCAGGCAGGCGTTGCTCCCGTGGACGTAGTAAATCATCTGCTCGGCCAAGTCCGCCGTGCCCGGGTCGGCGTAGGGCGCGCAGGCGACCTCGCCCAAAAGCAGCTCCGCTTCGGCCAGCAGCGTCGTTTTGATCGGCATCCGCAGGCAGGCCAGCGTCGTCGCCGCCACCGGGTGGGTGTGCACCACCGCTTTGATTTTCGGGAATTTGTTGTAGACGGCCAGATGCATTCGGTATTCGGACGAGGGACGTCCGCCCTCGAGAACGTTGCCGGCCAGGTCAAGCCGCACAAGCGAATCGGGCGTGACGTACCCGAGCGACGTCCCCGTCGCCGTGATGTACACGCTGTCGCCACACCGCTGGCTCACGTTGCCCGCCGTCGAGTAGACGAGCTTCTGACGGTACAGCAGCTTGCAGGCGCGCAGGATTTCGCTTTTGACGAGATTTTCGCTTCTTTCGCTTTTATCCAAGTCGAATCACTCCTTTTTCTGTGATGAACGCGCTCACCAGCGTGTGCGGGATGACGTCGAAGGCCGGATTGTAGACGCCGATTCCCTCCGGCGCCTTCCGCGAAGAAAAAAACTGCTCGGTCACCTCGCCGCCCGGCCGCTGCTCGATGACGATGTCCGCGCCCGTCGCGCAGCAGTCGTCAAACGTCGGGCTTGGCGCCGCCACATAAAACGGCACGCCGAAGTATTTGGCGTTGACCGCCAGCGATAACGTGCCGGTCTTGTTGGCAAAATCGTAGTTGCGCGCCACGCGGTCGCAGCCGACGATCACCGCGTCGATCTCGCCCGACTGCATCAGCCGCGCCGCCATCCCGTCGCAGAGCAGCGTCACGTCCGCGCCGGCCTTGTGCAGCTCGTAGCAGGTCAGCCGCGCGCCCTGCAGCAGCGGCCGCGTTTCGTCGGCGTAGATGCGGAAGCGCATGCCGCGCTCCAGCCCCACATAGACCGGCGCAAGCGCCGTGCCGTATTGTACCGCCGCCAGCGCGCCCGCGTTGCAGTGGGTCAGCAGCGTGTCCCCGTCTTTGAGCAGGGACAGCCCGTTTTCGCCGATGGCGCGGCAGATGGCGATGTCCTCCTCGAAAATCGCCAGCGCCTCGGCCCGGATGCGTGCCAGCATCTCGGGTATCGTCCCCGTGCCCGCCGCCCGTTCCGTCCGCTCCAGCGCCCAGAACAGGTTCTGCGCCGTAGGCCGCGCGGAGGCGATGAACGCCTTCGTTTTGCGCAAGGAGTACAAAAAACCTTCCGGCGTCTCGTCCTCAAACCGAACGGCGCAGGCGTACAGCCCCAGCGCCGCCGCCACGCCGATGGCCGGCGCGCCCCGCACCTGCAAGCGGCGGATGGCGTCGTACAGCGCCCGCGCGGTCGAGATGGCGACGGTCGATTCCTCGTTCGGCAGCCGGGTCTGGTCGAGGAGGATCAGCTCGTCGCTGTCCTCGTCCAGCCAGAGCGTCAGCCCGTTGTACCCGCGGCCGCTCATAACGCCTCGACGACCGCGCGCACCAGCCCGACGAGCACCTTCGACTGCCGCTCGCCCACGGCGATGACCTCGTCGCCCGACAGCCGTACCTGAAGGATGCCCGCGGCCATGTTCGTAATCAGCGAAAAGCCCAGCACCTTCATCCCCGCGTGCGAGGCCGCAATCACCTCCGGCACCGTGGACATCCCCACCGCGTCCGCGCCCAGCGCGCGGAACGCGCGGATTTCCGCCGGCGTTTCGTAGGACGGCCCGGTTACCGCGATGTAAACGCCCCGCCGCAGCGGCACGCCCGCCTTCTCGGCCGCTCGCAGCGCCGCTTCCTTCATTTCGGGGTCGTAGACAAAGGTCATATCGCAGAAGCGCTCCCCGAATTCGTCGTCGTTCGGACCGATGAGCGGGTTCGTGCCCTGTAAATTGATGTGGTCGTCGATGAGCATAATGTCCCCGACCGCAAAATCGCGGTTGATGCCGCCCGCCGCGTTGGTGACGATCAGCCTGCCGACGCCCAGCCGCGCGAACACGCGCACGGGGAAGATGATCTGCCGCATGCTGTGTCCCTCGTAGTAATGCAGCCGGCCCTGCATGCAGATAACCCGCCGTCCGCCGAGCAGACCGACGACCAGCCGCCCGCGGTGATTCGGCGCCGTCGAGACCGAAAAGCCCGGAACGTCGCCGTAGGGGATGACCACCGGCTTTTCCACCTCGTCGGCCAGCCCGCCCAGCCCGCTGCCGAGGATGATGGCCAGCTCGGGACGGAAATCGCCGAGCGACACGGCGATCCTTTCTTTTATATATGCCGCAGCAATGTCGTATTCGTTCATTTCGGTTTCCTCTCTCTGATTTCGAAGCGCACGCGCTCGCTGTCGATTGTTTTGTATTCGCCGTCGCGGTAGATCACGCGGCCGTCGACCATCGTCAGCTTGACCAGCCCCGGGTCGGCCGCGTAGACGAGCGCGGTCACGGGGTCGAAGCAGGGCGTCATCGGCGCCGCGGACATATCCCACAGTGCGAAATCCGCGCGGTTCCCGACGGCAATCGTCCCGCAGTCGCCGCGCCCCTGCGCGCGCGCGCCGCCGACCGTCGCCGCGTCGAACACCTGCCCGGGCGTGATGAACGCCGCGTCGCGGCTGCGGTACTTCGCCGTCAGTGAGAACAGCTTCATCGCTTCGAGCATCGACAGCCCGTTGTTCGAGGCCGCGCCGTCCGTGCCCAGCGCCAGACGCACGCCCGCCGCCGTCAGGGAGGCCGCGTCAATGATGCCCGAGGCCAGCTTCAGGTTCGAGCTTGGGCAGGAAACCGCCGTCACGCCCCGCCGCGCCAGCAGCGCGAAGTCCTCCGGCGTGCAGTAGACGCAGTGCGCCGCCGTCACCGGCGGGGCGAAGACGCCGCAGTCCTCAAAATACTGCGCCGGCGTCCGCCCGTGGCGCGCGATGCACTCGTTGTGCTCGCTCTCGGTCTCGGAAAGATGCAGATGCAGCCGCAGCCCGTGCTCGCGCGCGTATTCCGCCGCGCCGCGCACGCTTTTTTCGGTCGTCGTGTATTCCGCGTGGATCGCAAGCTCGGGATGCACCAGCGGATGCCCGGCAAAGCGCGCCGAAAGCTCGCCCATCGCCGCGCAGACCGGCAGTTCGTCGAACCGACGGCCGTCGCTGCAGGTCAGACAGGGGGAGAGGTTGACCTTCATCCCCGCGTCGGAAAACGCCTCGCCCATCGCCATTGTGAAGAAGTACATGTCCGAGGCCGACACGGTGCCGCCGCGCGCCATTTCCATACAGGCCAGCAGCGTGCCGTAGTAAACGTCGTCTGCGGTCAGCTTGTCCTCGGCCGGAAAAATCCGCTCGGTCAGCCAGCGCATCAGCGGCAGATTCTCGCCGTAGCCGCGCAGCAGCGTCATCGGCGAGTGCGCGTGCGCGTTGTAAAAGCCGGGCGTGAGCAGATTGCCCCCGCAGTCGATCGCGTCGGCCGCGCCGCCGCTCTGCCCTTTGTCCGCAATGCTGACAATCACGCCGCCGCGTATGCCCACCTCCGCGTCCCGCCGGACGCTCCCGTCTGCCAGCAGCAGGTCGGCGTTCTTTAAGAGTGTATCCAACAGACCGTTCATGCACAGTCCCCCTCATCTTACAATATATTGGTATTATAACACACAAAAAAGAGGATTTCAACCGTTTTCCCTTGCAAAAGCCCGCGCGGGATGCTAAAATAAGAAAAATGCGCGCCGAACCCTGCCTCGGACGGCGCACGCATCGTTCAAAACAGAAAGGAAAAGGCGAATATGTGTATCGACCAACCGATTTTTGACAGGGAGCGCGAGTCGACGCTCCGCATCACCGACGGCGTGTTCGTCCCCGCCGCCGACGTTGACCCCGCCTTCGTTCGGGAGAAGAAGGACGGCCTGCTCTTCCTCGACGCGCTCGCCCCGCAGTTTCGCATCTCCGGCATCCGCCATCCCAAGGACAACGGCAATGAGTACTACCGCCTCGACGCCGCCAAGCGCACCGCCTATTCGCCGGCCAACGCCTCGCTGGCCGAGTGTACTGCCGGCGCGCAGATTCGCTTCCGCACCGACGCCGAAAAGCTGACGCTGCGCATCACGCTCCGCGCGGCCATCGCCGGCATGCACCATTTCACCGACCGCGGCGCTTACGGCATAGACCTCTATACCGGCACCGGCACCAAGCGCACCTACCTCGGCGCGATGATGCAGACCTTCGCCGACAGCCCCGTGTATAACGAGCAGACCGTCGCGCTGCCCGGCGGCATGCAGGAGGTCACGATCAACCTGCCCCTCTATGGCGGCATCAACAGCTTCGTCATCGGCATGCCCGAAAACGCCCTGCTCGGCCTGCCGCTGCCCCGTGCCATTGAAAAGCCCATCGCCTTCTACGGCAGTTCCATCACGCAGGGCGGCTGCGTGTCCCGTCCGGCGAATATGTATTCGCACATCCTCTGCCGTATGCTTGACGCCGACTGCCTGAACCTCGGCTTCTCCGGCTCGGCGATGGGTGAGCAGTCGATTGCCGAGTACCTCGCCACGCGGGAGATGAGCGCCTTCGTGATGGATTATGATTATAATTCCACCTCGCTCGAATCGCTCGCGAACACCCATTACCCGTTTTATAAAACCGTCCGCCGCGCGCACCCCGACCTGCCGATCGTGATCGTCACCCACCCGTATTACCACGCCGAGGCCGAGAACGATAAGGCCCGCAAGGACGTCATCCGCGAAACCGTCCGCCGCGCCGCCGAGGAGGGCGACACCCGCGTCGAGTTTGTCGACAGCGAGGCGTTTTTCCCGCTGCAAATGCGCGACCTCTACGCCGTCGACGCGCTGCATCCGAACGACCTCGGCCAGTTTATGATGGCGCGCGCCATCTATCCTGCGCTCAAAAGGGCTTTGCAGGTCTGAGGACAGAGCGGGTCTGCCGTAAAGCGCGGCCGTCCGCGTCGGATTTTCCGGATAGAACCACGGGATTTTCGGAAAAACGGATCGTAAAAAGGAGACCGGTGTTATGAAAGGACTTGTGCGTTCCGTTTCGCTGCTCGAGGACGGGACGCCGGAGGACGTTTCCTTTCCGCTGGGCGTCCTGCCGCTGCCCAAGCCGAACGAAAATCAGACCGACTTCATTTCCGTGGGCGACGTATATCAGATGCCGTTTTTCGCGCTTCCCGTCACAAATCCGGAGCCGTCCGCCGCCTGCCGTCTGCTGGAGGCGATGGCGGCAGACGGCGAAGCCTGTGCCGCCGCCTATCGGGCGAAGCTGCTGACCGGCTTATCGCAGGCGGATGCGGCGCGAAACGCGCGTATGCTTGCGCTTGCGCTCTCCCGTCGCATATATGACCTCGGCGCCGTCTGCACGCCAGACGAAAACAGCTTCGGCGCATGGCAATTCTATATCCGAATGATCGGCGTTTCCGGTTCCGATATCCTTTTCCTTTACGAAGTCGAGAAGGACGTTTTTCAAGCGCATCTGGACGCCGCGGCGGTGCGGTTCCATGTCCGCGGACAACAGGATAGACGCTGAGCGTTTTCGTCCGGCGCGCCATCTGTATGCATGATGCGGAGGTCACCGGCACGGATAGGCGAAAGGTAAAATTTTGTTGACAAATCTCATACACTGTGCTATACTGTTTTTATCAAATTATAACAGGGAGCGGGAAACGGCGGCTCCCTGTCAGATCTCACTTCAGGAAAGGAGTACTTTTTATGAAAAAGACAGCGAAGGTCCTCTGTCTTTTGCTTGCCGTTCTGATGCTTGCGACACTCGCCGCAGCCTGTGACAAGAACGAGGGGGATACCTCGAGTGCCGCGACCTCGAACGCCACAAGCAGCGGGGGGGAAAACAGCGGGTTCCGGCTTGAAAAAAAGGATTGGGATGGGGTAACGATCAACATCCTCACCCACAACAAGCGCGAGCATGCGTTCTACGAATTCGGTACGCTTGCACAGGCAACCGAAATCAAGAGCGATAATGTCAGCGCGGCGTTCCAGGAGCGCACCAACCTGCTGGAGCAGGAGTATGGGATTAAGACGCAGGTCCATTTTACCGAGGAGGGTCTGGGCGCGCCTACGAATGAAATCGAGAAGCAGATTCTTTCGGGTCTGAGCGATTATGACCTCGTGGCCGACGGCGTTCAGTCGTTGACCAAGCTGGGCACGCAGGAGTATTTCTGGAACTACTACGAGCTTGACAACGGCTATATCGACCTCAACGCCGATTACTGGGATCAGTCGGCCATCGAAGCGCTTTCGATCGCCAACCACCTCTATTACATCACCGGCGAAGCGATTGTTTCCGACAACGCGGCGACATGGGCGATGTATTACAACAAGGATCTTCTGGCGGACAACGGCCTCCAAAATCCCGTAGAGCTGGTCGACGCTGGCACCTGGACCATCGACGCGCTGTACGAGATGTGCAAGGCGGTCGCCACGAAGGTCAGCACCGGAGACACGATGTCCTATGACCCTGCCGACGGCGACGTCTGGGGCATGGTGACGCAGGCTTACGACGGCTTGGCCTTTATGTGGGGCGCCGAGCAGTCGATGATTACCAAGGACGAGGACGACCTGCCCATTATGCGCATTGAAAACGAGCGCAATGTCAGCGCTTGGCAGAAGATCAGCGCGATGCTGTATGACAAGTCCTGCGTCGGCGTAGCGGACCTCTTCGGACCGTGGAGCGAGATGTACGCGAAGGAATCGCAGATTTTCACCAACGGCAACGCGGCCTTTATGCCCGGCGCCATCACCGTTTTAGACGGCGATACGATGGACAATGCGGACATCAACTTCGGTATCCTGCCGATGCCGAAGCTGGACGTGGATCAGGAAGAGTACTCGACCTCCTGTACCGTGTACTGGGCGACCTTCTTCTCGATCCCGACCTCCAATGTCGAAAAGCTGGACGCGACCTGCTATCTGCTGGAGGCGATGGGCTACTACGGGCAGGAAATGTGTACTTATCAGTACTACGACAAGACGCTGAAGCTCAAGAAGATGGACGATCCCGAGGATGAGCGGATGCTCGACCTCCTGTTCCAGAACCGCACGTTTGACCTCGGCGCCGTCTATGACTGGGCCGGCCCGACGGCGGGTATGCTGCAGTTCTACACCAGCATGATCGGTTCGGAGAGCTCGGAGATCATTTCCGTGTACGAATCGAAGCGCGACTCCTTCCAGGCCGCGATCGATGCGACCATCGATACATTTACAAAATAGTGAAGCAGCAAAAAGGGCGAACCGATTTCGGTTCGCCCTTTTTTTGTGTTCGGTTTGCACTGCTCCCTCTGACGGGAACGCTTCGCCTTGCGCTGCGCAGGGCGTTGTGCCGTCGGCTGCTTGCCGCTTGCCTGTGGGCGCGCCGCCGCTTGCAGCGGCACGCTGCCGTCGGTACGGTGCGCGCTGCTTTCCCGCCCTAAGACGGCGCGCGCTGCTTCGCTCAGGCGAGCAGCATACGCTTGAGGCCGAGATAGTCCGACGCTGTCAGCCGGCCGTCGCCGTTGACATCGGCGCTGGCTTTGCTTTCGTCCGACAGCGGCTCTGCGAGGACGAGGTGACGCTTCAGCAGCAGGTAATCGGACGCCGTCGTTTTGCCGTCCAGATTCACGTCGCCGCTCGCGGCCGCAAGGCATATGCGCAGGAGCTTCGACGTTTGCAGCGTGTAGACCGCGCCGCCGCTGCCGTCCGGCGCTTCGAGCCAGACGCGTGCGCCGGGCGCGGTAATCAAGTGCAGTTCCGTCCCGACCCGGCCTGCGGGCGAAACGAAGCGAACCGTCGTCGTCACCGCGTCGCAATCCACATATTTCGCCTGCAGAAGCGCGCCCGCGCAGGCCGCATACAGCTCGTAGCCTGCCTGAATCGGATGCACACCCGCCGGCTCGAGCAGCAGGGAAAGGTCCTCGCCCCAGAAGGCGGCGAACAGGTCGACCAACCCCGCGCCGTGCTCGGAGGCGATCTCGCGCACCTTGTTGCAGTAGCGGTTGAGGTAGGCGTTGACGCCGCCGTAGGCCGTGTAGTCGCTTTCCGGATGAATCGGGTTGGCATAATACCCGGTTTCCTCCACACAGTTGGGCGTGAGCAGGATCACCTCCGCGCCCGCCTTCTTGGCCTCGGTGACGAAATAGGTGATGTTCTCCGCGAAGCGCTCGGCCGTCACCCGCGGTTTTTTGTGGTCGACATGGACTTGGTCGTTCATCCCGAAGCAGATGAACACATAGTCGGGCGACTGCGCCAGCACGTCGGACGCGAACCGCGCCCGCGCCGCCTCCGATGTCTCGCCGCCTACGCCCGCGTTGACCGCCGCCAGCCCGAAGCGCTGCGCCAGTGTCCGGCACCAGCCGAACGCCGCCGTCAGGCTGTCTCCGAAAAAGACCGCCTTTTTGCCGAGCAGCGGCTCGTCGCCGTCGGTCAGCCGGAAGGTTACCGTGTCCGAATAGCGCGTCTCGGAGCCGTGAATCGACGCGACGCAGATGCGGTACAGGCCGTTCCCGAGCGCCGCCGTCGTTTCGGCGGACAGCAGATAGGACGTGCCGTTCACGGGGACGGCGTCCGCCGCGAGCGGGCCGTCCTCCCCGTTTTCGATGTAACGGATGTTCACCGTGTAGCGGTCGGCGCCGGACACCGCCGTCCAGCGCACCGTAACGCCGCCCGCCGCCAGTACGCCGCCGTCGTCCGGCGAAATGATGACCGGCTTTTCGCCGGCCGCCAGACCCGCAGCCGGCAGGAAAACGGCCGTCAGCAGAACCGCCAGCAGCAGGCAAAATGCTTTTTTCATAGAAACGACTCCTTTTTCACAATGATTTTCCGCAGGAAAGACTTGCATTTTTGCTCTTTTTGTTATATAGTAAGGGTAAATCCCCAACGGGGAAAAGGAAGGGAGACCGACATGCTCAAAACGTTCAGCGGTAGCTGGTTTGAGTTCCAGCACCACAATCCGCCGGAGGGGAAATATTGGAACCCCGTCTGCCGCGCCTTCTCGGAGGAGCAGTGGCGCGAAAAGGTGCGCGAGATGAAATCGCTCGATATGAAGTATATCGTGCTGCTCTGCACCAGCCTCGTGTACGAGGACTACGCCGAGGCGTATTTCAAGACCGACATTTACCCGTTCGCCGAGAACTTCGGCTGCGCCGACCCCATCGCCGCCCTAATGGACGAAGCGTCCAAATGCGGGATGAAGGTGTTCGTCTCGGTCGGCTATTACGGCCCGTGGACGCACACGCATGAAAATATGATCAGCCGCGACGTCGAAAAACGCGCCTTTCAGTCTATGGAAGAGCTGTACGCCCGCTTCGGCCGCTATGACAGCTTCTTCGGCTGGTATTACCCCGACGAAAGCGGCATTACGAAGTATTTCGACCCGGATTTCATCGACTACATCAACCGCTACTCGGCGTTCGGCCGCAGTTTGGGGAAGGATCTTCGCATCCTCGTCGCGCCCTACGGCACCAACCACCTTTTGGCGGACGACACATACGCCAAGCAGTTGGAAACCATCGACGCCGACTATATCGCCTATCAGGACGAGGTGGGCGTGCATAAGTCGCAGCCGGAGGACACCGCCGCCTATTACGAGGCGCTGCGCAAAGCGCACGATAAGGCCGGCCGCGCCGCGCTCTGGGCGGATATGGAGCTGTTCGACTTCGAGGGCGACGTCTACCGCAGCGCGCTTGTGCCCGCCAACATCGACCGGCTCGAGCGCCAGCTTGCCTCCGTTTCGCCCTACTGCGACGAAATCCTCGTCTACCAGTATATGGGGATGATGAACCGCCCCGGCACCATCGCCTACTGCGGGCATCCCGATTCGGTGGAATACTACCGCGCGTATAAGAAGCTGTTCGACAGCATCCGCGCCGGCGAGAAATAAAGAGCGCGCCTGCCGTCAAGGGGGATTGCCGCCTGCCGTCCGGGAAGAAGTCGAAGGCGAAGTTAAAGGCGAAAAGCCGTCGCCAGCCGACAGAGAAGCTGCCTTGCCGGCGCTTTGGAGACCGGATGGCCCCCGGCACAGCCGTTCGGGAAGGGGAGCCGCCGTACCGCTTGTGCGCGCCGATAGGCTGCTCTTGACGCTTGTCCGCGTCCGACTCGTCAATAAGCGCAGGTGCGGGAAGCGTGTGCAAAGCCGGCCGCAGACACGGCGGGTATTGCGCATAGCGTGTCATAGCGCAATATAGCCCATTATAGCGATCCGGCAGATTCATTATAGCAAAAAACAGACTGAAAAGCAATATGCCTTTCAGTCTGTTTTGTTTTCCTTATGCGGCGCGCCTGTCGGCGGGCCCTGCTTCGCTGCAAATCAGCGCTGTGCGTGCTCCCACGCGCGGAAGGTGTTTTCCATCAGCATCGCAATCGTCATCGGCCCCACGCCGCCCGGCACGGGCGTTATGTAGGAGGCCTTCTGCGCGCAGGGCTCGAAGTCCACGTCGCCGCACAGCTTGCCGTCCTCGCGGTTCATGCCGACGTCCACGATGACCGTCCCCTCCGAGACCATATCCGCGGTGATGAACTTCGCCCGCCCGATGGCCACGACGAGGATGTCCGCCTGCCGTGTGTGAAAAGCCAGATCGGCCGTCTTGGAGTGGCAGACGCTCACCGTGCCGTTCGCCTTGAGCAGCAGCAGCGCCATCGGCTTGCCGACGATGTTGCTGCGCCCGACGACGACGCAGTTCTTGCCCGCGGCCGAGATGCCGTATTCCGCCAGCAGCCGCATAATGCCCGCCGGCGTGCAGGGCGCGAAGCCGTCCAGACCGAGCATGATCCGGCCCACGTTCGACGGGTGGAACGCGTCCACGTCCTTGTCCGGCGAAATGCGTTCGATTACCGTCTGCTCGTCGATGTGGCGGGGCAGCGGAAGCTGCACCAGAATGCCGTTGACGTCCGCGTCGCCGTTGAGCCGGTCCACCAGCGCCAGCAGCTCGTCCTGCGTCGTCTCGCCGGGCAGCTCGTAGGACAGCGAGCGGATGCCCACCGCCTCGCACGCCTTCTTCTTGTTCGCCACATATACCTTCGAGGCCGGGTTGTCCCCGACGATGACCACCGCCAGACAGGGCGGGGCTTTGCCGTCCGCGCAGGCCGCCGCGATTTTTGCTGCGACCTCCTCCTTCACCTTTGCGCTCGTCAGCTTGCCGTCAAGTAGGATTGCCATTGTCTTCTCCTTCGCTTTCGTCGATTTCAGTATCTTCGCCGCTGTCGTCCTCGCGGTCATAGTCCACGGGCGCATCCAGCGTGCCGTCGGGTTCGGGCGCCGTCTCCGGCGCGGGCTTCGCGGCGTTTGCGCTTGCGTAGGCCTCCAGTTCCTCGCGCTCGGCCGCCGCGCGGCGGTAGGAAACGATCAGCAGGATCACCGCTGCGACAAACGAGCCTAAGCCGAGAATCACGAACGCCTTGAGTCCGAAAACGCGCAGGCTGTCCGTCCGCAGGAATTCCAGCAGCCCACGGCCCAGCCCGTACCACGCCACATACAGGTAAAACACCTGTCCGTCGCGCTTTTTATGTCTGTAAAACAAATTGATGAGGATGAAGCCGAGCAGATTCCAGAGCGATTCGTACAAAAAGGTCGGATGCACGAACTCGATCTCCGGGTGCGGAACGCCGTCGATGTACACCGTACCCACTGTCATCCGCCACGGCAGCTTTTCCACGCCCGCGGAATAGCCGTAAGCCTCGGCGTTGACAAAGTTGCCCCAGCGCCCGATGACCTGCCCGAGCATCACCGCCGGTGCGAGCGCGTCCAGCAGCTTGAGTGCGGAAAGCCGCTTCTTCCGGCAGTAGAGCAGCACCGTCGCCAGCCCGAACAGGATCGCGCCGTAGATGGCCAGCCCGCCCTCCCAGATTTTGAACGCGTCCCAGAAATTTGTGTATTTCTCCAGCGACGTCAGCACATAGACCGTCCGCGCGCCGATGATGGAGATCGGAATGACGAGGATGCAGATGTTCAGCAAATCGTCCTCGGAGAAGCCCTCCGTCCGCGTGCCGCGCCGCAGGAAATAGACCAGCGCCGCGAGGATTCCGACCACGATGATCAGCGCGTACCACTGCACGCGCAGCCCGAAAACCGTGAACGCCGTTTTGTTGATCGTAAACGACAGCCCCAGCCCGGGGAAACCGATGTTGCTCATACCGATAGCCCTTCCTTTCTTGTGGGATGCGGCGCGCTCAGTTCTTCTTATCGATCGGCAGAATTACCGAAATCGCGCTCCGGTCAACGTCAAAGTCGCGCAGGAAGCATTCCGTCGCGTATTCCAGCGTCGTCTCCGCAACGATGCCCGGGTAGTCGAACATATTGCCGCCGTCAAACAGGAACGAGAGGAAGGAGTTGGCCACGTCCTCCGTCGAATCGAAGTGCGAAAGCGTCGCGGTGTAGAACACCTTCTTCGCGCGGTTGAATTCCTCCGCGGTGAAGCCCTCGCGCCGCCGCTTCCCGATTTCCTCTCGGATGGCGTCGTACACCTTGTCCGGGTCGTCCGCCGCGCCGGAGAACAGGATGCAGGCGATGTCCGCCATCGACTCGTAGCTCTTGCCGAACTTGCCGGAGATGACCCCGCTTTCGTAGTTTTTCAGGTAGAACTCGGACGACGGGCCGAACATCATATCCAGCAGGATGTCGGTCGCCGCCGCTCTGCGCAGCCGCTCGGCCGCGTCGCCGGCCGGCGTGACCTTGATGCCGATGTTGAACAGCGGCCGCGAGACCTCCAGCGATTCCTCGATGCGGGGGCGGCAGACCTCGTCCGGCTCGTCGGGATACTGCCGCAGAATCTCCTGCTCGGGCGCCGGCTTGAGCACTTCGTCGGCCACCGCCTTCACCTGTTCGGGCGTGACGTCGCCGCAGATGCAGAGCGCCATATTGTGCAGGTTGTAGAAGGTGTTGTAGCAGCGGTAAAGGATTTCCGGCGTGATCTGCGCAATCGACTCCACCGTCCCCGCGATGTCTACGCGCACCGGGTGGTGGACGTACAGCGCCCGCAGCAGGTTGAAGTAGACCCGCCACGACGGGTTGTCGATGTACATTTTGATCTCTTCGCCGATGATGCCCTGCTCCTTGCGCACCGTTTCCTCGGTAAAGTGCGGCGAGGTCACGAACGAGAGCAGCACGCGCAGGTTTTCGTCAAAATGCTCGGTGCAGGAGAACAGATAGACCGTGCTCGTGAACGAGGTGAACGCGTTCGCGTTCCCGCCGAACGGCGCGTAAAGCGCAAACGCGTCGGTGCCGTCCTCGTTTTCAAACATCTTGTGCTCTAAGAAGTGCGCTACACCGTCGGGTACGGTCAGATAGTCGTCCTCGCCCGCCAGCTTGAAGGTGCGGTCCGCCGAGCCGTAGCGCGTGCCGAACACCGCGAACGCCGTCGAGTGCTTTTTCGGGATGACGTAAATGTCCAGCCCGCTTGCGTGGTGCAGCGTATAGAATTTCTCGTTGATGGATCGGTTTTCGGTCAGTTTGATTTCATTCATTGGGCATCTTTTCCTTTTAAGAAATAGATTGTGTCCAGCGTCAGACGCTTGGCCGCGCGGACGATGTCCTCCCGCGTGCAGCCCGACAGCAGCGCGGCGTATTCCTCCGGCGACCGCGTGATGCCGGCCAGCGAGCGCACCGTAAACCAGCTTGAGAGCGCCGCGGGGCTGTCCATCGCCTCCCGGTAGGAGTTGCGCATCGCGCGCACGGCGTTGTCCAGCTCCTCGTCGGTGAAGCGGCCGTTTTGGACCTCCTCCAGCTCGCGCAGGATGGCTTCCGTCGCCTTTTCCTTGTTCGCGCAGTCGATGCCGCAGGCCACGATCATCGTGCCCTTCAGCCCGTCCGGCACCGGCGAGCAGTAATAGCAGAGCGACAGCTTTTCGCGCACGTTCAGAAACAGCCGCGACGTCGGGCTGGAGCCGAACAGCGTGCAGAAGAGCGAGAAGGACAGATAGTCCTCGTCGTACATGCAGGTCCCCGTGCGGAAGCCGATGGAGAGCTTGCCCTGGCTGATGTCCATCGTCTCCGCGATCTCGCGCACCTCGCCGGCGCGGCGGACCACGTCCGTCTGGGGCAGCTCGGGCGCGCGGTCGGTCAGCGCCAGACTGCTTTGCAGCTTGTCCGCGACCTCCTCGGCCGCCATCGAACCGACGTAGCAGATTTCCACCGGCGCGTTCTGAAGGATTTCGGTGTATTTTTCGTACAGCGTCCTGCCGTCCAGCGCGTTGATGAGGTCGATGTCGCCGCTGCCGTTGACGGCAAAGCGCTCGTTTTCGCACATCAGCGCGATGCAGCGGTTGACCGCATAGCTCGTTTTGTTGTTGATCTGCGCGCGGATGTCGTCGGTCAGGTTTTTCTTTTCGCTCTCCAGATATTCGCTCCGAAAACCGCCGTTTTCCAACAGCGGACGGCGGAGCAGCTCGCCCAGCAGCGCCACCGCGCCGCCGAACACGTCCGTCCCGTCGAAGGCATAGGCGTTGTCGAGCGTGCTGACGTAAAAGGACATCATCAGCGCTTCGCCCGCCTTGCCGCAGCCGGCCGTGACCGAAGCGGAATAGAGCCGGTCGCATTCGAGCGAGATTTCGCGCAGCGTCGGGTACTTCTCACACCCGCGGTTGATGACCCGCGCCGCCAGATTTACCGCCGAGGCGTTCTCGGCCGTCAGCGGCAGGAGGAAGGAGAGGGAGAGCAGGCCGAATTTGAATTTGTCCGTCCGCAGCGCCGTCAGATGGACGCCGCGGCGGATGTAGCTGCCGGTTTTTTCCATTTTACAAAACCCCTGTGCCTTTCTTTCAGTTGGTGCGGACGATGCCCGCTCAGAGCACCCGTGCGGCGCTGTCGGCGTCGCAGTAAAGCGTGGCGTTGGCATGTCTGCGCAGAATCGACGCCGGGCAGGCCTCGGTGATCCCGCCGCGCAGCGTCGCATAGACGGCGTTGGCCTTCGTTTTCGCCGGCACGATGCAGAACACCGCCTCGGGCGCCGTCAGCGTCGGAATCGTCAGCGTCAGCGCGTGCGTCGGGACGTCGTCCAGCCTTGCAAAGCAGCCGTCGTTCACCTGCTGCTGCCGGCAGGTTTCGTCCAGCGCGACGACCTTGACGGCCGCCTTGTCGCCGAAATCCGCCACATGCGGATCGTTGAACGCGATGTGCCCGTTTTCGCCGATGCCCATGCATACGATGTCGCAGGGATGCGCCTGAAGCAGCGCGGCGTAGCGGCGGCATTCCGCCTCCGGGTCGGCGGCGGTCGAATCGATCGTGTTGACCGTCTTGAACGGCACGCGGTCAAACAGCCGCTCGCGCAGGAAATTGCCGAAGCCCTGCGGCGCGTCGGCGGGCAGCCCGATGTATTCGTCCATATGGAACGCGTTGATTTTCGTGAAATCGATCGATTTGTCCGCAATCAGATGCGCGAGGAACTCGTTCTGGCTCGGCGCGGCGGCAAAGATCATGTTGATCTCGCCCTTGGCCGCGATCGCCGCCCGTATCGCGGCGGCCGCTTCCTCTGCCGCGGCCCTGCCCATTTCCTCGCGGGTTTGATAGACCTTTACGTTTAGTTTGTCCACTTGTTCGGTTTTTACGATAGCCATAGCGCCGTTTGCTCACTTTCGTTTATTTTGCATAAATTTTCCGGCCGTTGGAATAGGTGGCCGCGACGTTGATGTCGTCGTCGAACACGGTGAAATCCGCGTCGAAGCCCTCCGCCAGCACGCCCTTCGTTTTCAGCCCCACGACCCGCGCGGGCGTGAGCGTCATCATCCGCACCGCGTCGCAGAGCGGGCAGACGTGCTTGTACATGTTCCGCACCAGCCGGTCGGCCGTGGCCACGCTGCCGGCGAACGCGCTGCGGTCGAGCAGCTTCGCCACGCCGTCCTCGATGAAGACCTCATATCCGTTTTTCAGCGAACCGATGATGGTGTGCCCCTCGGTCTGCCCCGCGCCGCGGATGGCGTCGGTTACCAGCACGGTTTTGGACGGTCCCTTTGCCGTGTACACATGCTTGAGCATCGAGAGCGGCAGATGACAGCCGTCGGCGATTACCTCCACGGTGAACCCGTCCTCCATATAGCCGCTTTCAATCAGACCGGGGAAGCGGTAGGAATTCCTGCGCACCAGCCCGCTCATCCCCGAATAGAAGTGCGTCAGATGCGTGTAGCCGTTCTCGAACGCCTCCAGCGCCGTCTCGTAGACCGCGTCGGAATGGCCGATCGAGGGAAGGATGCCCTCCCGCGTCAGCCGCCGGCCCAGCTCCATCGCGCCGTCCAGCTCGGGCGCTGCGCTCCAGCGCAGAATGCTGCCGTTGGCCTTTTCCAGTATGGTTTCGTAATGCTCGCGCCGCGGCGGTACGATATACCGCTCGTCCTGCGCGCCCTTCTGCGAGGCGGCAAAGTACGGCCCCTCCAGATGCAGGCCGGCCAGATACGCCCCGTCGTTCTCGGCCGCCTTCGCCTGCGCGAACAGGCCGAACAGCTCGAACAGTTCCTCATCCGGGCAGGTCAGCGTGGTCGGCAGCAGCGTCGCCGTCCCGTGGGCGGCGTGCAGCCGCGCCGCGCCGAGAAAGGCCTCCCGCGTGCAGTCCATAAAATCATATCCGCCGCCGCCGTGGACGTGGATGTCGATAAATCCGGGGGAAATGTAGCGGTCGCCGTAGTCGGTCACTATGCAGCCGCCGTCCGCGCGCTGCGGGCCGACGTAGGTGATGACGCCGTTCTCGAAGCAGACCTCGCCGTTCTCGATGATCCGCAGCGGGGTGATGATATTCCCCTTCAGCTTGTGCTTGTCGCTCATCGTGATGCCTTCTCTTTCGTATCAGAATGGCGGCGGACAGCCGCCGCTTATGCTTTTTCGAGCAGGACGACCGCCTGCGCCGCAATGCCCTCGCCGCGCCCCGTAAAGCCGAGCTTCTCCTCCGTCGTCGCCTTGACGCTGACGGCTGCGGCCTCTATGCCGAGGACGCGCGCAATCGCCTCGCGCATCGCGGGAATATAGGGCGCCAGCTTGGGCGCCTGCGCGATGATCGTCGTGTCGAGATTGACGACGCGGTAGCCTCGCGCGGCGGCCAGCGCGGCCGTTTTTTCCAGCAGCAGCAGACTTGAAATGCCGGCGTACGCGGGATCCGAGGGCGGGAAGTGCTGCCCGATGTCGCCCAGCGCCAGCGCGCCCAGCAGCGCGTCGCAGACGGCGTGCAGCAGCACGTCGCCGTCCGAATGCGCGACCACGCCGCGGTCGAACGGGATTTCTACGCCGCCGAGGATCAGCCTCCGGCCCTCGGCCAGCCGGTGCACGTCGTAGCCTGTGCCGATGCGCAGCCCGGTCATTCCCGACGCTCCTTCCGCTCGCTTTCCGCAAGGAAGCAGACCGCCTTCGCCAGCTTGACGTCGTAGGCCGTCGTCAGCTTCATATTGTTGGAATCCAGCGGAACATAGGCCACCGGGACGCCGATGCGCTCGCAGATGGTCGTCTCGTCGGTCGCCTCCGGCCCGCTTCTCGCCGCGGCGCAGGCGGCGAGATAGACCTCCCGCCGGAACACCTGCGGCGTGGCGACCGCAATCAGATGCTCGCGCGCGGGCGTGAAGAGCACCTTTTTTTCCGGCTCGATATATTTCACGGTGTCGCGCATCGGGCTGCACGCCGCCGCCGCGCCGGTCTCGTACGCCTTTTCGCAGACCAGCCGGATGTCCTCCGGCGTGATGAACGGCCGCGCGCAGTCGTGGATGCAGACGAATTTCGTCTTCGCGTCCGCCGCCCGCACGCCGTTGTAAACCGACGCGGCGCGCGTCGCGCCCCCGGGCGCAAAGACGACCGAAACGCCGCCGAGCAGCGGCTCGAAGCGGCTGCTGTCCTTGCAGACGACGACGATCTCGTCGACCGTCCCGCAGGCCGCAAACGCCTCGAGCACATAGGAAAACACCGTCTTGCCCTTGTACAGCGGGATCAGCGGCTTCGCCAGCCCGCCGCACCGCGTGCCGCTGCCCGCGGCGACGATGATCGCGGAGGTGAACGGCCGCTCAGCCGTCATAGCCGATCTTGAGCGCCTGCGCGTTCAGCTCGCCGAGCTGCGGCTTCGACTTCGGCGCGGAGGCCAGCAGCTCGCCGCGGAAGAATTCATAGTCGAAAATGCCCGTCTCGCGGATGACCTTGCCGAGCATGATGACGTTGGCCAGCCCCTTCAGCCCCGCCTCGTCGGCCAGCTTGGTGGCCGGTATGTAGTAGGCGCGGATGTCCGTCCGCTCGCAGGTCTTGGGGACCAGCGACGAGTCGACAAACACGCACCCGCCGGGCACGACCTTGCGCTCGAATTTGTCCAGCGACGGCAGATTCATCACGATGAGGATGTCCGGCGCCGTCACCAGCGGGCTGCCGATCGGCTTGTCGTCGATGTTGACCGAGCAGTTGCAGGTGCCGCCGCGCATCTCCGGACCGTAGGAGGGCAGCCACGATACGTTTTTGCCCGCCTCCATGCCCGCCTTGGTGAGCTGCTTGCCCGCGAACAGGATGCCCTGTCCGCCGAAGCCTGCCAGAAGAATGCCTGCCATACTTATTCAGCCTCGCTTTCTGTCGTCTTGTCCTTGAATACGCCCAGCGGATAGTAGGGAATCATTTCCGCGCGCAGCCATTCGATGGCCTGCTGCGGCGACAGCCCCCAGTTCGTCGGGCAGGTGGAAAGCACCTCCACGATGGAAAGCCCCTTCTTGTCGATCTGCGTCTGGAACGCCTTCTTAATCGCCTTCTTCGCGGCGACGACGTTCTTGACCGAGTCCACCGAAACGCGCTCGGCGTAGGCCACGCCCTCCAGCGTCGCCATCATCTCGCAGATGCGGATCGGGTTGCCCTGAATGTGCTTGTCGCGGCCGTAGGGCGACGTCGTCGTCACCTGCCCGGGCAGCGACGTCGGCGCCATCTGGCCGCCCGTCATGCCGTAAATGGCGTTGTTGACGAAGATGATCGTCACGTTCTCGCCGCGCGTGCCGATGTGGACGGTCTCCGCCGTGCCGATCGAGGCCAGATCGCCGTCCCCCTGATAGGTGAACACGAACAGGTCGGGGTTGGCGCGCTTGACGCCCGTCGCCACCGCCGGCGCGCGGCCGTGCGGCGCTTCAATCATATCGCAGTTGAAATAGTTGTACGCGAACACCGAGCAGCCGACCGGCGCCACGCCGACGGCCTTGCCCTCCACGCCGAACTCGTCGATGCATTCGGCCACGAGGCGGTGGATGATCCCGTGCGTGCAGCCGGGACAGTAGTGAAACGGATTATCGGTAAGCGCATGCGGCTTCTTGAAAACTTCCTTCATCGTCCATCATTCCTTTCCTTTGCCTGCGAGCTTCTCCAGCTCGCCGAGGATTTCCGCCGGCTCGGGCACGATGCCGCCGGTACGGCCGTAGAAGTCCACCGGCTTGCGGCATTCGGTCGCCAGCTTGATGTCGTAGACCATCTGCCCCTTGTTCATTTCCACGCAGAGGAAGCGGTCGGCCTTGTCCGCCAGCTCGCGCAGCCGCTTCGACGGGAAGGGCCAGAGCGTGATCGGACGGAACAGTCCGGCCTTGATGCCCTTCTCGCGCGCCGCCGTCACCGCCGTGCGCGCAATGCGCGCGGTGATGCCGAACGCGGTCACGATGATCTCGGCGTCGTCGGTCATGAATTCCTCGTACATGACCTCCTTCTCCTCGATCTCGGCGTAGCGCTTGTAGCGCTCCTCCAGCACGCTCTCCAGCTCGTTCGGCTCGATGATGAGCGAGTTGACAATGTTGTGCGGCCGGCCGCCCTTAGTGCCCGTGCAGGCCCACGTCTTTTCGGGAATCTCGCGGTGCTTCTTTTCCTCAAAGTCCACCGGCTCCATCATCTGCCCGAGCGCGCCGTCCGCTAAAATCATAACCGGCATGCGGTAGATGTCCGCCAGATCGAACGCCTCGCCGGTCAACGTGGCGATCTCCTGCACCGACGCGGGCGCAAGCACGATGAAGTGCATGTCGCCGTGGCCGAGCGCCTTCGTCGCCTGAAAATAGTCGGCCTGCGAGGGCTGGATGCCGCCCAGACCGGGGCCGGCGCGCTGTACGTTGACGATCACGCACGGCAGGTCGGAGCCGACTATGTACGAAATGCCCTCACTCTTGAGCGAGATGCCCGGCGACGACGACGACGTGATGACGCGCGCGCCGGCGGCCGAAGCGCCCAGCACCATATTGATGGCGGCAATCTCGCTTTCCGCCTGCAGCGACAGCCCGCCGCGCTTGGGCATATGCTTTGCCATATATTCCGAAAGCTCGGTTTGCGGGGTGATCGGGTAGCCGAAGAACAGCTTGCAGCCGGCCTGGATGGCCGCCTCCGCCAGCGCTTCGTTCCCCTTCATCAGCAGCTTGCGTCCCATTTATTTCTCCTCCTTGTACACGGTGATGACGACGTCCGGACACATCGTGGCGCACATCGCACACCCTAAGCATTTTTCCATCTCTTTGACCGCCGCCGGGTGGAAGCCCTTGGCGTTGAGACAGGACTCGTCCAGAGCAATGATCTTCTTCGGACAGGCTTCGATGCACAGTCCGCAGCCCTTGCAGAGGTCGGCGTTGAAGGTAACCTTGTTCATACTCTCTACTCCTTGATTTCTATATCGTTCTATTTCAAAACAGTTGTTTTGTCAGGTTTTGAATCCGCACCGCTTTGGCGCAGGACAGCGGCACTGCCGCCGTCACCGCCGCGACCGGAATCCCCGCGAGGCGCGCGAGCTTTTCGCCCTCTTCGAGCGTCGCCTCCACCGTGGACGGCTCGGTGAGCCGGCCGAGGTTGGAATTGTTGATGATACCGCAGAAGCGCATCCCCGACGCCAGCTCGGTTTCGCGCAGCAGCGTCAGCGCGTTCTCTGCGCACAGCGTGGCCGGCCGGTAAAAGCTGCATACGAAATACATATCGTACCCCGCTTTCGCGTAACGGTCGCGGTCGCAGCCGAGCGCCGCCGCGCCCTCCGGGTCGCCGCCGACGTCGACGACGGCGCGGCGGCCGCCGTAGAAGATTTCGCCCAGCGCTTCGGGCAGGGTGGGAATTTCCACGTTCGTGTTCGCGTATTGCGGCACCAGCGGCTTTATGCCGCGCGCGCGCAGGAACGCTTCGCTGTCCGCCGTGCGGAAGTAGGGGTTGACGATGTCCAGATCGGCAATGCTGACCTGCTCGCCCGCGTCGGCGGCGTCCAGCGCCAGGTTGAGCGCGACGTTCGTCTTGCCCGAGCCGAAGTGGCCGCTGATTACGGTGATTTTGTGCTGCATCAGTTCGTATAGTCTCATATCGCTCGTATGATGTCGTTCTCCTTTGCACCCGGACAGCGCAGGTAGAATACCTGCCCCGGGTGCGGCGTTGCTTCGATGGGCGCGCCCGTCTCGTCGAAAAGCTCGTCCGTCGCGATGTCCCGCCCGACGGCGCCCGGCGTGAGAAGCTGCGCTCTGTCGCCCCGGCAGAGCTTGTTGCGCTGTACGCAGCGCGCCAGCCGTGTGCGCTCGTCGTAGCCGGTCACCGTGCAGAGGAACGCGCGGTCCCGGATGTATTCGTTCGTCCGGCAGATATTCGCGTTTTGCGACGGCGGCTCGTAATAAAAGCCCGTCCCGTATTCCCGATGGCTGACCGACTCGACCTCCCGCCGATGCAGCGGATTGAACGGCCTTCCGGCGCGCGCGTTTTCGTAGGCCAGCCGGTACGCGTTGGTCACCGCCGCCGCGTAATAGGCGCTTTTCATCCGCCCTTCGATTTTGAAGGCGTCCGCGCCCGCGTCCGCCAGCTCGCCGAGGTGCTCGATCATGCACAGGTCGCGGGAGGAAAACAGGTAGCTGCCGTTTTCGTCCTGCTCGGCGCGCAGAATGTCCTCCGGCCGCTTTTCCTCGGCGACGCGGTATTTCCAGCGGCAGGGCTGGGTGCAGCGCCCCTCGTTCGCGCTGCGGCTTGTATAATAGGAGGACAGCAGGCAGCGGCCCGAGTAGGCGACGCACATCGCGCCGTGGACGAAGACCTCCAGTTCCAGCTCGTCCGGCGTGTTTCGGCGGATGAAGTAGATTTCCTCCAGCGTCAGCTCGCGCGCCAGCACAATCCGCCGAAAGCCCTGCCGATACCAGAAGCGGCAGGCGGCCGCGTTGACGACCGACGCCTGCGTGGACAGATGCAGCACCGCCTGCGGGTAAACGCTGCGGACGACCTCCGCCACGCCCGCGTCCGCCACGATGAAGGCGTCCGCCCCCGCGTCGCGCAGCGCGGCGACGCAGGACGGGAGCAGCGCCATCTCGCTGTCGCGCGGCATCGTGTTGAGCGTGACGTACAGCTTCGCGCCGCGCCTGTGCGCGTAGTCCGCGCCCTCGGCAAGCGCTTCGGACGTGAAGTTGCCGGCGGCGGCGCGCATCCCGAAGCGCTCGGGCGCACAGTAGACCGCGTCCGCCCCGTAATCCACGGCAAAGCGCAGCTTTTCAAGGTTTCCGGCGGGCGAGAGCAGCTCGACCCGTTCCGTCATGACGCTTCGCTCTCCTCGCTGGCTTCCAGCTCCGCGTTTTCACGCTCGACACGCTTCTTGTTGGCCTCATGCTCGGCGCTGGTCACGGCGTAATAGGTCGTGCCCTTCTTGTTGGAGACAAAGAAGTAGGCGTTGATGGTTTGACCGCTCTCCGTCGTCGGCGGGGCGGGATAGATCGCCGTGGTGATCGCGTCGATGCCCGGGTTGCAGATGGCTCCCGGCGGCAGCCCTTCGTACAGGTAGGTGTTGTAGGGACTGTCTACAGCCAGATCCGCGCCGGTCAGGTCCTCCTTGCGCTCGCTTAGGACATATTGGATCGTCGCGTCGGATTCCAGCTTGGGGAACGTGTCCGAATGCTTGAGCCGGTTGTGGAATACATAGGAAATCGCCTCAAAGTCGGAGGCATATTTGGCCTCCGCCTGCACCATCGACGCGAGCGTGATGACGTCGTCGAACGTAAATCCGAGCGCCTCGATGTCCTCGGCGTAGACCGATTTGTAGCTGCTCCAGAACTTCTGCTGGAAATTGTTGAGGAACTTGTTGATGACCAGATATTCCTCGTCGTCCTGATAGAAATCGTAGGTGTCGGGGTAGAGATACCCCTCCAGCCGGTACTTCCGCGTTTCGGGATATCCCAATTCCTCCAGCGCACGGACGAACTCGTGCTTGTACGGGTATTCGTTGATCGCCTCGACGTATTTTTCGCGCTCGCCGATGCCCTTGGAGACCAGCAGTTCGATGATCTGATCGACCGTGTAGCCCTCGGGCACCGTTACGCGCACCTCCGTGCGCGAGTAGGGGATAACCGTCAGCGCCGAAAGCATCTGCGAGTAGTTCATATTTGTGTTCAGCGTGTGCTCGCCGGGGATGAAGGACGTGTCGTCGTCCCATCGGTAGAGCGAAAACAGGTTGAACGCCCACTCGTGCTCGATCAGCCCGTTGCTTTCCAGCAGATACGCCACCTGCTTGCGCGTCGCGCCCTCGGGAATCGTCACCGTCACCTCGCGGTCCCCTTTGACGAAGGCAAAGACGTCGTTGCCGACCGTGATGACCATATACGAAAGATAGGCCGATACAATCAGCACCACGACGACGTAGATCGTCGCCTTTACGAGAAAGGAACAGTTGCCCAAAAAGTGCAGCACACGCCGGAACGGGCCTTTTTTCGGCCGCGCCTCCGCCGCATCCTCGTCTTCCGGCGCCGTTTCCTCCGGCGCGGCTTCCCCGTCCGGCGGGTTCGCTTCCTCCTCCGCGCCGCTGCCCTCGACAGGGTCGGCGGGCGGTATCTGTCCGTTGAGCGAGGTTAGGTGCGCTTCGATGTTGAGCGTCGACTGCGCGGACGATGCGCGCAGCTCGGCCGTGTCGTGAAAATGCGCCATGATCGGGCTTTCCGCCTTCGGCTCGGGCGGCTTCTCGTCCGCGGGCGTTGCTTTCTCGTCCTGAACGTCTTCGGATGCGTATTTTTTTCGGTATTCCTCGATGATCGCAAGGACCTCGTCGTCTTCGCGCTCAAAGGGCTTTTTTTCGTCGCTCATGCCTTGCTCCTTTCGGGGTCGTTCGGGCTTTTTTACAGAAAAATCGTCATTAGGACAAACACAATCACCAGCAGGAAAAACGCCGGGGAAAGGTAAACGAAAACAAGATGCTCCACACTGCGCGGCGGCAGTCCCTCCTCCGGCGGCTTCTGTGCGTAGCCGGAATAAATCCGCTCCAGCCGTCCCGTCATCAGCATCAGCGAGACCGCGAACAGCATCGCCAGCACGAAGCCGACGAAGAACGCGCCGCTTTTCTGAATCGTCACGCGGATGAACAGGTCGCTCAGATAGATGCTCATCGCGTTGGAAACGACGTGCAGCACGATGGAGGCGAAAATCGAACGGCAGACCGCGCACACCATGCCGAGCATCAGTCCGGAGAACAGATAAATCGGGAAGTTTTCAATCGAAAAATGCAGCATCGCGAAGCAGAGCGAGGAAAACACCACCGCGTTGACCGCGCCGAACTGCCTGTATTCCGCCAGCACCACGCCGCGGAAAAAGAACTCCTCGCAGACCGCCGGTATGAATACCAGCGCCGTCAGCACCATCGCCGTGCTCGTGTCCGTGCCGGCGCTGTCCACCACGGCGGCGAAGTAGGTGCCGTTCGTACCGGCTTCGCCCGTGAACAGATAGTAGAAAAATTTAATCAGCAGGTTGCCGGTGACCAGCGTCGCCAGCGCCGACGCGATAAAGATAAGGTGTCCCGGCCGGACAGGCGCTATGTACATCGGGGAAGCCAACTTCCGCCCCTTGAGAAAATAGTAGAGCATACAGGGCAGCGCGAAAATGATGAGCTGTAATACCGTGATGACGAGAAAGATGTTGTTCTCGTTTTCCGCCTGCCGCTCCAGCACAAAGCGCGATACGCCCAGCATCACGATGACCGCCGCCGCCAGCAGCGGGACGGTGATCGGCGCCGAGGTGATTCTGACGGCCTTTTTCTTTTTGTTTTCCAACTGTCCGCCTCCCCGCGCGGTCATCCCGCGCGCGTGCTCAGCCGCACTTCCTCCGCCTTCGCTTCGCCGTACAGCACCGTAATCAGCGCCAGACCGAACGCGAAGGAAACGCCCATCCCCTCCGCGGTGATGAAAATGTCGTCGGTGACGACCTTGTCCTCCACCTTGATGGCGTTCGCCAGCGCGGGCGCGAAGGCGGGGAAGCAGGTCGCGCGCTTGCCGTCCAGCAGGCCCTTTTCACCCAGAATGCTCGGCGCCGCGCAGATGGCGCCGATGTACAGCCCCCGCGCCACCGCCGCGTCCAGAATCGCCTGAACACGCACCGAGGCCTTCAGATTTTCGGTGCCCTCGCCGCCGCCCGGCAGGACGACCATCGCTGCGTCGTCGATCGAGAAGCCGCCGACGGCCTTGTCGCACAGCACGCGGATTCCATGCGCGCCCCGCACCTCCAGCCGGTCGGTAATCGAGGTCAGCACCACCTCCGCGCCCGCCCGCATCAGCAGGTCGGCGGGTACGAGCGCTTCGCACTCCTCAAAGCCGTCCGCCATCAGTATATAAACCTTCATATCCGTACTCACGCCTTTCGTTGTCAATTAAACAGCAGATTGATGTATGTCTCCTCGCGGATTCGGTCGCCGCAGTACGCGGCCATATAGACCTCGTCGCCCTGTCCGGCCCGCGTCAGCCACGCAAAACGGCCGGACAGCAGTCCGCGCAGCCCGTCCGCGTCGGCGCCGCAGGCAAAGCGCACGCCGGCGCCGTCGATCAGCGCGAACCCGTCCTGCACATAATACGCGCTCCCCGCCGCAAGAAAGTTGTCCACGCACGCGCGGAACAGGGGAAACGGATGCCGCACGTCCGGGCCGGACGCAAGGTAAAGCGCGTACAGCCGTTCGTAGTCGCCGTCAAACGCATATCCGCCGCCGCTGCCGCTGCCGTCCAGCGATACGAGCGAGGCGCAGGTCCGCTTGCGCAGCCCCACCGATTCGTACAGCCCGAACAGGCTGTCGTTCGCCGGAATGCAGAACAGATTGCGCGCGTCGTAGGCGGTCGCCGCCTTCGCCTGCGCGAAATTCCGGCGGAACAGCCCGCGCCCGCGGTAATCGGGGTGCGTGCAGACGCCGGCCATATAGACGCAGGCCGCGCCGCCGACCTCGACGGGAAAGAAGCTCAGCGCCGAGACCAGCGCGTCCCCGTCAAAGACGCCGTGTATTTCCCGTTCTGCGTCGGGCGCGTAAAACGCGCGCACGCCGCGTTCGCCTTCGCCGAACACCAGCGCATGCAGCGCCGCGGCGGCGCCGGCGCCGGTCAGCCTTGTAAACTCAAACATGCAGCAGCGCCTCTATGTGTCCGCGGATTTCCGCGGCGATGTCCTCGCGCGTGCGGTAACGCTCGCCCGCCGCGCACTCGACCGTCACCCAGCCGTCGCGCCCGGCGACGTACTGCGCCGCATGCGCGCTGGCCTCCAGATGACGCAGGTCGGATTCGTGGATGTCCTTGGCCGCGCCCGTTTCCGCGCTTCGCCGCTCGGCCATCCGATAGGAGAGCGCGGGCGGCACGCGCAGGAACAGCACCAGATCCGGCTTCGGAATCCCCAGCAGGCCGTATTCGTAGCCGTACAGCCAGTTCAGAAATGGCTCCCACTCCGGTTCGGGCAGCTTGGAAAGCTGATGCACCGCGTTGGAGGTGGTGTAGCGGTTGGCGAGGATGACCGCGCCGCGCGCGCAGTCGTTTTTCCAGTCGGTCATATAGGACGCGTAGCGGTCCAGCGCGAAAAAGGAGGACGCCGCGTAGGCGTTGACCGCTCTCGGGTCGGCGCCGAACTCGCCGTTCAGATACATCCGCACCAGCGCGGACGTCCGCTCGTCGTAGGTGGGGAAGGAGAGCGTGCGGAACGGCAGGCCGCGGCTTTCCAGATAGGAGGCCGCAAGATGCGTCTGCGTGTCCTTCCCCGACGCGTCCAGCCCCTCGATGCAGATCAGAAGCCCTTTTTTCATAACGCCGCGAACCTTTCGCGCACCTCGGCGGCCTTCCCGCAGCTCATCGCACCCTCGGGACAGCCGCCGCGCAGGCAGGGCGGTCCGGCGTGCGCGAACAGCAGCGGCGAGGCTTTGCGGCAGAGCGACAGCATTTCGCCGGCCAGCGCGCGGATTTCCCACTGCGCGCGGTTGCAGCAGCGCAGGGAGAAGAAATTGTGCAGCGAGCGCACGTTCATCGTCATCACGATGCGCGTGTCGCACGCGTTCGGAAGCACGCTGCGCGCGTCCTCGAACGCCGCTTTCTCCGCCGCCCGCTTTGCCTGCTCGGACGGCAGACCCTCCGCCGTCAGACGGGCGTACGCGTCCCGCTCCAGCAGCGCGGCAAGCTGTATATAGTATTGCCGGTCGGCTTCCATCGCCTCGAGGAACAGCCGCTTGGCCTCCGCGTTGGCTTCGACGGCGGGCGGAACGATGTATGCAAACGCTTCTTTGTTGACGTACCGCTGGCTCTGCACGGAAAAGGAGGCGATCCGATGCCGCGTGATCTGTGCCAGCAGCGCCCGCGAGACGCCCTCGATGCCGAACGTGAACGACGCATGCTCAAACGGGCTTTCGTGTCCGAGCGACTCCAGATGCGCGATGAAGGAGGCCGTTTTTTCGGGCGTCAGATTGCGCAGCAGCTCGTCGATTTCCGCGCTGGCGTAGCATAGCTTGGCCGCCGCGGCAATCAGCTTTTCGGGCTCGGGCGTGTGGGTGAGAAGCGTGACCTTCATTCCGTAATGTCTCCTGTCTGCTCATATTCATTTTAGTATAGCACAAGGAAAGAAAGAAATCAATAAAAAAGCGTAAAAAAAGAAGATATGCCGTTCCGCGCGGCCAATTCCCGCCCACGCGCGGAACGGAGGTCGGAGGAACCCCGATATGGGCCTGTCTCCCGCGGTAAGCTCCCTTAAGGGAGCGCCGAAAACCCTAATACCCATAGGCCGCCCACGAAGATACACCGCAAAGCATAGCAACCCCGCCTTTGCCGCGCACCGTCCGCGAAGGGAGCGAAAAAAGCCTAACCGCTTCACATGATCCGCGTACAGCCCGCGCAGCAGTACCGCAAGGTTTGCTAAGTACACCTTTTCCTCGCGCAATCCGCAAAAGAACACCGAAAAACCGCCATACACCTTTTGCCGCGCGCAGCCCACGAACAAATACCGAAAAAACGGACATTCCTGCGTTGCCAACACGCCGCCCACCAAGAAACAACAAAAAAGCCGCCCCCGCGCTGACCGCGCGCAGCATTCCTGTCCGGCGGCTTTTTTAGACTTTCCCGCCCCCGAACGGGTCGATTGCTCTATTCCTTCACACGCAGCGAATCACCCGCTCTCAACAGAGCACTTGCCGCATCTTCCCGCAGCGGATTGCGGATGTCCGCCTTGCCGGCCGTTTCCCGCTTTCCTGCGGTCTTTATAAAGGCGCTTCTGCGCCGGAACACACTTGTGCGTTTGAGCTGCCTATTGCTCGAAACGGATCAAGCTGCCTTCGCTCTTTCGGCAGCCCACACACGGCGATATACCTCTATGCGGCGGTATTGGTGGCGGCCACAAACACGCCGACGGGCCGCGGCAACAAACCTGACAACGGGCGTCGGCAACGGTGAACGGCAACAGACATCGGCAACCGATGTCGGCATATTATGTCATATTCTGTATCATGATAAAAGGCTTGGGACGGCACGCCGCTGATGCAATTTCCGTTGCTTTCCGTTTCTTGATGTTCCTTTCCGTTCGCTTGTGCCTCTCGGCGTTTTCTTTGCATCCGATTTGAACATCGCTTGCCCTGCATCCTGCGGCGCAAACAGGCTGCGGCGCGCAGTTCCGTCTGCTGTGCGCGGGACTTTTGCGGCGTTCATCCGATAAGCGCATCCCGCGCGTTTCCGCTGTGATTATCGGGCCGCTTCCGCTTCTGCGCCGCAGGGCCTTTTCTTTTGCCGAAATTGCCTTCCGAAATTGCCGCTTTATCCCGCCTGCTTGCCTGTTCGGCGGACAAAAAACGGGCGCGGAATCTTCTTCCGCACCCGTTCTGTTCGTTCCCAACCGCTTCGGCCTTATCCTCTTCCTATTTTACCGCAGCCTGCGCTGCACGGCGGCGATGTTGCGCGCAATGATTTGCTCGATATAGGCCATTCGGTCGAGCAGGTCGGCCTGCACCCTTGCTTCGACGCCGGCGTCGTCCAGCGCTTCGCGCAGGGAACGCATCGTCTGCGCTGCCTGCTGCCAGTAGGCCAGCCGCGATTCGTCGTCCGCCGCACCGCCGAGGCCGGCGAGCTCGTCTGCGGCGGCCGCGATTTTCTCCCTGATGCGTTCCGCGCCGCAGTCGGGGCAGAGGTACAGATATGTGCTGTCGATGGTTTCGCAAAGCTCCGCAAGGAAGGCCGGCATCGCCGCGCCGCAGTCGTCGGTATGCACCGCCGGCGTGCGGTACAGCCCTTCGGCGTACAGCCCGTCGAAGCCGAAAACCTGCGTGTAGGGGAGGGCGAAAATCGAATTGCCGTTGCCGCCGGCCGTTCGGTTGTAAACGGCCTGCTCGGCCACGATTTCCGGCGTCTGGCCGTCGTAGGTGCCCAAACCGAGCACCAGACGGCAGCTTTTGCCGATGCCTGCGGCGATTTCGTCCGCCCGCTCAATGTGCTCCTCCGCCGCGGCGGCGTAAATCATCGGGTACAGCTCGTCGATGAGTCCCTCGCCCGCCCATTTTTCCACGTCCTGATAGACATACATCTGCCGGTCGTTGTAGTCGGCAAAGCAGGTGCAGGAGAAGATCAGGCCGGTATCGCGCAGCAGCTCGCTGACCTCGCGCACGAAGCTCGTGATGACGTCGCGGCGGAAGGCGCACCAGCTTTCCCACAGCGGGTCGGTCGTGCGCATGTCCTTCGGGTTGACGCCGGTCTGCGCCTGCTCCATGAACGCCCGAATCATATCCTCGTTGTAGCCGTGGTCGTTGTAATTCTCGCCCCAGCTGTTGGGCAGCGGGAAGCGGATGTAGTCAAGCTGGATGCCGTCGACGTCGTAGCGCGCGGCGACCTCGGCAAGCAGGTCCTTTGTCCACGCCCGCACCTCGGCGTCGAACGGATTCAGCGAATAGCTGCTGTCCTCGTAATAGGTGGCGACGCTGCCGCCCTGCTTGTTCAGCAGCAGCTTATCCGCAAAGAAATTCACATAGTGGTCGGCGCTGTATGCGTCGGACGGCTCCTGCGTGCCGAAGCAGCAGTACATAAAATACAGCCGGATGCCCCGCGCACGGCATTCGTCGACGTAGCATTGCAGGATGTCCGTGTCCTCCGCCAGTTCGGGATGCTTTTCCAGATGCGGCAGGCAGGTGTCGTACAGCGCGTAGCCGCTTTCAAAGGGCGATACGATCAGCGTGTTCAGCCCGAGGCTTTCCGCGTATGCCGCCGTCTTTCTCACGTCCGCGGCGGTCCGGCCGGGGAACGCGACCCACGCCGCGCGGTCCTGCACGGCGAAGGAGGGCACGAGCTTGTATTCCAGCCCGTCGAGAAGGACGGCCGCCTTCAGCAGCGCGTCGTAGCCCTCGCCGGCGGCCAGAAGCGCCTCCGCTTCCTCCAGCTCCGCGTCGATCGCCGCGTAATCCAGCGAGGTCAGCGCTTGCTTCGCGGCCGCAATCCGCGCGGCAAGGTCGGCGTATTTTTCCGCGCAGACGTCCGCTGCGTAGTCCGCGCTGCCGTACAGATACAGCTTTCCCGCGTCCTCGTCGAAGATCACCCGTTGTCCCGGCTCGGCAAACCGCAGCAGCTCCAGCTTTTTTTCATAATTGGAGGCGAAGATCAGACGGCCCCCTTCGGGAACCTTCACGGTGCCCGGCGTTGTGTGCAGCGAAAGGACATACCCGCTTCCGTCCACGACGGCGGCCGCCGCGCCCTCCTCCAGTGTGAGAGAGGGCTTCTCCGACGCGTCGAACACCAGCAGCACCTCGCCGTCGTCGGATGCGTTGTAGCGGACGCTTTCGAGCGCGTAGAAGAAATACACGCCGTCCTTTTCGACGTACTCCGCCGTGCAGCCGGCCTCGAGGCGCTCGAAATACGACCTGTACAGCGCATACCCCGCCGAGAGGACAAAACCGCCCTCCGGGATCTCCGTGTCGCCGGACACGCCCTCGGTACCCATCGGGACGACGGCCTGCACGCGCCCGTCCGCGCCGACGGCCACCTCCATCCCCCAGATATTCGTCTGCGTGCTGTCGTGGGCGAAATTGCCGTCGTACAGCACCGCCCGTGCGGTGCCGGTGCGCGATTCGTTGTGATAGGCGATTTCCACCTTAAACCGCCCGTCCAGCTCCACATATTGCCTCGGGCTGGTCTCGGGCGTGAAGCCGACCGCCTCCGCCTTGTCGCCCACACGGATGCGTCCGGCCGCTTCGACCTGCTCTTCGCCCGAAAAGCGCACCAGATAGCCGTTGGGGTAGGGGAACACCGTCCGCTCGCCGGCCGCGCCCGTCTGCGTGACGACGCCGTCGAAAATCAAAACGTCCATAAACGAACTGCCGCCGTCCGGGGACACGAGCAGACCGCTGTTTTCGTCGTAGACCGAGATGCCGCTCTGCGCCTCGGACGGGTTCAGCGCGTCGACGCGGTAGGCGTTCCCGCCGATTTCCAATACCATACTGTCACCGTATTTCGTAATCGTATTTGTGTTCAAGAAGTAGATCGCGTCGCCGCCGTCGTAAAAGCCGCGCGCACACGCCAGCGCGTATTCGTCGCGCAGGATCAGCGTGAACGCGTCCCTGCCGGACTTCTGCACGTCCCATTCGGTGATGCGGAAGCTCTCGCGCGACCCGCGCTTGACCTTCATTCCCACATAGGGCGCGGAAAGCGCAAGCTCGGGGTCGCCGGCGGACATCAGCACGCCCGTCATCCCTTCTTCGAGCGAATCCACGCTCTTGTGCGTCAGCGCAAAGCCCGTGCGCCCGCTTTCGTCGGTCACGCAGGCGCCCGCCGTCAGGTCGATGTAGCCCTCCGTGTCCGGCGCGTAGCCCTCCAGCGTCGGCTCGCCCGTGCAGGCTTCGCCCGGCAGGTAAACGAGGCAGCCGTTTGTGGGGATGTATACGCGCTCTCCCGCGGCGCAGGCAACACATTCCGATGTGAATTCGGCTGCGCCGTCCGTGAGGACAAAGGAAAAATACGCCACGGCGCCGTCCTGCGGCAGTATGCAGACCGCGCTCGGACTGCCGTCCTCCGAGCGGTAGCCGCGGTCGAGCAGGGACACGCCCGAGAGCGCGTTGCGCGATTCCACCGCAAAGCTGCGGCCGTCCACGGTCAGCACCGGCCCGTCGGGCGTTTCCTCCGCCGGCGTGCAGCCGGCCGGTAGAAGCGCAAGAAAGCACAGCGCGCAGAGCAGCGACAGCGCGCGTCCGGCGAAGCGATTGTGTTTTTTCAAAATCATCTCTCCTTGCAGCCTTATGGCGGCGTCAAACAAAACCCGCCCGTTTTCGGCTTGAATTTGCGGGGATGGCGTGCGGCACTGCCGGTTTGTGTTCGGAAGGATGCGGCAGCTTTGCGCCGCGGCGAACGTCGGAAAAACGCTGTGCGGAAGTCCGGCTGCCAAGGCTGGGCCTCCGGCCTGTTTCATGCCTTGAGTATAGCACAGGAAAACGGGAAATGCAACAAAAAGTATAAAAAGTCATACAAAAGTGTAAACATACCCGCGCCCGCCGTCCCGCAGCGGGCGCGGGCGCGAAAAAAACCGGTGCAGAGGAAGGCCTCCGCGCCGGTTTTTCTCTATCTGCGCCGCTATCCGTCAGTCCGCCCGAAAAGCGAGCGCATAGCGCTCGGCGAAGCGCTCCGCCGCCGAGCCGGCCGAACCGTGCAGGAGCAGCGCTTCGCCGCAGTCCGCAAACGCCGTTTCAGCAAAGCGGCGCAGACTGTCGGGCAGGAAAACGTCCGTCAGCGCCGTGCAGCCGGAAAAAGCCTTGTCTCCGATGCTTTCCGCGCCGTCGGGCAGAGTGATTGCGGTCAAGGCGGTACAGCCTGCAAACGTGTCGCGCTTCAGCTCCCGCAAATGCGCCGACAGCTCGATCCGCGCGAGCGCCGCGCAGTCCGCAAACGCGGCGCCGCCGAGCGTGTGTACGCTGTCGGGGATGGAAAGAGCGGTAAGCGCGGTATGGGAAAATGCGTTGTAACCGATTTCCTGCAGACCGTCGGGCAGAGTGACGTCCGTCAGCGCCGTACACATGCAAAACGCGCTCTGCCTGATTTTTGTGACGCCGCTGCCGAACCCGACCGTCTCGAGCGCGCCGCATGACGAAAAGGCGTAGGCTCCGATCTCGGTGATCTGTGCGGGCAGCTCGACGCTTTTGAGCGCGGTGCAGCAGCTAAACACATCGTCGGGAAGGTATGTCAGCCCGCCGCCGAGCGAAATGCGTTCCAGCGCCCGGCACTCGAAAAAGGCGCTGCGGCCCATTTCTGTCACGCTGTCGGGAATGCGGATTTCCCGCAGCGCGGTGCAGCCTGCAAAGGCATAGTCGCCGATGCGTTCTAAGCCGTTTCCGAACGTTACGCTTTGCAGCAGGACGCAGTCCTTGCAGGCTTCGTCCCGGATGCCGGTCACGCTGTCGGGCAGAATCAGACCGGTGACCGGACGCGCTCCGAAAGCGTCCGCAATCTGCTTGATGCCGTCGGGAACCGTCACAAGAGACTCGGCGCCGTTGTACTTGATGAGAATGCCGTCGCCGATTACGGTGAATTTGTCGGACAGCGCGTCATAGAATGCCGTTTCATGCAGCGCCGCCGGTCCGATTTCCCGTATGGCCGCCGGAATGTGCAGCTCCGCAAGCGCCGTGCAGCCGTAGAACGCACGCGTCCCAAGCTCGCGCAGCGTATCGGGCAGCGCGATTTGCGTCAGGGAGGTGCAGTCCGCAAAGGCGCTGTCGCCGATCTTGGTTATGCCGCCGCCGAGCGTGACGCGCTCCAGACGCATACAGTTGGAAAAGGTTCCGTCTTCCACCGACAAAACGCCCTCGGGCAGCGCAATCGACTGCAGCGACACGGCGTTCTGAAACGCGCTCTCTCCGATCTCGGTCACGCCTGCGGGAATCGATATGGCGGTCAGCGAGCGGCAGTCGCGGAAGGCGTATTCGCCGATGGCGGACACGCTTTCGGGAAGAACGATGCTTTCGAGCGAAGAACAGGCGTCAAACAGATGCGCGGGGACCGTTTGGATGCCGCCGGGCAGCACGGCCTGTTTCAGACCCTCGCATCCCCGGAAGACGCCCGAAGAAAGAGAGACCGTATCCGGCAGCACGATTTCCTCCAGCGCCTTGCAGTCGCAGAACGCGTACGCGCCGACCCGGATTTCCTGCGTTCCGCTCGGGATTTGGATGGAACGCAGCGCCGCGCAGTCGAGAAACGCATAGTTGCCGATCGAAGCCAGACACTCGCCGAACGCAACCGTTTCCAATTCCGTACAGTATGCGAACGCATCCTTCGGCAGGACTGTCACGCCGGGAAGCGAAACCGTTTTGAGGGATGCGCACATCGTCGCGAAAGCGGTTCCGGGCGCGCGCACGTTCTCGGGCAGGTGCAGCGCTTGCAAAGAAGAACAGCTATTAAAAGCGTTTTCGCCGATTTTGGTCAGGCTTTCCGGCAGGTGTATTTCGGCGAGCCTTGTACAACCGAAAAACGCCGAGTCTCCGATTTTTTCAATGCCCTCGTTCAGCGTGACGCTTTGCAGGGCTTCGCATTCGTAAAATGCGTTTTCGCCGATGCTTCGCACGCTTTCGGGCAGGGTGATGCCCGTAAGGCCGCTGTATCGAAACGCGTAGTCCGCTATGCCCGTCACGCCGTCCGGCAGGACGACCTCCGCGGCGGCTTCGCCGAAGCCGGCGATATATTTCACGCCCGTCGGAATACGCACCGTCGTTTCGTCGCCGTTATACCGAAGCAGTACGCCGTCGCCGGCGATAACGAATTCGTCGGTCAGCGTTTCAAAATACGGGGTGCCCTTGAACGCCCAGCCGCCGATCTCGCGCACGCCGGCCGGAATCGAAAGCGTTTCCAGCGACGCGCACGCGCGGAACGCTTGCGCGCCGATGCTTCGCAGGCTGTCCGGCAATCGGAGGGAGGCAATCGCGCAGCCGAAAAAGGCGCCCTCGCCGATGGAAACCGTCGATTCGCTCAGCGTTATGCGCTCGAGCGCTTCGCAGCCGGAAAATGTGCGGTCGGCGATTTCTGTCACGCCCGCGGGGAGCGCGATGCTTTTCAGCGCCCTGCACTCGCAAAACGCCGCTTGGCCGATGCGGCGGAGACTGTCGGGCAGCATAACGCTTTCGAGCGTTTGTATGCTCAAAAACGCACTCTCTCCGATTTCAGTCACCCCCTCGGGCAGCACGACGCTTTGTATCGGCACCTCAGAACGGCCGTATTGGCGGTAAAATGCGCGGGAAATATACCGCACGCCGTCGGGCAGCACGACCTCGCCGCCGTCGCCGTTGTAGCCGATGAGCACGCCGTCACCGACAATAACGAACTCGTCGGTCTGCGCGTCGAAATAGGGCGTCTGGTAAAACGCATCCGACCCGACGCGCTTCACGCTTTCGGGGATGGTGATGTCCGTAATACCGGAGCCGTAAAACGCCTCGGCTCCGATTTCCTCGACGCCGTCGGGCAGCTCGATTGCCCGCAGGCTGCGGCAGTGGACAAACGCACGGCCGGCGATCGTCCGTATGCCGTCGGGCAGCGTGACCGAACGGAGCGAATCTGCGTTCGAAAAGGCATTTTCTCCGATCTCCGTCACCGGCGCGCCGCCCAGCATGCCGGGCACGACGACGTCTCCTTCCGTGCCGGTATAGGCGACCAGCCGCGCTTCGCCGTCGCGCAGGTCAAACGCAAAGCTGCCCTCCGTTTGTACGATGCCCGCTTCGGGTGCGCTGTCTTCGGGCGCTGTTCCGTCCGCCGGCTCGCAGGCGGACAGGCTCAGCGCGAGCAGTGCGGCCAGCATCCCAGCGGCAAGACGTTTTGCGGTGCTTTTCATTTCGTATACGCTCCTTCGCTTCGAAAATTTGCCGTTGTCGTAAAAACGCGGGTTTTATTCGTATGTTGCAATACGATGCAAGTATGCTTTTTCCGACGCCCAGCGCGCCGCGTAGGACCCCTCGGGTACGACGAACGTACACGCGTTGTCCTCTGAAAAGAAGAACGCGTTTGGCGAGATGTAGGCGCATCCGCGCCCGAGCGTGATGGCCTGCATGTTTCGGATGGATACCTTAATTTCGGGAACGATGCGCAGGCCGTCTCCGAACGTCAGCGTCGTTAAGCTGTGGCAGCCGTGCAGCGTAAGCTCTCCGATTTCGGTCACGCTGTCGGGAAAAACAATCGATGTGATCAAAGCGGCCTCGTATGCATTGTAATTGCTGAACATCGTCATAACGCGCTCTACACCGTCGGGCACGACGATCTCGGACGCGTCGCCGTCGTACCCGACGAGGACGCGGTTGAGAACGGCGAACGCGCCGTCCCGCTCGTGCAGCCGGCGCAGAAAGGGCGTGCCGGCAAAGGCGGACATGCCGATGTCCCGACAGGCTTCGGGTACAGCGATTTCCTCCAGCGCTTCGCACTGCTGAAAGGCTTGCGCTTCAATCCGTTCGACCGCCTCGGGCATCGTGACGGCCTGCAGACGCGTGCATAAGAGAAACAGGCAGTCGGGGATATAGGTCAGCTTTGCCGGCAAGCGTGCGGACGTCAACTGCTCGCATCCCATAAATGCGCCGCTGCCGAGCGCGTATACGCTGTCCGGCAAATCGATGCGCTTCAGCGCCGGACAGCTCTTGAACGCATAACTTCCGATTTCGTTGAGCGACGCGGGTAAAGTGAGCGCTGTGAGGGCGGTGCAGGACTGAAACGCGGCTCTGCCGAGCGAACGCAGGTCCTTCGGGAGCGTAATTTCCCGCAGCGCCGCACACTCGGAAAACGCGTAGTCGCCGATGCGCGTCACGCTGCTCGGCAGCTCGACGGTGCGCAGCGCCGTGCAGCCGGCAAAGGCGTAGCTGCCGACCGATGTCGGCGCGCACCCTGCGGAAAAGCGGACGCTTTCCAGCGCCGTGGCATAGGAAAACGCATAATCGTCGATGCTGCGCAGGGTGGAGGGAAGCGTTACGCTTTCAATCGGCTTGCCGCTGAAGGCGTCCACGATGGACTTGACGCCCTCGGGTACGACGACGTCCTTATCCCTGCCGTTGTAGGCCACAAGCACGCCGTCGCCTAAGATGACGAATTCCTGCGTCAGATTATTGAAATAAGGCGTATACAGAAATGCGTATGCGCCGATGCGGGCCGCGCCGGATAAGCCGTCCACGCTTATAAGGCTTTCGCAGCTTGAAAACGCGTAATTGCCGATGTGCTTTGTATGCTTTCCGAGGACGATGCGCCGCAGGCTTTCATTGCCCCGGAATGCGCCGTCGCCGATGTACAGCAGACTGTCGGGCAGTTCGAGGGCTTCGATGTGCAGCGCGCCGTCGAACGCATGCGCGCCAATCTCACGGACGCCCTCCTCGAAGGAGAGGCTCGCGATGTTCATACGGGAAAACGCGTAGTCGCCGATGCTGCGCACGCCGGACGGAATGAAGACCGCGTATGTCCCCTCCGGTTCTTCGCTGAACGACAGGCATATGTGCTTTACCCCGTTCGGAATGCGCATTTCGGTCGGCGGCGCGTCAGCCTCCGCGCCGGATTCGGCTTCCGAAAGGCTGCAGCCGATGAGCACGCCGTCGCCGACAATGATGAACTCGTCGGTCTGCGCGTCCAGCCATGGCGTGCCGATAAAAGCGTCGGGGCCGATGCGTTCCACGCTGTCGGGGATTTCGATTTCTTCCAGCGCGGAGCCACAAAAGGCGATTCTGCCGATTTCGGTCAGCCCGTCGGGCAGCACGACGCTTTTGACCAGCGCTTTGGCGGCCGGACGGATGGTGAAATATTGAATCGCGGTCACGGGATACCCGTCCAGCTCGGCGGGGACGACCACTTCCTCGGCGGTGCCGAGATAGGACGTGATGGTGACCTCGCCGCTTTCGGGGTGAATCAGGTAGGTGTATTCGTCATTCTCGCAAGGATAACCCGGCTTCTCCGTCGGACCGTACACATCCTCCTCCGCCGGCGTGCAGCCGGCCAGCGGTGCGGCGCAAAGCAGAAAGCATAGGGCCGTGAGCAATAGCGGCAGACGCTTTTTCATCGTTTCCTCCATCCTTCCTTCCTTACTTACTTAAATTGTTTTTATCTGTTCAATCCTCTGCAAACCCTGTATTTTCAAGGCATACCGCCTGCTTTGTGCTCCAACCTTATGTATTTTCCCTTGTCTTTTCCTTTATGTCGTGCAAGGCCAAGAGTAATCTTGTGTGCAGCCCTATAAAGGGATAAGGCAAACACATTGCGATAAATCTTTTCTTTTCAAGGCTTTCGGAGGATTTTATGAAAGCCCTATGAGGGACAATAACCACTTATAAAATTGCGGTTTTCAAATTCAAATTTTATTATATTTCCTCTTTCTTTTGTTTTCTCTGAGGGCGTCGCGCCCCCTTCGGATGAATCGGCTTCATCGTGCGTTGGATTTCATACGTTAATCGATGATATCATATACGAATTCATGCTCGCTCGCCCAGCGTTCCGCATAAGACCCCTCGGGTACGAGCAGCACCACCTCCCGCGTCCGAAACACCTGCGGCGCGATATAAGTCAGCCCGCGCCCCAGCGAAACGGTTTCCAGATTCCAGCAGTTTACCAAAAAGTCCGCCGGAATGGTGCGGATACCGTCTCCCAAGGTCAGATCCTGCAGTTTTGTACAATGCAGGAGTGCATACTGGTCGATTTCCGTTACGCTGTCGGGGAAAATCAGCGATGTGATCGGCGTCTCCGGCGGATTGACGAGGTCATAGACGAACGACGCCGCGACGCGCTCGACGCCGTCGGGTATGATGACCTCGGCCGTGTCGCCGTCGTACCCGATGAGAATGTGATTGAATACGGCGAACGCGCCGTTCTCCTCGTGCAGCCTGCGGACAAGCTGCGTTCCGGCAAACGCGTCAAGGCCGATATTGCGGAAATCGGCGGGCAGGATGACTTCCGAAAGCGACGTACAGCCCTCGAAGGCAGTCTGCTGAATTTCTCGTAAATGCTCGGGAAATACAATCCGCTTCAGCGCGCTGCAGTCCTTAAAGGCGCTTCTCCCAATGTACTCCAGAGTCTCCGGCAGCGTGACTTCTCGCAGCGCGAGACAAGCCCTAAAAGCGTCGGAGCCGATCGCTTGAACGCCGTTGGGGATGTCGATTTTTTCCAGCTTTGTACAACCGCTGAAGTAATCGGTAAAGAAGTTTGCCGATTTGGGCAGTTTTGCAGTCCTGAGCTGCGTGCATCCGCTGAAAACGCCGACGCCGGGGCTGTAAATGCTGTCGGGGAGAATGGCGCTTTCCAGCGATTCGCATTTGAAGAACGCCCAGGTGCCTATGCTTTCCAGCGCCACGGGGAAGCGGAAAGCCGCAAGCGCCGAACAGTACGCGAACGCCTCGTCGCCGATGTGCTTCACGCTGTCGGGTAGCTCGATTTCCCGCAGCGCCTCGCAGGAGCGGAACGCGCCGTCGGCGACGGTAGTCGGCTCGCAGGACGCTGCGAAATGGACGCTTTGCAGCGCCGGCGCGCAGGCAAACGCGCTTTCGCCGATTACGCGCAGGCTGGACGGCAGGGTCACGCGTTCGACCGATTTGCTCCGGAAGGCGTCGACGACCGTTTTGACGCCCTCGGGCACGACGACGTCCTTGTCCTTGCCGTTGTAGTCGATGAGTATGCCGTCGCCCAGAATGACGAACTCGTCCAGCAGCCCGTGCCAGTACAGCGTTTCCTTGAACGCGTCGCTGCCGATGTGCGTCACGGTCGGCGGCAGGGTGACTTTTTTAAGGTTCAGACAGTATTGGAACGCGCCCGTGCCGATGGATTCCGTTCGGTTGCCGAGAAATACGGCGCGCAATTCTTGGTTGTAGGCGAACGCTTCATCGCCGATGTGCGTCACGCTGTTGGGCAGCGTAACGTGGTCGCCGGTAAGCGAGGAACAGAATGCGCCCGCCCCGATCTCCTTCACGCCGTCGCCGATGGTCAGCTTTTCGATATACATATTCTCGAACGCCTTCTCGCCGATCGCGCGCACCGTCCCGGGGATGGTAAGCGTGCGGATCGCCTTCGGCGCTTCCCGCATATAGCCGAGCGCAATAAATTTTACATTGTCCGGAATGATCAGCTCGTCGTACGGTGTGTAGGGCAAAACGTCCGTGGGATGCCAGTCGATGAGCACGCCGTCGCCGACAATAACAAACTCGTCGGTCTGCGCGTCCAGCCATGGCGTACTGTAAAAAGCGTCGGGGCCGATGCGCTGCACGCTGTCGGGGATTTCGATTTCTTCCAGCGCGGTATGACGGAAGGCTTCGGCGCCGATTGCCAGCAGCCCGTCGGGCAGCACGACGCGCTTGACCGTGTTGGAACCGAAATCGCGGATTTCCCTCACGGGACAGCCGCCCAATTCGGCGGGTACGACGACCTCCTGCGATTTGCCGATGTAGCCGGTGATCACCGCCTCGCCGCGCTCGGGCAGGAGGCTGTAATAAAATTCGTCGTTGCGGAACGCCTGTTCCGGCGTCTCTTCGCGGATGCTCCACGGCGATTCTTTTGGCGTGCAGGCGAAAAGCGGCGCGGCGCAGAGCAGCGCGCAGAGGACGGCGAGCAGCAGCGAAACGCACTTGTTCTTCCGCATATTCCGTTTTGTCATCGTATACACCTCTCCCACGGTATTCCTGTTTTGCACAAGTCTTTGTTTCAAAATTACCCAAACGACGTTTTTTGTTGTCCGAATTCCATACTTGATAAGCCTCTTGGAATCGTTTCAATAACGCTCGGCCGAAGACTTCAGCCGCGGCGTCAATTTTAAGCAACGACGCATCCGCCGTATCCCTTCCGTAAGCGTCGGGAAAACGCTCTTGGCACCGATTCGTTTTCAGATGAAATCAATGCGCCGAGGCCCTTTGTGTAAAAATGCGCTGTCATCTTGGCTTCTTTTTCGAACTTTCCGCAGCCCGATCATTTTTATGTCCCTTGTTGATGAAATACACGCTTGCTTCGGGAAAACAGGCGCTGCCGTCAATATCGGCTTCGGGAATCAAGCGGCGAATATCCTTTGGAATTTCGGTTGGGATTGGATTTGTCCGCGTTTCCTTCATTTATTTTCCCCTGCCTGCGGGAAAGCGGCACAACCGTGTTATCGGATATAACCGCTCCTGGCGGCGGCGGAACAAGGGAGCGCGCAGGGAAGAACTGCCGTCGGGCAGGGGAAAGGCTGTCCTGCTCTGCCGCCTTCGGGCAGGGGCGGGGATGTCCCGCTCTGCCGTCGTCGGGCAGGGGAAGGACTGTTCCAATCTGCCGCCGTCAGACGAGAACGGGCTGTCCCTTGCGCCGGCGGCCCGAAACGTCCGCGCGGCAGTCTGTTTTTTGGGGCGGTCGCTTCCGTCCGGCAAGCCCCACCCCGCCGCGGTGTCGGGGCGTACCGTTCTCTGCGCTTCTGCCGGTCGGTTTTGCAGGCGGCCTTCCTTCTGCCGGATTGCCGGCGGAGGGGAAACGATTCTTTTTCAAAATTATCATAACAAATCCACTCGAATTTGTCAATAGAGCGCTGGTTGTTTGCTTTTTCGGCAGAGCGTTTGTGCACAATAACGAAAAAAGCGGAGGCGGTTCAAACCGCCTCCGCGCAGGAGCGCTTACTGCTTCTTGAATTTGTCGAAAAAGGACTGCTTTTCCTTGTGGTTTTTCGTTCCGCACGATTCGGCGAACGCGCCGAGCAGGTCCTTCTGCTTTTTCGTCAGGTTTTTCGGCACCTCGATGTTGACCTTTACGCGCAGATCGCCGCGTGTTTTGCCGTTGACGCTCGTTACGCCCTTGCCCTTGAGCGAAAAGACCGAGCCGTTCTGCGTCCCCTCGGGGATGGTGAACTCCGCGCTCCCCTCGAGTGTGGGAACGGTGACCTTGGCGCCGAGCGTCGCCTCCGCGAAGGTGATGGGCATCTCGCAGTAGAGATTGTTGCCCTGCCGCTCAAAAATCGGGTGCGGCCGCACCGAGACCAGCAGGATCAGGTCGCCGCTCGGGCCGTTGTTTGCGCCCGCGCTGCCCTGACCGGTCAGCGAAATGCGCTGCCCGTCGTCGATGCCGGCGGGGATGGAAACCTCCAGCGTCTTTTTCCTGCGCACATAGCCGTTGCCGCGGCAGTCGGGGCAGGGGTCCTTGACGAGCTTGCCCTTGCCGCCGCAGGCGTCGCAGGTCCGCACCGACTGCATCACGCCGAACGGCGTGCGCTGGTTGACGCGCACCTGACCGCTGCCGCCGCAGGTCGGACAGGTCTCGGGCTTGCTGCCCTTCTTTGCGCCGCTGCCGCCGCAGGACGCGCATTTCTCCGTGCGCTCGAAAGAAATCTCCTTCTTACAGCCGAACGCCGCCTCCTCGAAGCTGATAAAGACCCGCGCGCCGATGTCGTCGCCCCGCGTCGGCGCATTGGAGGCGCGGCCCGACCGCCCGGAGGAAAACCCGCCGCCGAAGAAGCTGCCGAAGATGTCGTTGAGATCGAAGTCCATTCCGCCGCCGAAGCCCGAAAAGCCGCCGCCCGCGCCGAAATTGGGATCGACGCCCGCGTGGCCGTACTGGTCGTACTGCGCCCGCTTCTCCTTGTCCGAGAGGACGGAATAGGCTTCGTTGATCTCCTTGAACTTCGCCTCGGCGCTCTTGTCGTCCTTGTTCGCGTCGGGATGATACTTCTTCGCCAGCGCCCTGTACGCTTTTTTAATCTCGTCCTCCGAGGCGCCCTTGGCAACGCCGAGCACCTCGTAATAATCTCTCTTATCAGCCATATGTTTATCCCGCTTGGGGGGAACGCCTCCGGCAGTTCCGGCGCGTTCCCCTCATCCTATCTTTCGTAGTATTTATTTGTTGTCGTCGGTCTTGTCGGTGAATTCGGCGTTGTAAACGCCGTCCTCGCCCGTCGTGCCGCTCTGCTGCGCGCCTGCGTCGCCCTGCGGCGCGCTCTGCTGCTGGTACAGCTTCTCCGAGAGCGGGTAGAACGACTTCTGCAGCGCCTCCGTGTCGGCCTTGATGGCGTCGGTGTCGTTGCCCTTGACCGTCTCCTTCAGCTTCGCAATCGCATCCAGCACGGGCTGCTTCTCCGCGTCGGAGACCTTGTCGCCCAGCTCGCCGAGCGCCTTCTCGCTCTGGAAGATCAGGCTCTCCGCCGCGTTCTTGGTCTCGACGGCTTCCTTGGCCTTCTTGTCCTCCGAAGCGTGCATTTCCGCGTCGCGCACAGCCTTTTCGATGTCCTCCTTGCTCATGTTGCTCGAGGACTGAATCGTGATGTGCTGCTCCTTGCCGGTGCCCTTGTCCTTGGCCGTGACGTTGACAATGCCGTTGGCGTCGATGTCGAAGGTGACTTCAATCTGCGGCACGCCGCGCGGCGCCGGTGCAATCCCGTCTAAGATGAAGCGGCCCAGCGTGGTGTTGTAGGCGGCCATATCGCGCTCGCCCTGCAGAACGTGGATTTCCACCGAGGTCTGCCCGTCTGCGGCGGTCGAATAAACCTGGCTCTTCTGCACGGGGATGGTCGTGTTGCGGTCGATGATCTTGTTGAACACGCCGCCGAGCGTCTCAATGCCCAGCGACAGCGGCGTGACGTCCAGCAGCAGCAAATCCTTGACCTCGCCGCCCAGCACGCCGGCCTGCACCGCCGCGCCGATGGCGACGCACTCGTCGGGGTTGATGCCCTTGAACGGCTCCTTGCCGATGAAGTTCTTCACCGCCTCCTGAACCGCCGGAATACGCGTTGAGCCGCCGACCAGCAGGATTTTGTCCACCTGATTCGGCTTCAGGCCCGCGTCGCTGATCGCCTGACGCAGCGGCACCATCGTCTTCTCCACGAGGTCGGCCGTCAGCTCGTCGAACTTGGCGCGCGTCAGCGTGACGTCGAAGTGCTTCGGACCGGTCGCGTCAGCCGTGATATAAGGCAGGTTGATGTTCGTGCTCATCATACCGGACAGCTCGATTTTCGCCTTCTCCGCGGCTTCCTTGAGACGCTGCATCGCGGTTTTGTCGTTCCGCAGGTCGATGCCGTTTTCCTTCTTGAAGGTATCGACCATCCAGTTCATAATCTTCTCGTCGAAATCGTCGCCGCCGAGCCGGTTGTTGCCCGCCGTCGCCAGCACCTCGAACACGCCGTCCGAGATTTCCAGCAGCGAGACGTCGAACGTGCCGCCGCCGAGGTCGAAGATCAGAATCTTCTGGTCCAGCTCCTTGTCCAGCCCGTAGGCCAGCGCGGCGGCCGTCGGCTCGTTGATGATGCGCAGCACCTCAAGCCCCGCGATCTTGCCGGCGTCCTTGGTCGCCTGCCGCTGCGCGTCCGAGAAGTAGGCGGGCACGGTGATGACCGCCTGCGTCACCTTTGTGCCGAGATAGTTTTCGGCGTCGGATTTGAGCTTCTGCAGAATCATCGCGGAGATTTCCTGCGGGGTGTAGTTTTTGCCGTCGATGGCGACCTTTTTGTCGGTGCCCATATCGCGCTTGATGGAAATGACCGTGCGGTCGGGGTTGGTGATGGCCTGCCGTTTGGCGACCTGACCGACCATGCGCTCGCCGGTCTTGGAGAACGCGACCACGCTCGGCGTGGTTCTGCTGCCCTCCGCGTTGGGAATGACGACCGGCTCGCCGCCTTCGTACAGCGCGACGCAGGAGTTGGTCGTGCCGAGGTCTATACCGATAATTTTAGACATAATACATTCCTCCGTTTGTGTTCGTTGTTCGTTTTTTTGCATTTATATTTATATAATGAAAGATTTTTCAGGCGCGGCGGGAGGGAAGCCTCCGCTCCGCGCGTTTGGCCCTCGGTCAGTTGACGACCTTGACCATCGCGTGCCGGATCACCTTGTCGCCCAGCCGGTAGCCGCGCTGGAAGGTCTGCACCACGGTGCTTTCGGGCTGCGTTTCGTCGTCCTCGTGCTGAATGGCATTGTGCAGCTCGGGGTCGAACGGCTTGCCGTCGGATTCAATCTCGGTGATGCCCAGCCGCCCGAAGATGTCGGAAAGCTGCTTGCGCAGCGCGTCCACGCCCTTGTCCTCCGGCGCCAGTTCGGAGGCGCGCTCCAGCGCGTCCGCCATCGGCAGGAACAGCTCGGCCGCGCCGGCGTAGGCTTCGGCGTAGGTCGCCGCCTTTTCCGCCGCCGTCCGTTTGCGGTAGTTTTCATATTCCGCGGTGATGCGCACATAGCTGTCGTTGCGCGCGTTCAGCTCGGCTTTGGTGTCCTCCAGCGTTTTGCCGAGCGCGGCGTATTCGTTTTTCAGGGCTTCCAGCGCGTCCAGAAGCTCCTTTTCCACGTTTTTGGCCGGCTGGACCGGCGTTTCGTTGTTCTCGTTTTTTTCTTTCGCCATTCGCTATGCACCTGTCTTTCTATGTTTCTGTATTGGACCTGTCATGTCCGTCCAGCTCCTCGGACAGCCCCGTTGCGAAGTAGTCCAGACTGGCAAGCACTTTTTTGTAGTCCATCCGCTTCGGCCCGATGACGCCGATGGCGCCCACCGTCTTGCCGTCCACCGTCACCGGCCGCAGCACGAAGCTCGAGTCGGGCAGCGGGGAATCCGTGTCGTCGCCGCCGATGAAGACGTTCGCCTTCTCGGGGTCGGCGTCGGACAGCAGCGCGGCGAATTTTTCCCGTTCGCCGATCAGCTCCAGAACCCCCTTCGCCTTCGTGACGTTGTTGAACTCGGGGTAGGAGAACAGCTTGGTCACGCCCTCCACATGGACCCGCTCGGTGTCGGTGGCGTTGGCCATCTCGTACAGCACCCGCAGAATCGGCGTGGACAGATAGGCGTACTGGCCGAGCGCCTCCTCGAATTTCAGCACCACGGGCAGCGAAACGTCGCCGATCGCCGTGCCGAGCAGAACGTCGTTGAGCGCTTTGCGCAGCGCGTCCAGCGTTTCCTGATCGACGAACGATTTCAGCCGCACGTTGCGGTTGCGGACCGTGCCGTTGCCGCCGATCATAATCAGAAGAAAGCTGTGCTCGTCGATGAGCACCGTCTCGTAGCGGCTGACCTCTCCCTCCGGCGGCTTGATGACCGCAATGGCGGGGTAGTTGGTCACCTCCGAGATGACGTGGCTGGCCTGCTCCATAATCTTGCCCAGCTCATCCATCTTGTACGCCGTCAGCTCGTTGAGCAGCGAAAGTTCCTCCAGCGACAGCCGATAGCGCTCCATCAGCGAATTGACGTAGGTGCGGTAACCCAGCGCCGTCGGAACCCGTCCGGCCGAGGTGTGCGGCTGCTCGAGATAGCCCATCTCCTCCAGTTCGCTCATTTCGTTGCGGATTGTAGCACTCGAAAGCGGAATCTGCGAAACCGTCGTCAGAAATTTCGAGCCGACCGGCTCGCCGGACGCGATATACGCATCGACAACCGATTTCAGAATCTCTTTTTTGCGCTCGCTCAGTTCCATTCCGCTCGCCTCTTTTCCTTCTGCCGGCAGCCGTTTTTCTGTCTCGTGGCTTGCTTTAGCACTCTTGCTCTTCATCTGCTAACGCTTCTTATTATACGCAGAAAATTCCATTTGTCAATCCCTTTTCAAAAAGAAAAATGTAAACATAATATGAATAAAAACGCGGTTATTTGTGCAAAAGCCCGCGCCGACACTGGGTATGGCGCGGCGGATGTTGGCAGAATGCGAACGTGTGTGCCAAACTCTTGACAAACGCCGCGCAATATGTATAATAAGAGGCGTCTTGCCGTTTCGCTTCTCGAAGCGCCGGCGGGGAATGCGGAAAAGGGCCGTCCGCTTGAGGGCCGCCGCTTCCGCTTCCGATTGTGTCCTGCCGGCTTCCGCCGGCCGAACGGAGGTCTGTTTTTTGTGAAACCGTATGCGTCCACGCGTGTGGCCTGTTATAACGGGCTGATCGTGCAGGCGGCCATCAACAACCTGCTGCCGCTGTTTTATGTCATCCTCCAGCGCGATTTCAACGTCAGCGTCGAACGGCTGGGCATGCTGACGGCCGTGAATTTCATCACCCAGCTTATCGTTGACCTGTTTGCTGCGGTATTTGTGGACCGTCTCGGCTGGCGGCGCTGCATCTGCCTTTCGCATATTTTCGCCGTGGGCGGGTTTGTGATGCTCTCGTTTCTGCCCGGTGTGATCGACCCGTATACGGCGGTCGTTTTGTCGGTGATCGTCTACGCGTCGGGCAGCGCGCTCATCGAGGTGATGGTCAGCCCGATGATCGAGGCGCTCCCGTCCGAGGACAAGGGCGGACAGATGGCGCTTCTGCATTCGTTCTACTGCTGGGGACAGCTTCTCGTCGTGCTGCTCTCCACGGGAGCGCTGGCGCTTTTCGGCGAGTGGATATGGAGATATCTGCCGCTTTTCTGGGCGGTTGTGCCGCTGCTGAACTTCTTTCTGTTTCTGAAAACGCCGCTCGTCATTCCCGAGCAGGAGAAGGAAAACCGGCTGCGCACGGCGCTGTGCACGCTGTTTTCCAGTCCGGTATTTTATCTGATGCTGTTGATGATGCTCTGCGCCGGCGCCTGCGAGCTGGCGATGGCGCAGTGGGCGTCCTACTTCGCGGAGGCCGCGCTGGGGACGACCAAGCTGCTCGGCGACCTGCTCGGCCCGTGCATGTTCGCGCTGTTTATGGGCGCGGGACGGCTTTCCTATTCGCTCGCACGGCGCAAGCCTCGGCCGCTGCAGGCCGTTGCGCTGTGCGGCGGTCTGTGCATAATCTGCTATGCGGTCGCCGGACTGGCGGACAGCGCTTACGTCTCGCTGGCCGCCTGCGCGCTGACCGGTCTCTCCGTGTCGCTGATGTGGCCGTGCGTGTTTTCCTACGCGGCGGGACGCCTGCCCGGCGGCGGGACGACGATGTTCGCGCTGCTGGCCACCTGCGGCGACATCGGCTGCGCGCTCGGACCGGTGGTGATGGGATATATCGCCGACCTTTCCTCCTTCCGGACCGCGCTGACGGCGATGACGGCTTTTCCCGTGCTGCTGGTCGCGGCTGCCGTGCTGGCGATGCGGGGACGCAGAGCGCCTGACGATACGCTCTAAAAGCGGCGTGCGGCGCGCATAAGTGGGAAAAAGACGGAAGCGGCGCCGTAAAGCGCCGCTCCCCGTCACAGGTCGTCCGCGTCCTGTACAGGCACATCGTCCGAATCCTTCGGTACTCCCGTGTAACTTCCGTTTGGGTCGGTATCGCTGAATAGCAAATCCTCTCCAAGCATCTCCGGTGAGATATCCAAAAACTGGTTGCCCGAAATGTCGATCGGCCGCTGGTTGTACGGATAGAAAAACCTGCTGTTTTTCCGAATGTCTTTCGGAAAAGCTGTTTTCTTCTTCTTTTTATCCATTGTAAGAAGCTGTCCCTTTCCGCCAAATTAAACCGTTGCAAAAGCTTTGTTTGGTTTCCTTGGACGCTTATAGTATTTGCAGCTTGCCCGTTTCTATGCGGACAAACCAGACGGAAAAGAAAGGAAATTTTGAAATGATTTTTATCGGTGTGGATTTCGGAGACGCGCGCGTCGGACTCGCCAAAAGCGACCCTGCGGGCATTTTGGCCGGCGCGGTCGGCACGCTGAAGGTCCGCGGGCTGGCGGACGCGGCGGAGCAGACCGCCGAGGCGGTCGCGCGGCTCGGCGGAACGGCGGTGGTCGTCGGCCTGCCGCGGAATATGGACGGCACGGAGGGCTTCCGCGCCGAGCGGACGCGCCGCTTTGCGGCGCTTGTCGCCGAAAAGACCGGCGCCGAGGTTGTGTTCGTCGACGAACGCCTTTCCACCGTGGAAGCCTATACCTATATGAATATCACCGGCCTGCCCGGAACGAAACGGAAGGGGAAAATCGACGCGCTTTCCGCGCAGATTATCCTTCAGTCCTACCTCGACGCGAAGAAAAACGGGTGAACGAAAAGCATCTGCGGCTGCGCGCCGCAGACGTTTTTTGTTCGCAGCGAAAACCGCTTCGCCGCTTTCTGCCGCGGCGTTTCCCGATACGTCGCGCCGAAACGCGAAAAGGGTTTGGGCGGAATCGGCTCGGACGCTTCGGTTTCGCAGTCGGACGCCTCCGTGCAGAGCGGCGGCAGGCGATGCCGCATCTTCCCGCACATAAGCGCAAGCTGCGTCCGCGCACGCCTGCTTCTCGGGGACGCCGCCGCGCAGCGGCATTCCATATGCGGTGGAGCAGGGACACGCCTTTGTGCCGACGGGTGAGAAAAAGCGCCGATGCATTCTGCTTTTTTCGCAAAGGCCGGGGCATCGACGACCGGCAGGCCGCCGCGCAGGCGCTCGCGCCGCACACGCCTGCGTTTTCGATTCGGCCGAAGCGGACAATTACGCTGCCGCCGCGCAGCCTTCTACGCCCCGATTTCTGCTCGGCCGGCAGTAAATTGTGCGGTGCGCGCAGATAAGAGGCAGTGCGCGGCTGTCGATGCGGTGGACGGCGCTTTTGAGCCGTCTGTAAACGCAAACAGACATTTCGGCGCGTCCGACGCCGCACAGCGTGAAAAAGCAGACCGCCGGCTCGGGAGACATCGCCTGTGCCTCCCGAAGCGGAACGAACGCCGCTTTGCTCTGCACCCGCTTCGGTGCGCGCGGCGCAGATGCGCAAGGCGTCCAAAACGATTGAGGTGCAAAATCGGAAGCGGTTAATCCTTATACGACTGCACGACATAGCTTTTGCGCGGCGAAAGCGTTTTTTGTAATGCGTTTATGCGGTCTGCTGCGCTTCCATACAGATTTTGCGGAGCGCCGCGCTTGGCGGTCGTCCGAAAATCCGCTTTTCTATTGGGCGGCAAAAAAGCCGCAGCAAATGCCGCAGCGATCGGCACATACGAACGGCCGGAACGCTCTTACTCTATTATTTCCTCTATGTGTCGTTTTTTTTGCGCGAAAAAGGAAAATCGCTTTCGAGAAATACGAAACCGGCGCGGCTATGCGGCGGCTCAGATGGCATCGACGGCCTTGCCGCATACGAAAAATTGCCGGAGCGAATACCGCTCCGGCAATTCCGTTTTTTCTTTTAGCTGTGACGCTTTCTCAGCACGAGCGCGCCCGTGATCGAAAGTCCGGCCACAATGACCAGCGCGGCCACTCCCGCGTCGCCCGTCGAAGGCGTGCCGGCAGAAGAAGCCGGTGCTCCGGACGAAGCCGCAGGCGCTTCGGAGGACGTGGTGGGCGCCTCAGACGATTCCGTAGGCGCTTCGGACGACTCCTCAGCAGTCTTGCCGTCGCTGATCGACAGCTCGTTGACCGTGTATTCCGCGCCGCCCGTAGCGTACAGCGAAATCGCGGTGATGGTGATCTTGCCGTCGGCCGGCGTGTAATCCTTGAGATTGATGCCGTCGGAAACCTTCAGGTTCGCCAGCGCAATCTCGCCCTCATAGGAGCCGTTCATCAGGTCGCCGGAGCCGGAATCGTAGCCCGTGCCGGCTTCAAAGTCGATGCCCTCGTCTGTGAACAGACGGTGGGGAACGATCACTTCGGTGTCGCTGAGCGTGATCAGGATGGCAAGGTTGCCGGCCGTGTTCACGTTCGTGATTTTGTAGCTGAGCGTCGCGTTCGCCACGTCGACGGTCAGGGGCGTCTCCAGGCTGTAAGCGATGTTCGGCCAGCCCGCACCGTTGTCCTTGACGGTAAGCCCGTTTTCGCCGTAGCTCCAGCTTGCGCCGGAACCGCCGGCCTCGGTCATCACCCAGTCCGCATCCTCGGGGATCAGATTGATTTCCGCCGCGCAGACCGACGCGGCCATCATCATGACTGCGACGAGCAGCGCCGACAGAATTGCGGTTGCTTTTTTCATACTGTTTGCCTCCCGTTTTTTAGATAGTTTTGCAGGGAAATCAGCCGACGGCTGAAACAGAACGCCGATTGTCGGAACAATCTTTTTTCTCATTATAACACACAAAATTCACAAATGCAATACTACGGACTAAATTTTTTCAAAAACCCACAGCGCGCTTTTGTATTCATGCGCGAGATGGACGTCGACGCCGAAGCCCATCAGCTCGCGTCCGCTGAACAGGCGGCCGGAGAAGCGCTCCTTATAGTCCGCGTCGGGGTCCAGCCCGCGCAGCGGAAGCCGCTGGTTCGGCCCGTACAGCCGCACATGCGTCAGCACGAAGCCGGCTATGCAGACGCGCTTGTCCGGCGAGACGACCGACCACGCCGCGCAGTCGCTGTCATACGGGGAAATCAGCCGGTGGTAGTCGCCTTCGGCCAGCACGGCTCCCAGCTCCTTGAACAGCGCCGCGCTTTCGCGGATTGCCTGCCGCTCGTCCTCCGAGATCGCCGTCGGGTCCAGCTCGTAGCCGAACGAGCCGGTCAGCGCCACCGTCAGCCGCGTGGCGAAATCGGTCACATGGCCGGTCTGATGGTTGGGCGAGGCCGACACATGCGCCGACATCGCCGAGAGGGGATAGACCAGCGACGTGCCGTATTGGATTTTCAGCCGCTCGATGGCGTCGCTGTTGTCGCTCGTCCAAGTCTGCGGCATATAGTAGAGCATGCCCGCGTCGAAGCGACCGCCGCCGCCCGAGCAGGATTCGAAGAGCACGTCGGGGAAGGCGGTGACCAGCCGCTCGAGCAGCGCGTACAGCCCCAGATAGTAGCGGTGCGGAATCTCGCGCTGCCGCTTCGCGTCCAGCAGCGCGCTGCCGACCTCGGCCATGTTGCGGTTGAAGTCCCATTTCACATAGGCGATCATGCCCGTTTCTAAAATTTTGGCAATCGAGTCGTACAGATAGTCCTGCACGTCCTGCCGCGTCAGGTCGAGGATGAGCTGGTGCCGTCCCTCGCTGCGCGGCCGGCCCGAAATGTGCAGCGCCCAGTCGGGGTGCGCGCGGTACAGGTCGCTGTCGGGCGAGACCATCTCCGGCTCGAACCAGATGCCGAGCTGCATACCGTTTTTGTGTACGTTTTCGTAGACCGCTTCGAGGCCGCCGGGCAGCTTCCGCCGATCGACCGTCCAGTCGCCCAGCGAGCAGTTGTCCGTGTCGCGCCGCCCGAACCAGCCGTCGTCGATGACCAGCAGCTCCACGCCGAGGTCGGCCGAGCAGTCGGCGATTTTTTGGATGCGCGACTCGTCAAAGCCGAAATAGCAGGCTTCCCACATGTTCAGCAGCACCGGCCGCCGTGCGTCGCGGAATTTCCCGCGGCAGAGGTTGCGGCGGAAGGCTTTGTGGAAGCGGTGCGACAGGCCGCCCAGCCCGTCTCCGGCATAGCAGAGCACCGCCTCCGGCGTGGTGAAGGACGCGCCCGGCTCCAGCGTCCACCCGAAGCCGTCGGGATTCAGCCCGATGAGCGCGCGCGCCGCGCCGAACTGCGTGCCCTCGGCCGAAGCCGAGAACGAGCCGGAATAGACCAGCGCCAGCCCGTAGGCGTCCCCCGCCGTTTCGGAGGTCTCGCGGCCGCAGAGGATGAGGAAGGGATTATGTACATGCGAGGACGCGCCCCGACGGCTCGCCAGCACGGTTTTGCCGCGCCGCAGCGGGCCGCGCTCGATCTGCCGCTCCACGCAGTGGGTGCCGTAGTTGGTGATGACGTCCAAATCCGCGCGGTCGAAGTCGACCGCCGCCGACAGCGCCGCGCCCAGCTCGACGTCGCTCTCCGACAGATTGGTGAATACGGCGTGGCGCGTGATGACGTCCAGCTCGTAAAACACCGAGTAGAACAGCGACAGCCGCATGCCGCCCGGCTTGTCCTCCAGCACGATTTCAAGCGTCTGCACGTCGTCGCCCTCGTTGGCGTACATCGCCGGAAGGCCGGGCAGCGGCGCCTTGCCGTCGGCTATGCGGTGCGAGACGTAGCGGAAATCCGCGATGTTCGTCCCGTCCGGGTGCAGGACCTCCGCCGCGGGCGAGCGGTTGTCGCCCCGGCCCCAGGTCGGGTACTCCAGCCGCAGGTCGTCGAGAATCGGGCCGCTGCAGTTTTCCATCCGGCAGGAAAACGCGGCGCGTCCCTGCTCCCAGTGCATATAGCTGTGGTCGCGGTCGTCCAGCCGCGGCCCCCAGTAGAGGTGCAGCAGCAGCCCGTCGTGTATCTGCATCACATAGCTGGATTCGGCGGTGTTGAGTTGAAGCTGAGCGGCTTCCTTGTTGAAGTAAACGGACATCTTTTTGATCCTTCCTTAATTTTGTTCTAAGCGCGTTTTGTTTGCATACGCTTATATTCGCAGCTCGGGAATGAGCATCGAGGCGATATTGAAGAAAAACAGCAGCGACAGCGCGTCCACGATCGTCGTGATGAACGGGCTGGCCATCACCGCCGGGTCGAACCCCAGCCGCTTGGCCAGAATCGGCAGCGACGCGCCCACCAGCTTGGCCACCAGCACGGTCACGGCCAGCGTCAGGCAGACGACCAGCGCCACACGAAGGCTCACCCGGTCGAACAGCAATAGCTTCGCGAACCCGAGCGCGGCCAGCGCCGCGCCGCACAGCAGCGCCACGCGCAGTTCCTTCCAGAGGATGCGGAAAATGTCGCGCATCGAAAGTTCGCCCAGCGACAGCCCGCGGATGACCGTCACCGACGCCTGGCTGCCCGCGTTGCCGCCCGTGTCCATCAGCATCGGGATGAACGCCGTGAGGATCACCGCCTTCGCCAGCGCATCCTCGAAATGCGCGATGATCGACCCCGTAAAGGTCGCCGAGATCATCAGCAGGCACAGCCACGGGATACGCTTGCCGAAGGTCTCGAAAACGCCGGTTTTCAGATAGGGCTTGTCGGTCGGCGTGATGGCGGCCATCTTTTCGATGTCCTCCGTCGCCTCCTCGCGTATGACGTCGATGGCGTCGTCGAACGTCACGATGCCCACCAGCCGGTTTTCGGCGTCGGTCACCGGCATAGCCAGAAAGTCGTATCGGCCAAGCTCCTGCGCCACCAGCTCGCGGTCGGCGTCGGTGCGCACCGAGATGACGTTGCGCTCCATAATGTCGCCCACCGCCGTCGCCTTGTCGCTCAGCAGCAGCGTCTTTACCGTGACCAGCCCGATCAGCCGCCGGTCGGGCGCCGTGACGTAGCAGGTGTAAATCGTCTCCTTGTCCACGCCGACGCGCCGGATGCGGGTGAACGCGTCCTCCACCGTCATATCCGCGCTCAGGCTGATGTACTCGGTCGTCATAATGCTGCCGGCGCTGTCGGGCGGGTAATGCAGGATTTCGTTGACGGCTGCGCGCGTTTCGGCGTCGGCGCTGGCGAGGATGCGCTTGACCACGTTCGCCGGCATCTCCTCGATGATGTCGACGACGTCGTCGACGAACAGCTCGGCCACGACGCTGCGCAATTCCGCGTCGGAAAAGCTGCGCAGCAGCCGCCTCTGTAAATCGCTGTCCATTTCCACGAAGGTCTCCGCCGCCAGCTCCTTCGGCAGCAGCCGGAACAGCAGCGAGACGTCGCTTTCCTCCGCGCCGTCCAGAAGCAGCGCGATGTCCTGCGGCGTCAGCCCGTTCAGCAGCGCCTTGATCGCGCGGTAGTTCTTGGCCGCAAGCAGCTCCTCGAGCTGCGGGGTGATTTTTTCATTCAACATGCTTTGTCCTCCTTTGTACAGAACGTATAAAGAAAGACACCGCGCGCTAATCGGCGCGCAGGAAGAACGCGGGCGGAGCGGTGCCGCCTGCGGATTTCTGCGTACTGTGCGCGCTGATGCCTTTACTTCCCGCGGGGTCCATGTCTCCACCTGCCTTCCGATGTTGTTTCCTCTTTCGATAATAATCGAAAAAATCGACTTTGTCAACCGGATTGTAAAAAAATGTGCCGCGAAAAGCGCGAAAAAAATTGATTTTTTTGTATGGGTATGGTATAATCGCGGTAGATACGGGAAAGTCGGCGCTTTTGCGCCGCAAAACGACCCGTCAGGCGGGAAAGGAATGAAGAATTGATGAGTAAGGTGTCGGTATTCGATCATCCGATGATCGCGCATAAGCTCACGCTGATGCGGTGTAAGGAAACGGGCGCGAAGGACTTTCGCGACCTTTTGAGCGAGATTTCGATGCTGATGGCGTACGAGATCACGCGTGATCTCCCGACCGAGTCGGTCGAGATTGAGACGCCGATCTGCAAAACAACGGGGCGCAAGGTGCTGGGCAAAAAGCTGGCCATCGTGCCCATCCTGCGCGCGGGGCTGGGTATGGTGGACGGCTTCCTCTCCATCGTGCCGGTCGCCAAGGTCGGCCACATCGGCCTGTACCGCGACCCGCAGACGCATCTGCCGGTCGAATATTATTTCAAAATGCCGCAGGACATCAGCGAGCGCACCGTCATCCTGCTCGACCCGATGCTGGCCACCGGCGGCAGCGCCTCCGCCGCCATCGACTGCTTGAAGGCGCGCGGCTGCCGCGAGATTCTGCTGATGAATCTGGTCGCCGCCCCCGAGGGGATCGAGGTCGTTTCCAAAAACCACCCCGACGTCGATATCTACGTCGCGGCGGTGGACGAAAAGCTCAACGAGCAGGCGTATATCGTTCCCGGACTGGGCGACGCGGGCGACCGCCTGTTCGGCACGAAGTAATGGTTCATATCGGCAACCGCTGGGACGAGCTGCTGGCCGGCGAGTTTGCGAGCGACTACTATCAGCAGCTCCGCGTATTTCTGAAGAAGGAGTATTCCACGCGCCGCATCTATCCGCATATGAACGACATCTTCAACGCCCTGCGCTATACCGATTACGACGACGTGCGCGCCGTCATTCTCGGACAGGACCCCTACCACGGCCCGGGGCAGGCGCACGGGCTCTGCTTCTCGGTGCAGGACGGGGTTCCCAAGCCGCCGTCGCTGGTCAATATTTTCAAGGAGCTGCAGGACGACGTCGGCTTTCAGCCGCCCGAAAGCGGCAATCTCACCCGCTGGGCGCAGAACGGCGTGCTGCTTCTGAATGCCGTGCTCACCGTCCGCGCCGGCATGGCCGGCAGCCATGCGGGGATGGGCTGGGAAACGCTTACGGATAAAATCATCGCGCTGCTCGGCGAGCGGGAGAAGCCCATCGTTTTCCTGCTCTGGGGCGGTTATGCCCGGCGTAAGGCCGCGCTGATCCCGAAGGGACGGCACCTGATTCTGGAGGCGGCGCACCCCAGTCCGCTTTCGGCCCACAACGGCTTTTTCGGCTGCCGCCACTTCAGCAAGGCGAACGCGTTTCTGGACGAACCCATCGACTGGCAGCTTTAGCGGCTCTTCGCCGCGCCTGCGCAGGCCGCCGGGGACGTGCCGCCGCCGGCGCCGCTGCATATCATCATTGAATTTTGGGAGGTTGCTATGAGCGAAATCGATAAGAACGAACCGACCCTGCTGGAAAATATCCGCAGCGGCTACGACACGTTTTCCAAAGGACAGAAGCGTATCGCCGGCTATATTCTGGACAACTATGTGTCGGCGGCGTATATGACCGCCGCGCGCCTGTCGAAGGAGACGGGCGTGAGCGAGTCGACCGTCGTGCGCTTTGCCACCGAGCTGGGCTACGAGGGCTATCCCGAGATGCAGAGCGCGCTGCAGGGGATGCTTAAAAACCGGCTCACGCCGGTGCAGCGCATCAATCTTGCCGCCGAGCGCATCGGGGACGACATCCTCGGCGCTACGCTGCGCGCCGACATCGCCAACCTGAAAGCCACGCTGGCGCAGACCGACCGCGACAACTTCGCCGCGATCGTGGATATGCTGCTGTATGCGAAAACCATTTATATCGTGGGCAACCGCTCGTCCACCTCGCTGGCAAATTTTATGTATTTCTATTTTTCCATCATCTCCGATAAGGCGCGTCTGGTGCAGAACGCCTCGGGCAGCGACATTTTCGAGCAGCTTCTCCGCATCGACGAGGGCGACGTGCTCGTCGCCATCTCCTTCCCGCGCTATTCCCGCCGCACCGTCGACGCGATGCACTTCGCGCGCGACGCGGGCGCGTTTTCGGTCGCCATCACCGACTGCGAGCAGTCGCCGATTGCCCGTCTGGCCGACCGCGTGCTTTACGCGCACAACGAAATGGCCTCGTTTGTCGATTCGCTCGTCGCGCCGCTCTCGCTCATCAACGCGCTCGTCAGCGCCGTCGGGCAGAAGCGTCAGCGCGAGGTCTCCAATACCTATTCGCGGCTGGAGGGCATCTGGGAAAAATACAATATTTATGACAAGGATAAATAAAGCCGTCGTCGGCGCGGGCGCCGCCGGGCTGATGGCGGCGCTTGCCGCCGCGCAGGCGGGCAAGACGGTCACGGTGCTTGAAAAGAACCGCGCGCCCGGCCGCAAGCTGAACATCACCGGCAAGGGCCGCTGCAACGTCACGAACAACTGCGATATAACGACGTTTCTGGAAAACGTCGTCACCAACCCCAAGTTCCTTTACGCCGCGCTGCACGCGCTGCCGCCGCAGGCGATGATCTCGCTGCTCGAGCAGGGCGGGCTGGCGACCAAAACCGAGCGCGGCCGCCGCGTGTTCCCGCAGAGCGACCGCGCCTCGGATGTGACCGATTTCCTCGTGACCGCCTGCCGCCGTGCGGGCGTGGAATTCGTCCGCGCCGCCGTGCAGGGACTCGTCGTCGAAAACGGCGCCGTCACCGGCCTGCGCGTGAACGGAGAGACCGTCGGCTGCGACAGTGTTATTGTTGCCACCGGCGGGCTTTCTTATCCCCAAACCGGCTCGACCGGCGACGGATACGCCTGGGCGCGCGCGGCTGGCCATACAATCGTGCCGCCGCAGCCCTCGCTTGTGCCGCTGAACGCGGCGGGCGGCTTCTGCCGCGCCTGCATGGGACTGTCTCTGAAAAACGTCGGGCTGTCCTTCCGAACCGGCGACGGGCGCGAGCTGTACGGCGAAACGGGGGAGATGCTGTTCACGCATTTCGGCGTTTCGGGGCCGGTGGTTCTCTCCGCCTCGGCCTATCTGCGCGGGCGTTATCCCTGTAACCTCTATATCGACCTCAAGCCCGCCTTGACCGCCGACGCGCTTGACCGCCGCCTGCTGCGCGATTTCTCCGAAAACGCAAACCGCGATTTCATCAACGCGCTCGGCGCGCTGCTGCCGCAGAAGCTCATCGCGCCCTTCGTCGCTCTGACAGGCATAGAACCGCGCAAAAAGGTCAACGAGATCACGCGGGAGGAGCGGCGGACGCTGCTGTCGCTGCTGAAGGCCCTCCCGCTGACCGTCACGTCGCCCCGCCCGGTCGCCGAGGCCATCGTTACGGCTGGCGGCGTCGACGTCCGCGAGGTGGACCCGAAGACGATGCGCTCCAAAAAGGTCAAAAACCTGCTTTTCGCCGGCGAGATTCTCGACGTAGACGCGTATACCGGCGGCTATAATCTCCAGATTGCCTTTTCAACGGGCTTTCTGGCGGGCCAGAATTGCTAAAAAGCGCTCTGCCTCCCCGAACGTGTTGTGCTTGGAAAGGCTGATGCGGACCGCGCCGCCGAGCGGGGTGCCGAGCGCGCGGTGGGCCAGCGGCGAACAGTGCAGGCCCGCGCGCACGCAGACGTCCGTATCGGCCAGCGCAGCCGCGACCTCCTCGCTGTCCCGCCCGTCGATATTGAATAACAGAATCGGACAGTAGGGCAGTCCGGCGGCGCCGGGCGCGCCGTAAAGCGTGACGCCCTCCGTCTCTCGCAGCCCGCTGAGCAGATATGAAAAAATCTGCTCCTCTTTTTTGCCCGATGCGCTCTTTTCCGCCACGGCCGCGGCCAGTCCGGCGAACGCGGGCGCGTTCATCGTGCCGGCCTCCAGCCGTTCGGGCAGCAGCGCGGGCATCTCCGGGTCGGCCGAAAAGCTGCCCGAGCCGCCCTCGAGCAGCGTCTCGAAACTGCCGCCGAAAAACGGCGACACGAGCAGCGCGCCCGTGCCGAGCGGGCCGTAAAGCCCCTTGTGACCCGGCATGCAGAGCGCGGTGACGCCGGGCAGCTCGCGCAATTGCAGGTCGAAATGCCCCGCTGTCTGCGACGCGTCGCAGATGAGCGGCACGCCCGCCTGCCGCGCCGCTTCGGACAGCGCCGCCAGCGGCAGCACCCGTCCGCAGATGTTCGACGCGTGCGTCACCACGCAGGCGCGCACGTTTTCGTCCAGCGCGGCGCGGAACCGACGCACCGTCGCCTCGTCGTCGTCAAGGTCGGCGTGAAAAACGCGGATGCGGATGCGTCCCTGCTTCTCCAGTGCATACAGCGGCCGGTAGACCGCGTTGTGCTCCAGATCGCTGATGAGCACGTCGCCCTCGCGGATCAGTCCCTTGACGGCTAAATTGATGGCGTGCGTGGCGTTCATTGTCAGAACCACGCGCTCCGGCTCGGTGCCGAAGCGTTCGGCCAGCCGTTCGCGGCAGAGATATAGATGCTCGGACGCGCGCGCGGCGAACGGGTGTCCGCCGCGCGAAGCGTTTCCGCAGCTCTGAAAGGCTTTTTTATAGGCGCGCAGCGCTCCCTTGCTTTTGGGCAGCGTGGTCGCCGCATTGTCAAAATAGATCATACGCGCAGACCCCCGCTTGTCAAACGATGGCCAGCACGCTGATCGACTGCGCGGCAAGCAGCTCCGCCGCACGGTCGACCTGCTCGGCCTGCAGGCGCAGCCCGTAGGCGCAGCCCTTGACGGCGCGCACCGCGGCCGACCGCATGATCGTCGAACGGATGCCGGCGCGCGAGAGGATGCTCTGCGCCTTGTGCGCGTAGGTCACGGAGGAAAGGACAAGCGTTTTGTACATTTACTTCATTCCTTTCTCGGTGAGGGCGGCGCGCATCGCCCGCGTATGCGGTGCAGGCGGACGAGCGGCGCCGGAATCTCCCTCCGTACAGTATATGACGAAACAGGCGCGATGCCCCATCGGAGCGCCGTCGGCGCCGCTGCGCCCACGGTTCGGCCCGGGGCGGAAATTCTGCGGCAGAAAGGTGTTGTCTCACAATGCATATTACCGTTAAGCGAATCGATTCGTCCGCGTGTGCGGACGTTAGGCTGCCGAACGAGCCGTTTCCGCTCTGCGGCCGGATGCTGCCCGCTTACGACGGGCAGTGGTCGTATACGGTCACGGTGTTCCCGCCCCAAGAAAGGAGCGAGATGGTTTTTCCCGACGAGGTCTATGATTTTGAGGCGATGGCGCAGGACTATGTTTTCATAGGCGCGTATACGGACGACGGCGTCTGCGTCGGGCTGGCCGTTTATCGCCGGTCTTGGAACCGATATATGTACCTGCACGACTTGAAGGTGAACGCCGCGTACCGCCGTCTGGGGATCGGCCGCCGCCTGTTGGAGGAGGGCAAAAAAATAGCCGCTGCACAGGGTTACAGCGGCATTTATACGATCGGGCAGGACAATAACCTGATCGCGTGCTTGTTTTATATAAACGTCGGCTTTCAAATCGGCGGCTTGGATACCTTCGTCTATAAAGGCACGCTTCAGGAGGGAAAACGGGACATTATTTTTTATCTGGATTTTTGATGCTTCGGATTTCCGACCCCCTGCTTTGTCGGCGAAGCCGACGCGCGCCGGTATTCGCGGCGGGAGAGACGCCCTCGCGTCTGCGCGCTTACGTTTCCGGCGTCGGGACGCAGTCCGCGTGCCGGCGCTCGTACTCGCGCAGGAGAAGCGGCTGGATGTCGGGATAGGTCCAAGCCTCCCGCAGCGTCGGCGGACGGTCCAGCAGCGCGACGCAGGCCATTTCGCTGTGCGGCGGCAGAGCGCCGAGCGAGCGGATCTCGGCGTAAAACAGCATGCCGAGCGTTTCGCCGCCCGCCGGATTGACGCGGCTGCGGCCCGTGACGCCGTACGCGCATACCGGCGCGAGCGTATATTCCCGCGCGCCCGTTTCCTCCCACAGCTCGCGCCGCGCCGCCGCGCAGACCGTCTCGCCCGTCTCGCGTCGGCCGCCCGGAAGCTCGTACGTCTGCCGCGCCTTGTGCCGGCAGAACACCCATTTCCCGTTGTGGACGGCGAGAATGACCGCAAAGCGCAGCCGCTCGTCGGGCGGGTCGTCGTAAAAGCGTACCTCCGTCATAGACAGAAGTGCATGAAGCGCAGGATTTCGTAGAAATCGTCGCTTTCAAAGACCACCGTGTTCGCGTCGCGCAGGAACGCGCCGGGGTAGAAGGAATTGCGGTACGCGCGCGGATGCGCCTTGTAGGACGCCTCGAGCATAAACGAGTCCGGCAGTCGCAGCGCCGCCGCCGTCCGAACGCACTCGGGCGTCAGAACCGTCGCGGCCATGCGCTCGATGAGCGAGACCGCCGCGCGCGGGTGCAGCGACAGCGTCCCGCCGCCGTTCCCCACCTGCGTGCAGACCGTCGGCAGCGTGGGAAGCTCCTTTTCGGCATCGAAGCAGATGCCGTAGTCGCCCGTCAGCATCAAAACCGGCACGCCGATGCGCGCGGCCGCGTAGGCGTTGAGCAGGAACTCCGAGGCGATGCGCCCGTTCAGCCGCACCTCGTAAAGGCCGGTGTCCATTGTGTGCGCGAGCGGCGAGCCGCCCGTGCGCGCGGGGGAATGGAATCCCGTGAACACTACGCCCGCAAAGCTCCCGTCCAGTCCGGACAGCATGCCGTACGGGTCGCCCGTCCAGCCCCGGTAGATGCGCGTCTGCTCGGGCAGCAGCTCGGGCAGCAGATTGCGCGCGCTGTCATGCGCGTCCCGCACGACGACGCGGTCGAACCCGGCCTCCAGCGCGCCGCGGCAGACGGCGGCCACCTCTTCGGTCATCTGTTTGCGGAAGGCTTCGCTCTGCGGCGAACCCGGCTGGGTTTCCGACCAGTCGGTGATCCCGCAGCAGCCCTCGATGTCCGCACAGACAAACAGCTTCATAGCAAAACCCCTTTCGATCAACGCAAACGCCGCTCCGGGTGAGCGGAGCGGCGCGCGGATTAAATCACAAGATTATAGATGACGGCGAACAGCTCGGCCGCCAGCAGAATCAGCGCGATGCACAGCCACCGCCCGCGCTGTGCGTTCGGGAACGCGTACATCGCGGCGCTGACCGCGATGAGCGCAAAGGCCAGCGGCAGGAACACCGTTTTCGGCATCCGCGAGCTCGGGCTGCCGTCGAACGAAAGCTGCGTCACCAGCGCCTCCGGCAGCAGAACAAAGCCGACAATGCCGACGGCCAGCGCCGCCGCGACGACGCCGGCAAACAGCCAATGCCTTTTGCTTATTTTGCGCACTTTGCTCACGCAGACGCCTCGCCGCTCGTCTCGGGCGCTTCATAGTCGGCCACGAACGTCCAGCGGCAGCTCGTGTGCCACTCCGTGCCCGCTGCTACCTTCGTGGGCGTGTTTGAATTGAATTTGGAGAAGTAGAGCTTGTTGTGCGTGGTGTTCATATCCCAGTAGAAGGTTTTGTCGGCGTTGGCGAAGTTGTTCAGCGAATCCTCGATGGTGAACACCTCGGCGTAGAAGCGGTAGCTCGGGTTTGTTTTGCCGTACATCTCGCAGACCGACGCGGCGTTGCCCTTGTGCATAGGACCGTTATAATTGGCGTCCCCGACCTCAAGCGTTTCGACGGTCTTGGTCGTGCCGTCGTTGTTCTTGAAATCGATATACAGACCGTATTTTTTGTTGATGGGGAACATGCAGGTGTAAGAAAGCCAGAAATAGGTGTCTTCGGTGAAGGCATAGTCCACGTCCAGCGAAAGCTGACGGCCGACCACGGTGTAGGTGCGCACCACGTCGCAGTAGGTCTTGTCCTCGTCGCCGAGGTGGAGCTGCGTTTTCTCCACGATCTTGATGCGGTTCAGCTCGACCGGCTCGCCCTTTTTCAGCTCGATCTTTTCATCGGTTTCCCCGTCGTAAAATTCGAGCGAAAGCAGCTTCTCGTTGCCGTGGTTGCCGCCGGACCAAACCCAGCCCGACGCCGTCGCGCCCGCGCGGTACACATATTCCCAGTCGGTCGAGCCGCCGGTGAAGGCCGTGCCGTCGTAAATCCAGTCGGCGATGTTCCAGGTGCCCCACGACTTTTTCGTAAAGGTCGTCGAGAAGGGCTTGCCCAGTTCGTCGGTGCAGGACATTTTGAACATCGTGTCGGAGGTCATCTCCAGCGTCATCGGATAGCTCTCGATCTCCTCGACGGCCGGGTCCTGCGCGGGAATCCCCGTGCTCTCCTCCGGCTCGGACGACGTCTCCGCTTCAGACGACGTTTCCGCTTCGGACGAGCCGTCCGCAGGGGAAGCGCTCGAAGCGTCGTCCGATGCGGCTGTACTGCTCTCGTCGTTATTTGTACCGCAGGCGGCGAAAAGCACCGTCGTGCCAAGCAGCAGGCCGGCCAGCAGCAGCGTAATTATTTTTTTCATCGTTCGTTTCCAGTCCCTCTCTGTTCGGTTTTCCTTATTATACTACACCTTTGCGTCTTTTGCAATACATTTTGAAAAAACCGAATAATTCACTTGACTTTTCCAGCATATTTATGTAGAATGTCGATAAAGGCCTGCGGAGGTTTTCCGGGCGTCCTTTAGTCGTGCAAGCGTGATAGTGTGTAGGAGTGTTGCTGAATGGAAGAGGAAACGAAAATCGTCCCGCCTCCGGAAGAAAAAACGGAAATCTCCCCGCCGCCGGAGGAGGTGACGGAAGCCGCCCCGCCGGCAGAGGCATCGGCTGCGGGCCCCGCCGCCGAAGCTCTCCCGTCCGCGCCCGAAGCCGAGGAGGCCGCCGCGCCGGACCGGCCGTCCCCGCCCGTAAGGGAACGGACGGGCAATTCGGCGCTCGGTGCGCTGGGCGCGTTCGCCGGCGCTTGCATCGGCGCGCTGCCGTATGTGCTCGTCGGCGTGTATTTTTCGATCCTGTCGGGCTGGCTCTGCTTTCTGATCGCTTTCTGCGCCGCCAAGGGCTATGACCTTGCGGGCGGCAGACGCGGCGTGGTCCGCACGCTGATCACGGCCGTTCTGTCGACGGCGGCGGTGTTTGTCGCAACGTACTGTATGCATGTGCTGTCCATTATGCGCGCGTTCACGGAGACGGGCTGGGAGGTGCCGGGCTTCTTTCAAATGCTTTCGCCGGCCTGGCAGTTGATTATGGACCCGGAAACGGAAATGCTCGGCCCGGCGGTGCGGGATCTCTGCTTCGGCATCCTTTTCAACTTCGTCGGTCTGTATTTCTTCTCGGATCGGCGCAAAAAAGCTGATACTCGGCCTGCAGAATAGCGGCCGGTCAGAAATATCACATATTCATTTTTTGGAGGAACTGAAACTATGGTTGTCAAAACGCCGCCTATGGGCTGGAACTCGTGGAACACGTTCGGCCCGAATATCAATGAAGCGCTCATCCGCGAAACGGCGGACGCGATGGTCGACAGCGGTCTGGCCGCCGCCGGCTACAACTACCTTGTCATCGACGACTGCTGGTCGGAAAAGGTCAGAGACGGGCAGGGCCGTCTGGTCGCTTCGGCGGAGAAATTCCCGAACGGAATGAAGGCCGTGTCCGATTACGTCCATTCCAAGGGCTTGAAATTCGGGATGTATTCCTGCGCGGGCATTTTCACCTGCGCGCGCTATCCGTCGTCCTACGGGTATGAGTTCATCGACGCGGAGACCTTCGCCTCCTGGGGCGTGGATTTTTTGAAATACGACTACTGCAACAAGCCCGCCGGCATCCCCGGGCATCTGCTGTATAAACGGATGGGGACGGCGCTGGCCAACTGCGGCAGAGACATCCTTTTCTCGGCGTGCAGCTGGGGCGCGGACGAGACGCATAAGTGGATCAAGTCCACCGGCGCGCATATGTGGCGCTCGACCGGCGACATCACCGACAACTGGGAGTCGATCAAGAACCTGACCAACCGCCAAATCGAACTGCAGCCCTATAACGGCAACGGCTGCTTCAACGATATGGATATGCTCGTCGTCGGCATGCACGGCAAGGGCAACGTTGCGCTCGGCGGCTGCACCGACGAGGAATACCGCACGCACTTCACCATCTGGGCCTTCTTCAATTCGCCGCTGATGATCGGCTGCGACATCCGCAGCATGAGCGACGAAACGAAGGCCATCCTGATGGATAAGGACATCATCGCCGTCAATCAGGACCCCGCCGGCCGTCAGCCGTATCAGGTGCTTGCGCATCCCGACTACCCCGTCTGGGCCAAGCAGATGGACAACGGCGACATCGTCCTCGCCTACTTCAACCTCGGCGAGCATAACTTCAATCAGTTCGTCACATGGGCGGACATCGGCATCGAGCGCTCCTCCGGCGTCAAGCTCGAGGTGACCGACCTCTGGTCGAAGCAGACGCTCGGCACCTTCGACACCGGCATCGAGTTCGGCGCCGTCGTGCCGCACGGCTGCCGCATCCTGCGCTGCCGCGTCGTCCGTGGCTGAGTGCGCCGGCTGCGGCCGCGCGCTGACCGCTGATGAGGCCGGACTGACGAAAAAGCTCATCAACCGCGGCATAGAAAAATACTACTGCGTCGCCTGCCTTGCGGCGATGTTCAAGGTGGACGAGTCGCTGTTGTATGAGAAAATCGAGCAGTTCCGCGCGCAGGGCTGCGTGCTTTTCGCCGGCCCCGACGGCGGGGTGAAGCCCCTGTGACGTCCCGCGCAAAGCGGATCAGACGAATGAAAACGGCCCGGGAGGGGAACAACGCTTCCGGGCCGTTTCGGATTTTTTGGGATAGGGAGGTCTCCATTGTGAAACGTTTTCTGCTCGCGACCCTTTGCGCGTCGATGCTGCTCGGCGCGGTACCCGTTTCCGCCGCCGACGAGGTCAACGCGCCGCCGACGGTCATCCCCGCCGTCCGCGAATGGGAGGGCGGCATAGGCCGCTATGTCCCGACCGCAGACACCGCGATCGTATATCCGTCCGGCAATGCGGCGCTGGAAAAGAAGGTGGAAATCGCCCGCGGCTATTTCCGGGAGCTGCTCGGGCTGGAGCTGCATACGTCCGACGACCCCGCGTCCGCCAAGGACGGCGACATCGTGCTGAAGCTGGACGATGCGGAGCGCGATACGCTCGGCGCGGACGGGTACCTTATGGACGCCGCCGCGTCCGGCCTGACCATCGCCGCGCCCGAGCCGCAGGGGCTGTTCTACGGCCTCATCACGGCGGTGCAGTCGCTCTCGGCGGACGGCTTCGTACCCGTCGGCAGGGCGCGGGACTACGCCTATTATCCCATCCGCAGCGGGATGATCGACGTCGCGCGCGCCTATCTGCCGCTTGCATACGTCGAGGAAATTACCAAATATTACGCTTATTTTAAGCTCAACGAGATCCATCTGCATATCAACGACATCGGTGAAAACGGCTACTTCATCTTCCGGCTGGAAAGCGACGTCGAGGGCCTGACCGCGACCGACGGCTTCTATTCCAAGGAAGATTACCGCGCCTACCAGAAGCGGATGCTCGACTACGGCGTTACCGTCATCACCGAAATCGACACGCCCGCGCATTCGGCCTGCTTCAAGGCCGTCGTCCCCGAACTGATGCTCGACGACCGCCATCTGGACGTCTCCAAGCCCGAGACGGTCGAGTTCATCAAGAACCTGTTCGACGAGTACATCACCGGCGACGACCCCGTGTTCGTGTCCAAAAAGGTGCATATCGGCACCGACGAGTATCCCATCGAGTACAGCGAGCAAATGCGCGCGTATATCGACGCGCTCATCAGGCACGTCAATTCGAGAGGGTACACCCCTCGCTTCTGGGGCTCGTTTGGCAACGAGGGCTTCAACGGAACCACACCCGTGTCCAACGAGGCCGAGGCGAATTTCTGGGCCGTGTCGCTCTCGGACTACAAAACCCTTTTCGAGATGGGCTATGACATCATCAATACCTGCGGACCGGCGCTGTACGTCGTACCCGGCGGCAATTACGGGTTCGTCGATTACTATAATCTGGAATCGCTGTACGGCTCGTGGTATGTCAATTATATGGGCACCGACGCGTCGACTGCGGTCGACCCCGACCACCCGCAGCTCAAGGGCGCTTCCTTCGCGCTCTGGAACGACCGCCACACCGCCTACGGCGGGTTTTCGATGTTCGACATCTTTGACCGCCTCCGCGGGATGGTCTGTCTGATGGCCGAAAAGACCTGGTGCGGTGAGCAGACGCGCGAGATCGAGCCGGCCGACTTTGTCGCCCGCTATGAAACGCTCTCTGCGCGCGCGGGGGACGCCAATCCCGGCTATGTGACCGCGCTGCCGATCGAGGACGCGGTTCCGGCGGACGTGAAGGCCGTCGGCTTCCCGTATCTCGCTTCGCTCGACGTGCGCGTGAACAGCTTCGGGAACGGCACCGACCTGCTGGCGGGCGATGTGGGCAGCTTTTACGTCGCCGACGACGGCCGGCTCGGTTTCCGCCGCGAGGTGTATGATTTCAGCTATGACTATAAGCTGCCGCTGAACGAGTGGGTCAACATCAAGCTCTGGGCCGACAACCGGCAGACCGTGCTCATCATCGACGACACATATTTCTATTATCCCAACAACAACCGCAACGCCGAGCTGAAGCAAAGCTCTACCTTCGTCCTGCCGCTCGAACGCATCTGCGAGGGGCTGGACGGCGAGTACCGCAATCTGAAGATTACGGAAAACGACTTCGACCTCGACGCGCGCATCGCCAACCGCAACCTTGCCAAGAACCGGCCGGTCACCGTCAGCGCGCTGGAGGTGAACGACGGCCGCTTCGGACCGGAAAATGCCGTGGACGGCAGCGCGGACACCCGTTTGTCCTTCGGCAGAGAGCAGGACGTGCAGTGGATGCTCGTCGATCTTGGCGCCGAACAGACGGTCAACCGCGTCGTAATCGACTTCTTTGAGGGCATCACAGAATATAAGCTGTACGCCTCGGACGACGGCGAGACCTTCACCGAGCTTGCTCACGTCACCAAGGACGAGTCGGGCGCAAAGCGAACCGACACCGTCGAGTTCGAGCCGACGGCGATGCGGTACATCAAGTACGAGCAGCTCAAGCGTTTCTTCATCGCCGATTGGCAGGCGTATTACAGCGGCGGCATCAGCGAATTTTCGGTTTACGGCTTTGATTTATCCTCCTATCAGACGGTTCTGGACGAGACCGAGGGCGTTACTGACCGCGACGTGCGCGTCGCCCGCGCGGCGCTGGTGAAATATCTCCAGAGCAAGAACATTTTCGGCACGCACGCCGACGGCCTGCGCGGCAGACTGGAGGCGGCTTACGCCGCCTATCTCGCCGCCCCCTCGCAGCCCGAGGAATCGGCGGCCGACCCGCAGCAGTCGGACGGCGGCGCGTCGCAGAGTATGCCCGAAACCGCCGGGAAGTGGCTGCCGTGGGCAATCGCAGGCGCAGCGGCCGTCGTGGCGGCTGCCGTCGGCGTGACGCTGTTTTGCAGGCGGAAGAAAAAGGGCGGACAATAAGCCGTCCCTGCCGGACGGCTAAGCGTAGGTGAATAAAAAAGCGGAAGGCGTAAGCAATTTGCTTACGCCTTCCTTCCTGTCCGTAGAATTTTGCGCGGCGTCAGACTTGCCCGCGCGTGCATTCGTAAATCAGGATTTCCGATGCGGCGGGATCGCCTGTTTCCTTGGAAAAGCCCGTATACACCGCGTCCACCGTGAAGCCGATCGCCTTCAGCATGCCGTCCATTTCGCCCGGCTCGTACAAATGGATTTGAAAATCCATCTCCTCCCGCCGCAGCAGGACGCCGCCGTCATACAGCTCGTACAGCGAGGGGTTGAACTGCGTGCGCGTCGCTTCATCGTACCGGCTTTTGGACTTGAGCACAAGCCGGTGCTTTTCCGCCGTCTCCACCGAGACGCTTTCGGTGTAAACGTCGCTGTCGGGACAGCGGGTCGCCGTCGTATCGACCGCAAAGACAAACCGGCCGCCCGCTTTCAGCAGCGTTTTCATTTTGCGCAGAATGCCTTTGCAGGTCTCCATGTCCGTAAACAGGGAAACCGACCCCGAGGGGATGAAAATGTAATCGAAACGCTCTGTCGGCTGATAGGCTTCGAGGTCGCACAGCACCGCCTGCGCCTCGGGCGCCTTTTCCAGCAGCCGGTCGAGCATTTCCCGCGAGTTGTCCATCCCTTGAATGCTCAGCCCGCGCCTAAGAAACGGGACGAGAAACCGGCCGCTGCCGCATAACGGCTCCAGAATCGACATGCCCGGGCGGGCGTAGGACAGATAAAACGCCAGTTCGTCCTCCGGCGCTTCCTTGTGCAGAAGCTCGTACATCTCCGTGCAGAGACTGCCGTAGTCGTTTTTCTTCATCTTTGTTTGCCTCCATAGTGCTCCGACGATGCGGCGCTGCCGCCGGTAAACCGGCGGCAGCGCCGCATCGTCCGCATGCAGCTCTGTGTGCAGTGCGGCTGCGGGACGCCGAAAAACGGCGTCCCGCAGCCGCGTCCCGCTCTTCGCGGGACGATCAGTCGTAAAAGTCCACCGTCGCGCGGTCGGTCCGCACCTTTTTCACATATTGCGAGACCGCCACATGCAGCGGGTGATCCTTGTAAATGCGCATATCCTCCAGCGAGTCGAACTCCACAATCAGCCCGCAGTCGTAGGACATCTCGCTGCCGAGTACGTCCTTGCCGATCTGCATCGAGCGAATCTGCGGAATCTGTGCGGGCAGCTTTTTCAGCTCGCCGATGACGTAGTCTAAATTTTCATCCCGCGTTTTCCCCTCCGCCTCGGGGGCGAATTTCCACATCACAATGTGCTTGAGCATCGTTCGTTCCGTCCTTTCCCGCCTTACAGCGTGCCTTGGATGAAATGCCACGCGCTGCGGCACATGTCCTCCAGCCCGCGCTCGGCCTTCCAGCCCAGCTCGCGGAGCGCCTTCGCCGGATCGGCATAGTATTCGGCAATGTCGCCCGGCCGCCGCGCCGTCACCGTGTAGGGGATGGTGATGCCGTTGACCCGCTCAAACGTGCGGATGATGTCGAACACGCTGTACCCGACCCCCGTGCCGAGGTTGTAGATGAACACCCCGCGGTCGCTGCGGTGCCGCAGCGCCTTGATGTGCCCCACCGCCAGATCGACCACATGGATGTAGTCGCGCACGCCGGTGCCGTCCTTGGTCGGATAATCGTCGCCGTAGACGTGCAGCTCCGGCAGCCGCCCGGCCGCCACCTCGGTGATGTAGGGCATCAGATTGTTGGGAATGCCGTTCGGCTCCTCGCCGAGCAGCCCGCTTTCATGCGCGCCGATGGGGTTGAAGTAACGCAGAATGACCATCGACATCGTGTCGTCGGCCGCGTACACGTCCTGCATAATCTGCTCGATCATCAGCTTCGTCTTTCCGTAGGGCGACGTCGGCGTCGCAACGGGGAAGTCCTCGCGGATCGGCACCGTCTCCGGCTCGCCGTAGACCGTGGCGGAGGAAGAGAAAATGAAGCATTTGCAGCCGTATTTCCGCATCGTCTCCATCGTGACGACGGCGCTGTCCAGATTGACGCGATAGTATTCCAGCGGCTTCTGCACCGACTCGCCGACCGCCTTCAGACCCGCGAAATGGATCACCGCTTCAATGCTGTTCTCAGCGAAGATTTTATCCATCGCGGCGCGGTCGGCCGCGTCCTCGTGGTAGAATTTCGGCCGGATGCCGGTAATCGTTTCGATTTTATCCAGCACCGACAGCTTGGAATTGTAAAGGTTGTCAACGATGATAACGTCCTCGCCGCTGTTGAGCAGCTCGACGACGGTGTGCGAGCCGATGTAGCCCGTACCGCCCGTGACCAGAATGGACATAAGCGCAGCCTCCTTCTTATACATAGGATATTATACACGCAAAAATATCGCTTTTCAATAGGAATTTTGAAGTTATTTTTGCGCCGTCCGCCACATATTATTGTACAAAAAAGAAAGAGGGCGGTAAGCGGTGGGGCGTAAACATACGGACATACGCGCATTCGGCGCCGACGGCACGCGAAGCGAGCGGCTCGGCCTGTATATGATTGAAAACGACACGACCATCCGCGCGGCGGCGTCCGCGTTCGGGCTATCCAAATCCACGGTGCATAAAGAGCTTTCGCAAAAGCTCAGACGGGAAAATCCCGCGCTCTATAAGCAGGTCGAGGAGGTCCTGCGGCGCAATCAGGCCGAACGCCACATCCGCGGCGGGCTGGCCACGCGGATGAAATATCTACGCGAAAAACAAAAAAAGATTGACAAAAACGCAGAAATACGGTAATATAAATAAGGAAAAGGATAGGCTTCCGTAAAAAACGGAGGCGAGAAAGGGCGGTTGTTGTAAGCATGGCCAAGCGTATTCTTGTCATCGGCAGCGCGAACATAGATTTCATCGTTAAAACGCCGTATGTCCCCGAACGCGGCGAAACCCTCGTCGCAGAGGGCGGTTATAGCCTGATGCCCGGCGGCAAGGGCGCCAATACCGCCGTCGCCGTCTCTCGGCTCGGCGCGCAGGCCGTTTTCTGCTCCCGCGTGGGCGACGACGCTTACGGCGAGCGGCTGAAAAAGATTTATGCCGAAAACGGCATCGATCTCCGCTTCGTCCGTACCGATAAGATCGGGCAGACGGGGCTCGCCGTCGTGCTCGTCGAAAAGGACGGCGCGAATCGGATCATCGTCTATCCCGGCGCCAATCTGCGCATCAGCGAGGGCGACGTCGAAAGCGCGTTCACCTGCTACCCCGACGCGGTGATGGCACAGCTCGAATCGGGCGAGGACGTGGCCGTTTATACCTCGCAGCTCGCCGCGGAGGAGGGAATCCCCTTCATCCTCGATGGCGGCGGCGCCTCCGCCTCCTTCCGGCTGAATAAGCTGCAGAAGGTGGACATCTTTTCGCCAAACGAGACCGAGACCGCGCTCATCACCGGCATCCGCCCCGATACGCTGGACGACTGCCTCCGCGCGTCAATGGCCATCTGCTCGCAGACCGCGGTCGGCTACGTCGTGCTCAAGCTCGGCGCGCGCGGCTGCTACATCTATGACGGTAAATACTGCGACCTGATCGCGCCCTTCGACGTGCAGGCCGTCGATACCACCGCCGCAGGAGATGCGTTTACCGCCGCGCTGGCTACTGAGTTCCTGCGTACCGGCGACATCACCGCTTCCGCGCGCTACGCCAATGCGGTCGGTGCGCTCACCGTCACCACGGCCGGCGCCATAAACGCCCTGCCGACGCGTGAAACCGTCCGCCGGTTCTTGGAACAAATCTGAATGTATAGCGTAGCAAAATGCCCGCGGCACTCCGGCCGCGGGCATTTTGAAAATAGGATGCGAAGCGCGCCGGAAAGGGAAAAGGGAAAGGGGAAACCGGAAAGCGGAAAACGGGCATTCGAACGTCCTCGGTGTCTGTAAAACGGAATTTCACAGCGGGTTTGCGAATAAACTGATGAATTCAGAAACGAGTAAAGGGGTAACGGATAAACGGATAAACGGAATATACGAGTAAATGGGATAAATGGATAAACGAAGAACCTGCGTTGGATGAGCACCGTGCAAATTCCAAGTAAGCCTGTTCCCTCCCTCAGCCGCCCGCCTAACCCAGAGGCGTTTCGCGGCGGCCGGACTGGCAAGCGGCGAGTAGGGAAATGGGAACTTGAAACTGTCCGGCGCGCCCGTACACCCGTACACCCGTGCACTTGTACACCCGTGCGCCCGTGCGCTCGTGCACCTGTGCAAGCCCAAAGCAAGCCTGCCGTCCTCTCACCTATCCACCCCGCTCGGCGCGGTATTTCGCGGCGGCTGGACTGGCAAGCGGGCGAGTAGGGAAATTGGGAACTTGAAACTGCTTGGCGTACCCGTGTACCTGTGCGCCCGTACACCCGTGTACCTGTGCAAATCTAAAGCAAGCATGTTACTCTCCCCCCCTTGCTTGCCCTCCCGACCGCCGTGGCGGTCGGGAGGGCAAGTGAACGGCTCGAAAGGTACGACATACCCGCCCGACACGGATAAGACGGACGGCGCAGCCATTAGGAGAAACAGAATATCCGCGCCCCCAAGGGACGGATATTTTGAATAAAATAAAGGAGGACAAAAAGAAATGGCAGACAAAAAGTTTGGAATGCGAGTGAAGCTGAGGCGGATGCAGTTGGGACTGACGCAGACGCAACTGGCGAAGAAGATCGGAGAGTCTTCGGCCTTCATCAGCGACGTGGAGCAGGGAATATCCTTCCCGCGCTACGAGAGGCTGATTAAGCTGATCGACGGTCTGGAAACGTCGTCGGATGTGCTGTTTCAGGATGTCATCAAGTATCCGTTTCGGGATAGGCCGTCGCTGCTCTCGGATGAGCTGCGCGGACTGCCGCCCGAGCTGCGCAAACGCGTTCTCGATCACGTCGAGTTCACCATCTGGCAGTATAAGATGGATCACGCAGACGACGAGGATTGAGAAATTCCCAGGCAGAACGTATGTTTTGTGAAGAATTTCATAGGACAAATTTGCGCCATTCAAACGCTAAGCCACATTTTTGTGGCTTAGCGTTTGTTTACATATATCAGCTTTGGGTTTATAATAAAAGCATAAAATAAAGCAAGGAGAATGAAGAATGTACGGCATATTGGAAGAATTTTATTATGGTAATATTGACCCGCAGATGCGGGAAGTAAACAAGAATTCCAAACTTTACAAGATGATTTTTCGGATGGAAGAAATCGAAGCGCGGCTCTTAAACACTTTAGAGGGAGAGGAAAAAGAAATGTTTGCGACGTATGTGGATTTAGCCAATCAAACCGAAAGCGCTTCGTCGCTGGATCGTTTTCTTGTCGGTTTTCGTCTTGGTGCAAAATTTACTTACGATACATTTGTAAGTGAAGATGCTCCTTATGTTGATTCATTAAATAAATAGTTTGCTATTCTTATTACATTATCTCTCCCCCACGGGGGTGCGCCCGCGCCGGCGAAGCCGGC
>ERZ827458.186-NODE-186-length-112624-cov-10.377671_pt1 | contig 112624 bp, 92 predicted proteins | sample MGYA00519706_ERZ827458 | MGnify/ENA primary metagenome ERZ827458 (study PRJEB31778, sample SAMEA3449309) | human gut metagenome | biome: human gut; feature: human-associated habitat; material: faeces | place: United Kingdom | collected 2010/2012 ... | reverse complement strand
GACCGCCCCGCAGTTGAAAGTACAGGTCAAGCATTATCCGACCTCTGCAATCTCCATCGATGTCGTCCGTAGTCTGCTGGGGGTTCTCGTCAAGGAGGGCGAAGTCGGCCTGCTGGTTACATCGGGGACATTCACCAGCGAATCCAAGAAAGAGGCCCGCAACGGGCATCGCTGCCTACGCCTGATCGACATCGACGAGTTCATCGACCTATGGATTCGCTACTACGACCGCATGAGCGAGGAGGACAAAGCACTGCTCCCGATTATTCCTGTCTATTTCCTGAAAGCATAAAACCATCATATTATGAGAAAACTCTTATCTATCCTATTCCTATCCCTTTGCGTCGCAACTTGCTCCAAAGACGACGCCCCACAGCCGGAGATGAACGAAACAGTCAAACAGATTTGGCAGACCCTCAATGGAACCTATATCGGATTCCACGAGGATAAATTATCCTCTGCCGCCTCCTACACGGAAACCATCGCCTTTCAGCCCTATTCCGAGCCGAAAGAGATCAAGCCGACGGTAATCCTTTTCCCTGATTTCACGGCATACGGAACCGCCGTAATAACCGACACCCGATTTGAAGCGATCAGCGGCTCATCGACCTGCTATTACTCAATAGACGTAAAATATGAGGGGGCAACCCCGACGATCTCATTCTTTGAATACGGAACGGATGGCGAAGTAGTGAACCGCGAAGATAAGCGCAATATCAAGGTCATCGACGCCTCCTCTTTCAAAATGTGGGATTATGGCTTGACCGAGGCCGAGAATGCGATAATCTACACCAAGCAATAGAAATCCAAATAATTCACTATCTTTGCGGTACTGATAGCCCCGTATCAGTTGCGTTGAATACCCCTCTCGACAGACCGATAGATCGGGCGTTGAGAGGGTTTTTCATTCAATTCTGTTACCCGTCTGTTACTCGGACGTCGAAGTGTCGTTCATTGGTTGCGAATAAGCCAATATGTAATAGTGAGTTACAACCTATTTTAGAAAGAAGCCATAGATTTTGCATCGGCAAATGATGGCTTGTAAACAGCCATAAGCAACCATAACCATTTAGAATAAAGTCGCTGAAATCCAGCGACTTTTATTTTTGTGTCTATTCCAGTCAATTCTGACAGACTGCCAATTTTCAGCATCTTTTTGTACCATAATTCTACCGCCGAACAAATAAGCGGGCTCCTCGCACTCATCATAGCGACATCTTAGGCACGATGTGAGACGCTATGAGAATGAGCGGAACCGCTATAGAAGACACAGCGTGAGACGCTGTGAGAAATTGTGAGACGCGTTGAGACGAAATCGACGAAATTAAAGGCGACTAATATATGGAGGTACAGAGAAAATGCCAGTGGTGCGGCAAACCATTTATAGCACACACGATGGTAACACGGTTTTGCAGCAAATCGTGTACAGAAAAAGCGTATAAAGACAGGAAGCGCAAGCAAAAATTGCAAGAGTACGAAAAGAGGCAAAGCGAGCAACCGATGCAGGAAGTCGGCATTGTGGGTGGCAAACCGTTCCTCTCCCCTGCCGAAGCCGCTACCCTTTTAGGCATCAGTCGTGCCACCATCTACCGACACATGGCTGCCGGTATCATTCGGGCTTTGCAACTTCGCGGGCGTACCATCATACGCAAATCCGACATTGAAAAGATGTTCGACAATGCACCCGACTACAAGAAGCGCAGCTATGGACGGAAACAGACCGTCCTCTATTACACCACGAATGAGATTCTGGAGAAATACCAAATCCAGAAGAAAACCCTGTATCGTCGTTGCAAACTATACAACATCCCAAAGGTTGAAGAAGGTAGCCGTGTATTCTACAACCGCACCCTCATAGACAAGTATTTTGCCGACCTTGCCGAAGAAATCAATCCGGACTGTTATTACACGCCGGAGCAGGTCATGGAAAAATACGGTATGAGCCGTAATGCCGTTGTCACCTTTGCCCTGCGGCACAACATTCCCCGAATCAACCGCCACCACGAGGTGTATTATTCCCGTGCCCATATAGACGCTATCAAAGAGAAACAGGACAAGCTGAATCCCGACTATTATACCTATTCGGAAATCACCGAGAAATACGGGCTTACCAAGATAAACATCAGCTATTATGTCAACAAATACGATATAACGAGGTTCAAGCAAGGAAGCCGAACTATGGTATTGCGCACCGAGTTTGACAAAGTATATCGTGAGCATCGGGACGGTACATATACACCCAAGAAGCGCGAAAGCAAATCCGGTCAGCAGGTACAGAAAGAGCCTTTTACAATTCCCGATGGCTACTACTCGTCGGAACAGATTGCAGTCACATATCAGATGACCAAGAAAACCATTTGTAGGCTGTGCCGTGAAAACGACATCCCGAAAATCAGTCACGGAGGATTCAACTATTACGAACAACTGGCAGTAAACCGTTTCTTCGCCAAATACAAGGCAGCTGACAATATCAAAGAATGGATTGGCGCAGAACAGATGGAAGAAATATACGGTATGAGCAAAGATGCCAGATGCTCGTTTGTGCATCGCCACAAAATCCCCTCCCGTGTAGTCTATGGCAAAGTCCAATATTCCAAAGACCATATCGACATTATCAAGAACGGTGGTTTCGACCAACGCGAAAAGTATTACAGCGTAGCCGAAGCGATGGAAAAATATGGTTTGCATAGGGATAATGTCTATAACTATGCCCGGTATAACAACATCCGAAAGATGCACCACGGCAAATCCATGTTCCTGTTGAAAGAGGATTTTGACAAGGTGATGGCTGAAAAATCCGTCACCTGAAAATTATTCCATACAGACAGGAAAATTACTCCTGACGATTATAGGTCTGCATTGAACCATTTCGTTGGTTTGCAGCAAATTATTAACAACAATATAATATAGTAGAGTATGCACGAATGTAAAACTGTAACATTGAGGACAAGACCTCTAAAGAACAAAATGTTGTCGTTCTATCTGGATTATTATCCGGGATATAGAGACAAGGAAACAATGAAAGTAATCCGTCACGAATCGCTTGGCATTTATATCTATGCCAACCCGAAGAACAAGCGGGAGCAGAATTTCAACGATGTAATGACCGAGAAAGCCGAAGCCATCCGTTGCCGCAGATTTGAATCGGTTGTAAATGAACGGTATGACTTCTTCGACCGGTACAAACTAAAGGGTGATTTCTTAGAATACTATCGTCAGCAACTCCGCAAGCACGATCAGAAATGGGAGTTCGTTTATCTCCATTTCAAGAACTTCGTACACGGCAAATGCACCTTTGAAGAAATAGACATCGACCTGTGCAATAAGTTTAGGGAATACCTGCTGAGCGCCAAGAAACTAAGACGCAACGGACGTATCACACGAAACTCTGCATCAGGATACTGGTCTACTTTCAGAGGATTCTTGAAGATACTGTATCGCAATGGGATGATAAAGACCAATGTCAATGACTTCTTGGAAAAGATTGAAACAGAAGACACTATGAAAGAAGCTTTATCTGTTGAAGAATTGTACCAGTTAGCTGAAACGCCATGTAAAAAGCCTATTGTGAAAATCGCATCGCTGTTTTCCTGTATGACCAGCTTGCGCATCAGCGATATCCTCGCCCTACGTTGGGAAGACATAGTGGACTACTCTGCCGGAGGGAAATGTGTGCATATCATCACACAGAAAAACAAAGCGGAAGACATCATTCCCATCAGCGAGGAGGCATTAGGGCTGATAGGATACAGTTCTGAGAAGAAAGGTCTGGTATTCAAGGGACTTATGCGTAGTTGGACACAAGTACCGATGAAAGAGTGGATTCGTTCTGCCGGAATAACCAAAAACATAACATTCCATTCATATCGTAGAACATTCGCAACCCTTCAAGGGGCTGCCGGTACTGACATCCGTACCATACAAAGCATAATGGCGCACAAAAGCATCACCACCACGATGCGTTACATGAAAGTCGTGGACAGCAACAAGCGTGAAGCCAGCAAGAAAATCACTCTGATACGCAAGGGTTGAACTCCCCTATTTTGCCCCATTACATAGGCTTAGAGTATGATTTCCGATGGATTATCATACTCTAAGCCTATATTTTCTTAAAAATTGACCGATTTACTACACTTATTTATAACTATCTGGAAATGTGCTTATAACTTTACACTATCATTTCATCCAAACAACAATAGATTATGACAAATAGTATTCAAATTCACAGGAAAAAGGCAAGTTTCATACTTGCTATAAGCGTTACTTCATACTCGGTAATCGCCACTTATCTTTATAACCGCCATCAAATAAACCTGATGGAATATACCACACCTATTATATTGAGTATCGTGCTCTTAACTCTTTCATGCGCGTTCTCTCAAAGATTTTTCTATCGCCACCTTATCAAGAATAACGTATGTATTTCTTTTGGCAAGCAAAAAGAATCCATCCCACTTGAAATCAAGCAGCCATCTGATACCATTACCCCAGAAGTAGAAGTTATGGAAGTTATAGAAGTGCCGACTGTAAAGAATGATTACACAGATGGTTATGACGAACGCATAGCTGAAATAGAACGGGAAAAGGCAGAGCAGCAAGCTGACATTATGCGTGTCATGCACGAATATACCACATATAGTATGGCTGAATTTCTTTCAAAAGATGACCTTATTACGCTTCACGAAAACATAGAGTGCTTTGCCCATGGGCAATGTGATTTATACAAGCCCATACGTTCCAAATTCGACACCCCATTAAACACTCTCGATATACGGCATTTTGTATGGAATATCGGCATAAGGTTGAATATCTCGGTGGAAAAATGCGCAGAATTCATAAAAACCATATTCCCACACGAATTGAAAAATGCTACTCTGTTTTATCTATCAAAAAATCTACGGACTACAGGTATTTGTAAAATCCCACTTGACATTCCCCTAAAAGGAGAGTATTATTTCAATTGCCTCAAAAAAGCAAACGATGAGACAGCTGGTTCTGACCGACTGAAATGATTCCGTCGCTGACTGAAAAATTACCCTCTGCTGACGAAGGTCTGCATAGTATCATTGTGTTGGTTTGCAGCATGTTTAACAAATAAAATAGTTGAATCATGTCTAAGAATCAATTCACATTCAATGACCTTCCCGAAGTACTGGGAGAGTTATGCGACCGAATTGCAAGTATGGAAAGCCTGCTGACCGAAAAACTTTCCAAGCAGAACGAAGTCAAGGAGAATACGCACGTCCCCATGACCGTGCAGGAGGCTTGCGCCTATCTCAAAATGCCGCTATCGACCTTTTATTACAAGGTCAAAAAGGATGATATTCCGGTTATAAAACAAGGCAAGCACCTCTACATCTATCGTGATGAGCTGGATAAATGGTTAGAATCATCCCGTAAGACCACCGTTCCGCAAAGTTTCGAGGAAGAGAATGATGCACTGCTCGCTTCCCATCGCCGTAAACCAAACTCTAAAAACTGGTAGGCTATGGAGAAGACGAACAATAACATTCCATCCGCTGAGGAACTGGCCATTTACATAAAGGAGGCTACCGTGAGTGTAACCAACACATACGAACAGTCGCCTGTGGTGCTGATGATGGATGACTCCATTATCGGAACATTGGGCAACTTCAGTGCATCCATCGGTAAAGCCAAGAGCAAGAAGACTTTCAATGTTTCAGCCATAGCCGCTTCCGCATTGGCCAATAGCACTGTACTCCATTACCGTTCATCGTTCCCGGAAAATAAACGGACGATATTGTATATCGACACCGAACAAGGAGAACCTCATTGCCAAAAGGTGCTACAACGCATTCTATGTTTGGCGGGATTACCAAAGGATGCCGATTCTGACAATCTGGTTATGTTAGGTCTGCGGAAATATTCTCCCGAAATGAGACTTGCAATAGTCGAACAGGCCATTGGCACAATTCCGAATTTGGGTTTGGTCATTATAGATGGCATCAGGGATTTTATGTATGACATCAATTCTCCGAATGAAGCCACCAATATAATCTCCAAATTCATGCAGTGGACTGACGACCGTCAGATTCATATCCACACCATCCTGCATCAGAACAAGAATGACGAACATGCCCGTGGTCACATTGGCACGGAACTCAACAACAAAGCGGAAACCATCATGCAAGTAGAAGTGGATAAAGATGATAAAACTATCAGCTGTGTCGAAGCCATTCATATCCGTGACCGGGAGTTTGAGCCTTTCGCTTTCCGCATAAACGAATGTGCCTTGCCTGAACTAGTGGAATCCTATATATCCAAAGAGAAGAAACTCGGACGACCGACCAAAGAACCTTTTGAACCATACAAGGAAATCCCGGAGAGCGTACATCGTGCTGCGTTGGATGCCATTTTTGCCGATGGCAATATTACCGGTTACGAAAACTATCTGGAGCGACTGAAAAACGGCTACGGGTTACAAGGCGTAAAACTCGGTCATAACAAAGCGGTCAAAGTAGCTACCTTTCTCGGCAATAAACGGCTGGTGATAAAAGAAGGGAAAGAATACCTATTCAATCCTGATTATCATTATTGACTAATAAGGTGTGTAATAATTGATAAAATGCAAGGCATTGAGAATGAGGACGACAGGAGTTTACTTTGGTAAATGACTAAGTCCGAACTCCGAAAATAATGCCGCAGTTTACAATTAGTACAGCCGTAGAACTTTACTTTAATGTCTGGGCGTATATATAGGAATAAAGCAAAGTGGTCAAGGATTGCAGTATGCGGTTTCATTCCCTACCCTTTTATAGTAGGATATATCAAATTCTGGTTCCAATCCATTTGCCGATTCTGTGTGTACATCCTATACGGCTTGCCGGGAAGCATCAACAGGTAACTGTTGCGAGATATGCCAATGTATAACCTCACTGCGTTACGGTTGTACATTGGCACCCTTGCCTGCTCAGATACTTCGCCGGTGCGGTACTCGCAAGCTCGCACCTATTCACTATTATAACAATGATTTATATGGAACAAAATATTGAAGAACAAACACAATCTCCAGAGGAGAAAAAAGAGACAAGATCCGTCTTTATCGGAGCAAAAGTAACTCCCAGTCAGAAGGAGTATATAAAATCACAGGCCGATCAATGCGGTATGACGGTAAGCGATTACTTGCTTGCCTGTGCATACAACTACCGCCCCAGACCGAGGCTCACAAAAGAAGAAACAGACCTGTTGCAGAATCTGGACAACTGTCGGTCAGACCTTGTGAAATACACTTCTGCACTTCGCGGAATGTCCACAAAGCAACGAATGATATTGTTCAATCAGGTGCCGTTCATGGCAGGTTGGCTCAAAGAACTTGGCAATATTGCTGAAAGCGTCTGCCAATTTCTCAATGCCGTAAAAGAGAGAAACAAAATTCCGTCCAACGAAAAATCCGAAGAAGTATGATAGCAAAAGCTAAAGCAATATCGCACGGCATAAACGCCATCCGTTATATTACCGGCGAATCTCTGAACAAAAAACACCCAGAGAAAATCTATCGGGTATTGGACAATCTGATGCCGTCGCAACCGGACACTATGGGGATATGGAACTCCATGCAACTGACCTTATCACGTTTCAAACCCATCAAAAATTCAGTCATCAGAGTCGAGCTAAGCCCCTCTGCCGAACACACCCGTTTCTTCGACATCGAAGACTGGCAAAAGCTCTGGCAGGATTTCGCTGCGGAGTTTGACAAACAAGTGTTTACCGGCAAGGACGGAAAAGTCCGCTCCTGCCAAACCAATCTGGCTAACAGCAAATACACAGTTTGGCTACATAAGGAATCCGATGGCGAAGTTCCCCATCTTCATGCTGCTGTCTGCCGTTTGGATGAAGACGGTAACATCAACAACGACCACAACATTCATCTTCGTGCGCAGCGTGCAGCCGAACGAATAGCAAAGAAACGGGGTTGGACTACTGCTGTACAAATCCGATACACCAATATCCATCAGGTAAATCGCGATTGTATGGATGCGCTGAGGTCAATGCCTGAATGGTCTTGGGAAGAATATAAAAATGCCCTCACAAGAAAAGGTTACTCTGTACACGAAAGAAAGGATGCGCAACACGTTATCAGGGGCTACGCACTTGTAAACGGTAATACCAAATACAAGGCTTCCGAATTAGGAGTTGCCCGGAATCTGATGATTTCAAAACTTCCTAAAACATGGGATAAACTGCATCATAAGCCGCAAGTTACCGCTGTTAGCAATCAGCCTAAGGAAACTCAAACGGAGCAGAATCTCAAATCGTCAGCATCCGCAGAGCATTCCAGATATAGCACTTATCATCCCGATACTATTTCCTATACGCTTAATCATGACGATAAGGAACATCGGTTCTATATTCCGAAAAAAGTGCTTGAATATTTCAACGATGAGTTTGACTACAGAGATACTGAGAACTGTCAGGAACTTACCGATATGGCTGTAGCTATTTTTGTCGGACTGCTTGAAACGCCAAATGTTGCCACCGGAAGTGGCGGTGGAGGTTCACAAAGTAATTTGCCGTGGAGAGATAAGGACGAAGACGATTTGCAATGGGCACGAAGATGTGCTCGTGCTGCCGGTCGCCTGCTCGGAAAGAAACCAAAATCAGGATTAAAACGATAATCAAATGAAAAAGAAATTCGACTTTTCCACAGAAATGGCTGAAGCGGAAGCCATAAAATCCAACCCAAAGAATGAGTCTTTGGAGGAAGAAAACCACCTACTCGACATCAATGTACAAGAACTTGCAAAGCTGAACAACAACGTGTTCAAGCTGAGAACGGAAGTTGAAAATCTGTCCGGCTCTATACGAGAGTGTAAACCTATCATTTCTTCAGAAATGCAGAAGTTGGCAGTGGAATTTGGAGCAAGGCTTCTATGCGATTTTCTCAGTCAGATTGAGAGTAAATGCAAAGAAGCCGAGCGAAGAATGAAGAAATCCGGCAATGCCATCCATATTCCGGCTACCGCATTTTACATCACTGTTATAATACTGGTAGCCCTATCTTCTTTTTTCGTCAGCATGATAGTGGCAAACGTTGAGATATTGCATTCAAACCTGATTTGGAAAACTGTTGCCATCTGTGCCCTTATTGCAATTTCGGGGACTGTCATGGCTATAATCGTACCGAAGATTTTGGATAAATGGACATAATTGAAAGTTACCGAATCTTTAGAAATCAATTATCATTGGCGTTTGTTTGGTCATATCAGAGATTATTTGTAATTTTGTAACCGCCGTAACTGTTACGGTGGTTACCATAAATAGCAGGGAATTTACTATGAAGTTTTATAATCGTACATCTGAATTGCAGGAGCTGCATCGCATTCAAAAGCTCTCATTTGACAGTCATTCACGCATGACAGTGATTACAGGTCGGCGTCGAATTGGCAAGACATCGCTTGCAGTGGAAGCCACAAAAGGAGAATACCCTACTGTGTATCTGTTTGTAAGCCGCAAGAATGAGGCTGCTCTGTGTGCGGAGTTCTCACAACTGATTGTCTCTGTTTTAGGCTGTTATATACCTGCGGAGATAAAAAGTTTCCGCTCACTTTTCCAGATGATTATGGAACTGGCAAAGGCACAAAAATTCAATCTCATAATCGATGAATTTCAAGAATTCGAAAAAATAAATCCATCTGTTTTCAGCGATGTGCAGAATATTTGGGACCAATATCGTAAGGAAACTCATGTAAATTTGATTCTGATGGGTTCGGTGTTTTCGATGATGCACCGTATTTTTGAAGGGGCAAAAGAACCGCTATTCGGCAGGGCTGACAATATCATCCGTCTTACCGGATTTGGCACAGATACTCTTAAAGAGATAATGAACGACTACCGTCCCGGTTATGATAACGATGAACTGCTAGCTCTGTATTCTATCACTGGCGGAGTCCCTAAATACATAGAATTGCTGTGTGAGAATACCGACTTGTCCATCTCCGGAATGTTTGACTACGTCGTGCGCGATAACTCTCCATTCACAGATGAAGGCAAGAATATTCTGATTGAAGAGTTTGGCAAAGACTATGGCATCTACTTCTCAATACTCAGTTGCATTGCCTCTGGCATAAACAATCAGTCTGATATTGAAGTTGCGTTGGGAGGAATAAGTATCGGCGGACAACTCCGTCGTCTGATTGATGACTACTCTCTTATCACTCGTCAGCGACCGATAATGTCGAAAGAGCGCACACAAGCCATCCGCTACGAAATCAACGACAATTTCCTGAAATTCTGGTTCAGGTATTACGACAAAAATCAATCCATTGTCGAAATACGGAATTTCGTGCTTCTTCGGCAGATAATAGAATCGGATTACCCTACATTCTCAGGACTGATGCTCGAACGGTATTTCCGTTTGAAGATGATAGAGAGCCATCAATATTCAGCCATCGGCTCGTGGTGGGAACGCAAGAAAGGTAAAGAAGCCAACGAAATAGACATTATAGGCATACGGGCCGAAGGGAAAAAGGCATTGGTAGCCGAGGTTAAGCGTCAACGACGCAACTACGACCACAAACTCTTCACCGAAAAGGTCGAGCATCTCAAAAACGCCATTCTCTCAAATTACGACATCGAGACTTGCCTTTGGACAATGGAGGATATGTAACTTATTGACCACATTTTATCTGCCACCAACCATTACGGCGACCATTGACACGAATAAGGATGCCCTTTTCTACAAGACAGGATGTGATCTTTTTCACTGTGCGTTCTGATTTGCCAATGGCTGTTGCTATGTCTTTCTGCGTAATTTTGGGATTATCTTCAATGCAACGTAATACAGCACTCTCTTCTAAAGTGCAATTCAAAGTGCAAATTTTGCTCTTTGGAACTTCTGCTCTTGCACTTTTGAGTCCTATTCTAGAAATATGCATATCTCGGTTATGAAGCTCATTTTGCTCACCGAGAATCAAATTTCTGAAAAACAAGACTAAAAAGGAATTGTCGTATGCAATGCCTTTAGGGATGTTCTGATAATTGGCACGAACAAGAGCATTGCGAAAATACCACGATTTTTCAGCAAATAAATCATTGGTTACATTAAAGCCCATCGAACGGAGATACTTGATGACAAATACTGCCGTTGTCCGAGTATTACCTTCCCGGAACGGATGGATCTGCCATATTCCGGAAGTAAACTTTGCCAACTGCAAAATGGCAGCCTCCATACTAAGTTGCGTATAATCAACCTGCTTTTCCTGACTCATATCGTATTCTATGGTCTGACGGATTTCATCTGCCGACACATAACGCACCGTATCACCTTCAAGTACCCATTCCTTTTTAGTGATATTCACTGTTCGTAACTGACCGGCAAACTTGAATACGCCCTCAAATACCCGACGATGAATTGCCATCAGGCCTGCTAAAGAAAACGAAAAAGTCTTCTCGTTTAGCAGCTTGACGATATTTGAGGATACGCAGTCAGCTTCCTCTTGTTCGGCACTTTGGTCGTCATGTGCAGACTTTGTTTCATAATATTCTTTCAAATCTCGGCGTACTTCATCAATAGACATTTCGCCCTCGATATGCTTCCTGGCAGATTCTATCAGATAGGATGATACTTTCAGCCCATCGACATCTTGCAGTCCGATAGCCGTTTGCCATGCCTGAGCTTTCTCTTTTCGTCCCGGCTCACCTTGCTGTATATATTCGTCAAAATTTATCATAAATCATTATTCCTGTTCGTAATAATAAGTAGCCAATTCCCTCTCTCCGTCAACATTAAGCACAGAAAACTACCATTGGAGTTTCCTCTTCCTAAACTGCCCACACCTCTCAATCATTATAAAATATGTTGATGTTTTGCTCATAACAAATACATATTTTTCTATATCAAACTGAACCCAAATTCACGAATAGTTTCTTCGCTATCTCTTCCTGATACAGATTTACCCGTTGCTATTTCTATTCTATCAAGCAATTGTTTTGCTCTATCAATGAAGTAAGCGTTGAAATCATCTGATACAAGATGAGCATAATTTATTTTATGAGATTCTATTGCTTCCTGAATTTGAACTTGCATTAATCCTTTATTAGCCATAGTACCAATATAAATACTTGGTGCGTGTCCTCCAATTGAACGGTTGGAGGAAGCATATATTGGAGTCTTATTTATAACGGAATTCCATTTTATACGTGGAAGATTTTTTCTTTCACAATAGGTTTGAGGAAATATATGATGAATATCAGCATCCTCATCAATATAAGATGCTATATCCATACGATGACCTGTCATAAAGTCAAGAGGTGAATCTTGAAGAATAAGTGCCATAATCCCCTTGTATGCAGCACTGTTTCTTGTCTGCATTGTCAATAAACGAATGGGCTGTATACTGGAACGATATACAGTTTCTGGCATTTCGCCTCCTTCCATCCAACGAAATATTCCAATTATATCTGTTGCAAACCGGGCTTCATTGGCTCCACCATATAATTCACCCATCACGCCACACCAATACCAACGAGATAATAAACTTTGATTGCATCCAAGATGTAGCATCCTTTTGCTTTCATTATCGTATGCAAAAATTGCTGCAAGAGGAATGAGCTGCGAAGAGTAAGGTAGATCTCTAGAACGAAATATGCCCTGATGCACCAAGAAATCCGCTGCATCGCAAAAACCTTTAACTAAAGCATCGTGGTATTTCAGATAATCCTGTAATTCAAGTTTAAGAATATCTCTTTTCTTACACGTAACCGCCACACGTTCATCATCACCAGAAACAACTCTTTTATAATATGATACCAACAGAGTCATTGCTGCCAAAAAATTGGCTCCAGTAATTTCTTTTAGAAGTTCGCCATTCACTTTTTGCGCAAACATATTGCGAATGATTTCCCAGTCTTTTCTCAGTTCGTGACCATCAGCAGCAAAAGTTGCTGTAACAAGTTCAAAAACAGTCAAAGGTACACCTCCTGTATTTACATTCTCGAAAATCTGACAGACAGCTTCCTTTGGGGTATCTTTATCAAGCTGAATTACAGGCATATTATACTCCAAAATAGGACGAAGTATTTGTTGTGAAAAGTCACGGAATAAATTGCGGTATTCTTTATCATTTTTATAATAGTCCTCCATATCATAATGCCAATCTTCTGTATCGTTATGAGAGAACGTAATGTTCAATGGAAACATCAAATTTTCAAATTCCTTTTCTCTTGTGGATAAATCCAAAGTTACTGTGCGACCTATATCCGTTGTACGTTGTTTCTTCTCGGATACAGATACTATCGCTTCCAACCTGTCAACCTCAGGATTAAGACATTTGCGAATATCAAGATAGTAATAGCGTTTTATTGTTGTATCCCTATTAGTCTCCAGTCGAGTGTTAGTTGCATTCTTACTCTTCAAAACCTGATACAACGTTGTAAGCCTCTGTTGTCCATCAAGCACAAGCCATTCAGGTGTAACTTCTTTTGTTGAATACACCCCTTCAAACTTACGATATTTAAAACGAATATGCTCACCACCATTCGCCAAAAACATAGCTGCTCCCATTGGGAAACCAGATGTAATGCTTTCTATAAGTTTACATATCTTCGTATCATCCCAAACCCAGCTACGCTGAAAATCCGGCAATTGCGCCTTACCTTCCTCAACCATCTTCAGAAGGTCGTCAAGTTTTTTATCATGTGATTCTACTGCCATAGTCTATTCCTTTATATTTATGATTTTCTTTATTGTTTCTAAATTCATCGTATCTGTGGTAGAAATACGATGTGGACAAAGACCAAACTTTGTGAGTAATTGATCTTTGAGGATATCTCGTGATTTCTGTACATCGCTTTTCTGGTGAAAATGCCAGCCATCAACCTCAATCGTTTGGAGTGGTTGCTTGGTGAGTGAATTGTAGATAAGAAAATCCACATGAGAAAACGGACTTTCTGCGAAAGCCTTTTCTTCTTCACTAAGCAAACTCCAATCGCCAATTAGTCGAGAGAGCGGATAATGACATAATACTTCCGCATTAATCAAATTCAAATCTGCAATAGCTTTTACCAGAACCTCATAAACGAGGTTTTCAGATAGATGGTTCGATACCGAAGGATGGGTGGCTTCATGCGCCAAACGCTCTGCGGTGTATTGCTTATAGAGCAAATCAAACACAGAGTGGAGTTTACTTTCCTTAACCTCAAAGTTGTTGTATTGTACATAGGCAATGAGTTGGGCTAGATTCGATTCTTTCGGCATCTCATTACCATTAGTCACAATACGCAAACGAGTCTTAGCACGTGATATAGCAACATTGAGCAAGTTTGCATCATCGGAAAACTCCGTTGGTTCATTATCAACTGTGCTTATGATGATGGTATCGCACTCTCTACCTTGAAATTTATGTACCGTACTGGCTATATCTTGCCCTAAAACCTTATTTACTTCTTCCGCTTGATTACGATATGGAGTAATAATACCAACGCTATCCATATCCTTACATTCTGGCATCACTTCCTGGGTGATGACATCAATCTCTCGCTGATTAAAATGTGCTCGCGCATGATTGCCTTTAGCTGTACGGACTACTTGCAACACATTCTCTTCACCGTTGTCGGTGGTCATAGCCACCAATTCCCCATTATAAAATCGTTGATTGCAGAATTCGATAATCTTGGGATGGCAACGATAGTGCTCACGCAACAACGTGACAGGGGCTTCCGTGAATATCTCTGCACATGATTGTAAAAAACTATGTGTAACGGCATTGTATCTATCATCAACATTATAGGCTGTCTGAATGGCATTTAGAGCAAGTGATTCTTCTCGGTTCACAACATTTGGCAATTGCTTGTCATCGCCTACAATCACAGCATTCATCGCACACGAGAGTGCCAATGCCCCGGTCTTAATGTCCACTTGCGACGCTTCATCCATGATTACATAATCGAAAACCATATCCTTGTTGATGCAACTCTTGGCGGAATAGGTAGTGCTAAGTACGACAGGATACTCTTTCAAGAACTCCTCGGTTCTTGATTTGATGTCTCTAATAGAGAACCTTTTCCTTTCGCCGGATCCATATCGTTTGGCAATTTTATTCTTCAAAATTTGCAAGGAAGAAGAACGTAGATCTTTTACAGACCGGTTAATATCAATGGATTGAAGCGCATGGGCTATGAGACTCAATTCTTGCTCGATTTCAGCCTTACGGGAGAAATAGTAGGCTTCTTCCAATCCTGCTATCACTTCAGTAACTTTACCGTTAAGGAACAAAAATGTCTTCATTCCCATAGCAAATGACCACTTCAGACGGAACCAGAAACCGGGCTTATGCTCTTTCTCTACCATCATTCGGTAAAGGTTGAGCAGAGTCATCAGTTTGGAAGATGGTTTACCATGAAGCCAGTTGTTATCTGTATTGTATGTTCCTAATAGCGCATTATATTTGCTCTCTTTCAGCAACGCATCATATTCCGTCTTTAGTTGAGCTTGACGTAACTGTCCGTCAAATCCTTTAGAAACGTTCTGGAGAGAATCATTCGCCAACTGATATATTGTTGATTTGTCCTCAATATTCCAATCTGTCATATCAGGATAACCCTCTTGATTGGCAATAAACGTCTCTTTATTCTTGGCACTACCGAGCTTGGCCACGATAAAACCAAGTCCTTCGCTCTCCAATTTTTCTGCCACATTCTCTACGGCAGAATTGTTGTTAGATACAACAAGCACTTTTTTTCCTGCCACAAGCAAGTTCGCTATGATATTGAGAATCGTTTGTGTCTTACCCGTTCCCGGAGGCCCTTGTATGATACTCACCTGATGTGTCAATACCTTCTCTACCGCAGATTTTTGGCTGGCATTGCATCCGAAAGGATAATAAACTTGCTTTGGCAAGCGATATGTTGCTAGTTTTGACTTGTCACCAAGATATTGAGCCAAAGGAACATTGTCGCGCATTGTATCTACCAATTCATACTGCTTGGATAGGATGTTATCTTCATCCTCTGTCATCAGACCTGTTTCAGCAGCCAATTTACGAAGATATTCCCAAGTAGAGCCACTATTTTTGTCAATGGGAGTACGAGTGATATAGACATCATTTCCCTCAAAGTTCTCATAGTAACCATTGGGATAGGTCACTCGATAGAATGTATGACGAGTGTCAGAAAACCGCAATACTTCTGCCACATTGCTGATGTGCTTATTCTTGATATACAATCCTTTTTCGCTGAAATCCATGGTCTCTGGATCGGTAAAATATAACAGACGGGCTTTGTTGTAATTGAACACACGAGTAGATGACGAGAACCGAACAGCCCAAAGACCGTTCTTGTTCTCGCTGATAAAGGAGACTTGTTCGGTGATAAACATATGCTTATCGCCACGTCTCTCTAAATCTACTATCATGTATTGTCTTGTGTCCATAATGCACCTTTTTATTCGCTGCAGATGACCTGACAGTCAATATTTGCCATTTCATGAAGAACTTGCACTGTGTTACCTAATAATATTTTCATTTCACTAGAACATTTTGATTTACTCATGCCTGGTTGAACAATTACAATATGATAACGAAGTTCTTTTTTATTAGAAGCCTCCTCTCTAAGTTTTATAATTTCATGTATTTCACCTTTTAATAGACCACTGCTTTTTCCTTTTGCTACCTTTTTCTCATCTCTTTTTAGAATATGTTGAAATATTTTATTACCACCTACATATTTCCAACGAATAGACTTTTGCGCTTGACCGCAAACTTCATAAAGGTTAGTTATTTGTTCTGTTACTTTTCCTCCTTTTGCATATTTCAAATGATATAAAGTAATATCTATATGATGTTCAGAATTATCTATTGCGACTAAATCTGCTACTTCGCCGCACCCATCATCATCAATCAAATAATCGTGTTTACCAATAATAGCTTGTGCCATATAATACTGTATCGAATCTGTACGATATGGCGCTGATTTTTGAGATTCTTTTCTAAGATCCACTCCATCCCATGTAAGTGTACTAATCATACTATTGGGAATTTCCTCAGCTTTGCGTTTTGGTTTACAAAATTTCAATCCATATGATATACTATTATCAGCATAAAATATGGTAGGAGGATAAGCAGCAAAAAACTCCTCTAGAGAAATTTCCTGATTTCCTTGTATAAATTTGATAGAATCTCCACTAACTAAAGTATAATACATATTATAGTTTTTGTTCTTGCCATCTGACAATATATCTATTCGATATTTGCAGCAATAATCATCAGTCTTAAGACTCATTATTATATTGCTACCCACAATCGTATCCTCTTCAATTGTCATTTCAATTTCATCAAATGGTATTAGGCTTTCACCAAAATGAACCAACTGCGTATAATGTTCATATAATTCCGGATTCCAGTCCATGTTAATAGGATAAGCGTTGGGCCATTTTTTGAGTATTTCAAATGAAAGCATATTTTGTAATACAACATTGGTGTCTATACTTTCGTTGAATACAATCCTACCGATTTCATTGCACCATTCTTGGTAATGTTGTAAATCACATCGCTCTCGTGACCATATTTTACCTTTACTAGAACATCCAATACTTGTAAGATTGCCCATTTTATAACCTACACCAAATAAATTATTTTTCAATAGTTTACCTTGTGAGAGTAAATCTATACCATCTTGCACACTTCTTCCATAATATGATTGGAATGAAATATCCTTTCCTTGTGGTAGCCGAGCACCAACATTAAAAAGGCGGAGTCGTTGAACATTAGCAAAGACTCGAAATAAACTATCATTTTGTACTTGGATTGGATTTGAAAATATATGTTTCAAAAAAGTTTCACCTTTTAGTTTGATTGATGAATTTAGATATATTCTTTTTGTTTTTGCATCAAAATACACGATAATAATATCCCACGTGAGGTTCTGTACAGTTTTAGTATCACCCCACAAGACACAAGATTTTTTACCCAATACAATAACAAGAGTATTTTCAGAGATACTATGTAATACATAGTCATATTTATTGACTCGGTTAATACCTGCTTTCCAATTATTGAATGAAGTCGTTGTCGATTTGGTTGTGTAAATTTCTGCGCTTAAAGCAGGACGAATATCTTCCAATGATATTTCATCTTTTAGATCACCCCGAAAACCTTCCAAAAAATCCGAAAGAGATTGTTGTTGAGTAGCAGCATCTTCATTGATACGTGGTAATATATAATTCCAATCAGCATCAAGTTGATACAGACTGTTTATTTCTTCTTTAATTGGAGGATAAGCAATATTTGTGATAAAACTGGCTTTTCCTAACTTTATATCACTGGTTCTTGTAAATCGTCCAATAAATTGTAATGTAACAGCTAAACTTTGTCTATCATCGTGAATGGCAGCTATTTTAAGTTGGGGCAAATCATAACCTTCACCTAACATATTTACACAAACAATAATCCGGTGTTTTTTCTCCTTAATTGCCTTTAGTGTACTAACAGCATTTGGCATACCGCTATATACAATAATAGGATTATAATCTTCGTGTTGCTTATAAATTTTGTAAACTTCTTTGGCTCTGGCTATGCTTTTACACCTAGCCATTACTATATGATCATATCCTTTTTCTAAATCTGCATGAAGTATTTCAACTGCTTTTGCAGCAATAGCTTTGTCTGCATCAGAGGTATTATACTTTGCTATTTGATAATTATTAATTGTTTCGTAATAATGTTGTTCCTGAGCTTTTTTTAGTGAAAAGTTAAATACGATTTTACCTGTCAATTTTTGCCCATCATTCCTAAAAGGAGTAGCTGTAAACATAATAACTTTGGAAGGAGGGAAAATGCCAATAAAATCATTCCATGTTTCGGCTTTGGAATGATGAGCTTCATCAATAAATGCGAATGATACCTTTTCTCTAATGTATTGTCTAATTTTATTGGATATACCAGCAGCCAATGTCATTGTCGTGACAATGACATTAGATGAATCTATCATTTGTTTCCATTCGTCATCATCTAAATTATGCGTAACTTTTGTGACAATGGGTAATTTAATATCAGAAGGAACCAATCCTAATTTAGGGAGTAGTCCGAGTATCTTAAATTTTTTATAAGTCTGATTTCTTAGTGCGTCAGAAGGAACAATTACAAAAACTTTATGGCACACATTAGCAACGAGAAATGCCAACATTGTTTCAGTTTTACCTGTACCTGTAGGCATAACTACTATCGCACGTTCTTCACTACATTCAACATGAGCCATTAATGCATGAAGTGCTCCTATCTGTGGAGAACGAAGTCCAGATGTCGTTTCGGTTTCTTTCAGAAACCGAAATTGACCTTCCCATGATTTTGCAATTTGTTCGGCTTCGAACTGCATATTACCTATATTATTGAACATCATTTGTTTTAAGCAATGTTATTGTATTAATTTAAGCAATGATATTGTGTAACATTACACATACAGTTTTCATTCTTTCCCTAAGATTTATCAGACAAATTAAGATTTATTTTGTTACCGCATTATACAAATCCCGATAGGTCTTCACCACACTATACACCACATCACCAGTACTGATAGCTGCAAAGTGGCGACGAGCACATTCTATCTTGACATCCTCGAAATGACGGAGTTGTGATACTTCGATGTCGTTGCCTTTGGTTTCCGCTACGAAATAGACGTGCTTCACAGTGCCTTCCCGGAAAGCTACAGCCCAGTCGGGATTGTATTTGCCCATTGGGGTGTTGATGTAGAAACCTCCCGGCAGTTTGCTATATACCACCACATCATCCTCGGCTTCCAGTGATTCGGCAAAACTCTTTTCGATTCCCTCGCTATCCACTACCACAAGGTCGTAGAGAGATTTGGTGCTTTCGATAGCGTCCCTACCGAGCGTACCGCGTAGTGTAGCTTCTTCAAATATGTCTGTGCCAAAAGTACCGGTACGTTTTTCGTATTGGATATGTTGGATGAGGGAAATTGCTTTACAGTCATTGATAATGCGTCCTGCCTTGATGATAAACTCCTCAGGGTTGAGCTTGAACTGATGAAAAGTAGCAGGATTGATGCCTTTCAGCATTTCCACAATAGTACGGCGAGTAAGACCCGTAGCCTGTACCAGTTCACCCACAAGGTCATACGTTACCTCTGCGCCTATGGCTTCCGTCACACGGATAGTCTTCACGGTGGCTGCGCTCATAGCAGCTCCGGCTTCCAACTCCTCTCGGTCACGGATGCTTTCCATACCGCCGCTCTCCACTACAATACGGATTTCTGTCACATTCAGATGCTTGTCGAGCGCGTCAATGGCAGCCTTTATGAGCTTTGGAGTTTCAAAGCGCACATTGTAGTAGGTACGTGTATTGATGCGCCGCCACAACTCTTGCCACTCTTTTTTGTTGAAGTTGTCCTTCACGAAGTGAGCCTCTATCTTGTTGCGCCCGTTAGCTGGTTTGAACGCATCGGGATTGAATACCTTATCCAGTTGCTTGACAATGAATGTGTGTAGATATTCTTGTTCTCCAAAGTCTAGCGTATTTGCCTTTTTATCGTCAAAGTATTTCTGCGTGAGTTTGCCTTTCTTGATGTAACCTTGTAGTACCAACTCATCGTTGATTTCCACAGCCTGCTCAGTGGTTATCTTTATGTTATGTCCGTCCTCAGTTTGCGTCAACTGGTCGGTAAACAACGTAGGTGTTACAACCACCGGACGGTTACCGCAGGCTTCAGCCATATCAGTTTGCAGCTTCTTGGCAAAGTCGTCATAGCTTTCGCTGGCGATAACGGTCAGTATATTGGTATCAAACACATGGTCGCCCAATACATCGGCATCTTGGCGTTCGCCCTTGTCGTTAACACATAGGCGCATACCACGCCCCACCTCCTGACGTTTCTTGATTTCGTTGGAGGTGTCTTTCAGTGTGCAAATCTGGAACACGTTAGGATTGTCCCAACCTTCCTTCAAGGCCGAGTGAGAGAAGATGAAGCGAACGGGGCAACTTTGGCTAAGCAAACGCTCCTTATCCTTCATGATAAGGTCGAAACCACGCTCTTCGTTTTCGCCTTCCTTATTCTTCGATTCCACACTCTTCCCTTTTTTATCGATAGAGAAGTAACCATCGTGAATGTTTTCGGGCGTATTCTTCGGGTCGGAAAGAAAGCGTGTGTAAGAGGCATCCGTAAAGGTCGGCATAAACTCCTGCAAGGCACGTTGGTACTCCTCTTCAAACATCTTTGCAAACTTACCCTTTTCCACGTTGTCTTTATCGTAGATGCGGTAGCTATCCACGTGGTCGATAAAGAACAATGACAGCACTTTGATACCGCGAGCGAAAAGTTGGCGTTCACGCTCCAAATGGGTCTTGATGGTTTCTCGTATCTGGTTGCGGCGGAGAATGTCCTCGTTCACGCTGCCCACCACCTCACCGGGATGAAGCGTGAGTCCGTTGAGGAAATGCACGGTGTTGGTCAGTCCGTCTATACGTTCCACCTTGAAGTTGTCGGCATACTCCTGCAAACCACAACTTTGCTCTTTGAGGTCGAATCCTTCGCCGACCAAGCGAATGGCCTGGCGTGTGCCACTGGTTGTCTTGACATCGAAGCCCAATCGAGCTTGTGGATTGCCTTTGCTTATGACGATTTCATCCAAATAGACATAGCCATTGGTGGCTGTAGAACCCACTTGATGCACACTGCGCACCTCTATCTTCTTCACCAGCTTCTTGTTATAAGCGTCAATGGCATCGAGGCGATATACTTGGTTGAATATCTCACGGTGTGTGGCACTGTATAACAAGGTAAATAGTGGGTTAAACAGTTTGATACCCTTTCGTGTGGCATTGCCTTTGTCCGTACCCAACACGCTTTGCGGCTCGTCAATGATTAGGATGGGATTCGTCTTTGCCAAGATATCAATCGGCCTCCGCGAACCGAACTCATCACGGCGTGAGAAGATGATGCGGGCGGCTGCATCGCCGGCACGTCCTTCTTTGTTCTTGTCTTCGTTGAGAGAGGCATTAAAAGCCTGCGTGTTGATGATCATCACATGGATGCCGTTGTCCGAGGCAAAGGCATCAATCTTGGCAAGCTGCTTGGAGTTATAGATGAAGTATTGCATACGCTTGCCGTACTCTTCGGCAAAATGTTCTGCCATACTCTCAAAACTCTTGAACACGCCTTCGCGGATGGCAATGCTGGGCACTACAACCACAAATTTCGACCAGCCATAGCGAGCGTTCAACTCGTACATGGTCTTGATGTAGGTATATGTCTTACCCGTACCTGTTTCCATCTCGATGGTAAAGGTGCGTCCGTCGCCCTCCAGATGCTCCACGGGCTTCAATCCTTCTGCCATCTGTATGCCGCGCACATTCTCGCAAATGCTTTCATTGTCAAGCACAAGGGGAAGATTGCCGAAGCCGTCGAAGTTGAGCGCACCAAACTTGTTCAAGAAGGTGCGGCTACCGTCATGTTTGGGTTGTCCCTGAAACACGTCGCTCACGCATCTGGTAGCTTCCGCTTGAAAGCGCTGATGTTTATATCGTATCTTCATAACTAACAATCATTTTAATAGCTCTAATAATTTGTCGAAATCAGACAGATGATTTTTATCTTGAATCTTTTTATACTTGTCATATTCGCTCAACGCTCTATCTTTTGCTTCTTGATGAGAAACGGAACCTGCATGCTGCAAGACATCATAGTCGCCAAGCGCTAAGTATTTCGACAATTGCTCTTTCCAATCGTTCATCGTCATGAGGATATGCTTTTGAGCTTTCAATTCCGCCAAGTCAACAAATGCAGTAGACAGGCGTTCCAATTGCCCGACTTCGTTTTCCGTCAGATAGTTTTTGGCAATGGTCACATCGCTTTTAACCACTCTTCCATCGGGTGCATTCTTCCATGAGGTCAGACCCATGTATGGTTTACCGGCATCACAACGATGATACACGATTTCAGCTGCGGTTTGGTGTGTCACGGCATAATGCATCATGTTTTGTACGGTCTTATAAAACAAGAGCGTTATTTCGCTGTTCTTGTCATAATCGCTACTGCACTCGGCATAGATATCCGTAATTTTCTGATAATACCTTCGCTCTGAGGTGCGTATTTCTCGGATGCGTTCCAGCAACTCCTCGAAATAATCTCTACCGAAAGCATTGTTTTGCTTCAGTCGTTCATCATCCAGCACAAAGCCTTTCACGATGAACTCTTTAAGCACTCTTGTAGCCCAAATGCGAAACTGCGTAGCTTCGTAGCTATTTACGCGATAGCCCACGGCTATGACGGCATCCAAATTATAGAGCAATACGCCTTGTTCATCCCATTGTTCCGCAGGAATTCGAATTTTTCGAACTGCTTCGGACATATCAATTTCACCTGCTTCTTCTATCTGCTTTAAGTGATAATTGATGGTAGAAACGGCTGTGCCAAACAGTTCGGCCATGCGTCGTTGCGATAGCCAAAAAGTGTCTTGATTGAACATCACCGCCACATTCACTTTGCCTTTGGCTGAGCGATAGAGCAAGATGTTCGATTCTATCCCTTTGGAAAGTTCGGTGATGCTGAGATTATTCTCAAAATAGGCCAAGGCAATTTCTACCATTGGTTTTTTCTTGTCGGCATTAGCTACCAATGCCATACATGCTGTGCGCGAGAGCAACATACTTGTTACCTTTCGACTAGTACCATTGCCCAATAGCGCCATTTCTTCTATTTCCTTGATGTGATCTGCAGGATTGAGTCCTTTCTCTATCTGCAAAGCGCTTCGAATCTTATCAATAAGTCTCTCAAAGTTCCAATATTTGGCATATCCCAGCTCTCTGGCCAATGTACGGGAGTTCCACCATTCATTGCCTTGCCCGTCAGTCTGTTTGATAGCATCAAATGGCGACTGCATGTCTTTGGGTTCAAAATTGTCTGTCATAAACCTTATATTACTCTGATATTATTAAACGCATCGTTGTCCGCCCAATCCAAGGCTTGCTTGAATTGCTCATAAATGTTGATTTTCTGAGCATCATCCTTAAAGCAAGCATCACGGAAGAGTACACGCAAGGGGCTTTTGCCGGCCATCGCAGCTACTACCTTATCGGTAATACCTTCGGAGAAGCAAGCCACGAGATCACCTTCATTGACGGTATAGATGGTGCAACCGTCCACGATTTCTGTCTGCAAGGGCAAGTCCAAGCGAACACCCCATGCTAACATCGAGCCATAGAGCAGGTCGAGGTCGGTACGGTCAGCCTTGATATTGTTGGCAAAGAGGTCGAGCTGATCTTGCTTGTATTCCTTGGGCGAAATTGATACTTTCTCGTAGTTGCTTTCATCAAGGCGATAGATACGGAAGCCGGTATCGAGATTTTGTGTAGTAAGCGGAAAATCAGCTTTGATTTTTGCACCGGCACGACGGATGCGTTCTTTTCCTATTTCGCAGATATTTTTATAACCTTGGTCTTTCTTTGAATCACTTACTTCTTCAGGTAATTGAACAAGAATAAATTGACAATGCTTATCTTTTTCTGAATTTGTTTTCATCAGAGCATGTGCAGTGCTTGCTGAACCTGAAAAGAAATCTAATACGATGGAATCTTCTTTCAAGTTAGCTAAAGTAATAAGACGTTGAAGCAATCTTACAGGCTTTGGCCCGTCAAATACACCTTTGTCACCAAAAAGAGATACTACTTCTTGTGCTCCTTCTTGACTATGACCAACTTCTTTATAAAACAGAATTGAGGTTGGTGCCATACCTTCATATTTCAATTCAGATAAAAAACGTTTTATTCTTGGTGTATTATCTCCATTAGGACCAAACCATATTCGGTTGTCTTGGAGTCTCTCTGCAAAAGCTTTTGCAGAGAGACTCCAGCAGCGTCCTGCTGGAGGCTCTACAATTTTCCCCGAAGGGGTCGTTATCGGATAATCACAAGCAGCATTATACGTTTTTACAGAAATGTCACTTGACATCCAAACTCCACGTGGATCATTGTCTGGATTAGAATACCGTAAATTAGCTTCTTCTGTTCGATCTAATCTGCCTATTGTGAAATCTTCAATCTGTTTGACGTACATCAAGATATAATCATGGCTATTTGATACATACTTTGCATCGTTCTTGGGAGAAAAAGCTCTTTCCCACACTAATTGTGCTACAAAATTATGTTCCCCAAATACTTCGTCACAAATATTTCTCAGATTGCGCACCTCATTATCATCAATCGAAATAAAGACAACTCCATCCTCCGTCAGTAGAGAACGAGCCACCAATAAACGCGCATAAATCATTGAACACCAATCCGAATGAAACTTACCATTCGTATCGGTATTCCTCCTGAAGCGATAGCCTAATTCGTCTACATTGCCAGCTTCGATATCCTCCTCGGCGGCGGTGCGGGCAAAATCATCGTGATACACAAAGTCATTACCCGTATTATAAGGCGGGTCGATATAAATCATCTTCACCTTACCCATATACGAGCGTTGCAGAAGTTTGAGCACTTCAAGGTTATCGCCCTCGATATAGATATTCTTTGTGTTGTCCCAATCCACGAAATTTTCCACCACCGGGCGCAAGGTCTTATCGGTTGGTTTGGCAGCTTCCGCACGAGCTGCGTTCTTACCGACCCATGTAAACTGATACATCTCGCCATCGCCATCTGTGGCATGGTCGCCAAGCAATCGGCGAAGCACCTCGAAGTTTACCTTTCGAGAGATTTCACCCGTCTTGTCATCACGTACTTCGGTAAATGCCGAAGGTGCAATCTGATAGAGCGCATCAAGATTGAGTTGCGTTCCGTCTGCGGAGTTCAAGTCCAAATGTTTTAATATGTCAGCCATATATGTTGTTTCTTAATTGTTTTCTAATGTTTTTAAAGCCTCTTCCAGCTTGGCAATCTCACGCTTCAAGGCGCGAGCCTCGCTGTTGAGTTCCATCTGTTTGGCAAACTGCCTTTCATTCCGTACACGCTTCTGCAAGGCTTCCGCTGTCCGTCGTTTACGGGACAATTCATCTTGCAATGCCATAATCTGCTTCGTATCGGTAGCGTTGGTAGTACCGAATCCGGAAATCTGACCAGCAAACGCTTCGTAGATATTATCCAGTGACGAACCTGCCAGTTCCAACTTTACCTCTGTCAATGGCATCCATTCCGTGCGGAAGGTCTTCAAAATATTGAATCGTGTTTTGTCCGCATCTGCCCATTCCTTGTAGTTGAGCAACAATCTACCACGATTGGCATATTGCAGCACAAACACCACATGGCGCGGCATCAGACGGTCGATGGCAAGAAACACATCATCCGGCGTATCTTTCACTTTGAGCGTCACCAAGAACACCACAATTTCATGCACCGCCTTACCCTCGTCCACATTCATGGTGGATGGAGTCAACTTATAGAGCCATTGTATGCGTTCCACATCTTCCACAAATCGCGTCTTCAAGCGTGTGTTAATCTCCAAATGCTTGTAGAAAGCTGTCTTGGGTACCAATCTGTCTACGTGCGTGGAGGTAGGAAAGTTAAGTATATTGTCCATTTTGTCTCATCTAATTAACCTCATTATTATGATGCCGTTCATACGAATCCCATAAAAAGCGCACGAGAGTTGTACTACTTCCAATTGCTAAACTAGCATGACGAGATTCAAGCCCTTTATATGAGCTGGACTTGCCATGTCCGCTACCATACAGATTTCTCAGTTCTGCAACGCCTTGTGCAATAGCTTTAAGATTACCGAGAATAGTCTTTATAGACTTAGCTCCTTTAACATCATCAGAGATGTTTTTAGGCATCAGATGAAAGTGTTTGAAAGTTTCATCAACAAGACGTGGAACTTCCCAATCTTTATCTACAGTACAGCCTTCAAGTTCAAGTATTGTTTTACAACAACTTTCAATTAATTCTTTAGCCTTACCAATTGCTTCTGTTGGATTTTCATCCTTCAGATTGAGCATTAAATCAATTTGAGCTGATATGTAATCGCTGTCAAAAGCTTCTTTTAAAGTTTTAGCCGTAGCGGTCATAACCATTGTACCACCTGCTTTATCAAGTATGCCACGACACTTCTTATAAGCAATAGCACGTTCTTTGCGGTTTTCCTCATCATGTTCCTTCATTGAAGGAAGTTCGTAGTGCCTGATTAAATCGCTAAGTAACTTTATTTTATCTTCATATTTTGCATCGCTAATATAGGCTATAAGGGATCTTCCTTTAGACTTCTTATATTTCTCACAAAGAGGTATACCAATGCTTTGAAATGTAAAAGAGTTGAAACCAGCTGTGGTAAAATCCAAAACATAACCATCTTCATTTAAGAAGTTGATTATTGTACCTATTTCTATATCTGATATTCTCATTTTTCTTTAATTATTAAGAACGTGATTAACTCAAAGTCGTCCAAACCTTTAATTTCTCCCTGCAAGGCTGTTGTCTCACCCATAGAGAAAAGGCTCTCAATGTCTGTCTCTTCCTTTATGCTTACGATGCTGTCAATAGCTGTTTGGAGCAATGTATTGTACTTGCTCATACGACGGCCGTCTTGCGTTTCACGGTTGACCGCAGCACAGAGCACACGGTCATAGTCGTTTTGATTCTTACACAGCGCACGCATGATGTCGAGCAGTTGTTTAGGGTGCAGATGATCGCAAATAACCTCTCCATCATCTGCCAAATATACCATGTAGAACGGATGCAGTTGATTCTTACGGTCAATATTAACGGCATTATTGCGGTTCTTCAGCACAAACATCACGCCCGGTCTCGCCAATTCGGAACCGGCTACCACCGCATTCAATCCGAAAGGTGCATGTTCAATATCCGGATGTTCCTTGACATATTGCAAGAGGTCAAGCCGAAACTCGTTCAATCCCAAATCCATGATATTGATACCGGTGTCCATATCTTCAATATCCACCACTTCATTCTGCAACTTCTTTAGCTGCCCAAGGCGATATTCCAAATCAGCTTCTTCGCCCATAGAAAGCGGATTGCCAGTACCTGCTGCGGTAAGGATGGTGGCTTTCATTCGACTTTCGACACGTCCTTTGAGCTGAATATAGTCGTCAAGTTCCATATCCGGCCAGTAGTTGACAAGCTGGATTTGCTTGTTCCGGCTACCGATACGGTCGATACGCCCGAAACGCTGGATGATACGTACGGGATTCCAATGAATGTCGTAATTGATAAGATAGTCGCAATCCTGTAAATTTTGGCCTTCGCTGATACAGTCAGTAGCTATAAGTACATCAATCTCATCCGTGGCATTGGGAAAGAGGGCTGCACGGTCTTTCGACAGGGGTGAAAAATAAGTCAGCACATTATTGAACGACATAGGAAACTTCGGCAATGTGCATCTGCCATCGGTAGAGCCGGTGATGAGAGCCGTATCGAGTCCGCAGGTTTCCTTTATCTTCGTGGATAACTGCTCATAGAGATAATTGGCTGTGTCGGCAAATGCCGTAAATATAAGCACTTTCTTGTTTTCTCCATTTATCGGGTTGCCGAACTTATGTTTCAAATCCCCAATAAGCATCTGTAACTTGCTGTCGTGTTCAGGTGTAATGTCCTTCAACATCAGCAAGAGCAGATCTAACCGTTCAAAATCGGCTTCAAGGTCGCGTCGCCAACTCACATAGTCCATGTCAGCCAATGAAATCTTCGACTTCTTGGTGGCAAACGGATCAGTGTCGCCTTCGGATGAATCCATATCATCAGTGAAAGAAGATACATCAATGGTTGCACCGGAATGTTTCTTGTCGTATGCGTCTATCAGTTCCATTGTCTGCCGAATGTACTCATGGATGCGGTTAAGCGTCAGTCGGAAAGAATTGACCGAACTTTCCAAACGTTTCAACAGGTTGGTGGCCATGAGTTTGCGCAAGCCTTTCTCACGACCGTCAATAGACAGGCCTTCACCATCGTAGTCGATACTGTAACCGCTACGAGCACAATCGAAGAGATAGAGTGAAGGGGTATATATGGAAAGATTCAGAGCATTGAGCTGTTCGGCAATATCCTTGAAATTGATGGCATCGCCCAAGTCCGTCAAGCGCGGACGGCGAGACAAGGGGGCAAGCCGCTTAGGAAACTCGCCAATATCTTTCGTGTCGTAATATTTGATGATATGGCTACGACTACGCGCGATAGTCACGGCATCAAGCATCTGAAAAAAGTCAAACTGAAGACTTGACAGCAATCGTTCCGTAGTCCGTTCGTTTGGCTCCAACTTAGCCCAACGATTATAGGCAGTTTGAGCAGACTTGAATATGTCGTCGATGTTACGGTCAAGTTCGAGGGCTTCATTGATATTCTCCACACGCCCCTCGTATGCCAGTTGTAACTGGTTCTTCAAATCACCGAACCGGTTGTTGACAGGAGTTGCTGAGAGCATGAGCACTTTTGTCTTTACACCTTGACGGATAACACGCCGCATCAACCGTTGATAACGGTTCTCCTTATGACAGTCTGTTTCTACGAGCGTATCAAAATCCGCTTCATCCTCTTCGTCCACATTACCGCCATTGCGGAAATTATGGCTCTCATCAATCACAATCAAGTCATAGTTTCCCCAATTCACATGCTCCAAGTCGAGGCCATTACTCAAACCACGGTCGCGTGAAAGGTCGGAGTGGAAGAGGATGTCATACCTTAGCCGATCGGCAGCTACAGGGTTGTTCTTATAATTGGCACGGAAAGTCTGCCAATTGTCATTCAGCTTTTTCGGGCAAAGCACAAGCACCGACTTATTACGGTTCTCGTAATACTTGATAACCGCCAATGCCGTAAAGGTCTTGCCCAAACCTACTGAATCGGCAAGGATGCAACCATTGTATTTTTCCAACTTGTTGATGATAGCCAGCGCAGCATCACGTTGAAAGTTGTAGAGCTTATTCCAAATAACACTAGTCTTGAAGCCCGTGCGCTCATTGGGTAGTACATCTTCGCTGATGTCTTCCAAGAACTCGTTGAAGATATTATAAAGCGCGATGAAGTAGATGTATTCTGGAGCATTTTCCTGATATACAGTGTCTATGTACTCCAATATACGCTTCGTTACATCCTCAAACTTCTCATCATTGTTCCACTGCTCATTGAAAATATCCAAGTAGGCACTTGCTGTTGGTGAAGGCAATACATTGACTACATTATATACATTAGCACCACGCTCACATCCCAACTGTGTGGTGGTAAACTCATTGAATGGAATATAAACCTGCTGAGTTTCGTTGTTGACGTGCATAAATCCACCCATCTGTTCTTGCGAAGCATTGGAACGGAACTGCACTTTCCTGCGAATCCAATCGGCACATTCTTTGGCAATGGCTTTCTGTGACAACTGGTTGCGCAGACGAATTTCAAAGTCCGTACCATACAAATTGCGCTCTCGGTTAAGTTTAGGGATGAAAAACTCTCGTTTCTCTTTCTTTGATTTGTCCTTGATGAAAGTAGGAGACGTGAATATGAAACGTAATTGCTCCACCTGCTCCAGTTCCTCTTTCAATGCTTCGTAGGCATAGATGGAGAATGAAGCCGCAGCAATAGACACACAAGCCCCTTTGGATAACCGTCCTTTGAGGTCATCCACGACACGCTCGCTTATGTTGTTTATCAACTTAGGTTGTTCCATTCCTCTATTCTTCTTTTGTATGACAAATCAATTTGTGTATATCCACATCCAAAACTTCTGCTATCCGTGCCAATGTGTATAAATCGGGTTGTGAATGATTGTTGCACCACTTTGATACCGTTGCCGGATCTTTCTTTAAAGTTTTGGCAAGCCACTTACTCATAATCCCCTTCTCAGCTAAAACAGCCTTTATACAATTCAAATTCGCCATATTGTATTCAATTATAGATTGCGTCAAATGCAAAGTTACACATTTTATTTGAATTACGAGTATAATAGAGGAAATTAAATCCGATATATGTGGTGTATGGCAAAAGAATTTAGTGGAAAGTAATGGTAGTATGGGATTTATTTGCTAATTTTGCATTGCTTTTGAGAGAATAAAAACACTAACAATGCAGAGAAACAGAATGAACATATTATCAACAACCACCACAATTCAGAGCAATAAACGCACTGAATCTGTGTCGAGTGTTCATGTTTCACGCATCGAACCTCGTATAGTAAATACTTTCCAACGAACATAGCGAGTACACTTTTGTACTTTGAGTGAGAATATAAGCTGAATAGTTGGAGAGTCCTTACCAAACCTCCAACTATTTTGTTTTTATGCCCATTTGTGACAGTCGCCTTTGTGATGCTCTTCTGCCTTTTCCGTCTAATGGGTACTGATAACTTGATTATTAACGTGCAGTGATGCACATATAAATTGAAAAGAAATGAACTATAAATTTGATGGCAACAAGGTGTTCTTTACATCTGACACCCATTTTTATCATGGAAATATTATTCATTTCTGCAACAGACCATTTAGGGATGTGGAAATGATGAATGAAACTATCATCTCCAATTGGAATAACACAGTTGGTCAAGATGATATTGTTTTTCACTTGGGCGATTTTTGTCTTGGCGGTTCAGCTGAATGGACTAAAATGCTTGACAGATTGAACGGCAGGATATATCTAATTATGGGCAACCACGATTTGAAAAATATACGCCAAGGTTACATTGACCGATTTGAACATGTGGCAATGCAGATGCACATAGAGGTCGGCAAGCAAAGGATATATTTGAACCACTATCCTTTTCTATGCTTTGATGGCGGATATAAAGATGTATGGCAACTGCTTGGACACGTTCACACAAGGAAAAACAACACCGGAATTGACGCTGCCCGACTCCAGTATCTCTATCCAACGCAGTATGATGTCGGAGTTGATAACAACAACTTTACACCTGTATCATTTGAGCAGGTTAAAAGAATTATATCCAAACAGATTGAAAAAGGAGGACAGTAAGATGAAGATACAATATATGAGCGACCTGCATTTGGAGTTCAGCGATAACAGCAGATGGTTAAAACATAATGAATTCCCTGTAACGGGTGATATTCTGGTTCTTGCCGGAGATATATTTTACTTGAAAAACAAGGTTACACCTTTAAGTAATTTCTGGAAATGGGCTTCTGCTAATTATCGTCAGGTGCTCATCGTACCCGGAAACCACGAGTATTACAATTATTGTGATGTGATGGATAAGGGGTTGCAATGGAAATGGATGTTCAAGGAAAATATCGGATATTATCAGAATCAGGTAATACGGATAGATGATACAGATTTTATCATGAGTACTTTATGGTCTCAGATTTCTCCTGCTGATGAATATTTTGTGTGGAAAGGTATGAATGATTTTCGGCAGATAATGTATAATGGCAAAATGCTTCAAACGGAAGAGTTCAATCAGATGCATACTTTCTGTTTAGATTTCATCAAGCAAAGTCTGGCAGAAAGTACCGCAAAGCACATTGTGGTTGTAACACATCATCTTCCTACATTGGAGGTGGTAGCCAATCATCATAAAAGTTCTGTCCTAAACAGTGCGTTTGCCACTGATTTGAGCGAACTTATATCCGATAGTCACATTGATGCGTGGATTTATGGACATTCACATACCAATATTGATGCGGAGATAAATGGCACAAAGGTGATTTGCAATCAACTGGGATATGTTTGTCATAATGAACATATCACCAATGGTTTTGAACCGAGCAAGAACCTTACCTTGTGACAAGCATAGACCTGCCAAGCATCTGTTTTTAAGCCTCAATGTATCATATAGTAAATGAAAAAGCATCTTTTTCTATATTATATGATATGTTGTAGCTTAGGATTTTCAGTTATTCATTTTTTTCGAATAACTGAAAACACGAATTTTCTATTAAAGTTCATTGACCTAAAAAAACGAAAGAGGCACTTTTGCGGAAACCAATAAAAGATCAAAATTTATTTTATTGGCAGTGACATCGGAGAGCGAATAAACATCTTCCATAACAGCCACATTTTAAACTTTTCGGGAGCAAAAACACTAATAATAGTTCAATTATAAACTATTATTTCATAGAATTCGATAAAACTATTTTGCTGACCAAAAGAAAAACGACTTTACTTTATCCTCGTATCCATATATACGTCCATTAAAGTAAAGTCAAACAAAGGGGAGAAAGAAAAACATTCGGCAAGCAAACGATTTTTCTTTTGGTCAGCACCGTTATAATACACAACATCATCTTCAACCTTGGAGAAACAACCAGCAAAATAACCGTGAATATCACCACAGGCAAAATGCAATGCAATACATTCCATACTTTTCACTAATACACCTCAAATCAGCACCTCAAAAAATGATTTCACACAAAGTTTTTCACTTGCTTTCATAATCCGAAAAAATGCACTAATTTTGTACTCGTTCAGCGAAGAAAAAGAAGTGCAAAACGGACTTTTCTACCATTTTATTTATAAAATATTGGTAGTCAACTGGTCTAATATGCTGCATCGGCAAATAGCCAAAAACAAACCGGGACCGACATCCGATCAGAAGATGCCGGTCCCGCTGCTTTATCGAGCGGACAAGGAATTGGCCTGACGCGCCCTAGGCATTCTGCCTGCGAAAATGCGACACACGTCCATCGCCTCTTCCGGAAGAGAGGGTATCGGGGCGGAATCCGGATAAGGGTGCGGCGCGACTACCGCCGCGGCTTCGGAAGACGCCGAGCAATCAGCGTATCGGCCGCATAGAGACCGGGACCTGCGGCGTACATCAGCACGTAAACCGACAGATAGGCCAGCGCCAGTTCGCGCGCCGCGAACGGATCGCCGCCGTGTACGGCGAAGAAAGCCACGCACATCGTGAAAATCATCGGGATAAGAGCCAGCCGGTAGAACAACCCCGCGATAAACCCGACAGAACAGACGACTTCGCCGAAGATCGCCAGCGCGAGCGAAACACCGCCGCCGACACCCAGCGGATCGGGAAACGCGGCGGAAAGCGCATCGAAGTTCTGCCACTTGGCGATGCCGTGCGACATCAGCAATCCTCCGAAAATAATGCGGACCGCGAGCAGCAGCCACGAATTGCCGGCGGTATAGGGTTTGTCCGAAAACAAAAATCTCAGTATTGTATACATAATCTTGGAAATTTATGCTCTAATATCACAATAAATGCCGGAATTTCCAACACTCCGCCACACAATTTCGGACATCCGCATGCGATATGCCCCGGACCGCGCAACGGCAAAGGGAGCATGCTCCGATTTTTCGTATCTTTACCGCAGCAATTTACAACATCGCCATGATCCAGCAGACCGAATTCACACTACGCCCCCGCACCCGCGGGTTTCACCTCGTCACGGACGAAATCACGGCCAACCTGCCGCCGCTGCCCGACGCCGGGCTGGTGCATCTCTTCATCAAACACACCTCCGCAGGTCTTTCGATCAACGAAAACGCCGATCCCGACGTCCGCACGGACCTCTCGGCCATCTTCGACCGGCTGGTCCGCGAGCGCGAATCCTACTACGTCCACACGCTCGAAGGCGACGACGACATGCCGGCGCATGCCAAATCGACGCTCACGGGCGTCGAGCTGACAATACCCGTCACACAGGGCCGGCTCAACCTCGGCACATGGCAGGGCATCTACCTCTGCGAATTCCGCAACCGCGCTTCGGGCCGCCGCATCGTCGCCACCCTAATCGGATAGTCCGGCCGCAATTCAGAAGACAAGCGGACGCGCTGGCCGAAAAATTGCATCTTTCCGAAACGGATCACCAAACAAGGGAAAGCAATGACGACAGCGACAAAACACAAGACCGCGGACCGGCTCACCGCCGAAGAGCGGCACGAACTGCCCGACTCGGCATTCGGGATTCCCGAAACGCGCGAATTCCCGCTCGTGGACGCCGAGCACGTACGGGCCGCCGAAGCCTACTTCCGCTATGCGCCCGACAACAAAAAGGCGGCTCTGGCCCGGCGTATCCTCGCCAAGGCGGCCGCATACGGCGTAAACGTACAGAGTCAGGTCATCCGCAGCTGGGCCGAGGAGTAACGCCGCGCGGAACGCCGGAACGAGTGAAGGCCGGGGCGTTCGTGCTCCGGCCTTCGCTTTCCGCGACCGGCCCCGGTCCGGATTCCGGTCCGCATGCCCCGAACCGACGAACCGCATCGAGCGTTTCCGCCACAAAAAACGGCGGCGGAAACCGATTCCGCCGCCGCTGTCGTCCGGACAATCCCGGCCGGTTACTGAGCATGCCCGCGCGTCGTATCATCCGCAGGGCGTCCGCAACCGTCTATTTATCCGAGGTCGCAATCACCAGTTCGCCTTTGCCCAGCGCATCGTGGGACACGAACCAACCACCGACCGGATTTCCGCCGCACGTGATGCCCGTAATCCGGCGGCCCGTTCCCTCGCGGCGGATCGACCAGTGGGAACCGTCGCCCAGCGACACTGCGACCTTGTCGAACAGCGGCACGGTGACGATATATTCGGGATCGGCCGGGGAATAGGTGTAAAGCCCGATGGCGTTGAAGACATACCACGACGACATCTCGCCGGCGTCGTCCATGCCCGACAACGCCAGTCCTTCGGGTCCCATGCCGTAGAACCGGTCCAGAATGTGGTCGAGCAGCTCCTGCGAACGCTCCTGACGGCCGATGAAGTAATACAGGTAAGGGAAACTGTGGTCGGGCTGGTTGCCGTGGCAGTACTGCCCGATAAAACCCGAAAGGTTGTCCACCTCGTAGCCCTTCCACGGAATCGAGAAGAGCTTGTCCAACTGCGCCCCGAACGCCTCGCGGCTGGGATAGAGACCGATCAGCCCCTCGGTATCGTGCGGCGCGAAGAACGCCTGCTGCCAAGCGTTGGCTTCGCGGTACATGTATTCGTAATAGGGATACTGGTCGTCGAAGGGCGTGATCCACGAGCCGTCGTCGAGCCGTCCGCGCATCAGGCCCGTCGAGGGGTCGAAGAGGTTCTTGTAATTGGACGTGCGCTTCATCAGCATATCCCGGTTCGCCCCATCTCCCAGCACATCGGCCAGCAGCGCCACGGCATAGTCGTCGTAGGCGTATTCGAGCGTTTTCGTAACCGCGGCTTTGCATACGGTCTGCGTCACGGGATTCTCGACATCCATTTCGGGGATATAGCCGCGGGCGACATACTCGTCGAGCCACGGGCGGATCGGCCCCTGCACGGTGGCGTTGCGCAGGACCAGCTCGTAGGCGCGGCGCACGTCGAAACCGCGGATGCCGCGCAGGTACACTCCGGCCACGAACGCCGAAGCGTGGTCGCCGTGGAAGAAGGTCGGCATGAATCCGCCCCGCTTTTCGCCCCGGTCGGTGTCCGAGCTGATGACGTCGGCCGCGACATCGGGAGCCAGCAGGCCGAGCAGAATCAGCTTGTTGCGGTAATCGTCCCAATACGAAGGCCCGGTGTAATAACGGAACCCGGTATTGACGACCTCGCCGTCCGCATCGGTAAACTCGCCGTTCACGTCGCTGCGCAGCGCGGGCCAGAGGAACGAGCGGTAAAGGCATGAATAGAACAATCCTTTTTCGCGCTCCGTACCTCCTTCGACACGGATCCGCCCCAGCAGATCGTTCCACACAGCGGTCGCTTCGGAGCGCACGTCGGCGAAACTCCTGCCGAGCATCTCGGCTTCGAGATTCTTCCGGGCGTTCTCCTCGCTCACGAACGAGAACCCGATCCGCAGTTCGACCGGACCGTCACCGTCGCCGAAGCGGACGATGCGGATTTCACGGTCTCCCTCCGCAACCGGCTCGATCCCGGTCACGGGACGGTCGGCCACGGCATAGAAATACATCTTCTCGCCCGTCTGCTGCCATCCGGCGAAGGCGTTGTCGCCCTCCTTACGGATATCCCATGCGCGAACATGTTCGTTCGAACGCTGCAGGTCGGCCAGCAGAGCCGCCTGCGCCCCGGCGGGATAGGTGTATTTATGAAACGCGCAGCGCAGCGTCGAGGTCAGCTCGGCATCGACGCCGTAGCGGTCGAGAAAAACCCGGTAGTAACCCGGAGCGGCCGATTCGCGCGCATGGCTGTAGGGCGAACAGTAGTCTCCGGGAAGCGGCGTGCCCGTGACGGGCAGCAGCGGAATATGGCAGAGGTTCCAATGCCCCTTGTTGGTGTGGGTAAAGCCGTAAATCACGCTATCCTCATACTGGTAGCCCGCCCCGCTGTGAAATTTGGTGACGGGGCTGACCTGCACCATGGCGTTGGGGAGCGACGAACCGGGGAAGACCTCGGCTCCCCACGTACGTTTGGTGGGCTTGAAGCCCAGATCGACGCTGTCCCAGAGCGTCGCGGTTCCCAGCAGGGGATTCACATAGTCGGTAAGGGGTTTCTGCTTCGGCGCGCACCCGGCGGCCAAGGCGAACAATACGATACAAAGTCCGGTTTTCAACATAAGCGGTGAGAATTCGTTTCAGACAAAATTAGCGCTTTTCATCCGGCACGTGCAACCCCTTTCGGGCAAAAAAACTATCTTTGTCCCGCAGGCGGACTACTCTTGCACAAAACCGGACACGACACATGGAGACACTCACGCAATTTCTGATCGACTGGGGCTACTGGGGCCTTTTCTTCTCGGCGCTGATCGCCGGAAGCGTCGTGCCGTTCAGCTCCGAGGCCGTGATGCTCGTACTGGTGCACATGGGGCTGGACCCCGTGCTGTGCGTCGTCTCCGCGGCATCGGGCAATACACTGGGCGGCATGAGCTGTTACTGGATCGGCACGCTCGGCAAGAGCGAATGGATCACCCGGCTGGGCGTAAAGGAGAAACAGCTGGACAAGGCCCGCCGGTTTCTCGCAGGGCGCGGGGCGATGATGGCCTTCTTCTCGTTCCTGCCCACCATCGGCGAAGCCATCGCCATCGTCCTCGGCCTGATGCGCAGCAACGTCTGGCTCACGGGCGGCTCGATGCTCGCCGGCAAGACACTGCGTTATATCGTCGTGCTGGCGACTTTCCAAGGTGCCGCATCGCTTCTCTAAATCCTCAACGCATGGAATTCGAAATCGTAAAAACCGACACTCCGGACCGCAGCCTGCTGTTGCTGGCCGACGAATCGGAAGAGTCCGTGGCCGACTACGCCGACCGCGGCACGACCTATGCCGCATGCCAGAGCGGGCAGCTCCTCGGCCAATACGTATTACTGCATACGCGGCCCTTCACGGCCGAAGTGGTCAACATCGCCGTCGCGCCCGAATACCAGCGCCGCGGCATCGCCACGACGTTATTGCAGCATGCCGTACGAACGGCCCGCGATGCGGGGTTCCGACTGCTCGAAATCGGCACGGGAGACATCGGCGCGGGGCAGATCGCCCTGTACGAACGGTGCGGTTTCGTCCGCTGCGGCATCGACGAAGACTACTTCCGGAAGCACTACCCCGCTCCGATTTTCGAAAACGGCGTAGAGTGCCGCCATATGGTGCGCCTGCGCATGGAGCTGAGATAACGGATCATGTCGGTCGGATGGAACCCGTGGCACGGATGCCGCAAGATCAGCGAAGGCTGCCGCCACTGCTACGTATACCGGCAGGACGAACGGCACGACAAGGACAGCAGCGAGGTGCGTAAAACCTCGGCGTTCAATCTGCCCGTGCGCCGGAGCCGCGACGGACGGTTCAAGGTTCCTGCCGGAGAGATGGTCTACACCTGCTTCACGTCGGATTTTCTGGTCGAAGAGGCCGACGCATGGCGCGCCGAGGCGTGGGAGATGATCCGCACGCGCAGCGACCTGCGCTTCTTCTTCATCACCAAACGCATAGACCGCCTGATGCAGGTCCTGCCGCCCGACTGGGGCGACGGCTACGAGAATCTGATCGTGGGCTGCACCGTCGAGAATCAGGCGGCGGCCGACCGCCGGCTTCCGCTGTTGCTGGAAGCGCCCCTGCTCCACAAGCTGATCGTCTGCGCACCGCTGCTCGGACCGCTCGACATCGCGCAATACCTCACCTCCGAGATCGAGGAGGTCTCCGCGGGCGGCGAATCGGGCAACGACGCCCGTCCGTGCGACTTCGACTGGGTGCTTTCGATCCGCCGGCAGTGTCTCGATGCGGACATTCCCTTCTGCTACCACCAGACGGGCGCACGGCTTATCAAAAACGGCCGGCTGTACCGCATCCGCCGCCGGTTCCAGCACGCGCAGGCCCGCAAGGCGGGAATAGACTACAAGGTAAAACGATAGCCGCCCCGGTTTCCCGGAGCGGCTTGCTCAATACTACGGCATGTGATGCGGTCAGGCGTTGTTCGCGGCCAGCGGCGAAGCCTGCTGGTATACGCGCGCGGCCAACTCCTTGTCGAGCGTATAAAGCCCGAACTTGTTGCCCTCGACGGCCTCGCATGCGGTGATCATGTCGCGGGCCGACTCCTCCTCCTCGACCTGCTCGTCCACGAACCATACGAGCATGTTGGCCGAAGCGAAATCCTTGTCTTCGGCGGCGATCGACGCAAGGTTGTTGATCATCGAAGTCACCACCTTCTCATGCTCCAGCGTATCCTTGAACATGTCCAGCGGCGAAGTCCACTCGGTGCGCACTTCGGCGATCGGCTTCAGCTCGACTTTGGCGTCGCGCGAATTGATGTAGTTCATCAGGATGCGGGCGTGGTCCTGCTCCTCCTGAAACTGTACGAAGAACCAGTTGGCGACACCCTTCAGCCCCTTGGCCTCGGCGTCCATCGACATCGAAAGATAGAGATAGGCCGACCAAAGCTCGGCATTGATCTGCTCGTTCAGAGCGTCATGTAATTTCTTGCTTAACATAGCTGTATTGTTTTAAGTTTGTGTTATTCTTTCCTGATACAAATATACAATAGTTTTCGCCGATTTGTACGGAAATCCCATCACATTATTTTATAACACAATAGTCCCCGGTTATAACAAAAAAGACGGAACCTTCGCCGTGAAGATTCCGTCCCTGCCGGGGTATGCCGTCAGAAAATCGTGCCGTCGGCCTGAATGCGCAGTTCCGCTTCGCGGTCCGACTGCGGGTCCTCCAGTTCGAAGAGATACCACTGGCGTTCGGGGCTGTCGTAATGGTCTATGTCGTCGATCTCCCAGCCCGCGTACTGCGATGTCTGAAACGCCTGCATCACCGCTGCGGGGACCTCGCTCCTGCGCACTTCGGTTTTGGTCCGGAGCCAAGCGTCGCCGGCGCCGAAATAAACCTCGCGCGGCGTACGGCCGTCGATAATTTCGACTTCGAGTCCGCCTTTTTCACGCTCCGCATCGACGATGCGGGCGCCCGGATATTTCCGTCCGATAAAATCCTTCACAGCCTGCGGAAGCTCCTGCGGAAGCATATCCCCGTGGTCGCGGTCACCGTCCGCATCGGGCACGGCGCGCAGCAACACGCCGTCTTCCGAATAGACAAGCTCATACTCAGCGTCGCGCTGCTCGACTTCGAGCACATAGACCGTCTCCAATCCTTCGCGCGTCAGCTTATCCGCGTCGTCCACATGCCATGCGGCGTACTCGCCGCTTTCGAAAGCGGTGCGCACCGCCTGCGGCAGCAGGGCGTAAGGTACGTCCTCTTCGGTCATGTACCATTTGCCCGCGGCGTCGAACCACGCCTGCATGTCGGTTCCGCCTTCACGGAATTCGGCGACCAGATAGCCCTGCTTCCCCGCCCATTCGACATGTCCCGCACCGGGGAACATCCGTCCGAACGTATCCTGCACTGCGGCCGGAACCTTCACCGAATCGTCGTCGTCATCGCAGCCCGTCATCGCACCCAGCGACGCGAGGGCCAGCATCAACACTGCGAACTTTTTCATAATACCTCGCATAAAGGGCTGTCCACTAATTGTCGATATCGATCAGACGGAACTTGAGGTCGAACTTCAGGTCGAGTCCGTTGTCCAGCTCCACCTCGTAATCGCGGCGGTCGCGGTCGATGGCGACGATCTTGTTTTTGGGGTAATTCTTGGTCACATAATCGCGGATCTGCTGCGGAACGATTGCCGCCGGCACCTCGCCGTATTTGCATTCGACGTCTTTCCACTCGCCGTTCTTGGCGAATTCGACTTTGGCGCCGTTTACGAATACGACCTTGTAATCCTTGTCGAAAAGCTCCTCGTCCACCTTCGAGAAGGAGACTTCGACGCCTGCGAAGTGGGTTTTGATAAACTCCTGCGACACGGCCGGAAGTTCGCCGACGGCGATCGGACGGTCGTTGCCTGCGAAGGCGGGAGCGGAAGTTGCGAGCAGGGCTGCGCCTGCGAGAATCATCATGAGCTTTTTCATAATCGTTTTGCTATTTTGGTTCAACATTGTTTATCGTTTACAATGCAAAGTTGCGACCTAAAGCTGAAACGAATTTGAAATAAACGCCCCGATACGCTTTTTTTTGAATTTTATTTCGGAAAATGCACCGTGAAACAGTGGCACCTATTTATATACGCATATTCGGTCCGCAAACCGTAAAGACGGCACACGGCATCGACGATCGAAAGGCCCAGCCCCGTCGAACCCTCCTTTTTGGCCCCCTGATAAAAGCGTTCGAAGATATGGTCCGCATCGAGCGCACCGCCCGCACCGCTGTTGCAGACGCTCAGACGATCCCCGGAAACGGTCACCGTCACTTCGCCGCCCGCATCTCCGTGGACATAGGCGTTTTTCAGCAGGTTCGTGACCAGACTGGCCCCCAGCGACGAATTCATGCGGGCCGCAAGCCGGCCCTCTTCGCGCAGGGAGAGGCGCATGCCCCGCCCGGCGTAAATCTCGGACATATCTTCGGCCGTACGCCTGACCAGCGCATTGAAATCGACCTGCTCCGTTTCGGGGAACTGGCCGTTCTCGATCTTCGACAGCAACAACAGCGAACGGTTGAGCCGCACCAGATAATCGAGCGTCCGCTGCACCTTCATAATCTCGCCCAACTGCTCCTCGCTCAACGCCGAGCCGTCGCCTACGAGCATCTCCAGCCGGTTGCGGCAAACCGCCAGCGGCGTCTGCATTTCGTGCGACGCATTGCCGATGAACTGCTTCTGGCGGTCGAACAGCACTTCGGCCCGCTCGGCATTGCGGATCGCCGCCTCGTTCAGCCGCCGGAATTCGGCGATCTTCGTATCGTTGGCCAGCGGAGCGTTCTTTCCGCCTACCCTGTAGCCGTCGAGCCACCTCAGCAGGGCATACAGGGGCCGCAGGGTGCGGTGGAGCACCAGTATGTTGATCAGCAGAATGGTCAGCAGCAGGAAAAGATACAGATAGACGATCCACCAGAGAATCGCCTCCTGCAAATCGTCCTTCTCGATGGTCGGCGTCATCACGGTAAGCTCCTTATAGCTTCCCTCCCGGTCGCGGAAGATCATCCGCAGCACGCGCGCCGGCTCCTCCTCGTCCTTCTCCGGAATGAAAATCTCCTCGTCGCTGTAAACCATATGGGGCCGTGCGGCGGCGTATTCAGCCGAGACGTCGTGCAGGAAATAGCCGTTGTTGCTGCCCGAAAACGCCGCAGGAAGCTCACGGCCCGCAAGATTGCGTTTCACAAGCACCTCGGCATAGTTTTCGAGCGAATCGTCGACTTCGTCGTTGATCTCGTCGATCATCGTGAAATAGAAAAGCACCGCCCACGCCGCCAGCAGCAGCGAGAGCGCCCAAGACATATGGAGCAGGATGCGGTAAACGAGTTTCATGGCGTAACGAGTTTATAGCCGAAGCCGTAAACGGCGCGGATTTCGATGTCCGCTTGCGCGTCGTGCAGCCGGCGGCGCAGGTTTTTCATCTGGGCGTAGACGAAATCGAAATTGTCGGCTTGGTCGATGTGGTCGCCCCACACGGCTTCGGCCAGCGTCGTCTTGTCGATCATATGGTTCGGGCGGCTCATGAAATAATAGAGTATATCGTACTCCTTGCGCAGCAGTTCGACCTCCCGGCCCGCGATTTCCACCCGGCGGCTGTCGGGAAACAGCCGCACGTTTCCGGCATCGAGACTCTCCTGACCGCCGCGCTGGTGGCGGCGCACGACGCTCCGGATACGGGCGCTCAGTTCCGCGAGGTGGAAGGGTTTGGGCAGGTAGTCGTCGGCCCCCAGTTCGAGGCCCTCGATCTTGTCGTCGAGCGAGTCGCGGGCCGAAATGATGATGATTCCCGCCTGCCTGCGCTGCCGCTTCAGCTCTTCGAGCAGTTGCAGGCCGCTCCCGTCGGGCAGCATGATGTCCAGCAGGATGCAGTCGTAATCGTATCCGGCGATCTTGTCGAGCGCCGACGCATAATCGGCGGCCTGCTCGACCACATACTGTTCCCGGCGCAGGGTCTGCACCATGATCTCCCGCAGGGAGGGTTCGTCTTCGACAATCAGAATTTTCATAACCGCATTTTTTCCGGATGCAAAACTAATGCGCGAATCCGAAAAGAAACTGAAACCGCACATGTTCCGCGAAAGCCAAATATACGAAAATTCCCGGTTCCCCGAAACGCAAGGCGCCCCGGAATATGCAGAAAAGAGACGGAAACCATCACTGGTTTCCGTCTCTCTGTAGTCTATTTCTTCGGCGGGCATCCGCCCGCACCGGAAAACTATTTCTCCGAAGAATCGATCTGGCAGGCTTTCGAACCGTCGTAAGCCCACTTCACATAGATCGCGCCCCACGTATAACCGCCGCCGAAAGCCGACAGAATCAGGTTGTCGCCCTTGCGCAGCTCTTTCTCGTAATCGTAAAGACACGAAGGAATCGTCGCGGCGGTCGTGTTGCCGTTGCGGTCGATGTTGATCATGCACTTCTCATGTTCGAGTCCCATGCGGCGCGCCGTGGCGTCGATGATGCGCAGGTTGGCCTGATGGGGCACCAGATAACGCACATCCGCAGAGGTAAGTCCGTTGCGCTCCATGATCTCGACCGACACGTCGGCCATCTTCGAAACGGCGGCCTTGAACACGGCGTGTCCGTCCCACATGATCGTATGCCAGTTGTTCTGCACGGTCTCGACCGAAGCCGGATAGCGCGAACCGCCCGCCTTCATGTAGAGCTGCAGCTCGCCCGAACCGTCCGAACGGAGAATCTCGTCCAGAACGCCGTATCCCTCTTCATTGGGTTCCAGCAGTACGGCGGCGGCGCCGTCACCGAAGATCGGGCAGGTGGAACGGTCGGTGTAGTCCACGATCGACGACATCTTGTCGGCGCCGACGACCACGACCTTCTTGCACGAACCCGACTCGATGAATTTCGCACCCGTCGTAAGGGCGAAAAGGAAGCCGCTGCACGCCGCCGAAACGTCGTATGCAAAGGCGTTCTTGCATCCCGCCTGATCGGCGATCAGGTTGCCCGTCGAGGGGAAAAACATATCGGGGGTCACCGTAGCGCAGATCACCAGATCGATCTCCATCGGGTCTACTCCGGCTTTGTCCAACAGGTTGATGACCGCACGGGCGCCCATGTAGGAGGAACCTACGCCCTCACCCTTGAGGATATGGCGCGTCTTGACGCCGATATGCGACATGATCCATTCGTCGGACGTATCGACCATGGTGCTCAACTCTTCATTCGTAAGGATGTAATCCGGCAAATACTCACCTACACCCGTTATCGCTGCTGTTATTTTACCCATTAACTTTCTCTCCTAAATTGTGTGATTAATTTTTGAAAGCATGCTGCAGTTTGACGGTAAGGTCCGCCTTGATGCACTGCTCCGTCGAAAGGATCATGCTTTTGATCGCGCGGGCCGACGAGATGCCGTGGCCGATGATTACGGGCGCATTGACGCCGAGCACGGGCGTACCGCCCACGTTTTCGTAATTCATCGCGTCCCAGAACGCATTGCCGCCGCCCAGCTCCTTGTTGATGCGGTAAAGCCCCTCGGCCATCTTCAGCACCGTATTGCCCACGAAACCGTCGCAGACGATCACGTCGGCGACTTGGCCCGTAAAAATGTACGAACCTTCGACATTGCCCACGAAATTGATGCGTCCGTCCTCCTTCAGCAGTTCGTAGGTCGCCTTGGTCTGGGCGTTGCCCTTGGTCTCCTCCTCGCCGATGTTGAGTACGGCGACGCGGGGTTTCCCGATTCCGAGCACGGCTTCGGCGTAGATCGAACCGATCAGTCCGTACTGCGCCAGCACTTCGGGCTTGCAGTCCACGTTCAGCCCCACGTCCAGCAGAAGCGCGGGACGCCCCGCAATCGTGGGAACGATGGACGAGATCGTGGGCCGGATGACCCCTTCGATCGGTTTTACCGCATACATCGAGCCGACCATCATGGCGCCCGTACTGCCGGCGCTGGCAAAACCGTTGATGGCGCCTTTGGCCAGATAGCCGAAGCCTACCGTAATGCTCGAATCGGCCTTGGCCTGAAAGGCCTTGGCGGGATGGTCGCCCATCTCGATGACCTCCGTGGTCGCAACGATGTCGAAGCGCTCCGCGGAGCAGCCTTCGGCTTCGAGTACGGCTTTGATTTTCGCTTCGTCGCCGAACAATACGATGCGGCTGTCCGGCCCGATCGCTTCAAGTGCCAATACGGCGCCCTGAACCGCCGCCTCAGGAGCGAAATCGCCGCCCATGGCATCTACACCAATCTTTAACATAATCGTGCGATTTGGTTTAACTTCATATCCCGCTCTGTACCCGTCGGCAGGCCCGCATCACGGACCGTCCGGCCGCACACGGCGAAGACAGGGAGCTTCTGTAAACTAAAAAGAGAGCAGCCTCGCGGATGCACTCTTCTTGCCGTCTGATTTATTCAGCAGCCTTTTTCTCGATCGCCAGCTTTCCGCGATAGAAACCGCACTCAGGGCATACACGGTGGTACAGCGTGGCTGCGCCGCAGTTCGAGCAGGTAACTACCGTCGGAACGACAGCCTTGTAGTGGGTTCTTCTCTTATCGCGTCGCGTCGACGAGACTTTGTGTTTAGGATGTGCCATTTTACAATATAAATTATAAGTTTAACGTATTATCGATTCTCCTTATTGCCGCCGGCGCTATTTTTCCGGCGTTCGGTCCTCTTCCTGCGGCTCTTGGGCCTCCATCCGCTCCTTGAGCGCGGCCAGCTTGGCCCATTCGCCGCCGTCGTGCTCCTGCGCTCCGGCCCGCGCCTCGACGGCCGCGAGTTCCGAGTCGGATACGATGCGGAAGCGTTCGAGCATCTCCGGATTGCACTCCCCTTCGGGATGCACCCGCTGGTAAGGCAGCGACAGCACGATGCTCTCGTAAATGTACTGCTTCAGGTCGATTTCGTCTTCCATGGGCAGCAACCACATCACCTCACCGTCGTATTCGTGCACCTCGTCGGAGAACTTCACCAGCAGCCGTCCCTGATAATGCACGGGAATCCGGCACTCTTCCAGACAGCGGTCGCACTCCACGACGACGCTTCCGTCCACCGTAACGTCGAGCGTAAGCATCGCTTCGCCGCGCTCCAAGGCGACCGTCACTTCGCATGCTCCGTCCTTGATCTCCGGACTTTCGAACTCCTCGAACAGCGAGCCGTCGACCTCGAAACGAAAGTCATGCAAACCGGGTTTCAGCCCTTTGTAAGCAATCGTATACCTTTTAGTTACCCCCATACGAGCGCATTTAGGGCACAAAGTTACGAAAAAATAAGACATTTGCAAAGAAATCGCTCAGTTTTAGCACCCCGCGCTCCAGACGCCCGTCCGGCAAACCGTCTGCGGCGGGGCGGAGCGATTTTCCCGGCACGAAATTCGCCGAAGAGCGAAAAATCGCTATATTTGCACCGTATGGCAGCAACTGAAGGATTCTCGATCGAAATATCAAGCCGTTACGACGGCTGGTGGCGTTACAACGCAGCGCTGATGTGCGGCTGCTTCGACGCCGGCGACGAACGCATCGGATTCGCCTCGGCCGAATCGCACGTCGCGGACGTCGGCGCGAACCTGACGGCAAAACCCGCGGACATGGCGGGCGACCGCAGCCTGCGGCTCGAAACCGCTGCGTGCGACCACCTGCTGCTCTATATTTATATTGTACCCCACACGCTGCCCGCAGGCAACGACATCGCCGACACGCAGCCGTTCGAAATCACCCTCCGCATCGCATACGGCGGCAAAGTGCTCCGCAGCGAAAAACGCCTTATCAACCAGTGGTCGGGCGCATCGGTCGAGATGCGGGTGGATCGTCAGGACAAATAACAATAAACGACAAAAAAAGAGGGATCCGGTTTCCCGAATCCCTCCGCTTTATGCGTCGGCTTACGACTATTTGTTGTTGTAAGCGGCCATCTTTTGGATCAGCATGACTACCTTGTTCGAGTAGCCCCACTCGTTGTCGTACCAAGCCACGAGCTTCACGAAGTTCGGGTTCAGCGCGATACCGGCCTTAGCGTCGAAGATCGAAGTGTTGGCGTCGCCCGTGAAGTCGGTCGAAACCACGTCGTCCTCGGTGTACTCGATGATGCCTTTGAACTCGTTCTCCGAAGCCTTCTTCATGGCAGCCTTGATCTCGTCGTACGAAGCGCCCTTCTCCAGACGGCAGGTCAGGTCTACGACCGAAACGTCGAGCGTCGGAACGCGGAATGCCATACCGGTCAGTTTGCCGTTCAGGGCGGGGATCACCTTGCCTACGGCCTTTGCAGCGCCGGTCGACGAGGGGATGATGTTGCCGCCGGCAGCACGGCCGCCGCGCCAGTCCTTCATCGAGGGACCGTCTACGGTCTTCTGCGTTGCGGTGGTAGCGTGTACGGTGGTCATGAGACCCTCGACGATACCGAAGTTGTCGTTGATGACCTTAGCCAGCGGAGCGAGGCAGTTCGTGGTGCACGATGCGTTCGAAACGATCTGCTGACCTGCGTAAGTATCGGTGTTCACGCCGCATACGAACATCGGGGTGTCGTCCTTCGAGGGAGCCGACATAACGACGTATTTGGCACCGGCTGCGATGTGGGCCTCAGCCTTCTCCTTGGTGAGGAACAGACCGGTAGACTCGACGATGTACTCGGCGCCTACTTCGTTCCACTTCAGGTTTGCGGGATCCTTCTCGGCGGTTACGCGGATGACGTTGCCGTTGACGATGAGCTGGCCCTTCTCCACGTTGTAGTCGATCGTACCGTTGAAACGGCCGTGTACCGAGTCGTACTTGAGCATGTAAGCCATGTAGTCTACCGGAACGAGGTCGTTGATACCTACCACCTCAATGTCTGCATTGTTGCACGCAGCACGGAATACCAGACGGCCGATACGACCGAAACCGTTGATACCTACTTTGATCTTTGACATAATGTTATGATTTATTTGTTAATAAAAAATGCGTTATTTTTTCACTGCACAAAAGTACATACTTTATGTATATTACGCAAGTAAAAAATTAAATTTTTTTAGGAATCCGATTCCTGCCTACTTCGCCGCCCTCTTGGCCCGTTTGGCCATCGCCGAAGCGAAGACGAAGTCGTTGAGTTCGGGGTTGTCGGCGTGCAGGATATCGTCTTTGGTGCCCTCCCACCATTTGCGGCCTTCGTGTATGTATACAATTTTCTCGCCGATTTCCATCACCGAGTTCATATCGTGCGTATTGATGATGGTGGTGATATTGTATTCGCACGTGATTTCGTGAATCAGGTTGTCGATGACGATCGAAGTCTGCGGGTCGAGTCCCGAATTGGGTTCGTCGCAGAAGAGGTAGCGCGGATTGAGCACGATGGCGCGGGCGATGGCCACACGCTTGATCATGCCGCCCGACAGTTCGGCCGGATAGAGGTGGTTGGCCTCTTCCAGCCGCACTCGCTGAAGGCAGAAATTCACACGCTCCATCTTCTCCTTCTCGCTCTGCGAGGTGAAGAGGTCCAGCGGCAGTTTGACGTTCTCCTCGACGGTCGAAGAGTCCAGCAGCGCCCCGCCCTGAAAGATCATGCCGATATCCTTGCGGATGGCGCGCCGCTGCTTGAAATCCAGCTGCGTGAAGTTGGTGTCGTCGTACCAGACGTCGCCCGAATCGGGTTCATGGAGTCCCACCAGCGTCTTCAGCAGCACGGTCTTGCCCGAACCGCTGCGGCCGATGATCAGGTTGGTCTTTCCGGTCTCGAATTCGATCGAAATATCGTCGAGCACCACGCGACCGTCGAACGATTTGGTGATATGTTCGGCGCGTATCATATGAGCAGGACTTGCGTCAGTATAAGGTTAAAGATCATGATCACTACGGAGCTGGCCACCACGGCGCGCGTCGAAGCGGCGCCCACTTCGAGCGAATTGCCCTTGGCGTAATAGCCGTAGAAGGCCGAAATCGAGGTGATGATATAGGCGAAGACGGCGGTCTTGATCAGCGAATAGACGATCGAATAGGGCTTGAAATCCATCAGCAGGCCGTCGATGTAGTCGGCCGGGATCATGATGCCGGTCAGGTAGGCGATCGCCCAGCCGCCGATAATGCCGATCGCGATGCTCAGGATGGTCAGAAAGGGGAAGAAAACCACCGCGGCGACGATCTTCGGCAGGATCAGGTACGACGCGGAATTGACGCCCATGATCTCCAGCGCGTCGATCTGTTCGGTGATGCGCATGGTGCCGATCTCCGAGGCGATGCTCGACCCGACCTTGCCGGCCAGAATCAGCGCCACGACCGTCGATGAAAATTCGAGGATCATCGTCTCGCGCGTGGCATAGCCCACCAGCGAGCGGGGGATGAAGGGCGAATCGAGGTTGATGCACATCTGCAGGGTGATGACCGCGCCGATGAATACCGAGATGATCGCGGTCAGGCCGATCGAGTCGATGCCCAGCGACTCCATTTCGTAAACGATGCGGCGGCGGTAGATGGCGGCCTTCTCCGGACGGGAAAAGACTTTCCCCATCAGAATGAAATAGCGGCCTATCAACTCGAATATCTTCAGCATACGCTACTCTTGTTTCGGCTCTTTCGTCTCTTCGAACTCGACGTAGTCGCCGACGTCTTTCGACACCCGTTTTTCGGGCGCCCCGGAGGTTTTGCGCACCTTCACTTCGCCTTCGCGGCCCTTGCGAGGCTCTCCGGCAAAGGGCGAGCCGAAACCCTGTCCGCCGAAATTGCGCGGATCGAAGCCTTCGCCGAACTGCTCCTCCATCTGGCGGCGGACCTTGTTCATCCGCCAGCGGAACACCAGTATCAGCGCCACGGCCAATATCAGAATACTCATAACGACATACAGAAAAAACAGTGCGACGCCCTTCAGCAGCGCCGGAGCGGCGATGGCGAGGATGAGAATGACCAAAACCGTCAGCGGATTGCGCTGCACGAATCCCACCAGAGCGTTTATGATTGCGGTCAGAAAATTCATTGCAATTTAAAGTTTACAACCCTACAAAGGTAGGGAAAAATATGCGGATTTCAATTAATTGTCGTAAATTTGGTGCCGGAAAACAAATCACAACACAATATGCTCAACAAACTTACAGCCATTTCGCCCGTAGACGGCCGCTACCGTAATACAACGGAAACGCTCGCCGATTATTTTTCGGAACAGGCCCTCATCCGCTACCGCATCCGCGTCGAAGTGGAATACTTCATCGCGCTCTGCGAGATTCCCCTGCCCCAGCTGGCCGGCATCGATCGTACCAAATTCGCCGCCCTGCGCGCCCTATACCTCGATTTCTCGCCCGCCGACGCCGAGCGCGTCAAGCAGATCGAGTCGGTCACCAACCACGACGTCAAAGCCATCGAGTACATCATCAAGGAAAAAATGGACACGCTCGGACTGGAAGCCTACAAGGAATTCGTTCACTTCGGGCTTACCTCGCAGGACATCAACAACACGGCCATTCCGCTCTCGCTGAAGGAGGCGATGGCGGGTTTCTACTACCCCGCCGTCGAAGAGGTGCGCGACAAACTGGCGGCTTTCGCCGACGAGTGGCGCGAGGTGCCGATGCTGGCGCGCACGCACGGCCAGCCCGCTTCGCCCACGACGCTGGGCAAGGAGTTCATGGTTTTCGTCGAACGCATCGAGAAGCAGCTGGCCATGCTGCACGACATCGCCGTTCCGGCCAAGTTCGGCGGCGCGACCGGCAACTTCAACGCACACCGTGCGGCCTATCCGCAGTACGACTGGGTGGCATTCGCCAACAGGTTCGTCGGCGAGACGCTGGGGCTCTGCCGCTCGCAGTACACCACGCAGATCGAACATTACGACAACTTGGCCGCGATCTTCGACAACATGAAGCGCATCGACACCATCCTCATCGACCTCTGCCGCGACATGTGGACCTATATTTCGATGGAATACTTCAAACAGCAGATCAAGGCCGGCGAGGTCGGATCGAGCGCCATGCCGCACAAAGTCAATCCGATCGACTTCGAGAACGCCGAGGGCAACTTCGGCATCGCCAACGCCCTCTTCGAACACCTCTCGTCGAAGCTCCCCGTCTCGCGCCTCCAGCGCGACCTCACCGACTCGACCGTGCTGCGCAACATCGGCGTTCCGGTGGCCCACGCCGCCATTGCGCTGCGATCGCTGATGAAGGGACTCAACAAGGTGATCCTCAACCGCGAAGCGCTCGACCGCGATCTGGAGAACAACTGGGCCGTGGTGGCCGAAGGCATCCAGACCATTCTGCGCCGCGAGGGCTACCCCAAGCCCTACGAGGCGCTCAAGGCCCTGACCCGCACCAACGTCCACATCACCCACGAGTCGATCGCCGCATTCATCGAGACGCTCGACGTGGCCGAAACGGTCAAGGAGGAGCTGCGCGCACTCACCCCCTCGACCTACACGGGCGTATTCCGCTAAGACGGAAGGATACTCCATACGGCAGACGAGTCCCGGTCCCCACGACCGGGACTTGTTTTTGGCACGGGCTTTGCGATTCAGACAATCAACTGCGGAACAGCAACCGCAGTGAGGTTTCTTCATTTATTTAAGTTTGGGTTAGTAGTTTTAGGAGGGCAATCCTCCGCAGGCAGCAGGCAATCGTGAGATTCCCTGCTGTTTTGTCATATATTGCGCCCGGTTCCGCTCCGACCCGTTCATTTTGCCGTTTTATCCGGCCCTGCGGCGACTTAAGCGGAAAAATATTTGGATTTATCTGCAGGAAACCTTACTTTTAGCCCGTCACTTGCCGCAGAACGGATCTTCCCGCAGGTCCCGACTGCACCCGAACAAAAACTGTTATTAATTACTAATCCCAAAAATCACATCTATGATTAGATCGATTCTTTCGTGGAGTACTGCGCTGCTGGTGCTATGCTCCGGTCTTCTGGCCTCGTGCGACGACAAAGACGAGGGAGGGGGGGGGAATCCGCCTGCTCCGGCCGTCACGCTGGCTGTCGGTGACGCCGCATCCAACACGCTGAAATTTACGCTCACCCTGAGCGACGCGGACAAGTGCACCTATGTCTGCACCAAATCCTCCGAAGCCGTTCCCTCGGCCGAGAAAATTCTCGCCGACGGCAAATCCGTAACCGCATCGGGTCTCATCACGATCGGCGACCTCGAACCCAGCACCACTTACCGCCTTTCGGCAGTCGCCTCCAACGGCAAGGTCAACGGCAAGGTCGAAACCATCGAACACACCACCTCCGCCCCCGACGTACACCCGGCCGTCGTTCTGACGCCCGGCACGCCCACTTCGACGACCCTTTCGTTCACCGCGGCCCTGACCGACCCCGAAACGGCCGCATACGTCTGTCTCGAAAAGACCGAAGGGACGACCGTTCCCACGGCCGAAGAGATTCTCCGCGACGGCACCGCCATCGCCCAGACGGGTGAGCTCCTCGTCGAGAACCTGAAACCCGCCACCGTCTACCTCATCGCGGCGGCAGTCGCCAACACCGGCGTCTATTCGGAGGTCGAAACCCTCGAAATGGAGACCGTCGCCCGGACGCCCGTCGTCACGGTCATCGCAGGCACTCCGACCGAAACGACCCTCTCGTTCCATTTCAAACTGACCGATGCGGAGAAAGCCGCATACGTCTGCATCGAGGAAACCGACAACCCGACGATTCCTTCGGCCGAGGAGATTCTCCGCGACGGCACCGACCTGCCCGTATCGGCAGATGCAGCGGAGATCCGGGAGCTGAAACCCGGCACGACCTATATCGTCGCCGTCGCCGCGTCGAATAAAACAGTATACTCCGACGTCAAGACGGTCGAGATGACCACCGACCAAGCCGTCGAAGGCCCGATCGTGTTCGACCGGCAGGCTGCAGGCGGATACTATCCCACCGAGAGCAGCTACATCGGTGAATTCCTCTTGGTGCTCGCCGACGGCGAAACCACCGAATCCGGGGGCGTCTACGCCACCACCGGCGCAGGCCGTGCCATGAGCATCGACCTCTACCAGATGGCGGTAAGCAATCCCAATACGACGATCACCCTGCCGGCCCGCGACTACAGGTACGCCACCAACAAGGGCCTGACGACGTTCGACCCCGTGAAAACCTACTGTATGGTCAACGACGGCAAAGGCAATATCACCCGAACCGACTTCAAGGCAGGTACGATCTCCGTCAAGAAGGCCGGCTCGACCTATACGATCACCGCGACGCTGACCACGACCGACGACGAGGAGTTCACGACCAGCTACGAGGGTCCGCTGACGATCGAAAACAAGACCTCCACCGAAATCCCCGATCTCCCCACTCTCGACAAGGACGTAACGAATCTCTCCTTCATCCGCGCGCTGGGCAAATATTACAGCGATTCCGACACGGCAGACCAATGTATCGTAAATCTTTACGACGTCGAGCCGACAATCTCCTACGGTTCCGATTACCTCGGACAGGCAGGACATCTGGTATCGCTCGATCTCTCGACCGCCGTTTCGACGGAAATGCAGTTGCAGGAGGGAACCTACAACGTCTCCGCATCGGGCACGCCGGGTTCTTACGAAGCCGGCCGCCAAACGGAGTTCATGGATACGAAACTCCCCGTAGGCACCTACTGCGAAGAGCGTAACGACAATTTCCAGTCGTTCTACGGATTCGTCGCGTCCGGTACCGTAACGATCACCAAATCGGGCAGCGGTTACCGCTTCGTACTCGACTTCACCACCGACAAGGGGCACAAGGTCAGCGGCACCTACGAAGGCAACGTGGAGATGACCGACAAACGATGATGATAAGGCCCGGCATTCGGGCCATGCCGAAAACGGAAACGGGCAGGATGTCTTCGCGGGCATCCTGCCCCTCGTTTGTGCCCGTCCCGTTCGCAGGTCTGTCAGTTTGCAGCCCGGCCAATTCATGTCCCGGCCCGCAGGCGTCACACGACCCGCCCCCGCGAACCGCATAGGCGCCCTTCCGGCACGGCGGTCCGGCACGGGTTTTGCAATATACCCTGTCAACTGCGGCACAGCAACCGCAGTGAGGTTTCTTCATTTATTTAAGTTTGGGTTAGTAGTTTCAGGAGGGCAATCCTCCGGAAGGCAGCAGGCAATCGTGAGATTCCCTGCTGTTTTTGTGTGTTTTCGCCTGCAAAACGCCCGCACGAATCACGCACCCGTCCGAAACGACATTCCGCCCGTCTGGTTACGGCACGGAAACTGATTGGCCGTCAGGTGTAAACCACAATTCCACATTATGGCAAAAAACAGAAACATCACAACAACGCAGCTCGCGCTGATGACCGCGGCGGCTGTCATCAGTCTGCGCGGGCTTCCGATGATGGCGCAGGAGGAACTTACCATGTTCTTCTACATCTTCTTCGCCACCTTCCTGTTCCTGATCCCGGCGGCGCTGGTAGGCGCCGAGCTGGGCAGCGCCTTCGCCTCGAAAGGCGGCGGCGTCTACACATGGGTCAAAGAGGCCTTCAACAAACACATGGGCTTCACGGCCATCTTCCTGCAATGGATACAGAACGTCGTCTGGTATCCCACCGTACTCGGCTTCGCCGCGGCGTCGATCGCCTACATGATCGGCATGCCCGACCTCGCCCAGAACGGACTTTTCGTCGGGCTGTTTTCGATCGCCATGTACTGGTGCGCCACGCTTGTCACCCTGCGCGGCACCTCGGCCATATCGGGCATCACGAGCAAGGGATTCCTCATCGGCACGGTGTTACCCGGCATCGTCGTGATCGTCATGGCGGTCGTCTGGATGATCGGCGGCAACTCCGTCGCGCTGGAGCATATTCCGGACACCGTCAGTCAGGTCGTCAATATCGACGCCGCGCACCACGTCCATCCGCGGCTGTTCCCCCACATTACGGGCATGAGCGACATCGCCTTCCTCGCGGGCATCCTGCTGCTGTTCGCCGGCGTCGAGGTGCACGCCGTGCACGCCCCCGAACTCAAAAAGCCGCAGACGCAGTTTCCGCGCGCCATGTTTCTCGCGGCGCTCATCTCGTTCGGGCTTTTCACGCTGGGCGCGCTGGCCGTGGCGATCATCACGCCCTATGACCAGATCAACCTCCAGTCGGGACTGTTCACCACGTTCCAGATCGTCTTCGAACACTACCATGTGGGCTGGCTCACGAACGTCATGGGACTGCTCGTAGCGTTCGGCGCACTGGCCGGAGTCATGTCGTGGATTTCAGGCCCCAGCCGCGGCCTGCTATGGACGGCGCAGGAGGGCGTGCTGCCCTGCTTCCTGCAGAAGACCAACAAGAACGGCGTGCAGATCAACATTCTCATCATCCAAGGCTGCATCGTCACCCTGCTGTCGTCGCTCTATATCGTCATGAACGACGTGAGCGTGGCGTTCTTCCTGCTGAGCGCCCTGACCGTGGGTCTCTATCTGCTGATGTATATGATGATGTACGCCGCGGGCATCCGCCTGCGCTACACGCAGCCCGACCTGATACGCAGCTACCGCATACCGGGCGGCAATGCGGGCATGTGGCTGGTCGGCGGCATCGGATTCCTCGCGGTGCTCTTCTCGTTCATCGTCACCTTCTTCCCGCCCTCGCAGCTGCCCGTCGGCAGTCCCGCCATGTATACGTGGCTGGTAGTCGTCGGCACGGCGGTCTTCCTCTCCATCCCGTTCGTCATCAGTTTCGTCATGGACCGCAGGGCCGCCGGCGCCGCGAACAAGCCCTCCGGCCGATAACCGCAGCGGAACCGCCGGAACCGGCACGTCTGTCGAAAATCCACCTTACGCTTCTTCTCCCGTCCCGCCGAATATGCCGCGGACGGGAGAAGAAGCTATTTGCATGCCGCAGAAGGCGGTCGGACACCGTGCGGACCGCAACGAAGCCCCCGCAAAGGTAGTTTTTCACCGGCTCGGCACATTCTTCCGGAATATAATATTTTTTTATTCCGTTTTTTTTTAATTTTGTGTGAGACTATGACTCCGGAAAAAGAAAAAGAACTGCTGACCGCTCTGTCCAAAGGGAACCAATCCGCATTCGATTCCCTCTACCTGTTTTATGCTCCCAAGGTCAGGGAATTCGTGTTCCGGCTGCTTAAAAACCCCGGCGAAGCGGAAGACGTCACGCAAAACATCTTCCTGCGCGTCTGGGAGAAGCGCCGCGAACTGGGCGGCACACGCTCGCTGCGGAGCTACCTCTACACGATGGCCCGCAACGCCGTATTCGACATCTTTTCCCACTCGATCGTAGAAGACAAATACATGCAGGAGCATATCAACTCGGCCGCCGAGCGGCGCGACGCTCCGCTCAGCGAGAAAATCGAGACCGAGGAGCTGGCGCTGCTCATCGCCGTCGCCGTGGACCGCATGCCCGAACAGCGCCGCCGGGTTTTCAGCCTGAGCCGTTACGAAGAGCTTTCCAACAAGGAGATCGCCGAGCGGCTCAACCTCAGCGTCAAAACCGTCGAACGCCACATGACCGCCGCCCTGAGCCAGCTCCGCCGGCTGCTGACGCTCCTCGCCCTCTTCGTCTGAAAACGCGCCCCGAAAACGCCCGTCCGAAGGCGCCTTCCGAAAAAATACGAAAAAAATCGCTGCCGGGTGGGGGTTGCGCCCCGCCATGCCGTCTTATTTATAAAAGCATATCCCGGATAAAGACCGCATACGATGGAGAGACGACAAATAAGAGAGCTCATCGGCAGATTCCTGCACAACGACGTCCCCGGCGAACTCCAGACGCAATTCCGCCGCTGGATGCTCCAGCCCGGCGACGGCGACGAAAAAGAAGCCGCGCTGCGCGAGGAGTGGACCGCCGTCGTGGAAAGCCCTGCGGCGGCCGACCGCAGTGAAGAGCTGCAGCGGCTCCGTCACACCATCCGCATGCGTGAAGCGCAGCAGCGGCGCAGCCGCATTTTCCGCCGCATACGCTACGCCGCGGCCGCAGCCGCCGTGCTGCTGTTCGCCGTCGGCGAATATTACTACGTACGCTCGGCGTCGGCCGTTCCGGCCGAAATACGCCTGCTGACGGCGCGCGGGAGCAAAGGCGAATTTCAGCTGCCCGACGGCACGAAGGTATGGCTCAACGCATCGAGCCGCCTGACCTATCCCGAAACATTCGACCGCAGGGAACGCCGCGTGACGCTCGAAGGCGAAGCCTATTTCGAAGTGGCGCGCAACACGTCGCATCCCTTCGTCGTCGACATGAACCGCATGGAGATCGAAGTGCTCGGAACCACGTTCGACGCCCGCTACGAGCGCACCAGCGGCATCGCCGAAACGACGCTCAACAGCGGCTCGATCTGCGTCCGCACGTCGCGTTCGCAGCAGTCCGTCCGGCTCCGGCCCGACGAACGGCTGGTCTTCAACGAGACCTCCGGAAGCATGATCATCGAACAGGTGAACGCCTCGAACTACAACAGCTGGATACAGCCCACCCTGACCTTCTTCGACATGACGCTCGAAGACATCATCACCAACCTCGAACGCTGGTTCAACGTTCCGATCGGCACCGACGCCTCGGTGGACCGCACCATCCGTCTGTCGTTCCACGTCCGCCACGAATCGCTCGAAGAGACCCTGCAGGTCATCTCGCTCATCACGGGACTGCAATACACACTCGACAGCGAGTCGGCCACGTTCCACACCGCACGAACCACCCGATAAAAATAACCTGAAAAACCGAAAGCCTATGGGAATTCCTCCTCCGTAATCCGAGAAAAAAAGCGGATGCTGCAACATCCGCTCCGACTTAAACACCCCGACGTGCTTCGTAATGTAACCGAATTACGAAATGACAGAATCTTAAATCGTTACAAAATTATGAAAAAATCCGGAAAATCCGGCGGAAAAGGAATTATTCCACTTCCGCCCGGAAGATTCTTTTTGCTGACGCTGTTATTCACGCTGCTGGCCGCAGCCGGCGTCCGGGCCCAGAACCCGCCCGTAAGCATCAATGCAAAAGCAATCACAATCAACGAGTTATTCATCCGCATCGAGAAACAGGGCGTCTATACCTTCGCCTACAACAATGCCGACATCGACCTCAAGCGCATCGTGACCGTGCACGCCAAGGAGCGTCCCATCGAATCCATCGTCCGCGAATGCCTGCCCGAAGTCAACGTGCAGGTATCCAACAACAAGGTGATCCTGACGGGCCGCCGCAGCGACCAGAGTTCGATGCCGATGCACAAGCTGACGGGCACCGTGACCGACGAAAACGGCGCGCCGGTGACGGGCGCCACGGTGATCGTCGTCGGCACGCAGCGCGGCACGACCACCTCGGCGACGGGCGCCTATACGCTGCAGGTCCGCAACGGCGAGATCCTCGAATTCCAGTACCTCGGCTATGAAAAGCAGGCCGTCTCGGTCGGCGGGCAGACCACGCTCGACGTCACGCTCCAGCCTTCGAAGGCGATGGCCGTGGACGAAGTGGTCGTCATCGGCTACGGAACGGTGAAGAAGGGCGACGCCACGGGTTCGGTGGCCAACATCAAAATCTCCGACGTAAAGGACCTCCCGGTGCTGTCCGTCGACCAAGCGCTGCAGGGCCGCGTCGCCGGCGCCGACATCATGTCCACCACGGGCGAACCGGGCGCCACGACTTCGATCCGCATCCGCGGTACGCGCTCGATCTCGGCCTCGAACGAACCGCTGATCGTGGTGGACGGCGTGATGGACGCCGTCAGCGACCTCAACGACCTGAACATGGCCGACATCGAATCGGTCACGATCCTCAAGGACGCCTCCTCGACGGCGATCTACGGATCACGCGGCTCCAACGGCGTAATCATCGTAACGACCAAGGGGGGGGGTAACCAGACCAACACCAAACCTTCGATCACGCTCAAGGCCGACATCGGATTCTCGCAGCTGCCCCGCAAGCTCGACGTGATGAATGCCACGGAGTTCGCACTCTACCGCAACGACTTCGCCTACTTCAGCACCCAGAGCGGCTACGAGGACATCGGCGAGGGCACGCCCCAGTCGAAATATCCCTTCAAAGCCCCCTTCTCGCTGGGCAAAGGCACCGACTGGATCGACGAAATCACCCGCACGGCACCCTACCAGAACTATTCGCTCTCGATTTCGGGCCGCTCGAAAAAGAGCAGCTACTACGCCTCGCTGGGTTACAACGATTCGCAGGGTATCATCGACAACAGCGGTCTGCAGCGCATCACGGGGCGTCTGAATCTCGCCCACCAGCTGTTCAAATGGCTGAAGGTCGGCTACCGCGGCAGCTACACATGGCGCGACAACGCCCAGAACCTCGCCGAAATCGGCGGCACGGCCTACTACCGCGCAGCCATGTATCTTTCGCCCCACATCGACCCGCAGGAGAACTACAACCCGCTTTGGGGCAACGGCCAGCGGATCAATACGCCGCGTGCGACGATCGACCAGAACACCTACTCCATCGAGCGGACCTCGCTCAACCACACGGCCTATCTCGAAGTGGCGCTGGCCAAAGGCCTGAAGCTGCGCAGCCAGAACTCCTACTATTCGTTCCAGCGCCACACCTACCGCTACTATCCGGGATCGCTTCCCGCCAAGAACGAGGGTGAAGGCGGTCAGGCCTACCGCGCAGAATTCCACGAATTCAGCCTTTCGAGCGAGAACACCCTCAGCTACAAGCTCGAAACCAAAAGCGGCCACAACATCGACGCGCTGGCCGGTTTCACCGCCTACCGCTACAAGAGCGACAACTTCACGCTGAGCGGACAGGGCTACATGGACGACGACGTGCTGTGGAACAACATGAACGCCGTGACCGACAAGGAGACCTATTCGGCCGCCACGGGGCTGACCAAGCGAACGAAAATGTCGCTGCTGGCCCGCTTCAACTACAACTACAAACAGCGCTACTACCTCACCGTAACGGGGCGTTACGACGGTTCGTCGAACTTCGCCGCCAACAACAAGTGGGGCTTCTTCCCCTCGGTGGCCCTCAAATGGAACGCCGCCAAGGAGAATTTCCTGAAGGACGTACGCTGGATCGACGAGCTGTCGCTCCGCCTGAGCGCCGGACGCACGGGTAACGACGCCATCTCGGCCTACCGTTCGCTGGCGGCCATGTCCAGCACCACGAGCGGCTATCTGTTCGACGGCATGCAGCCGGGCGCCTACTACCGCAGCCGTCTGGCCAGCCCCAACCTGACGTGGGAGAAGACCGACCTCTACAACGCGGCGCTCGATCTGGCATTCTTCAACAACCGCCTGATGATTACGGCCGAAGGCTATATCTCCAAGACGCGCGACCTGCTGCTCACGGTGCAAACCGCTTCGGCGACGGGCTACACCAGCCGTTACGCCAACATCGGCAAAACCTCGAACAAAGGCGTCGAACTGAGCATCGAGAGCCGCAATATCGTCCGCCCTAAATTCTCGTGGACGACCAACCTCACCATCGCCCACAACAAACAGAACGTGGACGACATCGGCAGCGAGGATTTCGTCACGGCGCTCTCGTCGCCCGGCAACAACCCCTACATGATGTACGGTTACGTCAAAGGCTACCCGCTCAACGCGCTTTGGGGATTCAAGTACGGCGGCACGTGGAAGAGCGTCGAGGAGTTCGAGCGCAACAGCGTGACGAACACCTACGTTTCGGCGCTGGCGATCAACAGCGACGCCGCGTCGCGCAAGGCCTCGCTGGGCATGCCCCGCTACTACGACATCAACAACGACGGCTCGCTCAACAACGACGACCTCGTCTATCAGGGCAATGCCGACCCCGACCTGTACGGCGGTCTGCAGAACAACTTCCGCTTCGGCAGGCTCAACGTCGGCATCTACTTCACCTATTCGCTCGGCGGCAAGATCTACAACTACTCGGAGCTTTACATGGCCGGCAGTTCGATGTCGAACCAGTACCGCTACATGCTCGAAGCGTGGCATCCCGTGCGCAACCCGCAGTCGAACCTGCCGCGCGCCGGTGCGGTGGACGCGCACGTGCCGAGCGACCTGATGATCTACGACGCATCGTACATCCGCCTGAAAAACATCACGGTGGGTTACACGTTCGACCTGAGCAAGCGTTCGAAGTTCATCCGCGACATCACGCTGAACCTGAGCGCCGAAAACCTCCACATCTGGAAAAAGTACAACGGCTTCGACCCCGACGTCTCGACCGACAGCAGCGATTCGGCGCTGCGGCGCGTCGATCTGGGCGCATACCCCAAGCCGCGCACCATCGTGTTCAGCATCCAGCTGCGTTATTAACCGTAATCCGAGAACATTATGAAAACAAAATACATCTTGCTGATTCTCACGGCGTGGCTCACGGCGTCGTGCTCACTGCAGGAGGACACCGAAGGGTTCTCGACCCCCGGCGACTTCTATAAGACCAAGACCCAGTGTCAGTCGGCGGTGAACTCGTGTTATATACCCCTGAAAAATCTCTACACCTACAAAATGATGATCGCCACCGAAGGCGTCACCGACCTGATGTATATCGCATCGGGAACGCAGGACGCGCAGCTCGACATCTCGCCGTCGCAGCCCCGCTTCGGCGCCGACATGTGGACCTACGGCTACCGCGGCGTCATGTACTGCAACATGGCCGTGACGGGCATCGAGAATTCGACGATCGACGAAAAGGACCGCCACAGCCTCGTGGCCGAAGCCAAGGTGCTGCGCGCGTTCTACTACTACCTGCTGACGAGCTTCTTCGGCGACGTGCCCTTCTACACGGACGACGTCTCCGACCACGAAGTGCTCGACCGCGTGGCCAAACTGCCGCGCATGTCGGCCGAGGCGACCCGCACCGCGCTGATCGAGGACCTCGAATCGTGTCTGGGCGCACTGCCCCTCATCCGCACGAGCGAGGCTGCGGGCAACCGCGCCGGAGCCGCCATGGGCCACATGCTCATCGCCAAACTCGCCATGTGGAACAAGGATTACGACAAGGCGCTCGAAGCCATCGCCGTGCTGGAACAGATCTACGGCGACGACCTCTCGGTCTACCCGGTTTCGGACATTCCGTTCCGGATGAAGAACACGCCCGAATCGATCTTCGAGGTGCAGCACACCTATACCGCCGGCGGCCTGATCTACACCTCCAACGTCGCCAGCATATGCATGCCCTATCCGCGCAACAGCGACAACGTCTACTCGAACGTGGTGATCGAGGAGCTGGGCGACGCCGCCACGACATGGTCGCCGCTGCGCCCCAACAGCTTCTTCTACGGCAACCTCATGCCCGAAGGCGGCGAAGACCTGCGGCGCGACATGCAGATAATCACCGAGTGGAACGGCGTGAAGTTCACTTCGGGCGACGCGATCGTCACCCGGCCGTTCATGGGTCCCAAATTCTGGTGCCCCGACCTTCAGGCCGCCTACGACTCGAACAACTACAAGGTCTTCCGCTATGCCGACGCCGTGCTGATGGCCGCCGAATGCTACTGCGCCCTGCTCGACAAGGACAAGGCCATGGAGTACCTCAACAAGGTCAAACGCCGCGCGGGCATCGCCGAATACACGCGGTTCCGCACCTATCCGCTGCTGCTCAACGAGATCCAGAACGAACGCGGCCGCGAGCTGCTGGGCGAATTCCAGCGCAAGTTCGACATGGTGCGCTGGGGCATCTGGTACGAACGCACGGCGGCGCTTTCGGACTATGCGAAGGTCAAGACCTCGATCCAGCCCTGCCACGAATACTACCCCATCCCCGACACGGAGGTGATCTATTCGGGCGGCGCTTTGGACAACAACGAATACAAGAAGTACGGATTCTAAATCAACCGACATGAAACCGAAAAACAAAATATATCCCCTGCTGCGCATGCTGGCCGTCGCGCTGACCGCCGCACTGCTCGGTCCGGGCTGTCAGAAGGACTTCAAATGGAACGAGCCGCTGGCCGTCACCCAAAACGGACTCAACCTCACCTCCGCGGCCGGTTCGACGCGCGTCACGGTCTACTCCACGGGGCGCTGGAAAGCCGAAATGGCCGAAGGCGCATGGGGCGAAGTGAGCGAGGTGTCGGGCAACGGCATCGGCGACTTCCTCTTTACGTACGAAGCCAACAACGGCGTATCGCGCCGCGCGCGCATCCTCGTCAGCGGCGAGGGCGAAGAGCAGGAGATCGTCCTCACGCAGGCCGGCGCGGTCACCGAACCGACGCTGGCGCTCGCCGAAACCGAATTCGAGTTCGTGCGTCTGCCGCGCGAACGCGTCCAGATCGGCGTTACGACCAACATGACGCAGGCGCTCGAATGCATCCTCATCACGGCAACCGACGTCACCGACGCGGAGAATCCCGCCGAAGCCGGCTGGCTGAAGGAGATCCGGCTCGAAAAAGACGCCGAGGAGAACATCGTGCTGGTCTTCGGAATCGACCGCAACGACGGCAGCAGCGACCGCAAGGCGGCGATCCGGCTCGAAATCCCCGATGCCGACGGCAAGATCCTCGCCCAAGCCGAAGCCTCCGTCGTCCAGACCACCGACAATGCGACGGTCGTTTTCAAGGACGAAGAGACGACCGTATCCGTTCCGGGCGACCAGCACAACCGCAGCGCACTGCTGACGGCCAACTTCGACGTCGATCCGGCGCACTTCTCCTTCGACATCGCATACGACCCCGCAGGCACGCAGTGGATCACGGACGTGACCTTCAGCGAATCGGCCGTATCGTTCGTCGTTGCCGAGAACACGGGCGACCAGCCCCGTTCGGCCAGTCTGAAGATCACCTACAAGGACACCGACGTGGAGTGCAGCTCGACGCTCCGGCTGACGCAGGAGGTCAAGCAGCTCTCGATCGCCGACCTGCGCGCCATGATCCCCGGAGCGGAAGGCGAAGTGGAGCTGACGGGCGAGAAGATGCTCTCGGCCGTAGTCATCAGCGACGCCGGCAACTACAACATGGAGACCAACCCCAACCTGACGGACACCTCGATCGACTTCTCGGTCAACGAGAAGACCGCCTACATCGAGAGCCTCGACGGTCAGTACGGCCTGCGCATCGTCACCAAACTTCCGGCCGACAACATCCTGAAACGCTACAGCTCGGTACAGCTCTCGATCAATGGGCTGAAGCTGGTCAAGGAGTCGAACCCCGAACGCTATACGCTCACGGGTTTCACCAAAGAACATGTCCTCAACCAGAACGCCGGAACGGCCGCCGACCTCCCGAAGAAGGAGAAGCACATTTCGGAGCTTACCGATGCCGACATCTACACCTATGTGACGCTCAAGGAGTGCGAATTCATGCTCAACGGCGGCGCCTACATCAATGTTCACGACGGCTACTGCTACAAGACCGACCTCAACACGCAGGGCGTGCTTGATCCGCGCTTCGACTGCGCCGTCCGCGGCGTGATCGACAGCCGCGGCGAGAAGATCAACATGGTGCTCAACACGCAGGTGCGCTGGCGCCGCAAGGGCGACGGCGTTCCGGCCGGCTCCGGCCCCATAAGCGGCATCATCGTCCACACCAAACTGCCGCGCTACGGCGTGAAGGGCGACGTGGGCACCTACCAGATCCGCCCGGTCGAGGAGGCCGACATCGCCTTCTCGCGCGAAGAAAGCACCCGCAACTACTCGACGCTCGTACGCTGGGCATGGCCCGGCATGACCACCAACGCCGGCATCAAGCAGCACGCGGACGGCAGCATTGTTCCCTATCTGGGCGAAGGCCGCATGTTCTCGTCGGTGAGCAACAAACTCAACACGTCGGCATCGGTGGCAGGCGTCTCCTGCACGCTCGACTACAACAATCTGGTCTATGCCAAGGGCATCAGCGCTCCGGCCGTGCGTTACAACGGTATCTGGTGGAACTCGTCGCGCAACGAGGGCGAATGGGTGGCCTTCAACTTCTCGACCGAGGGCGTCAGCGGCTCGTGCATGAAGATGATCCTCTCGGCCGCACTGGGCAACCTGAGCGCCGCCACGATCGTCGCTCCGCTCTACTGGGACGTCTCCTACTCGCTCGACGGCAGCACCTTCACCCGGTTCGACACCGTACCCATCCGCACGCTCGTCTATTGGGCCGGCCCGCAGTGGTACGTTCCGGGGCTTTACGAAGTTGACTTCGACCTGCCGTCGGCCTGCTTCGGACAGAAGGACGTCACCATCCGGCTGCAGGCCGCCAGCAAGGTGTGCGGCAGCACCACGGGCGAGGACAACGGCACGACGACGAAGACCTACGTCTATTTCCGCTTCGGCGACGTTTCGGTCAAATATTTCTAACCACGTAAAAAACGCAATCATGAAATACGCAAAGAGATACATGGCAAAGATCGGCTCGGCGGGCATCCTGCTCACGGCGCTGGCCGCGACGGCATGCATGGACCACGGCGACGATATTCCGCTGATCGAGCTGGGTGCGGTCGAGAATTCGTTCACCGTCAACGCCACGGCGGGCCACGTCGACATACAGGTCTACTCCAACCAGCCGGCCGTGCTGTCGTTCCTCGACGACGGGGCCTCGTGGGCCGACCTGAGCGACACGCGCCTGCCGCTCGACGGAAAATTCTACATCGACTACGCCGACAACACGGGCTTTCCGCGCATGACGCGCGTACTGATACAGAGCGCCGACGCAGTACGGTCCGACACGGTCGTACTGCGCCAGCGGGGCGCCCGTATCCCCGCAATGGCGTTCGAGGGCGGCACCTCGACCAACGTACCGGGCAGTTCGGGCGGCAAGGCGTCCGTACGGTTCGGCACCAACATCGCCCCCGACGAGCTGACCTTCACCACGCAGTACGACGCCGGGGAGGAACCAGCCGAAGAGTGGCTTTCGGAAATCGCGCTCCAACCCGCCGGGGAGGAGGAATACACGTTCAATTTCGACTACGCCGGCAACGACACGGACGAACTCCGCACGGCTACGGTCACCGTCTCCTACGTCAACGGCTGGGAGGAGACCGAACAGCTGACGCTCAACGTCATCCAGCGCACGAAGAACGACATGCTGGGACACGACATTTCGTTCGCCGAACTGCGCGAGAAAGCGCTCACGGTCTCGAAAGTCGATGAGTACTGGCTGCTGGAAGGCTACGTCGTCAGCGACCGGGATTCGAAGAACGCCGGCAACAACCCGATGCCGACCGACATGAGCGTCGATTACAGCGGATGCGAGAAGACCGTCTACCTCGAATCGCCCGACGGCCGTTACGGCTTCTGCGTCGAAACGGCCACTCCGGAGGACAACGCCTTCACCCGTTACGACAAGGTGAAAATCCTGCTCAAAGACGCCGAGCTGGTCTTCGAACCCGATCCGGACCGCTACATGATCAAAGGCATCCGCTCGTCGATGATCGTCGAGCGCGTGACGGGCAACGACGCCTCGGTGCTTCCGGTCAAGCAGAAATACATCTCGGAGCTGACCGACGAAGACATCTACACCTTCGTGACGCTCCGCGACTGCGAATTCGCCGTCCGCAAGGGCTCGCTCACCCCCGTGCACGAGGGCTACACGCTGGCCGACGCGCAGGGACGTCTCAACATGTACCCGCGGCTGATACGCGACAACAAGGGCAGCCTGATTCACCTGCTGACCAACACCACTTGCCCCTACCGCCGCAACGGCACCCGCCTGCCCTACGGTTCCGGCGAACTGGCGGGCGTGATCGTCCACGAGCGTTTCCCGCAGTACGAGTACGTCGATACGGCGGACGATCTGGCCAACGGCATCATCGGCTCCTACCAGATCCGCCACATGTCCTTCGCCGACATCCGCTTCGCCGAAGACCGCTCGCAGAGCTTCTCGGAGACGCTGACCGAATACAGTTACGTCAAGGGCAAGGCCGCGGCCGCCGACGGCTACGCCTACTGGTATCCGACGTGGGGCACCAACGGACGCTTCACGCAGACCGCCTCCAAGTCGGCATACCCCAACGGCGTCTACAATGCGGCCTGCTGGCACTACTTGGGCTGGTGCGGCACGGCGCGCGGCACGGCTCCGTTCCGCAGCCACATCGGCAACGACGGCTATTCGGGTTTCGGCGTCATCCTCGAAGACGGCACCAATTACGCCGTGAAAAGCACGGCAGTCAATACCGACGGCAAAGGCACCGACCAAGCCAACTGGCTGGCGTGGGTGACGACCTACTGGTGGAACGCTTCGACCGACCGGCCCTATGCGTGGGTCGTGGAGTTCTCGACCGCCGGGATTTCGTCCGACCGGGTATCGCTGATCATGAGTGTGCAGAGCGGCCGCGCGACACTCAACGCAGGTCCCTACTTCTGGAAAGTGCAGTGGTCCGCGACGGGCGATTACGAGAGCGACGAGGGGTGGTTCGACGTCGAAGCGGCGCAGACCGCGCCCGACGGCAGCGCCTACACCTTCACGCAGCCCGACTTCCCGGTATTCGCCACGCAGCGCAGCTGGCAGCTCCCGGCCTATAAACAGGTCGAAGTCCCGCTGCCCGCCGAGATCATGGGCCGCGAAAAGGTCTGGCTCCGCATCCAGCCCGCCAGCCGGCTCTCGTCGGGACTCGGTTTCCTCGACGGCACGATCCCGATGGGCTACAACGCCGCCGGAGCGATGGACTACTTGGCCGTACGCTACAACAGATAACCCGAACTCCAAGATCTAAAAACCAAAACAATGAAACGATTCCTATTTTCGATAGTTCTGTTATTCACCGCTCTGGCCGGATGCTCCAACCACGAAGGCGAATCCGCAGCCCCCAAAAGCGAACTCAACGTCATGAGCTACAACATCCGCTACGCCAATGCGAGCGACAAGGGCGACGCGGCGTGGGACGCCCGCAAGGAGGCTTCCGTCACGATGATCCACGACGTCAAGCCCGACGTGATCGGCATGCAGGAGCCTCGCTTCTCGCAGGCGCAGTATCTGATCGGCGAATTGACCGAGTACGAGCACTACTATCTGGCCCCCGATGACAAGGACTCGCAGCACCGCAATGCGGTCTGGTGGCGCAAAGACCGCTTCGAGATGCTCGCCCAAGGGTATTTCTTCCTCAACGAAAAGGACATCACCCAGCCGATCAAGGGCTGGGGGCACAACCAGTTCCGCACGGCGTTGTGGGTCAAACTGCGCGAGCGCAGCACCGGCAAGGAGTTTTTCTTCTTCAACACCCACCTCGCGCACCGCGCGTCGCCCGTCGAAGGCGGCGACATCGATCAGGTGGCGCGCACCGAGTCGGTGAAACTCATCGTCGAACAGATGAAGCAGATCGCGGGACGCTACGCCCCGATCTTCGTCACCGGCGACATGAACGCCTCCTACGCCGCGGGCGACGGCCGCCGCGCCTGCCTCGACGGCTTCTTCGAATTCATGTGGTCGGCGCGCGAAACTGCGCCCGACGGCGAAGCCGACGACGTTTACAGCTACAACAACTTCGGCGAAGGCACTCCGCGCTTTACGTGGAACATCGACCACATCTTCTACCGCAAGGTGACGCCCGTCCGGTTCCGCACCATCAACAACGACGGCTACGGCGTTCCCTACATCTCGGACCACTTCCCGATTCTCTTCACGTCGGAATTCTGATGAACACTGCATGCGGGGCGGCTCCGGCCGTCCCGCACGCATAAAATCCCGCAACATGAAAAAACTGCTGTTTACGCTTCTGTTCTGCGCCGCGGCTGCCGCCGCAGCGGGCAGCGAACCCGCGGAGCTGAAACTGCTCTCCTACAACATCCGCTACATCGGCGCGCCGGGCGACGAAGGCGACTTCGCGTGGGACGCCCGCAAGGAGGCTTCGATCCGCATGATCCGCGACGTGCGGCCGGATGTCATCGGCTTTCAGGAACCCCGCCGCCAACAGGTCGCCTACCTCGTCGAACAACTGCCCGAATACGGTCACATCGAAATGGGACGCGACTTCGGCGCCAAGGACGATCCCGGCGAGCATCTGATGATCATGTATCTCAGGGAGCGATACGAACTCCTCGACCACGGCCACTACTGGCTGAGCGAAACGCCGGACGAAGTGTCGCAGGGATGGGACGGCCGCTGCCGCCGCGTGACGGTGTGGGCGCGCCTGCGCGACCGCACCACGGGGCGCGAATTCTGCCTTTTCGATACGCACCTCGACCACATCGGCAAAACGGCCCGGCTCGAAGGCGCCCGGCTCAACGTCGAACGGATGCGAAGCATCGCCGGCAAACGCACGCCGCAGTTCATCGTCGGCGACATGAACGCCACGGCGGGCACGCCGGGCGGCGTATGTCTCGAACCCTATTTCAAATGGCTGAAATCGGCCTGCGAAGAGGCTCCCCTGACCGATCCCCGGCCGACCTACCACGGCTTCGGCAAGGCCAAACCGCTCCACATCGACCACATCTTCTACCGCTGCGCCGAACCGCTGCGCTACCAGCTGCTCGACAGCACGGGATACGGCGTGCAGTATCTCTCGGACCACTACCCGATCGTCTGCACGTTCCGCTTCTGACCGGGCGGCAGTGTATACACGACAAAAACCGCAGAAACCGTTTTGTCCGGTTTCTGCGGTTTTTCATTCCGGACGACGCCCGAAGAAAATTGAGCCGCTCCGTCCAATATCGCCGCGCGGCAAACACGCACGCGCTCCGGATAATCCGCCGCCCGCCGTTCCAGCCAACCCGCCGACCGACTAACCAACCAGCTAACCGACCGACCGGCCAACCGGCCGCAATTCCGGTCAAGGGCGGTCGAAGGCGGCCGAAACCGGTCGGCACGACGCCGTTCGCGCCCCGCCGCTTAAAATTCGACGGTGATTCCCAGCGTCGGGATCAGCGTCCCGCTCTCCTGCCTGATGTATTTCATGCGGTAACGCTGTTCGGCGGCGGGCGCTTCGGGATTCTCCACCACGCCCGTGGACATCAGCACGTCGGGCTGGCGCAGCTTGCTGCCCGTTACGTTCTGCAGGTCGATATAAAGCCCCAGCATGCAGTGCCGGAAATAGAAGGTCTTGTCGATGCGCAGGTCCAGCTGGGCGAAGGCGTCCAGCCGCCCGTCGTTATAGCGCGCATAGTCGTAATAAGGCCGCCCCTGCACGTTCCACGCCTCGACCAGCGACGATTTTCCGACATCGTAAGACGTATAGGGCGTTCCGCCCACGGCGCTCAGGCGCGCCCCGACGCTCCAGCTGCGCGGCAGGTCGTAGGTACCGCTGAGGTTCACGACGAAACGGCTGTCCCACGCCGAAACGATATAGGGAGCCGCTGAATCGCGGCGGTATTCGCTGCGGAACAGCGTGACCGAACCCACGAGATTGACCTTGCCGGGAATCTGCCAGCGGGCCATCGCCTCGACGCCGTAGGAGCGTCCCTCGGCCGACGAGCGCAGCTCTTCGTTGCCCACCACGCCGTAATCGTTGCCCTTGCAGGAGAGCGGAATCCCGTCCGCGACCGAAAGCGGAATATCCCCGTACAATTTGTAAAAACCCTCGACCGACACGATCAGCCGGTCGCGCAGCCGCCATCCGACACCTGCGCTGAAAGCCCCGACGCGCATATAGTGCAGGGATTTGTTCACCCACGCATCCGCCTCCTTGAATCCGAGCGCCGTATAGGGCGGCAGCTGGTAATAAAGCCCCGCGCTTCCGCTCAGCGACCAGCCCCTGCCGAGCCGATAGCCGACCGAAGCCCGCGGCGAAAGCTGGTGCCAGAGCCGGGCCATGCGCGGCGAGTAGTCGTTCCCGTCGGCGCGCAGGCCGAGCGAAGCCGTGAAACGCTTGTCCTGCGAAGCGTAATCCGCCCCGGCGAAAAGCCCCCAGCCGACGATTCCCAGCCGGGTCCGGTAATCGGACAGCAGCGTCTCGTCGGTGAAAAGCCGCTGGAACGTGCGGTTCGTATAACTCGAATAACTCAGCTCCGCGCCTTCGCGCACCGTCCAGCGACCCAGATAGCTGCGGTTTTCAGCCCGCAGCGTGGTTTTCTGCTCCACGGAGCGCAGCCGCAGGGTGAGGTTCTCCTCCGAAGAGTCGTCGTTGTCGCGGTATTTGAGGTTGCGGTTGTTCAGGTAAGTGTGGCTCAGCGTGACGGTCTGCACGTGACGGCCCGCATAGTGCCGCCACGACGTGCCGACGGTAAAGGTCTCCTGCCGAATCCGGGGCAGGTAGCTCAGCAGGTATTCGGCATCCTCGCCCTCCTCGTCGAGGTTGAGTTTCATGTTGTCGAAGCCCGCCAGCCCCAGCACCGTCAGTTCGTCGCGCTCCGAAAAACGCGTCTTGACCTTGAACTGTCCGTCGATATAGTTGGGCAGGAACGGCAGGCCGATCATCTTGAAGAGCAATTGCAGGTAGGACTGCCGCAGCGAAAAGAGATAGGAGGTTTTCCCGCCGATATGTCCGCTGCCGCTCAGCCCGACTTCCGACGCTCCCAGCGTCGCCTTGAAGGTCTGCTTTTCGGGATTCCCGTCCCGCAGCCGGAAATCCAGCACGGAACTCAGCGCCCCGGAACGGTCGGCCGGGAAAGCCCCGGTATAGAAGCTGATCTCGCGGATCAGGTCGGCATTGACGATGCTCACCGGACCGCCCGTGGCTCCCTGCGTGGCGAAATGGTTGATATTGGGGATCTCGATGCCGTCCATGTAGAATTTGTTCTCCGAAGGGCCTCCGCCGCGCACGATCAGGTCGTTGCGATAGCCCACGGGCGAGAACGACACGCCGGGATAGGAGCGCACGATGCGCGAGACGTCGCGGTTGGCGCCGGGACTCTTCTCGATCTCCCGCAGGCCGATCACCTGCAATCCGACGGGACTTTCGGCCGTGGCCCGGAACGGCGAGGGCACGACGGTCACGGCTTCGAGCTGCGTGGCGTCCTCCTCCAGCTCGATCTCGATAAAGGGCGTGGCCGCCGACACGATGTATTCCGGCGTAACGACGCTTTTGTAGCCCACCGACGAAGCCGACAGGCGGTGAATGCCGGGCCGTACGCGCCGGAGCGTAAAGCGTCCGGCGGAGTCGGTCGAGACGCCCCGCTGCTCCTGCCCGACCGGCACGACCGCCGCATAGGCCACGGGGCGCCGCGTCAGACGGTCGATGACGCGGCCGTTTACGGGATAGCCGCTCTCCGGCGTTCCGGCCGCCGCCCGCGTACAGGCAAGCAGGGCAGCGAAGGCACATATGATTCGTAATCCGAGAGACATCATATGGCAAAAGTACAAAAAAAGTACAAAACCGTTCCGGTTTTCCAGCGGCTTCGCCCGGCAAATTCCCCGGCCGGTCCGCGAAGACTCCGCGGACCGGTTCCGCACGGCGCTCGCTCCAATAAAAAAGCCGTTTTTACCAACCGGATGTTTCGAACATTATTAATTCGATAAGCGAACAAACCGCAGCCAAGAAAAAAATCGGCGGTTTTCTTGGCCGCTCCGCAAAACGTATTATTATATTTATATATAATAATAAAACCGCCTGCAACTTTTTCCGCCGGAAAAACACCTTGAAAAATTTCACAAAAAGCTTGTATTTCAGCATATTATCTTTTACCTTTGCAAAACCATTACGACAGTGCCCGTCACTGCCGCGCCGTGCAGCCCCGTTCTTTTCGGAGGGTGTACCGGTTTTTCGACGCAACACCAGACAGACCACATTCCGAACCGGACAAACCGGTGAAATTGCAGCGCACGACACACGCTGTCCTCCGGTCGGTTCCATATATTTTCGGAGGTCTGTGGCCGAAAATGTCTCACCAGTCGATTTATATAAAAATAAAAAGTTATGAGAAAGCAACATTACACAGCCGAAATTCCAGTTTCCAATCCCTACAACATCGCCGCGTTCGAGGATCTGGTATCCAATATCCAAGCGGGATACAACGAAGAAAAACGACTGAAGAACGCGGCTTTCGAATTCATGATCGACCGGGGGATTTATCTGGAATTTCACGAATGGCTGCACGCTCCCGAACACAAGGAGCACGGCAGCGACGTCATGGGGCGCCTGCGCATGTACATGACGGGCAACAGGCTGACGAAAATTTTCAGCCGGTAACGACCGTAAGACCGGATTCCGATACGACGCAACCGAGGCTCCGGCTCACACAGGACGAAAAAACCACTCCCAGACAGGGAGTGGTTTTTTCAAATCGGAAGGACGACCGCTTCCGGTCACTGCAGATAGACCCCGATGTTTCCGCTGATCTGCTGCAGCGATATTTCGCAGAGCTTGGTATTGTACTGCGCCGTGAGGATGCGCTCCTCGGCGTCGAGCAGGCTCTTCTGCGCCTCGCGCATCTCGATGCCGGGCAGATCGCCCAGCAGGTAACGCTCCATGGCGATTTCGTAGTTCTCGCGGGCGGCGATCAGGTTCTCGGTTTCGAGCTGGATCACTTCGAGGTTGTTGCGGTAGGCCTGCCAGAAATTAGACAGATTCGCCATGAGCGACTGCTCCAGCTGCTGACGGGTCAATTCGGTGTTTTCGATCGTGATCCGGGCGTTGCGCTGCTCGCGGCGGCGGTTGCCGTCGAAGATCGTGAATCCCAGCTTCACCCCGGCGTTCAGCCCCAGCGTACCGCGCGACTGAGTGGCGCCGTTGCCGAACCGGTTGTAGGTATATCCGTACCCGGCGGTCAGGTTCAGATAAGGGTAGAAGCGCGAACGGATGCTTTTCAGGTCCAGTTCGGCCAGCGTGTTGTCGTGCCCGGCCAGCAGCAGCGAAGCGTTCGCAGCGCGCGTTTCAGCCTCCAGACGATCCCATTCGAGTGTGCTGTTCACCTCGATCAGCGAATCGCAGATCGAAAGCCTGCCGTTGAGATCGTCGTTGGCCAGCAGTTCGTTGATGCGGATGCGCGATGCGGTCACCAGCTCGTGCTGGGACATGTATTTCGAACTGTCGGCATTGAAATCCACACGCGCCTGCAACAGGTCGAGACGCGAGAAGCTGCCGATCTTGAACCGCTCTTCGGTAATTCGCAGCCGCTCGCGCGAGAGCTGCACCGCATAACGGAAATTGCTCAGACGCAGGGTCTGCTGCACATAATTGTAATACTCGGCCGTAAGCGTGGCGACAAAATCCTCGATCGTGATGCGGGTTCTGAGCGCCCCCATCTGCTGCAACTCCTGCAGCCGCTTGTAGTTGGTGCGGATGCGGAATCCGTCGAAAAGCGTCCAGTTCACCGCAACGCCGGCGTCGAAGGTCTGATCGTAAATGCCGTTTTCGATCACGGCGTCCCCCTCGCGCGGGGTCGTGCGCTCGTTGTCCAGCGCCCCGCTGTAGCCGGCCGTCAGATCGACGCTCGGCAGCATCCCGGCGTTGGCCGCCGTCGCGTCGTTGTCGCTAATGCGCTGCTCGTTGCGTATGATGCGGACGTCGTAATTCTGCTCCAGTCCGAGCTCCAGACACCGCTGCAGGGTCATCGGCTCGCCGCACTCCTGCGCCGCGGCCGCTCCGACAGCCCCCGCGGCCAGAACCGTTAAAATCAGTCGTTTCATTTCGCGTTCTTTTTCGTTTTTCGGATCCGGTCGGTCGATACGTAACTGTAAATCGCCGGCACGATATAAAGGGTCAGCAGCGTCGAAACCACCATGCCGCCCACCACGGCGACACCCATGGCGATACGTCCCTGCGCCCCCTCGCCCGAAGCCATCGTCAGCGGCAGCAGGCCCAGAATGGTCGAAGCGCTGGTCATCAGAATCGGGCGCAGGCGCTGCAGCGAAGCCTGCTCGATGGCCTCCCGCTTGTTCAGCCCCGCATCCTGCTTCTGGTTGGCGAATTCGACGATCAGGATACCGTTCTTGGCGACCAGACCGATCAGCATGATGATGCCGATCTGGCTGAATATGTTCATCGTCTGCCCGTTGGCCGCCATGAACACCAGCGCGCCGGCAATGGCCAGCGGCACGGTCAGCATGATGACCAGCGGGTCCTTGAAACTCTCGAACTGCGCCGCCAGAATCAGATATATCAGCACGATAGCCAGCAGGAAGGCGAATATCAGGCTCGAAGAACTCTCGCGGAACTCCTTCGAATCGCCGGCCAGCGCCGTACGGAAGTCGTCGCCGAGCGTCTGCTCGGCGATACGGTCCATTTCGTCAAGCCCCTGCCCGATGGTCTTCCCCTTCGCCAGTCCGGCCGAAACCGTAGCCGACAGAAAACGGTTGTAGTGATAGAGCTGGGGCGGCGCGACGTTCTCTTCGAGCGTGATGAGGTTGTCGAGCTGGATCATCTCGCCCTTGTCGCTGCGCACATAGATCGACTTCAGGTCGGCGGGCTTGTTGCGCTGCTGGCGGTTGATCTCGGCCAGTATCTCGTACTGCTTGCCGTTCATGTAGAAGTAGCCCAGACGCTGGCCGCTGAGTCCGTACTGGAGCGTCTGCGCGATATTGCGCGTGCTGACGCCCAGCAGGTTGGCCTTGTCGCGGTTGATCGCGATGCGGGCTTCGGGCTTGCTGAATTTCAGGTCCACGTCGGCCATCTGGAATACGGGGCTTTCGTAGACTTTCCGCATGAATTCCGGCAGCACCTCCTGCAGCCGTTCGATATTGGTCGCCTGCAGCACGTACTGCACCGGCATGCTGCCGCGCCGTCCGCCGAAGGTGCTCTGCTGCTGCACGAACGCGCGCGCCTTGGTCCTCGTGCGCACGGCGGCCGACACCTCCTCGGCGATCTCCATCTGCGTACGCTCGCGGGTCGCGATGTCCTTCAGGGCGATCTGCACGTTGCCGCGGCCGCTGGAGACGCGCGCCGTCACGGCACGGGCTTCGGGCACGAGCGAATCGACGAGCCGGTTGATGCCCTCGGTATAGTCGCGCAGGTATTCGTAGGTCGCGCCCTCCGATCCGCGGGTGTTGATCGTAATCTGCGAACGGTCCTCCAGCGGCGCCATCTCGGCCGGGATGCTCCCCCACAGCCACCCGATCAGGCCGATCATCAGCGCCACGAGCGGCAGGGCTATCCAGCGCCGCCGCAGGAACCCGGCCAGCGTGCGGCTGTAGAAATTATTGAGCCAGACGAAAAACGGCTCGGTCTTGTTGTAGAACCAGCTCTGCTTCTCCTGCCGCACGAGCAGTTTGGTAGCCAGCATCGGAGTGATGGTCAGCGCCGCGAAGGTCGAGATGACCACGGCGCCCGAAATCACCAGACTGAACTCGCGGAACAGACGCCCGGTCATGCCCTCCATGAAGACGATCGGGAAGAAGACCGCGATCAGCGTGATGGAGGTCGAAATGACCGCGAAGAAGATCTCCTTCGCCCCCTCGATACCCGCTTCCTTGGGCGACATGCCGCGCTCGATGCGGATGTAGATGTTCTCGGTCATCACGATGGCGTCGTCCACCACCAGTCCCACCGAGAGCACCACGGCCAGCATCGACAGCACGTTGATCGAGAATCCGGCCACATACATCAGGAAGAAGGTGCCGATCAGCGACACCGGAATCACGATACACGGGATCAGCGTCACGCGCCAGTTGCGCAGGAACAGGAAAATAATGATGATCACCAGCAGGAACGCCTCGTAGACGGTCTGTTTCACCTCGTCGATCGAAGCGCGTATGAAGCGCGTATTGTCGAATCCGTAATCGGTCACCACATCTTCCGGCAGGTCCTTTTTCATCGACTCCATGCGTCTGTAGACCTCGTCCGCGATCTCAATGTGGTTGGCTCCCGGCTGCGGCACCACCACGATGCCGACCATCGGAATGCCGTTCATCTTCATATAGCTGCGCGTATCCTGCGGTCCCAGCTCCGCGCGGCCCACGTCGCTCAGACGGATGATGCGGTCGGCGTCCTCGCGCACCACCAGATCGTTGAACTCCTGCGAGGTGTGCATCAGTCCCAGCGTGCGGATGGTCAGCTCGGTGGTGTTGCCCTCGATGCTTCCCGACGGCAGCTCGACGTTCTCCCGGTCGAGCGCGCTCTTGACGTCCGCCGGCGTGATGCCGTATCCGGCCATCTTGGCCGGATCGAGCCACAGTCGCATCGAATAACGCTTCTCGCCCCATATCTGCACGCCGCTCACGTCGCTGATCGTCTGCAGCTGCTCCTTGACCGTCAGGTCGGCGATCTCGCTCAGCTCCAGCAGCGAACGCTTGTCGCTCTGAATGGTCACCATCAGGATCGGCGTAGCGTCGGCGTCGGCCTTGGTCACCGTCGGCGGGTCGCAGTCGCGGGGCAGGTAACGCTGCGCGCGCGACACCTTGTCGCGCACGTCGTTGGCGGCCGTTTCAAGGTCTACCGAAAGTTCGAATTCGACCGTGATGCGGCTCTGGCCCTGACTGCTGACGCTCGACATCGACCGGATGCCGGGAATGCCGTTGATATTCTGTTCGAGGGGTTCGGTGATCTGATTCTCGATCACATCGGCGTTGGCGCCCGGATAGGAGCACGTCACCGAGATGATCGGATTGTCCACGCTCGGAAACTCCCGCACGCCCAGATAGCTGTATCCGATAAAGCCGAATAACAGAATGATGATCGTCAGTACCGTGGACAATACGGGACGCCGGATGCTGAGTTCGGAAATATTCATACGGCGGCGGGATTATTCGACGACGTCGAGTTTGACGGGCAGATCGGTCCGCAGCTGCAGCGTGCCGGAGGTAATCAGCGTGTCGCCCACGTTCAGCCCCTCGATAATCTGAATGCTGGACTCGGTCCGCAGGCCGGTCTTCACCTCGACGGCCTGCGCCTTTCCGCCTTTGTAGAGATATACCTTGTCCACGCCCATCTCCGGCACGATGGCTTCGGTCGGCACGGCTATGGCGTCGGGAATGTCGTGCAGGCGGATTTTCACGGTCACGAAACGTCCCGGCAGCAGCGTTCCCCGCGTATTGGGATAGAGCGCCCGCACGGCCAGCGTGCGCGTGGCGATATCCACCTTCGATTCCTGCGCGTAGACCTCCGCCCGGAAGGTCTCGTTCCGGCCTTCGACCGTAAACGAAAGCGGCGTTCCCGGCCTGATCTGGCTGGCATAACGCTCCGGCACGAAGAGGTCGATCTTGAGCGGCGAAATCTTCGTCAGCTTGGCCACCACCACGCTGGGCGAGGCGTAGGCGCCCTCGCTGACGTTTCGCAGACCGATAATTCCGTCGAACGGCGCACGCAGCTCCGTCAGCGCGATATTGGCCTTGACGATGTCGATATCGGCGTTGAGCATCGCCAGCTCCGTACTGGCCTGCTCGTAGGCCTCCTGACTGACGGCGTCCTTTTCGAGCAGCGCGCTCTGGCGGTAAACCCGGTCCTCGGCCAGCTTGAGCTGCGCTTCGTAGCGCGACAGCTGCGCCAGCAGCGGTTTGTCGTTGACCTTGGCCAGCAGCTCGCCCTTGCGGACGATCGACCCTTCCTTGAAATTGATCTCGACGATCTTGCCCGAAGTCTCGAACGAGAGGTCCACCTCTTCGTCCGGCAGCAGGTTGCCGACCATCGTAATGCCGTCGGCGAGGGACTGCGGACGCACGACGAGTCCGTTCACGTTCAGAACGCTCTTCTTCCGGGGCGCGCTCACCGCGGCCGGATCGGCGTCCGAAGCGGAGGAGCCGGGGCCGAAGTGTCTGTAAACGCCCAGCACGGCACAAAATACGACGAGGATAACGGCCGTAACGATCCATTTCTTTCTTTTATTCATTGCAGCGAGTAAGGTTTGATTTCGGAGTCAGGGCAAAGATACGAAAAAAGCGCATGCAACTGCTATTCCCGACCGGCCCGATTGCGCTCCCTGCGGATAAAATCCGCAGCTTCCGGCCATCCGGCAGACATCGCAGAGGGCCAAACGGCAAAAATCGGGGGTGAAACGCCGCCGGCATTCCGCAAAACCGGGCATGCGCGCAGCCGGAAGCCGTACCATTCCGGTGCGAAAAATCACGACGCTCCGGACGCCCGAAACAGGGAATACGCCCCCCACCGCCGCCCTGCGGCAGCCGAAAGGCACAGAATTTGAACGACGAACCGCAAACAGAACACCGTGCCGCAAAGTTTTGCAAGAATCGAATCATTTCATTAGAAACCAAGACTTTCCGGACACGGACGTCGGTCCCGGAAAACATCCGATATTAAAAATTTAACGTATCGCAATCCCGTTTCCTGAAAAATTTATGTACTTTAGCCCCTGTTTGCAATTTACACACCCGGATAACACCCGGATTTTCGACCACACGACGAAAGAATGGACAAGCAACCGGACGAATTGATCTTGCAGAGCCTCCGGCAGGGCAGTTACGATGCATTCGATGCGTTGTACATGCGTTACGCCCCGCATGTGGAGGCGTTTGCCTTCTGCATGCTGAAAAACCGGAGCGAAGCCGAGGATCTGGCGCACGATATCTTTCTGAAAATCTGGGAAACCCGCGAGTCGATCGGCCGCATCAAATCGTTCCGCAGCTATCTGTTCCGGATGACCAAGAATGCCGTTTTCGACATCTTCGAACACAAGAACGTGCAAACCCGTTACGAACAGCGGCTCCTGCACGTCGAGGACCTTCTGACGGACGACATTTCGACGAAGGTCGCCACCGAGGACCTGCTGATGATTATCGACATGGCCGTGGAGCAGATGCCTGAGCAGCGTCAGCGGGTCTTCCGCCTGAGCCGCTACGAAGGGCTTTCCCATCAGCAAATCGCACAAAAACTGGGCGTAACCCCCAAAACCGTCGAATATCACATCCGCACGGCGCTCGCCGAACTGAAAAAAATCATCGGCGTCATCGCCTTCTTCTTCTGATTCTTCCGCCTCACGCCTCCCGGCAGACAAAGACGACACGAAAATTGTTGTCTTTTTTTATTTGCAAAAAAAATTCAGATCCCGACTAGGGACGCCCCTCTTTTTCCCGTCATACTATTACAAACGCACAGAAAGAACGGACATGATAAAAAAGATAATACACACGTTCCTGCACAATCCGATGCCGGAACAGGTACAGCAGCAGTTTCGGACATGGTGCCTGAACAAGGAGCGCACAGGCGAAAAGACCGACGCCTTATGGAAGGAATGGGAGCGGCTCGACCCGGCGTCCGTCCTCCCGGCGGACGAAAAGGCCTACCGCCGCAAGCTCGACCGGCTGCACCGCGAAATGACGCCTCCGGCCGCCCCGAAACGGGGACTGTTCAGCATCACCCGCCGCACGGCCGCCGCTGCGGCCGCAATCGTCCTGCTGGCGATGTCCGTCGAATTCTTCGTCGTGAAACGTCTCTCGGCCGACACCACGACATGGCTGGTGACCGCCGAAAACAGCAAAGGCCGCTTCATGCTGCCCGACGGCTCGGTGGTATGGCTCAATGCCGACTCCCGGCTGGCCTACTCCGACCGCTTCACGGCTTCGGGCAGCCGCGCGGTCCGGCTCGAAGGCGAAGCCTTCTTCGACGTGAAACGCGACACGCTGCGCCCCTTCGAGGTGGAGATGGGCAAACTCCGGGTCAAGGTTCTCGGCACGCGCTTCACGGCCAGCCATATGCCGGCGTTCAACACGGAAGAGGTGACGCTCCTTTCGGGCAAAGTCGAGGTGTCGGGCTACCGCGCCGACCAGTCGGTCGTCCTCACCCCGGACCAGAGCTGCTCCTACGACGCCGGTTCGGGCGCGGTCGCCGTGCGCAACGTCGCGGCCAGCAACTATTGCAGCTGGACGGGCAACTCGATCATCTTCGACAACATGACGCTGGCCGACATCGCCGTCAATCTGGAACACTGGTACAACATCCGCTTCCGGATCGACGAACGCATCGACACCTCCATACGCATTTCGTTCACCCTGCGGCCCGAAACCCTCGAAGAGACGCTCAAGATCATCGAAACGCTGACACACCTTCGCTGCCGCCAGATAGACAAACACTACGTAATAATACACAAATAACCAAGAAAACCGACCATGGAACGCAACACATGAACGCCGGGAGACCTCCCCGGATCTTCTTTCAAAGAAACTCAAGAAACTATCAATCAAAACTTAAAACTCAGTCATGAAAAAAGATGAACGCCTGAATTTTTCCGACCGGACACCCTCCGTGCGGAGACTTGTCGTGTCGCTTGTCCTGATGCTGCTGGCCGCCCTGCCGGCAGCGGCGCAGAACAAGAAAATCACCGTCGATCTGGACAACGTCCCGGTCCGGGAATTTATCAAAACCGTGGAATCGCAGAGCGGTTATACATTCGCGTATAACAACTCCGAAATCGACCTCACGCGCCGCGTGAGCGTCAAGGCGGCCGACGAAAACGTCGTGGACGTCGTCATCCGCGCACTCAGCGCCCAGAACCTGACCGCCCGCATGGAGGGCAGCCGCATCGTCGTCAGCCGCAAACCGGCCGCCGCACGCGTACAGACGGCGCAACCCGTAAGGGGGGGGTAGTGACCGGAACGGTCAAAACGATTTCGGGCGAGCCCGTCATCGGCGCCAGCGTAATCGTCTTGGAGACCAACCGGGGCAACGTCACCGGTCTTGAGGGCGACTTCTCGGTCGAGGCCACGCCGGGCCAGACGCTCTCCGTCTCCTTCCTCGGCTACAACACGCAGCAGATAAAGGTCGGCAGCCAGACGTCGTTCGACATCACGCTGACCGAGGACAGCAAGCAGATCTCCGAAGTGCTGGTCGTCGGCTACACTCCGATGCGCAAGAGCGACTTTACGGGATCGATCGCCAGCGTCAAAGCCAGCGAACTCTCCGCTACCACGCCCACCGTGGGCCAGTCGTTAGTCGGTAAGGTCGCCGGCGTCGAAGTCCACCAGACCAGCGGTGCGCCGGGCGACGGCGTAACCATCCGTGTGCGCGGCGTCAATTCGCTCTCGGCGAGCAGCGCGCCCCTTTACGTCATCGACGGCTATCCCGCTTCGGAGGACGTATTCATCAACCCCAACGACATCGAAAGCATCGACATCCTGAAGGACGCCGCTTCGGCCGCCATCTACGGTTCGCGCGGTGCGTCGGGCGTCGTGCTCATCACCACCAAGCGCGGCAAGGACGGCGAAGCCGCCAAAGTCAGCTACGACTTCTCGTACGGTATCCAGCAGCTCGACCACAAGGTGGACCTGCTGAACTCGACGCAGTTCCGCGACCTGCTGATCGACGCCCGCAACAACTCCTACCGCCTGCGCGCCACGGCCGCCGGCGTGTCGTGGAGTCCCTACGACGACAACACGATCCGCGCCGCCAAAGGCTTCTCGCTGGCCGAAGTGGGCATCCACCCGATGTGCTACGACTTCACGACCCGCACCCCCGTAACGCCGCAGTACGACACCGACTGGCAGGACGAACTCTTCTCCAACGCCGGCATCATGCGCCACAACGTATCGGTCATCGGCGGCACGAAGGCCATCAAGTACATGGCCAGCGTCGGTTACATGGATCAGGACGGTATCATCGCACCGTCGAACCACAACCGCATCAACGCCCGCATCAACCTCGACGCCCAGATCACCAAGCACCTGACGGCGAGCATCAGCTACTCGATGTACGACGCCAAGAACACCGTCGTACAGGCCGAGGGCCGCATGATCAACGACGGCGTGATCCAGAGCGCGCTGATGTACCTGCCCAACCTGCCGGCCTACGAGGAAAACGGCGATTACGCCCGCAGCGCCATGATCCGCATGAAGACGGACTGGGGCATGAACTTCCCCGAAAACCCGCTGGCGATCGCCAACGAGCTGGACATCAACGAGAAGATGTCGCGCCACAACCTCAATCTCAATCTGGTTTACGAGTTTCTCCCCGACCTCAAGCTCTCGGCCCGGCTCGGCCAGCAGTAGTACAACTACCGCTATTTCTATTACCGCCCGATGAGCATCGGCCGCGATGCCGCCCCCGCCTACAGCGAGGAGCTGCGCTCGTCGAACATCGCCCGCACGACCTCGACCTACGACGTGGACCGTCTGGGCGAGTTCACGCTCAGCTATAAGAAGAAGATCGGCCGCCACCACATCGACGCGCTGGCCGGCTACACCCTCCAGAAGAAGACCTACGACCGTCTGGGCGTCGAAGCCACGGGCTTCGCCGACGACCGCATCCACGAGGTTACGGGCCACGGCTCGAACGCCTCGGACATTTCGCTCTACAGCACCCGCAAGGCCGCATGGGCCATGATGTCGTTCCTGACCCGCGTCAACTACTCGTTCGACGACCGCTACACGCTGACCGGCTCGTTCCGCGCCGACGGTTCCTCGCGTTTCGGCATCGACAGCCGCTGGGGTTACTTCCCCTCGGTATCGGCCGGCTGGACGCTCTCGAACGAACCCTTCCTCAAGGATGCGCTCAAGGACGTGGCTTCGATCCGTCTGCGCGCCAGCTGGGGTAAGAGCGGCAACAACGACATCGGCAACTACGCCAGCCTCGCCGGCATCTCGTCGGGCAGCTACGCCTTCGGCCAGACTCCCGTATCGACGACTTACGAAGGCTCCTTCACCGACGCCGCGCTGGGCTGGGAAACCACCCGCCAGACTAACGTCGGTATAGATCTGGGCTTCTTCAACGGCCGCCTGAACGTGATCGGCAACTGGTACAACTCCATTTCGACGGACATCCTCTACAAATACCCGATCTCCTCGATCTCAGGCGCGACCTCGACGACGACCAACATGAGCGGCGCCAAGATCCGCAACCGCGGTTTCGACGTCCAGCTCGACGCACGCCTCTTGACAGGCAAGGTAAACTGGAACTTCAGCACCAACATTTCGGTCAACCGCAACAAGGTCGTCAGCATGGGCGGTCTGGACGACATCATCTCCACCACCGAACGCTCCGTAGGCTCCCACATCACCAAAGAGGGCAAGCCCATCGGCTCGTTCTACGGCTATCAGGCCGTAGGCATCATGTCGAAGGCCGACTATGCCAACGCCCTGCTCGACCGCGACGTCTACATCAAGAACGGCAACAAATTCCCTGAAGGCTACCAGCTCAAGGGTCCGGCCGTGGCTTCGTACGCCCTCGACAACCTCTCCTACGGCAATGCCATCTGGAAGGACGCCAACGGCGACGGCGTCATCACCACCGACGACAAGACGATCATCGGCGACGCCTACCCCGACTTCACGGGCGGCTTCTCGACCAGCCTGTCGTGGAACGGACTCGATTTCAGCGCCAGCTTCGCCTATTCGTACGGCGGCGAGGTCATCAACTTCCAAGACTACTACCTCTACAACATGGAGGGATCGGGCAACCAGTATTCGATCGTCGCCGACCGCTACATCTCGGACGCACAGCCGGGCCGCAACAACGTGCCCATCGCGTCGCGCATCTCGACGACCAACACCTCGCTCAAACTCTCTTCGTATTACGTGGAGGACGCTTCGTTCTTCCGCTGCGCGAACATCACGCTCGGCTACACGCTGCCCAAACGCTGGACCAGCAAGCTGCACATCACCTCGTGCCGCGTCTACGTCAGCGGCGACAACCTCTTCACCATTACCCCCTACCGCGGTTACAACCCTGAGATGTCGTATAAAAGCAGCAACATGATGCCGGGCTTCGACTGGGGATGCTACCCCCTCTCGCGCATCTATTCGGTCGGTTTAAACTTAACTTTCTAAATCTTGTACGAATATGAAGATCAAACATATGTTCATCCTGCTCGCCGCCTCGGTCTCGACGGCGTCCTGCGGATTCCTCGACGAATACGACCCCAACGCCACGACGGTCGGCAACTTCTACAAGTCCGAAGCCGACATCGTCACCTCGCTCAACGGCGTCTATGCGTCGCTCACGCAGAGCTACTACTACACGAACAACCACTACTTCACCGACGTCCGCTCGCATGACACGGCCGTGACGGACAGCGGCGCCAACAGCGGCATTCCCTACCAATTCTACAACTATACGCTTACCGAGGAGAACTCCTACGTATACAACCGCTACACGCAGCTCTTCAAGACCATTTCGCGGGCCAACACGCTGCTCGCGCATCTGGACGACGTGAGCTATTCCAACGGCGACGCGCGCAACACCTACGAAGCCGAAATCCGCTTCCTGCGCGCGCTGACCTATTTCCATCTGGTGACCGAGTGGGGCGACGTGCCCCTGATCCTGACCGAACTCAAGACCAAGGACGAGGTGCAGGCCAACAACTACCGCCGTCCGAAGAGCGAGGTCTACAAGGCGGTCTTCGCCGACCTCGACTACGTACTCGGCAGCCCGCTGGCCGACATGCAGCCCGCATCGGAGTGCGGCCGTGCAAGCAAGGCTGCCGCATGGACGCTCTACGGCAAGGCCAAACTGCAATACGCCTGCGACGAGGATTTCGCCTCCGAGAAGTCGGCGTCGCTCACTTCGGCCATCGAAAAGCTCACCGCCGCATGGAACCTGCGGTCGTTCGGCGAACTGTCCGACATCCCCTACAACGCGATCTGGGACCTCTCCACGCAGAAGTCCTGCGCCGAGAACATTTTCCAGATCAACTACATCCAGAACAACGCCGACCTCGGCTCCACTTGGAACTACCTCTTCGGTCCCAGCAAAACCGGCATCACCTCGAACAAGGTGGGCCTGATGCAAAACATGACCACCAAAAGCGTCTACGACGCCTTCGCCAAGGAGGACGTGCGCAAGAACTACCTGCGCGAGACGACCGTTGCGGGCGTGACCTACTACCACACCATGAAGTACGCCGATCTGGAGTGCGGTGCGAACGGCTACGGCGGCAACAACTGGATCGTCATGCGTTACGCCGACGTGGCGCTGATGCTGGCCGAAGCCTACTACTGGCAGGGCACGGAGCCGACGGCCAAGAGTTTCCTGAACATGGTCCGCAAACGCGCCGGACTGGGCGACTGGTCGGGCACCGACCTGCGTCAGGGCATCTACGACGAGCGCCGCAACGAGTTCATCCAAGAGGGACTCCGCTGGCAGGACCTGCTGCGCATGTACTCCAAGCAGGAGATGATCGAACATTTCAACGCGATCAACCCCAACTTCGGGCTGAAGGACCTGCTGCTTCCGATCCCCTACAACGAACGCATCCTCAACACCGAGGGACTTTACCAGAATCCGGGCTACGGCGTAAAATAAACCGACGACGTCATGCGATTCACAAACAGAATCATATTGATCCTCTGGGCGATCGCGTGCGGGCCGCTCGCTGCCTGCTCCGACGGCGGCACGGAGGCCCCCGGACCGGAAAACGGGACTCAGACCATCGTCTGGACGCCCGCAGTTCCGGTCAGGGACGCCGCAGTCGTCTTCTCGCTCGAAGGCAGTCCGGATAACGTCCGCAGCGTGCTGTGGATGTTCGGCGACGGCGCGACCGCGACTTCGGGCGCAGACGAATCGGCCGAACACACCTACCGGACGGCCGGCACCTACACGGTCAGGGCGACCGTCACCCGGCTGCATGGCCCGATGACCGAACTCTCGGCCACGGTCGCCGTCGCCGATACGGAGGCCGCGATCGTCGTCAGCAACGACCATCCGGCCCGGATGGAGCAGGTCGCCTTCGCGCTCAGCCGCATCCCCGGCGTGTCGGGCGTCGTCTGGAATTTCGGCGACGGCAGCGCGGCGCAGCGCGTGACCGACCCGACGCAGCGGGTGGAACACCGGTATGAAGCCGACGGACAGTACAGGGCCGGCGCCGCCATCTCCTACACGGACGGCACGACGCAGACCCTGACGCAGACCGTCACGGTCGAAGGAGCTTCCCTGAGCCGCTCGTGCCTGAATTTCGACACCGGCAAAATGTGGATCATGGCCCACCGCGGCAACTTCAACAACGGCTACGATCTGGCCCCCAACTCTATGGCGGCGTTCCGCAAGTGCGTCGAACTGGGATGCGTGGACTTCATCGAAACCGACGTCCAGATCACCAAGGACGGGCAGGTCATCTGTCTGCACGACAACTACCTCAAGCGGTTCACCGACTACAGCTCCTATGCCGGCGACGAAGGCTACGTCATCAACTTCACGCGCGAGGAGCTGCGGAAATTCCGGCTGAAAACCACCGACGGCAAGGTGACCGGCGAACAGATTCCGACGCTGGAGGAGGTCCTCACGGAGCTGCGCGGCAAGGTCTGGTTCAACCTCGACAAATGCGGCAGCGACGACGTGGACATCGCCAAGGTCTACGAGGTCGTCAAACGCTGCGGCTGTCTGGACCGGGTGCAGTTCTATGTCGGAACCAACAGCGACAGAGCCGCTTGGCTGGCCCGTCAGGAGCAGCCGGGAATCATCGCCCCGCACGCCAACAACGCCTCGGCGCTGGCCGCCATGTCGGCATTCGCCCCCGTCTACATGATCCAGACCTCGACGGGCTATGTCAACAGCGCATGGATTTCGTCGCTCAATGCCAAAGGGCTTTCGGTCTCGAACCTGCTCGACGACGAGGGCGCGGCCTTCCGCAACGGCAACACCGTCACGATGGACGGCTTCGTCGCCGCGGGCCTGCGCATGATCCAGTGCGACTACCCCGCCCTGATGGACGAATACCTGAGAGACAAAGGGAAACGCTAAACCTTAAAATTTCAAAAAATCAATTTCAATGAAAAGAATACTATCATATCTGAGTATCGTGTTGCTCTCCGCATCGGTCGCATGTTCGGACAGCAGCGAGATGGACAAGGCCTACAACTCGGTCATCACTCCCGGCTTCACGTTCGGCGAAGAGGAGATCATCGCGGGCATCACTCCGGTCACCTTCACCAATACGACCACGGCGGAAGGGACGACCGTTTCCGAATACTTCTGGCACTTCGGCTTCGCCGGAGAGGGCAACTGGTCCGAGGAGGCCGCTCCCGACCCGATCGTCTACAACCGTCCGGGCGACTACACGGTCACCCTCACGGCATGGGGCGCCGACGGCAACCGCGCCACGACGACCAGAACAATCACCGTCCTTGCGGACAACGTGCTGCCGACGGCCGACTTCAGCTACTCGCCCCAGATGATCAGCATCGGCACGACCGTGACCTTTACGGACAAATCGACCGATTCCGACGGCGAAATCGTGTCGCGCGAATGGCTCTTCCCCGACGGCACGACCTCGACGGACATCAACGCGACCTACACGTTCGAACAAATGGGCATGTTCAACGTCCAGCTGACCGTGACCGATGACCGCGGCGGCTCGAACAGCACCTCCAAGGCCATCAACGTCCGCGCAGGCGACGTCAACGCCTTCACGCTGCTCTGGTCCACTGCGGTAGCCTCCGCCGATGCGCTCTGCGCGGCGAGCGTCGTGGCCGCGAGCGACATGGGCTATATCTATTCGGTATCGGGCGACGGCAAAATGGTCGCGCTCAACACCGACGGCGCCAAGGTATGGGAATACGACGCCATGGCAAAAGACGGCGTATACCTCAAGAGCGAAATCTCCTATCCTTCGGTGGACACCGACGGCACGGTTTACTGGGTGGCGCACGGATACGGCGGCTCCTCGTCGGCATCGCTCGTCTATGCGTTCGACGGCGCGACGGGTTCGGTGCTCTGGAAGAACACGACGGCCTACGCCCCGGCGGCGCGCATCGCCTTCTCGACGCCCTGCATCAGTCCGAGCATGGTCATCGTCGGCAGCCGCGGCACCAACGGCGCGATCCGCGGATTCGAGAAGGGCACCGGCAAGAACACCGCTACGGCCACCCCGGCCAACGGCGGCGGCACCTCCGGCACGATCGCGCTCAAGAACGGCGTGGTGATCTTCACCAACACCGCCCAGTACGGCTACGGCATCATGGTTCCCGACGCATCGTTCGTCTGGTCGCCGGTTCCGACCTCCGACACGTTCGCTCCCAACAAGATTCTCTCGGCCGGCCGCTGCCAGCCCTGCGTCGATGCCGACAACTGCGTCTACCTTCCCGGCATCGCCGAAGGATCGGGCACTTGGAACCTCGCGAGCTTCGACTGCACGAACCTCACCGCATCGTCGAAGAAGACCCCGAAATGGAGCGTGAACCTGCCCGACGGATTCCAGCAGACGGGCGCATCGCTCAGCGCCGACGGCACGACGCTCTACATCGTCGCCGACAAGGCCACCCCCTCGGTGGTCTACGCGCTGAACACCTCGAACGGTTCGACCCGCTGGTCGTACACGCTCGACGCGGCAAGCAACAGCATCCCGGCCGTCGATAATCTCGGCCAGATCCACCTCTGCACCAAGACGGGCGATTACGTCGTGCTGAGCGCCGAGGGCGAACTCCGCTACAAGGAGCATCTGGCCGACTCGGTGGACGGCTCGCCGACGATCTCCGAATGGGGCTACTCCTACTTCCTCGGCAAGGACTCGGCGGCAGGTGCGCTCAAGGTTTACTCCGTAGCGCTGCCCGGCGTCACTTCGCCCGCAGCTTCGGCGTGGTCGCAGTACGGACAGAACGCACGTCACAGCAACTACCAGAAATAACCGAATGTAGAATTCCGGAGGGGCGGCGGTCCGCAGGGCCGCCCCGCCTTCCGGGAAATATAAAGAACCTGAACATGAAAAAAACAATAATTCTCGCGATGTTCGCGGCGCTCTGCACCCTGACAGCCGGATGCGCCGACGATTTCAAAACGGTACTCAACGACAAGTACTACGAGGACGACACGCCCTCCCGCGAACCCGACATCACCGAGCAGACGCTCACGCTCGGCAGCTACAACCTCTGGATTTCGAGCAAGGGCACGGGCGACTACCTGTGGACCAACCGCCGCACGGTGCTGGCGCAGTCGATCGTCAAAAACAAATGGGACATCTTCGGCTTCCAAGAAGCCAACGGAACGATCCAGAACGAGCTGCCGACGCTCGTCGGGCAGCAGGGCGGCAAATACGAATGGTGGTTCGTAGGCCGCGACTCGCAGGACGGCGTCAGCGGCGAAGCGCTGGGCATCGCCTACAACCCCGATCGTTTCGAGCTGACCGACAAGCACTTCTTCTGGATCTCGCCCACGCCCGACGAAATGAGCTACGGCTGGGACGAGCTGGGCTATCACCGCATCGCCGCCTGCGCCATGGTGACCGACAAACTGTACAACAAGCAGTTCTTCATGATGGTCACCCACGCCCCGCTGGGCGCCACGGCGCGCGCCGAGGGCGCCAAACTGCTGATCGAGCGCGAAAAGATGTACAACCCCGACGGCATCCCCTCGATTCTGGTCGGCGACATGAACGCCGCCATGGACGACGCCTCGTCGAAGACGCTCCGCACCCATTGGAACGACTCGTTCCTCACGGTGGAATCGGATTTCGTCAGCGGTCCCGTCGGCACGTTCAACGGCCACAAAATCACCGCCGACCTCACGCAGGCCACGGCGCGCATCGACTACATCTACTCGCGCGGCGACGTGGAGCTAAAATCCTACAAGGTGGACAACACCGTTTACGGCAACATCTACCCTTCGGACCACTGCCCCCTGACGATTCAGTTCGACACCGACTACGAGAAACCCGCACCCGACGTGGTCGCGGGCTCCGGAACGGCCGCGGACCCGTGGCAGCTCAACTCCGTAAGCGACTGGAACACGGTCGCCGCGTCGATCAACGGACAGGCCGAAGACGCCGTCTACACATCGGCGGCCTACTACCGTCTCACGGCCGACATCGACTTCGACAACAAGAACCTCACGCCGATCTCCTTCACGGCCGACAACACGATCTACTTCGAGGGCGAATTCGATGGTGCGGGACATAAGCTCCTCAATGTGAAGATCGTCGCTCCGGGCAAATCCTGCGGCGTATTCGGCGCCAACAAGGGCACGATCCGCGATCTGGCCGTCGAAGGTGCGCTTTCGACCGAATTCGAGATCGCGGGCGGCATCGTCGGCATAAACGCCGGCGTCATCGACGGGGCGACCTTCAAGGGCGACATCACGGGCGGCACCGGAGCCAAGACCATCGGCGGCATCGCGGGCCAGAACAAGGGTACGCTGGTCAACTGCGCCAACCTCGGCGGCACGATGAAGACCGACGCCCCGAAAGACCCCAACATGGGCGGCATCGTCGGCCAGATCGCCAAAGGCGACGACGGCTTGGGCCGCTATGTCATCAACTGCTACAGCCGGGTGGACCAACTCGAAGCGAAACACAACGACGTCGGCGGCATCGCCGGCATCGTCAGCGACGACAGCTTCGTCATCAACTGCTACTCGACCGTGGAAAAGATCACAGCCAACAGCTCCTACGCATCGGTGGTGGGTTACAGCAAGAAAGGCAACCTGCAGAACATCTACGGCAACTCGGCATGTCCGTCCAAGTCTGCGGCGAACTCCGCCGTCGGCAGCGACAAGGCGGCCGGAACGGTCTGGAAAAAGACGACCTTCGCCCTGCTCTCGCTCGACGAGATGAAGTCGGGCGCCGTCACCGTACCTTCGAGCGGCGAGTCGTGCGCAAACTTCGCCGCAGCGCTCAACGCCGGCGCAACGCTCTTCAACGACACCCCGGCGGCAACGCTGCCGGGCAAGCCCGACGTCGTCCTGCGCAAGTGGACGGCATCGGAGAGCTATCCCGTACTGGAAAAATAACTCTTCAGGAGAACCGGAACTTTCCGGTTCTCCCTTTTTAACCCGAACGAAATGAAACGTTACCTACTCATCCTCTGCGCAACAGCCGGTCTGTACGCCTGTTCGCAGCCGGCGGCCGAAACGACGGACAAAGCCCGGTTCGTCCGCGCGGAACTCCACAACCCCTCGTCACGGTACGTCGTGGTGGTCTCGCACCGCGGAGACTGGCGCAACTGGCCCGAAAACTCCATCCCAGCGATTGAATCGGTGATCGGCATGGGGGTAGACATCATGGAGCTGGACCTCAAGCTCACCAAGGACAGCGTGCTGGTCCTGTGCCACGACAAGACGATCGACCGCACGACCAACGGCCGCGGCCGCGTGTGCGACATCACCTACGACTCGATCCGGCGCTGCGTGCTGAAAACCGGCCACGGCGTGAAGACCTCGCTCAAAATGCCGACCCTGCGCGAAGCGCTCGCCGTCTGCAAGGACCGCATCGCGGTGAATATCGACCAAGGCTACGAATATTACGACCTCGCGCTCGCCATCACCGAGGAGCTGGGCGTCACGGATCAGGTGCTCATCAAAGGCAAACGTCCGGTGGAGACCGTCTCTGCAAAATTCGCGGAATACGGACACAACATGATGTACATGCCGATCATCGACATCCTCAAGCCGCAGGGCAGGGAGCTTTTCGAGGAATATGCCTCGAAGGGCGTCGTCCCGCTGGCTTACGAAGTGTGCTGGGACGACTATACGCCCCAAGTCGAAGCCTGCATGCGGCAGGTCGTCGCAGGCGGTTCGAAACTGTGGGTCAATTCGCTCTGGGACTCGCTCTGCGGCGGTCTGAGCGACGACAAGGCCTTCACAGAATCGCCGGACGAGGTGTACGGCCGCCTGCTGGACATGGGCGCTTCGATCATCCAGACCGACCGGCCCGAACTGCTGATCCGCTACCTCGAAGCGCAGGGACGGCGCAAATAACCGAGCGACATGAACAAATTACTGATCTGCATGGCCGTCGCATGCGTGACGGCCTTCAACGCCGCGGCGCAGAGTTTCTCGGCCGCGACCTACAACATCCGCCAGCTCAACGCCAAGGACACGGCCGAGGGCAACGGCTGGGAGCGGCGTCTCCCGGTGATCTCGTCGCTGATCCGGTTCCACGACTTCGACATCTTCGGGGCGCAGGAGGTCTTCCACAGCCAGCTGCAGGGCATGCTCGCGGCGCTGCCCGGCTACGATTACGTCGGCGTCGGACGCGACGACGGGGCCGCAGGCGGCGAATACTCCGCGATCTTCTACAAGCGCGGCCGCTTCCGACTGCTCGATTCGGGCCATTTCTGGCTCTCTGAAGACCCCTCGAAGCCCGGCAAGGGCTGGGACGCCAAATACGTCCGCATCTGCACATGGGGCCGGTTCTATGACAGACAGAGCCGTCAGCGGTTCTGGTTCTTCACGACCCACACCGACCACCGCGGCGAACAGGCTCAGGCCGAGAGCTGCCGCCTGATACTGGCGAAGATCGAAGAGTTGTGCCGCGGCGAGCGGGTCATCCTCACGGGCGACTTCAACGTGGGCGAAACGAGCCGGAGCTACGCGATCCTGCGCGACTCCGGCATCCTGTCCGACACCTACGACACGGCCGAAATCCGCTATGCCGAAACAGGCACCGAAAACTGGTTCGACCCCGACATCAAGACCTTCCGCCGCATCGACTACCTCTTCGTAACGCCGGGCTTCCGGGTGCTCCGCTACGGAATCCTGACCGACACCTACCGTTCGGAAAACCCGGACGGCGGGGAGCGGAAATTCCGGGCCCGGACTCCATCGGACCACTTCCCCGTGCAGGTCGAACTGGAATTCACGAAGCGGTAAGACTCCGATTAACCTGATAACGCAACCAACCTGCTTATGTCAATACTCTCATTTTTCAGAAAAAGCGCACCGGCGCCGCGTCTGCCGAAGGACGACGACGCCATGATGCGTCTCTACAAAAAACTCCGCTGGCAGAGCTTCATCGCCGGCACCGTCGGCTACAGTCTCTATTACGTCTGCCGCACGAGTCTCAACGTGGTGAAAAAGCCCATCCTCGAAAGCGGGGCGCTGGACGCCACGCAGCTGGGCGTCATCGGTTCGGCGCTGCTGTTCGCCTACGCCATCGGCAAATTCGTCAACGGATTCCTCTCCGACCACAGCAACATCAAACGCTTCATGGCCGCGGGTCTTGCGGTATCGGCGGTCGCCAACCTGCTGGTCGGCATCCTCGGCTTGGCCAACGGAGGCGGCATCGTCGGCAACATGGTGCTGTTCGTCGCCTTCGCCGTCATGTGGGGCGTCAACGGCTGGAGCCAGTCGATGGGCGCGCCCCCGGCCATCATCGCCCTCTCGCGGTGGTACCCGCTCAGCAAGCGGGGCACCTACTACGGATTCTTCAGCGCCAGCCACAACCTCGGCGAATTCCTGTCGTTCCTGTTCGTCGGCGCGGTCGTCGGCTTCTTCGGCTGGCAATGGGGATTCGTAGGCTCGTCGGTCGCCGGCGTGCTCGGCGTACTGACGATCGTACTGCTGATGCACGACACCCCCGAATCGAAAGGGCTGCCCCCGATCGAGGAGCTGACCGGCGAAGAGACTCCCGGCACGCCCCGCGACCACGGCAAAACTTCCGACCTGCAACGCTCCGTGATCCGCAATCCGCTGGTCTGGGTGCTGGCGCTCTCCAGCGCGTTCATGTATATCAGCCGCTATGCGATCAACGGCTGGGGCGTGCTTTTCCTGCAGGAGATCAAAGGCTATACGCTGGCCGCGGCCACGCAGGTCATTTCGGTCAATGCGCTCTGCGGCATCGTGGGCACGGTCTTTTCGGGCTGGCTCTCCGACGCCTTCTTCTACGGGCGGCGCAACGTGCTGGCCTTCGGCTTCGGTGTGCTGAACACCGTCGCGCTCTGCCTGTTCCTCTACTCCGGCGACGGGCTGATCGTCAATATCCTCAGCATGATTCTGTTCGGCGTGGCGATCGGCGTGCTGATCTGTTTTCTGGGCGGCCTGATGGCCATCGACATCGTACCGCGCGAAGCGACGGGCGCCGCGCTGGGAATCGTCGGCATGGCGAGCTACGTCGGCGCCGGCCTGCAGGACATCGTCAGCGGCTGGCTCATCAACTCCGGCAAAACGGAGCTGGACGGCGTGACGAGCTACAATTTCGACTCGGCGATCGTCTTCTGGATCGCCGCGTCGGCCGTATCGTTCATTCTGGCGCTCTTCGTCGCCAAACGCTCGCACCGGTAAGCCGCACACAACTCATCCTCCGAATCAGGCTGCAAGAGATCCCTTGCAGCCTGATTTTTTACCCCGCGGTCCCCTTTTCCGCACTTTCGCCGGCATAGGCCGATCGTTCAATTTATAAATTCTATGCGTTGATTTTTAGAAACATCCGGTTCGTTGAATTTATTTGCACGTAAGAAATCCGCGCTGTTTCTTTGCTTTCGGAACAGAAAAACAGCTCCATTTTTCAGTCAAACTAAAAACGCAACAAAGATGAAGAAAATCATTATCGTACTGCTTGCAGCAGCTGCAAGCTTTACGGCGGCCAACAAAGCTTCGGCGCAGGAGAAAGGTTTGTGGATCGGCGGCAAGCTGGGCTACTGGCACGACAAGACGGAAGGCGTCAAAACCGATTCGTTCTCGATCGCTCCCGAAGCGGGCTACGATTTCAACAAGAGATGGTCGGTGGGCGTGGCGCTCGGTTACGAGTACCTGAAAGTAAAGGACGGCGGCAGCGCCAACGTCTTCACGGCGTCGCCCTATGCCCGTTACAAATATTATAACAAGGGGATTCTGTCGCTCTTCCTCGACGGCGGCGTAGGCTTCGCCTGCTGCGACCACGAGGGCTTTCAGGCCGGTATTACACCGGGACTGAGCGTGAAGATCAACGAGCACTTCAGCTTCCTGACGCAGGTCGGCTTCCTCGGCTACCGCAAGGACTACTTCAACGGCGGCAGCGGCGAGGCCTTCGGCCTGAAACTCTCCTCGTCCGATCTGAAATTCGGATTCTACTACAAATTCTAACCGACAACGAGGATATTCCCGCCGCGCCGGTCCCGCTGGCGCGGTGTTTTTTTGACAACACGAATCCGCTGCACATACGCACATGCCCATCGGACCTCAGCCGTCGGTTCACCGTGCAGTCTACCCGTTCCACGCAAACCTCATGGGAAGCCCCTCCGCCGAGGGCATGAAAAAAGACAGCCGCACTCCTGCAACTGTCTGATTTTCATTGGTGGGAACATGCGGATTTGAACCGCAGACCTCCTGCTTGTAAGGCAAATTGCCTAAACCACCTAATCAATTAGCGGGCTTTATGTTAGCTAATGTATGTAACTTTTTTGCAAAACCGGTAATAAAAAATTAGTATAATATCAACAATCAAAAAAAACGCCACAAACACCTACATATCAGCTAATTGCGCGCCTATTGCGTGGGGGGGGGTGTTATTCAGACCTAATTTTCGCTCCAATTCTTCTACATGAATTTTTAACCGTTCATTTTCTCGAATCAGCTGTTCATCACGATGAAGAATCATCCCCACAGTAGTATCAGTTGCAACATTATCTACGACCTCTTTATCAACTTTCATTCTTCCCTTGCCCTGCATCAACCATTCAATCGACACGTCAGGGAATGTTGCAATAAATTTCGCCAATACATCTTCAGTAATACCCGTCTTTGATTCCAGTGTACCACGAGACACGCCTATTTTCGCATAAAATTCGCGTTTGCTAATATTAAGATTATCAGCAAATTGCAAAATTCTTTGTTTGATCGGCGAAATCTTTTGCTCTTTTTCTTGCATTTTGGCGAAATCTTTTGCAACTTTGCATTGTGATACATGCGTACTACATTCAAGTACCACAATAAACTGGGTAAAGATATAATAAAAACCACTGAAAGCCAAGCGAAATGGGCAAAAAAATATCATTCTGCGAAATACCAAGCACAGCTGGCTGGGAAAAATACCTGAAAAATCTGGAAGTTGATGCCTCCCTGAGTTTTCAAAACATTGACAATACTGCAGCCAACGCCCGCCAAGCGATCAAGAGATTTCTCAAAAAATGGCCCGGAAGAAAATTTTCAACTAAAACGTGTAAAGAAGATCATTCTTTCACGATAGTAAGGGTAAAATAGCATGGCACAGGAAACTATCAAACGACGTAAACGCAAACGCGGAAGCGAAATGTCCATGAAGGAACTCCAGCAGCTCGAATTCCTAAATGGCGTACAGGCTGCGCGATACTGTGGAATATCGCCCAGAACATTCTACTACTACCTCAAGCAAATCGACATACAGAAGTACACCCGCACAACCATGTCAAACGGGGAGAAAATACTCTACCGTCGAAATGAGCTGGATGAAAAATTGCGACCCAAATCTTTGATACAGACAGTTCAATTTATACATATTCAGGAGCAAAATCAATCTCTGACCGCAAAAAAGAGAAAAGCTCTTGGCCCTCAAGGTAACGCCGTGACGGTCTTACAGAGGGCAGCGAAGTAGATGGTCACAATTCGCGCATTGGTCGTAAGTACAGGTTCTCACGAGCGATGTATGACAAGGCCAACAAACAAAACGTCTACTTCGGACAGCAAGGGCGCATTGCAGAAAGTTATCTCAGCGCCCTTGCTTTATAAAAATTATTCAACTATGCCCGGAAATAAACCACTGACACGCGAAGAGTTCCGAGCCTACATGAAGGAGCGGGATCGCAAACTCAAAGCCTATGACACTGCCGAAAGGACAGTGAAGGTCATGTATAAAAGTCTGTGCCCGGCTTGCGAATACAACGCAACCCATGGTAAGAAAATCATCTATAATTGCCCAAATTGCAAAGTCAGATATTGGAATAATTGCAGTAAGAATCAGGTTAAGAACGGCGGGATATTATCCGCCCTTCAAAGCAAGTATGGAAATATCGAATGGGTCAAAGCCTACAACCCAGATGGCACGCTTTACTATGAGTGGAAACGCCACGAGCGTAGGTACGAGCAAGATATTGATGGAAGATGGGTTCCAAAAGATTAATAAAAAATATTGCGTTATGGCTGCTAAAACTTGCGTCACACAGAACAAGGTCACAATAACCTTCAGCACCCCAGAGGAGATAGCAACTCTCAATCTTATCAAGGGAATAACTTTCTCCCGATCATACAAAAAGGCAATCATGCAGATGGTCGAGACATACGATGCGCTCTCGAAGGAGTGCTCTAACCTGAAAGCAGCGTCTCATAAATAACCGCTATTGACGAAGCCGTGAATCACAAGATAAAGACAGACATCGGGTATTGTGTGGTCAGCGACGATTGTGCGCTCGACGAAGAAGAACTGAAAACATTGGCTGCCGACATCAAAAAGCAACCGAAGCTCACACAACCGAATTTCTTTATCGACATGCGTTACGACTATAAATTCATCCAGTTGCAGGCATTGTTGAAAATCACGGAACTACTCCAACCGGTAATCCAAGGTAATATTAAGAACAAAACATCGGGAATCGCCAATATGGACTGCGTAAGCGTATACCAAGAACGAAACGAGGTGGAAATCGTACTTCCCCTCGCCTCTTTCGGCGTATTGCGACATTATTACGAAGAATTACGGGCCGCTTTGATTGCCATGCCTACTATCCAAGTCGATTACCCCAAATGGTCACATCAGTTCCGTAAAACACTACATGGCAAGGGGCCGCTCTGCACGTATGTAGCCATAAGTCGGGACGAGAAGAACAAACGCCGGGAATTGGTACATTTTTTCTTCCCGATCGAGGTAGCTGCATGCATGGTCACTCCCCAGTTCGGCTTTACAAGATTGCTTCAGCGCTCCCTCGAAAAATTCAAGAATATCTATACAACCAAAATCTATTTGCAGATTTGCAGATCGGCAGATGCAGGCAAATGGGTCGTAAGTTATTCTACCCTCCGGAAGATCTTATGTGTCGGCAATAAATTCCGGCGCTACTACGACTTTCGGAACCGCATTCTCAAAGAGGCCGAAAACGCACTCCGAGGGAACTCTAATCATTGGTTCGGTCTGGCTGAATGTTTCAAGAAAGGCGAGCAAGATCCTTACCTTTTGATCTTCAATATCTATTCGGCAAACAACCGACAAAACAGTTACGACGAATATAACCGACTCCGGGATAAGATGCTCTCGACAATGGTTGATTCCATGCATATTACGAGAGCTACGGCGCTGGCGCTTACGCGGAAAGTCAATATCCGCAATTACAATTACGTCTGGCGCAAGCATAACCTGCTAATAGCCAACATCGCCGGCAATGACGAAGTCCTCGACAAAAAGGCATACTATGTCAGCACCATGGAGCGCATCATCGAAACGGAGAAATACAGCAAACTCGCAGTACAACAAGATCTTTTTTAATAACCTTCAAAAACCGCTTACTATGAAAACGATCACGATCACAAATCTGAAAGGCGGGGTTGGCAAGACCACAACCGCGATCAACCTGGCGCACCGCCTCGCATCCGAGGACAAGCGAGTTCTCCTGCTCGACACGGATCACCAGGCCAACCTGTCCCGTTTCTTCAACGCCCAGTCCGAAAGAAACATCTACCAACTGTTCATCGGTAAGGCTGCTCCCCAACCCTACGCAATCTCCGACAACCTGCATATTATTTCTTCCGACATGGAAACCGCCACAATCAATTTCAGGTTGATAGGCCAAATGGCCTGGCACTCTGTTCTGAGAAATAAACTCGTGTCCAGTGGCTTTACAGCACTATACGACTACTGTATAATCGACTGCCCGCCGGCCCTCGATATGATAGTAACGAATGCACTGACGGCGGCAGATTACGTTTTGATTCCGCTTACATCCGGGCAGTTTGCGTACGATGGCCTCCGGAACATCATAGACCGCATCGACGAGATCAAGGAGAGCGCCAACCCACATATTGAAATTCTGGGAATTCTGCTGACGATGGTGTCCGAACGCACCAGAGCAGTAAAAACGGTGAAGGATATGCTCAAAAAGCATGGTCTGGACATCAAGACCTGCGAAGCTCGTATCCGTCAATGCGAGGCCTTCAAGCAGGCCGAACTCAAGCATATCTCAATATTCGATTACGACCCCAAATCCAACGGGGCCTGCGACATGGAGACATTTTTCCAAGAAATACGCCCGCGTATTGAAAAATAAAGAGCGATATGAAATCAGACAGCATTTTCAAGTCATTAGACGCTATTGCCACGGAAGGTATTTCCCGCAAAAAAAGAACGCTCTTTGCGAAAAAGGTCACGATCGACCTCGACGAGCAACACCTAATCATCCTGGACAAACGCCTGAAGATGGCCGGCTACCATGGATGTATGCGGGGCGTAATCTGGGAAGCCCTGGAACTCCTTGCAGATAAATACAACTTACAAAATAACGATTAACCATGACTGATAGCGAATATCTGAGCCAGAGAAAAGAACTGGAGAATCGTATTGCGCAGCTCGATGCCGCGCACCTCAATGACCGCGAATATATGGACGGCGATCATGTCCATATCGACATAGGCTGGAAAAGTGTACGCGGGGTGATTTGCGGCTGCTACATCGAAAAGGCTGACGGAAGTATACACTACTACTATCACCCGCTGAAAAAGGATGGTACTCCGGGGAAAGCTGTCAGATCGACATTTGTGGGTTGCAAACTTACGAAGCTATGAATATCGTGTATCTCTGCATAATCACCTTGTTCGCAGGGCTTACTCCCTCCGGGCAAGCAAAAATCGACAAGTTGCTGAGTATGGCTTCGAACTATCAACAGGTCGAAAAAACCATCATGCTCCTCATGCAGCCGAATAAGGTAATCACCCGGATACCCTGTATCTCGCCGTTGCAGGCCGAGGATCTTCGCCATATCCCGGTAAGTTCAGCATACGGCCAGCGGCTTCACCCGATCCTGAACGAATACAAACATCATTCAGGCGTAGACCTTCCGGGAATATTGGGCGAACGGGTATATGCTACGGCCGACGGCACAGTGGCGGAAGTCGGAGAAAATAAAGTAATCGGAAAATTCGTCAAGCTAACACATGCCTACGGATTCACGACGGTTTACGGACATTTAAGCCAAATTAAGGTCACTGACAATGGAACTGTCCATATCGGTCAGGTAATCGGGTTGGTCGGCAACACCGGCCGCAGCACCGGCCCGCACCTTCACTATGGAGTAAAGAAAAACGGCAAGGAACAGAATCCCCTGCCGTATTGCTATCTGTACCTACACTGGCTGAAAATGTTGAATTGTGAAGGGAAGAATTCCGCTACTTTAGATCACGCCTCTTCCGCTCGATCGTTGCCATCCGTTTCTTCACAGTGCGCCGACCTTTCTCCACGTAGTTCTTATACACGGCATCAGGAATCTCCACGATTTCGTCTTTGTGAGCTGCAATATATTCCTCAAGCAGCTTACTCATAATCTCACTATTCGAAACGGTTATGTTACCCTGACGAATAAAAGTATATTTCAACGTAAAAAATTTTCTGTGCTCTTCTTCCGAAACCGGGAAAGTCATTTGTATCATATTTCCAGCGTTTTGTGCAAAAGTAGAAAAAAATAACAGAAAAGTACCGGTTCTGCCCACATTATTATCATTCAAGATAATAAGTTGATTACACATCAAAATAAATAAATGCCAAAATTAGAATATATCACATTACATACTTGTATTTTATACATAATTTATGGTTATAACGTATTTTATTTATTTAACATATTATACATAAATATACGTTAATAAATTGATTTTCTATATATTTGCCGCATAAAACAGTTGATTATAATGAAACGTTTTCTACTCTTTTTCATCCTAATATCAGCATACTCAACGACATACGCCCAGTTCTCGTCCGTATCAACCAACATCGTCGGATGGGCTGCCGGGAACATAAACGCGGCCGTCGATCTGAACGTGAACTTGCACAATACGATCAACATTCCGGTATCAGCCAATCCGTTCAAGTTCGGAGACACCCAGTGGAGCCATGTCGTCCTGCAACCGGGATGGCGGCACTGGTTCGTCGAGCGATACATCGGACAGTTCGTCTCCCCCTCGCTGTTTTATGCCAACTACACCATAGGCTACGACAAACGCACCTTCAAAGGCAACGCCTACGGCATCGGCTGCTCATGGGGCTACTCGAAGCTCCTGAGTACGCGCTGGAACTTCATCGTCGAGATCGGGGCCGGTATCATCTATACCCCCTACACCGAGAAGCTGCGGCCGAAATATATCGGAGAGTTCGACGATGAGTACACCTACCATCACCGACGATTCCTGCTCGTCCCGATCAAATGCAACCTGTCATTTTCCTATTTGTTCTAATTCACAGATCCCATGACAACAACTTTTGAAAATTCCAAAGGATACAAAGTACTGCCATTGTCTGCCGACGAAATCAAGGTATGGCCACGTGCCAAGACCTGCGACCGCTGTGGCCGGAAAATCAGTTCAAACGGGTTCTACGTAGGAGCCGTCAATCTCATGTATTGTCCCGACTGCTATGAGGAGTGGCATGCCACGGCACCGGAGAAGCAGGAACTTCAATGTCCGCGGGAGAACTCGCATCTGGCAAAGGCAAACGAATATATCGCCGAAGGATTATCGGACATCAAATCAACTAAGAAATGAACCCATATAAAACACTCGTTTCCATAGCTCTGACTGTCCTGATGCTCTCTTGCGCCATGACGCACTCCTTGCAGCGCAGCACCCCGACGGCCGACATCCACCTGCCCGGCAATGGCCCCGTGGAGACACCCGAAGTAGAAGACGTCGAACGGGCTGTCACGCAAATGCGAAAAATCTCGATGAACGGCGGCCGTGACAGCGCCTATCTGGCCGAGGTCGAACGCGACTCCACGGGAGAAGTCACCATCAAAGGCGAGAACATTCAGACGGTCTACATCGTTGCCAAGTCGAAAACCGTAGCCGAACGCAACGGCGAGATTGCGATTGACTTCATCGTAGGCATACCCGCTGCTCTCCAGAGCAGCACGTGGGGGTTGTCGCTCACCCCGATCATAGAGAACAATGGGATGGAAGAGGCGCTGCAACCGCTCTCTATCCGGGGTGAGCTTTTTTCCGACATCCAGAAGCGCCAGTACTGGCAGATGAACAAGTACCTGAACCGTATTCTCGGCGACTCGACGGAGCTTACGTCCACCACCGGCCTGGCCGCGAAGTACTACGAAGCCTACAACCGCTACATCGCCGGCGGCCAGAAGCGCCGGGCCGACAAACTGGAGTCCACCTACAAACAAACGATCTCGTTCCCCTACCTGAACGATCCGCGGCTCGACTCCGTACTGATCCGCAAAGGCGAGATACGCTACTATTACACCCAGACCTATCGGCCGACGAAGGATACGAAGCGCCTGCATCTCTTTTTCCGGGGCCGCGTCGATGCCATCGACCGCAGCCGTTACGACCTCTCGAACAGCGACACGCTGACCTACACCGTGACATCCATGTTGTCGCTTTTGGATAACAAGCCTCGGTACATGCTCAAAATCATAGACAAGTATGTCGAGGTACGCGACCGTAACTACATCACCTTCCCGGTCGGCCGTGCCAATGTAATCGACACGATGGGCCAGAACCATGTGCAGCTTGCCAAAATCGAGCGGCTGATGGACACGCTTATCAACCAGTACGAATTCTTCGTCGATTCTATCACCATTACCGCTTCATCCTCTCCCGACGGTTCGATGGCGACCAACAACCGTATTGCCGGCGAGCGTGCCCGCTCGATCAAGGAGCGCTTGGTGCGCAAGTTCGGCCACGAGGTCGATACGCTGATCCGAACCCGCTCCATCGGCGAGGACTGGACGCTGCTCAAGCGCCTGATCCGACACAACAGCGACGTGCCCAACTGGGAAAAGATTACGGACATGATCGACCGGAGCAGAAACCTCGACGTGACGGAGCAGCAGATCCGCCAGCAGTTCCCCGGAGACTACGCCTTCATGAAGGAGATCCTCTATCCCCAGTTGCGGGCCGTGGACTTCCGCTACAACCTCCGCCGCGTCGATATGGTCAAGGATACCGTCGTGCTGACCGTACTCGACACGACCTACATGCGCGGGGTGCAGCAACTCCGCGACCGGGATTATGTCGGGGCGCTGCGCACCCTGAACGACTACAAGTGCCAGAACCTTGCGATCGTGCTGCTCTCGCTGAGTTACGACGAGGCGGCTTTCGAGATTCTGGAGCAACTGCCGCCGGCCGAGAAGAACCCAAAAACCGATTACCTCTCGGCCATAGCACTATCGCGCATGAATCGACCGCGCGAAGGACTGGAGTATTACCTCAAGGCGATTCAGGCAGACCCGGTGCTGAAGTTCCGCGGCAACCTCGACCCCGAAATCCAGATACTCTATAAGCAGAACAACGTAAAATCTACGGCGTATGACAATTGAGTTAGGTGTATTCGACATCGTGCTTTATACGCTTCTGCTATGTACAGGCACCATATTATGCTACATGCTACCGCACTCGGTCTCCTTTCGTCGAAAAAGCTACGAGGCGATGGCTCTCGACCTTTTGGAGCAGGGAAAGATCAAGGACGCAGCAGACATCATGGATTGCCTGCATTGGTGGCATTTCACAAAAGAGACACACGCACTGGCCGCCTTGGTATACTACAAGGCCGGGCGGATCGACGAGGCAAAGGAACACTTGGCCATGATCTGTAAACCCCGAAATATGCTCTTCCTGTATTTGGCATCCAACGCGAAGCTCAAGACGCTATTCGACGAACTCAAGAAACACAACGAATAATATGAAATACCTCTGCTACATACTCACGGGGCTTTGGCTCGCAAGCCTTCTCCCCGGCTGCGAGATCCACGACGACATCGACGTCGATGTGAAGCGCAAGGCCATCGTATACCTGCGCTACAACTACAACGACGGGGAGCACGACACCATGGACGAGGTGCAGACCCTGCGCCTGTTCTTCTTCGACCTGAAGACCGGCAGGCAGTACCGCGACACGACGCTTACGCGGGACGAATTCCTGACCGATACCGGAGCCATGCAGACCTACATTTCCAATGGAGAATATGGGATTGTGACGCTTGCCAATGTAGGGCATGGCTCCTCGGTGTCGGCAGACAACATCCGGGACGCTGCGATCACCTTCCCGGGTACGGGTGCCGACCCGCTTTTCTTCAACCGCATCCAGACGCCGATCCAAAAGGGCGACTCGCTGCGCTTCGACATCGACCTGTTCAAGTCCGTTTACAAGGTCAACGTCCGTGTCGAAGGGATGCAGAACATCAACAACCCCGAAGATTTCTATTTCGGGCTGAACAACTACGCCGCTCTGAGTTTTGACAACAAGCCCTGCGGCGGCTTCAGAATGTATCGTCCCCAACTGGCCCGCGACCCGGCGGCCGGCACCATGTCGGGATCGTTTTACACGCCCTACTTTCCTTCGGACTCGCCAATCTCAATCGGCATCTATACCGATGATCCCGCCTCGATTTACGGGCATGAACTCTTTGTGGCCACGATACAACGCTACATGGAAATCGCCCCTAATCCGGGACACGACGTCGAGATAGACATCCGCATTCTCCTGAACAGAGCCAATGTGACGGTGATTATCTCCGACTGGGAAGGAACAGTCATTCAAGAAGAACATTTCGGAGCATAGGCTCGAAAATAACTTATTTTCTCACTTAATTTTTTAATCATCCCTCTATGAAAAAATTTTTTATGAAACTGACCGCAATCGCGGTAATGCCGATGCTGCTTGCAGCCTGCACGAAAGACGAAGTTAATCCTACACCGACCAACGGTGGAAAGGAAGGCGAAATCGAACTTATCCTGAAAAATGAAAGTGTAGCTGACGGAACCCGCGCCTTTGGCTCCGGCACTACCGAAAGTTGGGAGAAGTCGATCTCCTCCGCCGTACTTATCGTCTACAACACCTCGGGCACGCAAATCCTGCGCCGCGTACTGACCGCCGCCGAAGTGAACGGCTCGACCACGACGCCGATCAAGTTCGTACTTCCGGGCGTGAGCGCCGATGCCTCGTGTGATTTCTATGTCGTTATTAACCGTAACATAGCGGATAACATCACCACCAAGGCCAAGCTGCTCGAAGAGTTGGAGAGCGACATCGCCTCCTACAACGGCACCTACGCAAACGTCACGACAAAGGCCATGCGCTCCGGAGGATTCGTAATGACCGGAGCTACAACCGCCAAAATCGCAGCAGGGACAACGTCCGTAACCATGACCGTGAAGCGCGTCGTGGCGAAGGTCGAGATTCAGACCACCATGACGGATGCGTTCCGGAGCAAATATGGCAACGGTTGTATCGAGATCAAGAAAATTACATTGAGCAAAGGAGCCGAGAAATCTTATCTGATTGACCAGACGGCGAACAAATATGCAACCGTAAGTTCTTCCTTCACCTCGGCACAGGACGCCTACTGCGACAAGACCGGAGCGTCGAAAACAAACGCCTACAAGTACAACAACCTTTTCTACATCAACGAGAAGGCCGCAGCCGCTACGGGATCGCGAATAAAAGTAGTCCTCAATGCCGTTTATGATGCTGACGGCAACCTCTCGACTACGACCGACCAGCTGGCCGTCACCTACGAAACGGAACTCACGGGAGCAACCGGCGGCAAGATCGCACGAAACGGCTCCTACAAAGTCAATGCGAAGCTCGACGGACTCACAGGACAGGACGTGACTTTGGCCGTGACCGTCGCAAACTGGGATGCCTTGTCCACGCAAGACGTGAACTTGGGGCAGTAAACCCTACCTTTTCCCCAATCATCCCCGGCTGCGGCCGGGGGTGATTCAAGTCGCCGTAGCTCAATCGGAAGAGCGCATGTCCGGTTTCTTTCATACGAATAGATTAGTAAATTGGATCCGGGCATGAGGTTGCGGGTTCGAGTCCCGTCGGCGACACAACTCCAAATATTTTGCGTCATGAAAACTTACAAGACAATTCTCATGCTGCTACTGGCCGCAACGACGGCGTGCAGCAAAGACTCCGCAGAGCCGGATACTCCCGGCCCGAAACCCTCAATCAGCATGACACTCGATTACCAGAGCCGAGAATACGAGTTAGGCGAAGTAATCGAGGCAACACTGACAATCACCGAAAAGAATCCGGCAGCAGACTATTTCCTGTTGAACACCTCCTGCAACGGAGGTAAGGCCGTGGCAACAGTAGACGGCCATGAACTGCAATGGCAAGCCGAACAGCAGATTCCCTACGAGATCGTCAACGAGGAGTTCTCCTCGAAGGTGCTCCACCTGAAAATTACGCCCCAAGCCGGGGCGACGGCCAAACAGCCGTTCAACTTCGGTATCTATGCAATCTCGGCCGACGGGACAAAGGTCGAAAAAAGAATTTATGCAGTGAGTGTCAATACTGCGGAAATCATAACGAATGTCGAATGTATCACCCCGACAATCAATTTGGAACAGCAGTTTAAATTTATTTTAACAGCAACCAAAGAGAATTATGCCGGTGACTTTTTCGTACAACTGTCAACTGAAGGCAACGGATTTTTCATACTCGAAAACGGCATTGCCGGAAATCGTTTCTACTGTCCTGCAGACTCCCATAATATGCTCTCTTACCAACCCCATGTAACGGGTATACACAAAATCCATTGCGTAGTAAAGGACGACATCAGTGTTTCCGAAGTGGACATCGAAGTCGAAGTCAAGGGGATTAACGGAAGCCTCACGAATCCCGAGCCCGGCGTATATATTTACTGCAATTCACTCTACTACCCAAGTACGGTATGGAACAAAGAATGGGAAGAGCAAGCTGAAGGTGTCGCAATCATCACGGAGGAATGCAGGTTTCTGATGGCCCCGGATCCCGTTATCGGAGATTGGGGCGGTGGTGAGTTCACGAGTGTTTCTGACCTCACGGTCATTCAGGACTGGAGAGAAGCCAAATTTGATTATAACGGCCGAAAAAACACAGAGGCATTACTCAATGCCAAAGACGTTATGCGGAAAATCGAGTTCACCGAAAAATGTTACAACTACGATAAAGATAATCCGGGCAAATGGTACCAGCCAGCTGCGGGACAAATGTATTTGATACGTCAAAATCTGGACGAAGTACAACGATGTCTGAGCTTGATAGGTGGCAGAAAACTAAAAGCCAACGAGCATTACATATCCTCCACTGCCGCAGATGGATTGCACCTTTGGGCAATCAGTCTCACACAATTCGAACGAATATATTTTTTCCTCTACGAACCCGACAACCGGACATATCCCGTCCGCGACTTGTAGACGGAAGAGCTGTGATAATTCAAACGACTACCCTATGAAACTTTTCAGAACGACACTCCTATACCTCTGGGCCATGGCAGCCTTCGGTTGCGGAAAATCCGAATATCGGATCACCGAGCCTCGGCCGACGCTCGAAGTGACGGCCTTGCAGGACGTCTACATCATCAACCAGCCGGCGTATCTCCAGCTCAAGGTCTCGCAGCAGGGGTACGACGGGGAATTTCAGCTCTCGGCCGTACTCAGCGAAGGGGCCTGCGAGCTCTCGATGCAGGGCAGCGACCTCCCGACCGACGGCACATGGGCGTCGATGTCCAACACTACGGAGATCCTGACGCTCACGCCGACGCTGGCCGGGCCGCTGCGCATATCCTTCGAGGTCAAAACCAAAGAGGGCGAGCAGTCCGGCCGCAGCTTCATAAACTTCAACGTTCAGAAGAGTCCCGCACTCGCACTGGAAGTCGAATACCCCGAAACGGCATCCGTCACCGAGCGGATCGAGCTGACGATGCTCCTCACAAAATCCGGATGGACAGGGGCGATCCCCGTAACCTACACGCAACTGGCAGGCAGCGGCACGCTCCAGTACGGAGCCGTGGCCGTCACCCCGGCCGAAGCGTTCTCCGTGCCGGCCAATAGCGAACAGCCGCTCTACTACACTGCCGCCGAGCGGGGCATGCACCGTCTCCAGTTCTCGGCAACGGACGGATATACCACCCAATTCAAGACTCTTGAGATCATCGTAACAAACTGACGACACCATGAGAACGACCTTATTTTACGCATTGGCGCTGTTCGTATCGGCCGGATGCTCCCCGTCGAAATACCGGATCGTCGAGCCGAAGCCGCAATTATCCCTGTCTACCGTCGCAACGGTCTGTGAACTGGGACAGGCCGTAAGCCTCTCGCTGGCCGTCTCTCAGGAAGGCGTAGATGGCAACTTCTCCCTCTCAGCGTTTATCCGCCAGGGGCAGGCCGCAATCACGCTCGACGGAAGCGACATGGACACATCGGGACAATGGGTGCAGCTCTCGGACAGGAATGCGCGCCTCGTGATTACACCGGCCCAAACGGGAGATCTGCTCGTAAGTTTTCAGGCCAAGTCACCTGATGGCGAAGTCAGCGAACAGCAAGACCTGAAGGTCACGGTAACAGCGCCATCAGAAATCGCGGCCGAAGCTGTCTGCGAAGCGAAGATCGTAAACCCCGCGGCCGATGCCCGGATTCCGGTGCAGCTCCACATTCAAGGTGTTCCGGGCGCAGACGGGAAATTCATCGTAACCCCGACCGTCAGTCTGGGCAAAGGCAAGATATTCCTGAACGGAAACGCCGTGAACGGCCAGGCTTGTCCCGTAGATGCCGACGTGACGTTCGAGTATGCACCCGAAGAGATCGGCGAGCAGATTCTCGAATTCGAGATCGCGGCAGGGAAGGCGTCGGCAAAAGCACGCGCATACATGGACGTCGTGAAAAACATCGTCGTGACAAGCGTCGTCGAGGGCTGCTTCACCATCGACGGGGCCGGGGAGCACAACGTTGAAGGCGAGACGGTGACGCTCGCCCTCGTAAACGAAGACCTCTTCAACTTCGAGGTCGAGGGCTGGTACGACCCATCCGGGCAGCTCCTGTCCGGCGAGGCGACCTATGCGCTCACACTCGCGCGCGACTGCATCACCGACATCCAGCTCAGGCTCAAGCCCCGGACTGTGACCATAACCCGGCAGGGAATTGCCCGGATAGAATTTCAATATCTCGTCATGGAAGGCGGACGTCCCGTACCGAAGGTAGCCTACGATTACCGCACGCAGTATTCGGCCGACTACAAGGCATCCGAGCCGGTGAAGTTCTACTACGAGGAGTACAGGCTCGACACATCGAAGATCCCGCCCGTAGGCCAGAAGTCCGCCGGGATGCCGACGATACCCAAAGGGGCGACGAAATCGACATTCCTCTGGCGCTGCGACGAAAAATTCTCCGTCTCGATACGCCCGGCCGACAACCCGGGCTTCAAGTTCAATTACAACGACAGATCCGTCGAGTCGCAAACGACGAAATACTACCTGCCCTCAGACATAACAATGACCAGATAACCTCAAATCGGCGTAGTTCAAAAAACAGAACGGCGCGTTCACTCCAGGACAGGGACGCAACTATGGGATTGTGCGGTACGGATGCGCAATGCGGGTGAAAGGCCCGCCGCCGATAATTTTTAAATTTCAGAACCATGAAACATATTGCAAAAATCATTCTCACAGTGCTCCTGCTGCCCGGGCTCTCAGGATGCGAGCAGCCTTCGACATCCGACCCCAAGGAAGGGAACGAGGTATCCGTCATGCTCGAAGTGCTGTCCGAGCAACTACACACTACCAGGGCGATTGCCGAAAGCGACATCGACGACGTGAACATCTTCATATACTCCGACACCGGAGGGCTGAAGCAGCACATATACGCCTCGGGAGCTTCGCACAAAATAGACATCGCACCGGGGCGATACAGCATATACGTAGCAGCGAACATACATCAGGATATGGGGGATTTATCCCTCACGAGGCTCCAGTCATATGCCATAACCGCCCCGACGGACGAAGGGACGCTGACAATGATCGGGTCGGACACCTTCACCATCGACGGATCGGGACAGGTATTGCCGATCTCCCTGAAGCGCCATGCCGCGAAGATCGCCTACAACATCGCGGTAGACCCGGCCGCCGGAGACATCGAGATCTCGTCCGTACAGTTATGCTCCATACCCGACAGGGAGTACCTGATAACGGATCTCACGGCACCGACAGAACCCGCATCCGGATTCCACGACTCCGAGATCCGCAAATTCCCCGACGGGAGCCAGCGCGCAAACGGGATATTCTATATGCTCACAAACCGTCAGGGCGACGTATCTTCCATAGCCTCGCAGGATCAGAAGAACCCCGACAAAGCTCCGAAGTACGCATCCTATCTCTGCATCCGCGGCCGAAGCGGAGAGAACAAGGTCGTGGACTTCGTAGTTTACCTTGGGAGCAACATGACCACGAATTTCGACGTGCTGCCCAACGAGGCGCACACCTACAACATCACGATCCTCAGCGACAGCGAAACAGACACCCGCATCACAAGCTACCTCTTCGAGTTTTACAGCTCATGGCCCCGGAGTCCCTATTGCATACCGGGTGACTACGGAGAATTCTCCGTGCGCAACGGAAACAGAAGCGACCACACCTTTACCGGGCAGCTCGAAGTGACGCAAGGCGACGCGGCGAGTTTCCGCTACGGCGACGGCGGAGCCTGGCACGAGGGAGCCCTGCACGACGTATACATCCCGGCAAAGAGCGACGCCAGGGGCGACATGGAATACACCCCCGCACTGATAAAAAAGGGCGTAAACCAGACGCTCGCATACAGGCTGACGATTACAGACGAGCAGGGGGGGGGAAGCAATACGGTTCGAAACTGGCCGATATCGCATCATCCGAGTTTGACAAGCAACTAAAAGCCCTGACATCTATCAGAGGGATCGGAATCACGCTCGCTACGGCACTGATCCTTACAACCGGAGGATTTACCTTCTTCGACAATGCAAAGCAACTGTCACGCTTCATCGGAATATGTCCCACCTATCAACAATCCGGAACATCCGTAAATATCAAAGGACATATAAACCGAAATGGCGATGAACACTTGCGATCCTTGCTCTATGTCGCCTCGTGGACTGCCTTGCGTTACAATGCGGCTTGTCGGGAATGCTATATCCGATTAAAGGCCAACGGAAAACCGTCCAAAGTCGCCCTGATCGCTGTGGCTAACAAACCCCTCAGAATTAAATTTTACTTTTTCTAATAAATTTAACAAACTATATTCCAGCGGATTTTACACATGTTCAAAGAGTTGCAACTTGCCATTATCGAGAGTTATTGCGATTTCGCGTGTTCCACCTGTGTTCCACGCGCCGTCCGCCTACCCAATCAAAATTGAAAAGTGAATCCCCGACATTTGCGGATGTCGGGGATTATTCATTCGGACAACCGACCCAAAATTTCTATTTCAGATCACGGGCCTTGATGCGCACGACCTTTCCGTCGCGCACGACGACCAGTTCTCCGTCCTCCTTCTTGGTCTTTTCAATCAGACGCTTTTGGGCAAGCAAAATGCCTGCATCGATTTTCTCCTGCATTTGCTTAATCTCAATCTCGCTCATAGCCTACGATCTTTTGATAAGATAACGGATCGACAATCTCTTTTATTTCATCCTTGACACCCCAAGCAACCTTGTGAATACCATCGGCAACACTATTATCATAGATTATCCAATAGTCACAAATCGGGGTATAGAGGGTCGTTAAATTCTTGATGCCGTTCGCATAACGCCGCCGAATCACATCCGACGGAATATTGTGCCCGCCCTCGCTTACTCGTGTTGCAACACGCTCGATAGCCTGTTCGGGTGTCGGCAACCAAAAGTATAGCAATGTCACAAAATAGCCTTTCGCCTGCGCCCGCTCCACGAATTTCACATAGGAACGGGTCGCCAACGTCGTTTCAAACGCAAAATCCTCGCCTTCGGACAAAAGATCATCCATTCGTTGCAGCATCAACCGTCCTGCCTCGATCGCAACGCTTTCGGGATTGAACGGCGACAGTCCCTTTGCTATTTCGTCGGCATTGACGAACTCCCGGCATCCCAACATTTCAGGCAACACGGTATAGGATGCAGTCGTTTTCCCTGCACCGTTGCAACCCGCTATGATATAGAGTTTCGGCATACTTCGTAACAAAGGTACGAACAAGCCGCGCACAAAAGCAAATTTTATTTGCGTTTTGTCGGGGCGGAGTACCTTCGACAAAGTCAAAGGCAACTATTTCAGATGACTTACGACCAAATACCAGTCTATAAAAATCACATTATACCGAGCAGCGACATTAAAAATCCGGATTTTTCCCATATAATTTATTTATCCACATGGCAAATAATCGGTCGGTTACAGAAAAAACCT
>ERZ827458.181-NODE-181-length-114870-cov-9.118260_pt1 | contig 114870 bp, 104 predicted proteins | sample MGYA00519706_ERZ827458 | MGnify/ENA primary metagenome ERZ827458 (study PRJEB31778, sample SAMEA3449309) | human gut metagenome | biome: human gut; feature: human-associated habitat; material: faeces | place: United Kingdom | collected 2010/2012 ... | reverse complement strand
GCTATCCGGACGGTACATTCAAAGGCGAAAGAAACATGACCCGTTATGAACTGGCGCAGGTTATTGCCCGTCTGATGGCTCGTGAAGACCAGCTGAATGCAGAACAGAAAGCAACCGTGGACAAACTGGCAGGGGAATATGCTGATGAACTGGCGAACCTCGGCGTCCGCGTAAGCAACCTGGAAAAGAAAGTCGGCAACATTTCCTGGTTCGGTGATGCCCGCATGCGCTGGAAAGAAAAAGGATACAATACAGACGGCTCCAGAAAAGCTGATGGATGGGATGGCCGTATGCGTATCAATGCCAAGGCACAAGTGAATGACAGCACCTATGTACGTGGCCGTTTCACCAGCAATATGAACTTCAAAGACGATGCGGATGCGAATACAAAGATGGATGTGCTTTTTGTTCATCATCAGTTCGGCGATAAAGTCGGCATGAACTTAGGGCGTAACTTCCTTACCCTTGGTCAGACCGGTATGTATTATGATGATTTCTTTGACGGCGCACAGCTTTTCATTGGTGACAGCAAACTGACTCTGGAAGCAGGTTATGGCCGTATGAATACATGGATTAATGACTACGGGCAGAAAAAAGATGATACCGTTTATGCCCGTCTCTACGGACAGACCGGCCGTATCGGCTATGACGCGGAATACATTAAGACTGTCGGCGCGGCTGATGCTGATAAAAAATCTATCTGGGGCGCTGGCCTCACCGTAGGAGTAACCGATGCTGTTGACATATTTGGTGATTTCTACAAGAATACGGAACCTAAAGGTGATCCGCAAATGTGGACAGCAGGCCTCGGTTTCGGACACTATAACCTGAAAAAACCGGGCACCTTCAGAGTAGCCGCCCAGTATGTAAGGAATGAAGCCGGCGCTTATTTCGGCGGCAGCACTTACACCGCATTCCCAGCCAGCTCCCTTCTTAATGTGGACAGCAAGTTCTGGCTGGCCAATGCTGATGTCGTTCTGGCAAAGAATATCCGCCTCCACGGTGAATATGCATTCAATGTGAAGACAGATGACAGCGTAGATTATGATGATCTTGCTACCGTGTCTTTGAACTACAACTTCTAATACTTGGTGTTCAAGGGATAAAGGTAATGAAAAAGACCTCGAAAGGGGTCTTTTTTGTATGTGTTTGATTAGCTGTTGGCTGATAGCTGATAGCTGTTAGCCGTTAGCTGTGAGCTGTCAGCTACAAGCTAAATATTCTTTTACGATTTAAATCATTACGACAAGCGAGTATCCTCAATCGCACTACGTGCGCCAGTGAGCTCCTTCCGGCGGCCGAATCCATGGTTCTTGTATAAGACGGTAAAACGTCATCCTGAACGAATGTGAAGGATCTGTTATCGTGGTGAGGAAATCGGTAAGACGTTATTAGAGTAATAGATTCTTCACTCTGTGTCATCGTTTTGTTTTCCGTCTTTTCTACAAAGCATTCTTGACCCCGTTCAGAATGACGTTAAGCAGATGGCACAGCTGGGATTCTAACCACTTTCAGGCCTGCTGATAAAGTAGTATCCATGGTAAGGCGTCATTCTGAGCGATAGCGAAGAATCTGTTACCGTGGTGAGGAAGGCGGCAAGACGTCACTAGAGTAATAGATTCTTCACTCTGTGGCACTATTCCGCTTTTCGTCTTTCTCACAAGGCATTCTTACCTCCGTTCAGAATGACGTTAAACAGACGGCACAGCTGGGATTCTAACCACTTTCAGGCCTGCTGATAAAGTAGCACCCATGGTAAGGCGTCATTCTGAGCGACAGCGAAGAATCTGTTACCGTGGTGAAGAAGGCGGTAAGAGGCCATTCAGCGCGTCCGTGAAGGATCTGTACCCGTGATGAGGGAAATATAAGACCTTATGGGGGTAGCGGATTCATCACTCTATGCCGGTTCAGGGTGACGATTAAGGTGCTATAAAGGGAAAAGGCCTCATGTAAAAGAAAAAAACTATAACCGACTTGCGTTCGAAAAAAGGAAGGAAGATGAAAAAACAGTGAGAAATATACCATGAAGAGAGGAATCCATGAATGTACGATAAAATCTGCTTATACAAAAGTTAGTGTCCTTTGTAATTAAAATAATAAAAGAGGATACTTAATTTATTCTAATGGAAATAGAGAAAATAAATTAAGGTAGATTTTTTCTAAGGGTTTCAGGGTTCTTGCAAAAAAAATTCTGATGTGTTAAATTGCAGGTAAGTAGCAGGGGCATGTCCCGCTATGCTGCTTATGGGGTAATGAAGAAACGCAGAGGAAACACGGTCACTCGTGCAAGATTCTTCCGGAACTCCATTCCAAAGGGACAATTTATTTTTCGGAAGGAGCAAGAATAATGAAAAAGATTCTCGCAATCGCAGCAGCTGCTGCACTCACCGCCGGCGTATCCGCATACGCTGCAAATCCGTTCTCTGATGTATCCCCTGATGACTGGGCTTATCAGGCAGTATCCGATCTCTCCGATCAGGGCGTTGTAGAAGGCTATCCGGACGGTACATTCAAAGGCGAAAGAAACATGACCCGTTATGAACTGGCGCAGGTCATTGCCCGTCTGATGGCTCGCGAAGACCAGCTGAACGCTGAACAGAAAGCAACCCTGGACAAACTGGCAGGGGAATATGCTGATGAACTGGCGAACCTCGGTGTCCGCGTAAGCAACCTGGAAAAGAAAGTGGGCAATATCTCCTGGTCCGGCGATGCCCGTATGCGTTATCAGGATAAAGCTCTTAATGATGATAACTACGATGGCCGTATCCGTATCGTTGCAAAGGCGGCTGTTAACGACAGCACCTATGCACAGGCTCGTTTCACCAGCAGCATGAACTTCAAGGATGATAAAGATGCGACAACTGCTGCTGATCAGTTGTTTGTCAATCATGGCTTTGGCGACTTCTCCGTAAGACTCGGGCGTCAGCCGATTACCTTCGGCAACCAGGGGAGCTGGCTCTATGGTGACGGAAAAGGCTATGACGGCGCACAGCTTTCCTACAATGGCAGCAAGGTCGGCGTAACCGTAGGTTATGGACAGTTCAATACTTCTGATTATGATGGAAAAGCAGATCCGGACGAAAACTTACTCGATAAAAACATGTTCTTTGCAAAGGCAAACGGCAAGCTGAACGTTGTAGATCTGGGTGTCGATTATGTCAGATTTGTTGGAGAAGATCATGACAATCTGATTGGCGCTAATCTCGGCTTTAATGTAGGTGATTTCCGTGTATTCGGTGAATACTGGAAGAATACAAGCGTCGATGATGACTATGATCAAGCTTGGAACGCAGGCATCGGCTATGGCAAGCTGGATTTGAAAAAGCCGGGTTCTTTCGCTCTGAGCTTAGCTTACAACGATGTAGATGCCGGAGTATACTTCGGCGGCACCGGATTATCTACCGATGTCCTGTCTACATTGACTTCCAGCAAGAAGAACAATGGACTTTATGCAGATAATGTAACATTCTGGAATGCTATGGCTGATGTCACTCTCCAGAAGAATGTTTACCTCCATGGTGAATATGCATTTGATGTTAAGGGCGAAAAGAATAATCAGGATCTTGATGTAGATGATGCATGGACTGTTTCCCTGAACTACAAGTTCTAATACTTGGGTTATCAGAGACAGAACCAATGAAAAAGACCTCGAAAGGGGTCTTTTTTGTATGTGTTTGATTAGCTGTTGGCCGATAGCTGTTAGCCGTTAGCTGCAAGCTAGCTATTCTTTTGCGATTTGAGTCATCACGGCAAGCGAGTATCCTCAATCGCACTGCGTGCGCCAGCGAGCTCCTTTCGGCGGCCGACTCCATGATTCTTGCATAAGACGGTAAAGCGTCATCCTGAACGAATGTGAAGGATCTGCTATCGTGGTGAGGAAATCGGTAAGACGTTACCAGAGTAATAGATTCTTCGCTTTATGACACATTGCTGGTTTCCATCTTTCTCGCAAGGTATTCTTGCCAAAGCTCTGAATGACGATTAGGAGAAAAGCGCCACAATGACAGAAAACGCTAATCGTTATCCTGAACCGCACGAAGGAACTGTACACGTGGTGAGGAAAGCCGGTATGAGGATAAAAGCCATCAGCTGTGAGCTGTCAGCTGCAAGCTAAATATTCTTTTATGATTTGAGTCATTACAACAAGCGAGTATCCTCAGCCGCACTGCGTGCGCCAGCTCCTTATGGATAAGGAGCCCCGCTGCATTCCATTTTCCTTTTTAAAGTATTTCATGCGAACCGGTATTTAGGAAAGAGTTCCAACGGTAAGAATAGGTATTGGGTAAGCCTCCTTGTTTATAAGGAGGTGGCCGGCGAAACCGGACGGAGGATACTGGCTTGAGAGAGTGACGCGAAAGGTTAGAATGGATGCGTGTACTTGTTCATAAGAAGGCAAGTGAACCATTTTTAAAGGGACGGAGTGACGCGTAAAAATGAGTGAAACAACTTGCTCCGGCGGCTATGGATGTCTGTGCGGGGACAGTTTTCAGATAACGAATCAGCGGTGCGTAATAAAATAAGCAGAAGGAGATTAAAATTATGTTTCCCCCTTTATTTACCCCGCTTTTTTGGCTATAATAGTAAAAATCTATAACCGCTTTTATATTTCTTTGCCGAAGGAGGACATGATGGCAACTTATATCAATGAACCGTCACATACTTTTAATGAATATCTTCTGATTCCCGGATATTCTTCATGTGAATGTATTCCGGCGAATGTTTCTCTTAAGACGCCGCTGGTGAAGTTCAAAAAAGGAGAGGAGCCTGCTATTGAGCTGGCGATTCCCATGGTGTCCGCCATCATGCAGGCGGTTTCCGGTGAGAGGCTGGCGGTAGAATTGGCGCGTAACGGCGGCGTTTCTTTTATTTACGGTTCGCAGACGCCGGAGGACGAAGCGGCGATGGTGGCTCGTGTGAAGGCGAAGAAAGCGGGGTTCGTATTCAGCGATTCCAATCTGGCTCCTGTGAATACGCTGGCGGATATCCTTGCGCTGAAGGAAAAGACGGGGCATTCCACGGTGGCGATTACAGAGGACGGTACACCGAACGGGAAATTGGTGGGGATCGTATCGAGCCGTGATTACCGTGTGAGCCGTATGGACCGCAGCGAGAAGATTGCCGATTTTATGACGCCTCTTGAAAAGCTGGTCACTGCCAGGTTCGGCATCACACTTTCCGAAGCCAATGATATTATCTGGGACAATAAAATCAATTCCCTTCCCGTCCTTTATGAAGATGGCCGCCTTTACGGTTTCGTTTTCCGCAAGGATTATGACTCTCATCGTGAGAATCCTGATGAAATGCTGGATGCAGAAAAGCGTTTTATCGTGGGCGCCGGTATTAATTCCCGTGATTATGAGCAGCGTGTGCCGCTTCTTGTCAATGCAGGGGCGGACGTGCTCTGTATTGATTCTTCGGAAGGGTTTTCCGAATGGCAGAAGATGACTATCCAATGGATTCGCGAAAAGTACGGCGACAGTGTGAAGGTCGGCGCGGGCAATGTGGTGGATCGCGAAGGATTCCTGTTCCTTGCGGAGGCGGGTGCCGATTTCGTAAAGGTCGGCATCGGCGGCGGTTCCATCTGTATTACCCGTGAAACAAAGGGGATTGGCCGCGGGCAGGCGACATCTTTGATTGAAGTCTGCCAGGCAAGGGATGAATACTATGAACGGACGGGCGTGTATGTGCCGGTCTGCTCTGACGGCGGCATCGTCTATGATCATCACATCACGCTGGCGCTGGCGATGGGAGCCGATTTTGTCATGCTGGGCCGTTATTTCGCCCGTTTCGACGAGTCTCCCACGCAGAAGCGTACAGTGGGCGGCACTGTGGTGAAGGAGTACTGGGGGGAAGGCTCAAACCGCGCGCGTAACTGGGCCAGATATGATTTGGGCGGGGATAAAAAACTCCAGTTTGAGGAAGGCGTGGATTCTTATGTTCCTTACGCAGGATCGCTCAAGGAGAATGTGGCTAAGACCTGCAGCAAGGTGAGGGCTACGATGTGCAACTGCGGCGCGCTCACGATTGCCGAACTCCAGAAGAAAGCGAAGCTTACGCTGGTTTCCGCGACTTCCATCGTGGAGGGCGGCGCCCATGATGTCATCCGCAAGGAAAAGGAAAGCGATAACGGTTAAGAGATGAATATTATTATATCTTGAAAGGAGGGATACTCTATGAGAGGGAAATTTTTGTCTATTTTGGCATCGGTATTATGTGTGGGAGAAATTGCCATGGCGGCAGTTCCGTTGAATTCAATTGCTCTGGGAGGGATTGTGCCGGGAATGACTAAGGGAGATGTGGAAAGAATTTATGGTTCCTGCAAAATACTGCATCCATATCAATATTCCCCTAAAAGCAAAACGTATTTTGGAGTAATTGGTTATGGTAATTCAGTTGTTATATCTATGGGGGGAAGTAGTGCTTTTGCTTCGTCAAAAGTAGAAATGGTTGTGGTATCAGCTGATAATGGATTTACTACGCCTGAGGGGATTCATGTAGGATCCACAAAACAAGAAGTCATTAATGTCTATGGACAGCCGGATTTTGATGGGAATCATGGGAATTATGGAAATATTGTAGTACCCACTATACGAAACAAGAATATCCAAAACATAATGTATAAGGCGGCCGATTCTTATGAACAAATGAGTTTTAAGTTGGAGAATGGTATTGTGACTGAAATTCGTATGGGGGTTCCTTTGTAGATTATAGTAAGTAAAACACATATTTTTTAAAACATGATTGTTAGTGCAATAAGTTCTTGTTTTTCTCGATTGAATAGTAGAAATAGACTCTTTATTGCGCTTTGAGTGATGACTTGTGAACTTAATTGCTTCTTTGGTTTCCAATTGTTGGCTTGGGGCACGTATTTAATACGAAATAGTTATCTCTGAGGTAATGAATAATAAGTAACTCATATGGTATTGTAATATGGTTGAGAAAGAGGGACTCTATTACCAGATAGTACTGAACAAAACCGTGCTTATCATATTCCTTTTTGTATTCAATCAATAAAAGTGTTTTAGTATTTCCCTTGACAGTGAAAATATTTCAGCATATAATTGACATCACAAACAAAAACCAAGGACTGTGAACGGGAAACGTATCTGACAGGTTCGTCATAGAGAGTCGGGAGTGGTGGGAACCGATACGAAAGCAGATGCCTGCTCGCCCGGGAGTTCCGAGGGTGAATGAAGTAATCATCGGCGTTACCCGCGTTAAGGGGATACAGGCAATGATCAGGACAGGAAAGATGGCGGTCCATGGCATAGAGAGCCGGCGGAGGGTGCAAGCCGGTACATTCCGTTATTTTTTATCGCCTGAGAGCTCCATTTTTGAAATAAGTAAAAAATGGCGTTTATCCACGTTACGGAGGAAGGATTAAGAGTATAATGTAGGGTGGTACCGCGACTGTTCGCCCCTATCTTCAACAATGAAGGTGGGGGCTTTTCTGTTATCGGGAGACGCTGCCTCTTTTCCTTTAAAAGTGATAAATACAGGGTGGTACCGCGGAGATTTCCGCCCCTGCTGCATCGGTGTCCTGCCGTGCGGCAGGGGCGGTTTTTAGTCCTTTTATGGTTTTTGCAAAGTTTTGTCTGAGGTTTGGGCAAAGAAATATTTCTCAAGAAGGGGGAAAGTTATCGTGTTTTTTCAACAGCTTGTCAACGGTTTAACGCTGGGAAGCGCTTATGCGGTTATTGCTATCGGATATACGCTGGTTTTTGGGGTATTGAATATCGTGAATATGGCGCATGGCGGAATTTTCATGATAGGCGCTTATATCGGCCTGCTTCTGGTAACGGAAGCGGGAATGAATATTTTCCCTGCATTGGCCGGTGCCATGATCGGGGGCGCGGTTCTGGGGTACGCGCTGGAGCTGCTGGCGCTCCGTCCGCTTCGCAAGCATAAGGCGACGCATCTGGCGCCGCTTATCAGTACGATCGGCGTATCCACATTTCTTGAAAGTGTGGCGCTTATGGTCTGGGGGCCGCAGACCCGTTCGTTTCCGTCTGCGTTCGGCAATGAACTGATGGATATGGGAGTCTTTAAAATTTCCGGTATCCAGATTATCAGCTTGGGGACGGCAGTGGTACTCATGGTTCTTCTCACAGTCATGCTGAACCGGACGAAGGTGGGCAAGGCGATCCGGGCGACTTCGGAAAATGCGGAGACGGCCGGTCTTCTTGGAATCAATACGAGCCGTATCATTACGTTGACGGTGATGCTGGCTTCTGCCCTCGGTGCAGCGGCAGGCGTACTGATCGGACTTTCTTTCAACGCGATCGAACCGACGATGGGGACGTCAATGGGGCTGAAAGGGCTGGCGGTGCTCATCATGGGCGGTCTCGGCAATGTGGAAGGAGCCATGGCAGGTGGTTTCATTCTCGGCATTGCCGAAGTATTCAGCGTGGCTTACGGTACTTCTTCTTATCGTGACGCGGTGGCCTTCGGCCTTATCATTTTGATTCTGTTCATTCGTCCGGAAGGACTTTTTGCGAAAGCGGGGAAGGGAGGAAGGCCGTAATGGAAGATTTGCTGAATGGATATTTTCTGCAGGTTCTCACTTTTGTCTGCATCAATATTATTCTTGCCATGACGATTTACATGACGCTCTGCACGGGCATCCTTTCTTTGGGGAATGCCGGGCTGATGAGTTTCGGTGCGTATACGTCCGCTATTCTGACAGCGCAGTACCACGTACCTATGCCCGTAGGGATTTTCCTTGGCGGTGTCATGGCGGTTCTTGTGGCTCTGGTTATCGGACTGCCGACGATCCGTCTCCGCGGGCTGTATCTGGCGATTGCCACGCTGGGGTTCGGTGAAGTGGTCCGAGTCATCGCCTTGAATCTGGAAATCACTCACGGCGCACTCGGCTATTCGGGGATTCCTTCCATGGGAAGTGTCCTTTCCGATTATGCAAGCGACTGGGGGCTCCTGGATGCTTTGGAAATAGATTCACAGACGGGCGGACAGCTTCTTGTGTGTCTGGTGCTGCTGGTTTTGACGGTGCTGATTATTTCCTTCTGGTACCGGCTGGAACATTCCCGCATCGGCCGTGCCATGGCAGCCGTGAAGGCCGATGAGTACGCTGCTTCTCTGTCGGGAATCAATGTAGTGTATTACAAAATGATGGGATTTCTCTTCAGCGCATTTTTTGCGGGAGTAGCGGGCGCTTTGTACGCTCATGTCACATTCTTTATCAGTCCGACGGATTTCTCGTGGCACCGTGTGGTGGATATGCTTCTCTACACAGTTTTCGGCGGCAGCAATGTCATGTGGGGGCCTGTCCTCGGCGCGGCAGTGCTTACTATCGTTCCCGAATCGCTCCGTTCCCTGGCGGAATACAGGGATATCATCTACGGTGTGATGCTTGTGGCACTCATGGCTTTCCGTCCGGACGGTATTCTTTCTTATGACGCGGTGAAGTGGATCGGTTCGCTTTTCGGCAAAAAGAAGGCCGTTTCCGTGGAAGGAGGGGAAAAGTGATGCTTCTTGAAATGCAGAATGTGGTGAAGCGTTTCGGCGGTCTTACGGCGGTATCGAATATGTCCTTCCATGTGGAGAAAGGGGAAATATTCGGTATCATCGGGCCGAACGGCGCCGGTAAAACAACGATTTTCAACCTGATCACAGGCGTGTATCCGGTTTCTGAAGGGAATATCCTTTTTGACGGACAGTCGATCAGCGGGAAGAAACCCTATCAGATTATCAATGGGGGTATCGCCCGTACGTTCCAGAATATCCGCCTTTTCACGGGGATGACAGTACTGGAGAATATTCTTGTCGGACAGCATGACCATTTAAAAGCAGGCTTTCTTGCCAGTATCCTCCATACAGGTGTACAGAAGAAAGAAGAAAAAGAAGCGCGGAAGGAAGCGATGGAACTGCTCCGCTTTGTGGGGCTGGAACAGGATACAGGCCGCCCTGCCACGGAACTGCCCTACGGCAAGCAGAGAAAGCTGGAAATCGCGCGTGCTCTTGCCGCCCATCCGAAACTTATCCTCCTGGATGAACCGGCAGCAGGCATGAATGACAGCGAAACAGCAGCTCTTACGGAACTCATCCGTGGAATTCGTGAAACCTATAAAACGACCATTATTTTGATTGAGCATGATATGCACCTTGTGATGACTCTCTGCGACCGCCTGATTGTCGTCAACTTCGGCGAAAAACTGGCAGAAGGCGTTCCCGAAGAAGTACAGAATAATCCTGCCGTTATTGAGGCTTATCTCGGAAAGGAGGATGAATAATGCTGCTTACGCTTAAGAATATTGTCGCCGGCTATGGAAATATCACGGCGCTGAAAGGCATCAGCCTCTCTGTTCCTGAAGGTAAAATCGTGACCCTTATCGGAGCGAACGGCGCGGGAAAGTCCACTACGATGAAAACCATCATGGGACTCATGAAACCCTCGGAAGGGGAGATCCTTTTTAAAGACAAATCCATCACGGGACAAAAGTCGTTCCATATCGTGAATGCCGGTGTAGTCCTTGTGCCGGAAGGGCGGCAGATCCTTCAGAACATGACCGTCCGTGAAAATCTGGAACTCGGCGCATACCAGAGAAAGGATAAGGCAGAAATCAGGGAAGATATGGTGAAAGTCTTCCAGCGTTTTCCCCGGCTGCTGGAAAGGGAAAAACAATTTGGCGGCACCCTTTCCGGCGGAGAACAGCAGATGCTCGCCATTGCCCGTGCCATGATGGCAAGACCGCAGCTCATGCTTCTTGATGAACCATCCATGGGGCTGGCGCCTCTTGTCGTCCAGCAGATTTTTGATGTCATCAAGGATATCAATAAAATGGGGACAACGGTTCTTCTTGTAGAACAGAATGCACGAAAAGCACTGCAGATTGCCGACTATGCTTATGTCATGGAAACGGGAAAAATCGTTATGGAAGGACCGGCTGCGGAAGTGGCGGGGAACCCCGACGTCATGGCGGCCTATCTCGGCGGAAAAAAGAAATAATTTCCAATATCGGATGAACTGACAGCGCATTGCGGCTCATGTTTTTGATTTCTCTCTGCTGTCTGGCGCAGCCGGTCGGAAGTGCCTGACAGGGGAATGCATGAAATGTGAAAAGCTTCTCGCAGAACATGGAGTATATCCTAAATGTGAGAAGCTTTTGTGCGCTTTTATATAAAGAGGTCTCGGTCAAAGTATATTTTGCGTCTTCCTCACTACGGTAGCAGATCCTTCACGTTCGTTCAGGATGACGCTTAACGTTTCCCTCATTATGACGCTCTTTCATCCAATTGTCATTCTGAACGGGGGTAAGAATGCCTTATGAGAAAGACGAAAAACGGAATAGTGGCATGGAGTGAAGAATCTATTACACTGATGACGTCTTACTGTCTTCCTCACCACGGTAATAGATCCTTCGCTGTCGCTCTGGATGACATTTTACCGCCTTCCTCACCACGGGTATAAATCTTCACATTCGTTTAGGATGACGTTTAACGGACAGCGCTCATATCCTCTATTCTCCAGCTTATGGCTGACAGCTCACAGCTGATGGCTTTTATCTTTATAATCCCAATTCTTCATTGATAATGACGACTTCCATGTCCATATTCCTCATCTTCTTGTAGTAGATTACAAGAGCGTTGCAGATCCGATCAGGCGCGCTGCAGTCACAGCATTTTTCATAATTGAAGAAGGAACAGCCGTTTTTATAGTGATGCCGCTCTACATTCTTTGGGGCGGCTACATTTCTTGCCCTGAAAATGGCGTTGTCCAAAGTAGGACAGATTTTATTCACACCGATAACAAAATACACTTTTCTGTGTCCGAAGAGGGAGCCTGAAATCCGGTTTCCCGTACCATCGATGTTTACCAGTTCGCCCGTTTCCGATGCAGCGTTGGCGGATGTGAGGAAGACATCGGTCATGAGGCATTTCCTTGCCATGGAAAGAAATTGTTCCATCCGTTCTTTCGATGTGTAATCTTTGTTTTCAATATGCTGCACGTCATAAACTTCGTTATTCTCTGAAAGCTGTTCGTACATTTTCATGTTCTCCAGTGTCATGGAGTCGCCCATCCCCACGGTTTTACCGTGTATTTCCTGTGATAAATATGCGGCCGCTTCTTCTGCCGTTTCGAAAATGGTGCAGTCGAATCGGTTTCTTTTAAAAGCCCGGCAAATTTTATCCAGATCCATGGTTCCTCCTATGCATTTCCTGTTTACATTAAATCCTTTTTCACTTCATTATAAGAAATATAAAGATCGAACTCAATATGCGTAAGGGCAGACAAGGGAATGAGTCTGCATCTGCAGGGAATTTTCTGCTTGTACACAGATAAAAAATATTTTATGGATTAAGTAAGGCTAAAATATAATTTAGCATACATATAGGGGTATATATGCTATGGGCAAATGATATGTATCGGATAGGCTGTAAGCTGCAGGTTCGGCAAACATTTATGGATTTTTATTGCAATGTTAATATATTGTGATATAATGTGTATATTAAAAAGTGTGTAAAGTATCAATGTCGCTTTGGGGAGCAAATCAGGGGTACAGCTTAAAGGAAAATATCAGGGTATTTGAATTACCTTGTTTTGGCATGAATCAATGATTCCCCGATTCGTGCTTTTATTTTGCCAACGTGGAGATGATAGGTGTGACAAACAAACAAATTGCTATGCGTCTTGGGCAGATGGTTCTCGTCCTTTTGGGAATCAGTTTTATTACATTTTGCCTGGTTATGCTGGCACCGGGAGATCCTGTCCGCCAGATGATCGCGGGGAATGAAGATATCGTGGTCAGCCAGGTGGAAATTGATGCGCTTCGCCATGAACTGGGACTGGATCAGCCGTTCCTCATGCAGTATCTGAGCTGGCTCGGACGGGTGCTTCACGGAAACTTCGGATTTTCATTTATGATGAAGAAGCCCGTGTTGGATGCGGTTCTGGAAGCTTTGCCTGCTACGGTTATTCTTGCGCTTGCTTCTTCCGTTTTTATGCTTTTGTTTGCCATTCCACTGGGAATATATACGGCAGTTAAGCAGAATACCTGGGCCGATTACATCATCCGTGGCTTTACTTTTGCGGGGGTATCTGTACCTAATTTTTGGATGGGGCTTATGCTTCTGTGGATTTTTGCTTTAAAGCTGAATCTATTTCCTATCGTTGGCGGCGATGTTTCTGTGGAAAATCTGATTCTTCCCATGGTGACGCTCGGCGTAGTCATGGCATCGAAGTATACGAGGCAGGTTCGCGCGACTGTGCTGGAAGAACTACGGCAGGACTATGTCATGGGCGCGCGGGCAAGAGGATTTTCTGAGTCTCACATCTTATGGAAGGAAGTTCTTCCCAATGCGCTTCTTCCTCTGATAACGCTTTTGGGGCTCGCTTTCGGTTCTCTTCTGGGCGGTGCGGCCGTGGTAGAAATTGTATTTTCCTGGCCGGGGCTTGGCTTCATGGTGGTACAGGCCATTACATACCGTGATTTCCAAACCGTGCAGGCGGTTGTCCTTTGGATTGCTTTCATGTACATGGTCATTAATTTGGTGGTGGATCTGTCCTACAACCACCTGGATCCCAGATTGAGAAAGGCAGGTCAATAGTCCAATGGAAAACCTGATTAAAGGATTTAAAGAAAATAAGGCCTTTCGCATTACTTCTTTGCTGGTGCTTCTCTTGATACTGATTACGGTTCTGGCCCCGGTGATAGCTCCTTATAATCCGCTGGAAGCGGTCATGCGGGATGCCAACGCGGCTCCGTCTGCAGCGCATCTTTTTGGGACGGACAAGCTGGGACGTGACGTACTGTCCCGTATCCTGTATGGGGCCAGCTATTCCCTGACGAGCGTACTTTTCCTGGTATTCCTTATTTTTGTGGTAGGTACATTCCTGGGGGTCATTGCCGGATATTTTGGCGGTATTGTGGATACGGTCATCATGCGGTTTGCGGATATGATGATTTCTTTCCCCGGCGTTATTCTTGCCATCGCTATTGCCGGTATTCTGGGAGGCAGTCTTGTGAATGCCATGATTGCCATGCTTTGTGTGACATGGACGAAGTATGCCCGTCTTTCAAGAAGTATGGTCCTGAAAATTAAGAAGCGTGATTTCGTCGATGCTGCTATTGTAAGCGGAGGCTCTGCGCCGCACATTCTTTGGACGCACATTTTGCCCAACATTCTGCCCCTGATGGTCATCACTGCGGCGGCAGATATCGGTGCTATGATGATGGAATTGGCGGGATTATCTTTCCTTGGGTTCGGCAGCCAGCCTCCGGCGCCGGAGTGGGGCCTTATGCTGAATGAAGGACGCCAGCAGCTGCAGACCGCTCCATGGCTGATGATTTTCCCGGGGCTTGCTATTTTTATAACCGTTGTCGTTTTCAATCTGTGGGGAGATTCTCTCCGGGATGTCCTGGATCCGCGCCAGGACTGATCAATATGGTTCCTATCAGAAGGGATGGCTTTTGCCGCCGTTCTGCATATGTAACAGGTTTTGCCTAATTTATATTTTGTTTTAAGAAAGGAAGCGTTAGATCCATGAAATCTATTTACAAGAAAGGCGCCGCATTGGCAGCAGCAGCTCTTATGACAGTCGCGTTTGCCGGCTGCGGCGGCGGAGACAAGTCTGCCTCCAAAGGACCGAAAGACACTTTGACCGTAGGTATTACCAACTTTGCAGACAGCCTGGAACCGACCGACAATTATTTTGGCTGGCAGGTTATGCGCTACGGCATCGGTGAATGCCTTGTCCATTTTGATTCCAAAATGAATGCGGAACCGTGGATTGCTGAAAGCTGGAAGGTATCTGATGATAAGATGTCCTGGACTTTCAAAATCAAGGATATCAAGTTCTCCAACGGCACACCGGTTACCGGCGAAGCGGTTAAGAAGTCCATTGAACGTACTTTTGCCAAGGCTCCCCGTGCAAAGGCCATGTTTGAACTGGATCACATCACTGCTGATGGACAGAATGTCACTATTTATACGAAAAAACCGATTGCCACACTTCCCGGCATTCTGGGGGATCCGCTCTTCATTATCGTTGATGTCGATTCCGATGGGAAAGTAGATTTTGCTAAACAGGGACCGATCGGTACCGGCCCATACATGGTTAAATCATTCTCCAAGGCAAAATGTGAATTGGATGCAAACCCGAACTACTATGCTGCGGTGCCGTTCAAACACTTAGTCATTAATACCATTGATGATCCGAATACCCGTGCTATGGCACTCCAGAAAGGCGAAATCGATATAGCGGTCAATGTGGCTGCCGGCGACTTGGCACTGTTCCAGGATAAGAATAAATTCAATATCAGTTCCATTTCTTCTATCCGCGATGTTCTTGCCCGTATGAGTGTCAAGGAAGGAAAACCGCTGGCGGATAAGAGAGTCCGTCAGGCGCTGCTTCGCTCTTTGGATCGTGAAACCTATGCCAAGGTGCTGCTGAAAGATACCTTTATTGCTGGTGGTCCGATGCTTCCGCCATCCCTGGATTATGACTTCGACGGATTGATGAAGGCGTATCCGGATAAATACAATGTGGAAAGCGCCAAGAAGCTGCTGGAAGAAGCAGGATGGAAAGACAGCGACGGAGATGGCTTTGTGGATAAGGACGGCAAGAATCTGGAGCTGGATTTCATTTTCTACTCCGGCCGTGCGGAACTTCCGTTGTATGCGGAAGCTACCCAGTCGGATGCGAAGAAAGTCGGCATCAAGATCAACCTGAAGAATGTAGACTATAACGTACTGGATGGCATCGGTGTCCGCGGGGAGTATGACCTCCTGATTTCCAATATCCTGACCGAACAGGCAGGGGATCCGGAAGTATTCGTCAACCAGTACTGGAAGACCAATGTAGACGGCAGCAATCCGCAGAACGGTTCCGGATACAGCAACCCTGAATATGATGCGTTGTCTGATCAGCTGGCATCTGAATTTGATCCCGCTAAGCGCAGAGATATCATCATTAAAATGGAAAAAATTGTCCAGGATGACGCTGCTGCTTTGATTTTCGGCTATCCGCAGACCAATATGGTCAGCAACAAGTCTGTCCAGAATGCCAATATTTATCCGTGTGACTATTACTGGGTAACTAAAGACATTACTCCGGCTAAGTAATTTCTATAGTGAAATATGCCTTTTCTCCACTGTCATATATCCGGCAGCGGAGAAGCGGCTTTCCTTCCTCTGAAATGGGGATGGAAATTCGGTACAGACCGTTTTTGTCCGGCCGTTGCCATGCTGTATCGAATTTCTGTTTCCATTTCAATTGAATTTATTATGAGGAGATATTCCCATGCTATTACAGGTAAGAGATTTAGGAATCGCCTATGGAAAAGGCGACCCTGTGGTCCGCCATGTATCTTTCGATTTGGATGCGGGGCAGGTTCTGGCTATCGTAGGAGAGTCAGGGTCAGGGAAAACTACGGTTATCCGTGCCATCCAGCATGTTCTTCCCGGCGGAGGGCATATTGCTGAAGGACAGGTTATTCTCAATGGAGAGGATACGCAGAAGCAGACAGCGGAAATGCACAGAAGCCTTTGCGGCACGGACGTGTCTATGATTTTCCAGGACAGCGGCGCCATGATGAATCCCATCCATACGATCGGAAGGCAGTATCGGGACTTTCTGGCGGTTCATGGGCTGACTGATGAAAAAGAAGCCCATGATCGGATGATCTCTATGCTGGAAATGGTCAGGCTTCCCGATCCGGAACAGGTTTTGAAAAGTTATACCTATGAATTATCCGGCGGCATGCGGCAGCGTGTCGGTATCGCCATGGCCATGTCATTCCATCCGAAACTGCTCCTGGCTGATGAGCCGACATCGGCTCTTGATGTGACGACACAGGCGACCATTGTCAAAGAAATGATGGAAGTGCGTAAAAATATGAACATTGCCATTATCATCGTTACCCACAATATGGGTGTCGCCGCTTACATGGCGGATAATATCATGGTGATGAAAAATGGCGAAGTGGTGGAATACGGGAAAGCGGAAGAAGTTATTTACCATCCGAAAACCGATTATGTAAAAATGCTTCTGGCGGCGGTTCCCAGCTTAGGAGGTAAGACAACAGCATGAAAGGCGGAGAAGAAATACTTCATATAGACAATATCTGTAAGAACTTTGACTTGGGCAGAGGAAAAGTCCTCAAAGCCTGCGACTGTGTGGATATCATTGTGCATAAGGCTGAGACAGTCGGTATCGTAGGGGAATCAGGCTCGGGCAAATCTACCGTGGCTAAGATGCTGACCCGTCTATACGATATTTCTGCAGGGAAGATTATTTTCCACGGAGAGGATATTACTCGTTTAAAGGGGGAAGCACTCCGGCAGCATCGTAAGAAAATACAAATGGTTTTCCAGGATCCTTCTACCGCGTTCAATCCGAAAATGCGCGTCCGCGATATTATCTGCGAACCGCTGAAAAACTTCGGCATGATAAAGAACAGTGAAGTTGATGCGAAAGCAAGGGAAATGCTGCGGCTGGTAGAACTTCCGGAGGAATTTTCTGACCGTTATGCCAATAATATGTCAGGCGGACAGCGGCAGCGTATCGCCATCGCAAGAGCTTTGGTACTGGAACCGGAAATCATCATTTGTGATGAAGCGACCTCGGCACTGGATATGTCCGTACAGAAAACCGTGATCGAACTCCTTACCCGGCTTCAGCGGGAAAGACAGGTAGCCTATCTTTTTATCTGTCATGATCTTGCCCTTGCCAATACATTCTGTGACAAAATCATAGTCATGCAGAAAGGGAAAGTGGTAGAAACGATTCGCGATCTGACACTGGCAAAAGACCCGTATACGAAAAAACTTCTCGCTTCTATCTTTACCATTGAAGAAGGAAAGAATAAAGTCCTGCCTGATGAACTTTTTGCCTAAATGTTATGGAAATGTGAAAGCCGGCTTTATAAAGAGCCGGTTTTTGTATGAGTAAAATTGGTTTACAGATGTATTTCCGGAGTGGAATTTGATTGTTTTACAGGTAAATAAATATATTTTTACGAATGGTAAGAGAAATAAAAGGATTTTAAGACAGCGTGATGATAATTACTGAAGGATACATAACGAATTTATTGACAAATTATTATGAATGTGCAGATAATATAAGAAATCTTCCTGTAAAAGAATTAATGCGCTGACAGGGGGAAAAACGTTTTAAGAGGACAGATCCACAAATCAGAGAAGGGAGAGTCTCTTGTTTTTTCGTTCATTTCATTTTCGCAGGCGAAACATGGGAAAGCCTTGCCGGAAATCAATGATATAGAATTTCATTTATTGGTTAGGGGAAGCTGTTTGGGAAAATCGGCTTTTCGCAGCCGGAGGAGGAAAAGTATGAAGAAAAAGAACACGGCGCTGGCAGGGGCTTTATTGCTTGTGCTGGCAGGATGGAGTGCAGCAGATGCGGCGGAGATCTATACCTTGGATCCCGTCATTGTCACGGCGGAACGTACAGATACGAAAGAATTAAAAACGCCGGCAGCGGTGGAGATTATCACGGATAAACAGATTCGTGAAACCGGAGCCGCCAATATGCAGGAAGCGCTCAAGTTCTCCACAGGTATTATTACCAGCAGCCAGGGGCCCCGCGGTCTCTCCCAGGGGACAATGACGGCAAAGGCGGTCATCCGTGGTGTTGAAAAAGGCACGCTCGTTCTTGTGAACGGTGTTCCGATGAATCAGAGCGGCATGTACAGTCTTCAGGATATTGCTTCCGATTCCGTGGAAAAAGTAGAAATTGTCCGCGGAGGCGGTGCGGTTCTTTATGGTTCAGAAGCCAGCGGTGGTGTTATTAATATCATCACCAAAGGGACAAGGGATACCAAGGTAAAAGCGGGCTTTGGCAACTATGGACAGCAGAACTATGCAGTCAGCGCGCAGGCAGGGGATAAATTCGGGATTACTTATTCCTATGACCACATGGGGAAAGTAGATCATATTTCCCATCCTGACGGCGGCCGTCCGGCAGGGATGTATTACAATATCATCCGTGCTGAGCATAATTATGTAGACTGGCGTTACAATATCACTGATGGTCTTTATTTTACCCATGCGTACTCGGAGAACAACAGCCACTATGTATACCGTTATGATGGACGCAACGGAAAGAATAAAGGGCAGCCCGGCCAGGATATGATTTACAAGACCCGCGAAAACGTGGCGGGGCTTCATTATGATAAGGATGACCTGAAAGCGGATTTTTACTATCATAAGAGAGATATGTCCACCGGTAAGAGCAAAACGGAAGTAGCGCCTTACGCGAAAAGGGGAAGATATGACCCCGACAAGCGGATTTTCACAAAGACAGAAAATAATGATGAGACCATTGGGTTCAATTTGTCCAACCGCTGGCATTTTGATAAGGGTTCCGTCCTTATCGGCGGTGATTTCCGCAGGGACATGGCGGACGTTGTCGATGGAAATACTTATCACTATGCGCGCAATATGTACTCTCTTTATGGACAGCTGGAATACGATTTCACCGGGGCGACAAGGGCGAACCTGAATCTTCGCCAGACCTGGGTTGCAAAAGATGATGCAGGAAACAAGTATGACAAATTTACGCCCGAACTGGTTCTTATGCATGATCTGAGTGAAGATACCATGATTTATGCCAAGGCGGGAAAGTCATTCATGATGCCGACTTTCAAACAGCTTTATGGCGGCGGCAATGTCATCGCCTCTCCGGGACTTCGTCCGCAGACAGGAACCCACTATGAAATCGGCGCAAAGAAAAATATAGGCAAGTCATCCTGGCGCCTGGCCGCATTCCACTACAAAATCAAGGACAGCCTGGAAGCAAAAGTCGGCGCAGGTGTAGTGGGAGATATCAAATATGCCAATGAAGATGTAAGAAATACCGGTATTGAACTCGAATGGACAAGAAATGAAAATGAAAACCTATCCTACCACACGGGACTGACTTTCGGGCATCCGGAGAAGCAGGAAAGGAAAGCCGGCGGTACAACGGGGGACTGGCATGATTATTACGGCAAAGTGCAGTGGAACGGCGGCATCGTTTACCGAACCGGCAAGCTGACAAGCGCTTTTGAGTTTGCTTACTTGGGGAAACGTATCCGTGACTACACGCCGTACAAATCTTTCAAGAGCCAGTTCTTCACTGACCTGAACTTTTCTTATCAGGCAAATGAAAATGCCCGTTTCTTCCTGAATATTGATAACCTGTTTAACCGGCATGACATCATTTCTTCGTCTTCCTCCACGTTCTACAACTTAGGACGTAACTTCCTAGCAGGGGTAGAATATAAATTCTGATGTGAGAATTGAGAAAGCTGTACGTGTGCATGGCTTTTCTTTTTGAGGAATAAGTCTGTTATGAAGAAAATATTTTTTATTATTGACATATGATTATTATTGACATATGATTATGTAAAGTAAATAATATAAATGGTTCGCATAAAATAATAATAATGGGAAAAAATATTATCAGAGGAGGAATGATGATGAAGAAAAAACAATTACTGGCAGGGGCAGTACTGCTGTCACTGGCGGGCTGGAGTGGAGCTGCGGCAGCAGATCAGGTTTACACGCTGAATCCTGTGGTTGTTACGGCACAGAGGATGGAAACGACAGAAATAGAAACACCTGCGACGGAAACGGTGGTCACCGCTAAGAAGATTGAGGAAGCAGGTTATAAAAATGCTTTTGATATCATTGAAAGCCAGGTAGGTCTTACCAGTACAGGTTATGGCGACGGCGGGCAAGATTTCGGTTTCAGTTCGGGACGTACGGTTATCCGTGGTTATGACAGGGGCACTCTTGTCATGGTGGACGGCATCCCTATGAATCTGAAGAATTACAATTCTCTTGACGGGATTCCTGTCGAAATGATTGAGAAGGTAGAAATCATCAAAGGCGCGGCAGGAACTCTGTACGGCAGCGAAGCGATGGGCGGCGTGGTGAATATCATTACGAAAAAGCCTGGGCAGGCAAAACAGGGGATTTCTCTCAAAGGAACCGTGGGAAATTATTATAAGGATTTCGGTGTAACTTATGCAGGCGACCGTTTGCTGGTGAGCCTGTCGAAGGAATATTCCGACGACTATACACGTGCCAATGATTTTCCCCGCGGATCCAGTATTGACTGGTGGATCGGGAAAGGACAAAAAAACCGTGCCGCTGTTGCAGGCAAGCTGACAGATGAGTTGTCTTTCAATTTCATGTTTCAGGATGGCACTATTACAAGAGGCGGCATCAAAACGGGAAGAAGGCCTGTAAAGTATGATTATACCTATCAGGACAGGCGTATAACTACGGGATTGTACTATCAGGGAAAAGACAATGGAGTCAAGGCGACGCTCGGATACAACTATCGTCAGGCGGACGGCTGGGACCATGTAAAGAATGCCAGAATATCTGCCTCTGCCGATCTGGAAAGTTATATTGCCGATGTGCAGAAAGAATGGAAACTTGGCGAAAGGGATACCTTGATCACGGGATACAGCTTCAAGCGTGAGGATTATACGAGCCTTGTTAAATCATCAAACAAGGCGCACCGCATGAACAATGCGTTGTATTTGTCGTGGGATCATGCGTTTAATGATCGTTTCAGCACGACGGTCGGACTGCGCGGGGAAGTGATCGACGATCCTTTTGATGATCAGCGGATTATTAATCCCCAGTTCCAGACACTATATAAAATCAATGACACCACATCGTGGTATATCAATGTGGGGCGCGCTTTCCAGATGCCGACCGTTGATGCTTATTTTAATAACAAGGCTGCTGTCGGCGGGCTGAAGCCTGAAAAAGGCTGGACTTATGAAACCGGTGTGAAAAAGCTTATCGGGGATAAAAGCAGTTTGAAGTTTGCTGTGTACCATATGGATTTTGATAACAAGCTTGGCTGGTCTGATAAAGATCCTCTGACAGGGCTCCAGTATGCTATCAATAAAGGAGAGTTCAGAAATACCGGCGTGGAAGCGGAATTTGCAAGAACCGTAAATGCCCATTGGGATTATTCTTTGGGGCTGGGGTATGGCAATCCGGAAATCAGGGATCCCTCGAAGAAGAATTCGAAATGGGAGCAGGATGCGGGCCGTATTGATATAGCTGCTGCGCTTACATACCGTGCGGATAAAGTACGGAGTACGATGACCTTCAAATATCTCGGTGACCGTGAATACTACTCCCCTTATGGGGATGTGCCGTCTCGTATCCGTCTGACATGGAATACGATTTATGACGTGACTCCGCGGGATACAGTTTCCCTGACTTTAAACAACCTTCTGGATCACAAGAATTACGCAAACCGTTATGGAAACTTGGAACTCCCGCTTAACTGGAGACTTTCTTATTCCCACAGATTCTAAAAAACGGCAGGCAGGTTGACATGGGATAAAGAGGATAGACAGATGGTGTGGGTTTTCTGTTGACGGAAAGAATTTTTCATGATACGATGACTGCACAATCTAAAGGATAGGAAGAACTGACGGATTCTGTGGAATTGACCACGTGAACTTCCTATTTCGAAAACAAGCCGACCGTCTGGGCAGGGAAACCTACTCAGGCGGTTTTGCGCTTATTGGTTTCCCTTCATTCAGCTAGTAATGGAGGGGATGATATGAAAAGGAATCGTTGGCTTATTGCGCTTGCGGCGGCAGGCATTCATATCTGCATCGGCAGTGTATATGCCTGGAGCGTTCTCACGAAGCCTGTTATGGCGGGAATGAGATTATCTCTTTCGGAAACTACGTGGGCGTTTTCTATTGCCATTTTATTTCTTGGGCTTTCCGCAGGATTTCTTGGCGGTATTGTGGAGCGTCTTGGCCCGCGCAAGTCGGGACTGGTTTCTGCCTGTTTCTTCGCCTCCGCCATGGTGGGGACGGCATTTGCCGTTTATGTAAAGTCGGCGGTGCTTTTGTACCTGTTTTACGGATGTATCGGGGGGATCGGACTGGGAACAGGGTATATCACTCCGGTATCCACGCTGGTGAAGTGGTTTCCTCTGCATCGCGGCTTTGCTACGGGTCTGGCCATTATGGGATTTGGATTTGCCGCTCTTATTGCGGGCCCTGCCATGCAGTACCTTACTGTGACGGTAGGGCTGGCGGAGAATTTCCTTATTCTTGCCGCGGTCTATGCGGCGGTGATGGCGCTTTCTGCATCTTACCTTCGGGCGCCCCGTCCGGGAGAGGTGGTTCCCTGTCTTGAAGATGTATTGAAGGCGGAAATGGAGAAAGGAAAGAAGCGTACTGTCCTCGGCCCGCAGCTTACGCGTAAGGAAGCGATGCGGACATGGAAGTGGTACGCTTTGTGGTGGATTTTCTTTACAAATATTACTTGCGGAATCGGTCTTCTTGCCGTCGTATCTCCTATGGCACAGGATGTGATCGGTATGGCACCGCCGGAAGCGGCATCCTTTGTAGGAATCATCGGCGTCGTGAATGGTGGGGGGCGTATTTTCTGGTCCACTGTTTCTGACTGGATCGGCCGCGGTGTGACATATATGATTTTCTTTGCTTTTGAAGTATTTGCATTTTATCGTCTGTCGGAAACAACGGACAGTTTTGCATTCCAGTTTCTTGTGCTTGCCGTTATCAGCTGCTATGGCGGCGGATTTTCCTGTATGCCCGCTTTCCTTTCCGATATTTTTGGTGTCCGCCAGCTGGCGGCTATCCATGGAAGCATTCTTACAGCCTGGGGGATTGCGGGGATAGCAGGACCGGTCATATTGGCACTCATGAAAGAGGCGACCGGCAGTTACAGCGCGACACTCAGTCTTTTTTCGGGAATGCTTGCCCTTGCTTTCCTTATTTCTCTACTCATTCATTGGCAAAATGAAACGGAGCGGAAGAAGTGGAGCGTATCTGCCGGAAATAATTGATTTGTCCGTTTATGAAACAATGACAGAGGCTTTCGTCAGGGTGTCCGTTCCGTTCATATCAATTATAGGTGGTAAGGGGAATGAAATTCCTTATGTACAGTCTTATTTATTGCAGCGTATTTTCCATGATGGTAAAATAAATTTATACCTTTAATATATGAAAGTCGTAGCGTAACAGCGATGAGCAGTTTGGAAGGGGTAGATCGTATGTTTAGTGTAGCAGCACCGCAGGCGCGGGGGAAAAGCGCGCAGGACAATATTTTTGCGGCAAATAACAGGGCCGTGGCTTTGGCTGATAAAATCGGCAAAGATAAAGTCATTAACGGAACTGTAGGATCCATTCTTGATGAAGATGGCAATTTAGTGGAGCTTGAGGTGGTACAGGAAGCCTATGCAAGGCTGACACCCCGCCAGATTATCGCATATGCGCCTATCCAGGGGTATGAAAAGTTTCTGGAAAGCTGCATTGATCAGTGCTTCGGAGAATCCCGTCCGAGCGGATACATTAATGCCTGCGCGACTCCGGGCGGTACAGGCGCGCTGCATCATGCCATCCATAATTATTCTGCTGATGGAGATGAAGTTTTGATTACCGATTGGCATTGGGGCGCTTATGATTCTTTGATCGACTATCCGAATCGCAAGGTTGCTTCTTTCCAATTTCTTACAGACGACGGTCATTTCAATGTGGACGCTTTCAGGGAAAAAGTGGAAGATATCCTGTCACGCCAGAAAAATATTGTCATCATTCTTAACGGTGTCGCCAATAATCCCACCGGGTACTGCATGAGTGTGGAAGAGTGGCAGGCGGCTGTGGACGTACTGAAACATACGGTGGAAGGGAAAGATAAAAATGCGGTGCTTATTCCTGATGTGGCATATCTGGATTACAGCGGTGAAAAACAGGAATGCCGCCGCTTCTTTAAGGTGTTTGGCGGGCTTCCCAAGAATATTTTAACGATCGTGGCTTATACACTGTCCAAAGGGTTTACTCTTTACGGCCAGCGCCAGGGGGCGATGATCGGCATTACTTCCGATGCTGATGTGGCAAAGGAATTTGTAGACATCAATCAGTATGCGAGCCGCGCGACCTGGTCGAACTGCAACAGTGCCGCCCAGAATGTAATGATTGATATTTGCAGTGATTCCGCAAAGGTAGCAAGGCTGGATGCGGAAAGAAATAAATATTTCAAGCTGATCGGTGAAAGAGCGGCTATCTTCATGGAAGAAGCAAAAGATGCAGGTGTGAAGTTTGTTCCTTATATTTCAGGGTTCTTCATCACGATTCCGTTGGAAGGCGCGCAGAAAGTCTGTGACTGCCTTGAAAAGGACAATGTATTCCTTGTTCCCATGAAGAAAGGAATCCGTCTTGCCGTTTGTTCCGTATCCAAGGAAAAGATGAAGGGGCTTGCGGCGAAACTGGCAGCAGCCATAGAAACAGCGGGCGCAAAGCAGTAAGTTTCGAAGCAATTCAGAAATATATTTGGAAGACGATTCTGCGGCAGATTTGCCTGAGAGAATCGTTTTCCTCTTTACAGGAGGACTCACCATGGAAGGCTTATTCGCGGCAGTGAATGCCGTACTTTCTTTCGTTACACCGGTATCCGATTTTTTTTGGGACTTTCCTAAGATGTTCGGCTTTTGGCAAGCAATCCCTCTTTTAGGACAGTTCTCGCTTGCCATTATCGTCCTTGTAGGATCCGGGCTGTATTTCACTTTCCGACTCGGCTTTATACAGATTCAGTGTTTCAGCCGGGGCGTACGTACGCTTATGGACAATCACAGTATCCGTACGGGAATTTCCCCGTTGGCTGCTTTTTGTCTGAGTACGGCCATGCGTGTGGGGCCGGGAAATATTATCGGAGTGACCGGAGCGATTGCCGCCGGCGGCCCGGGGGCGCTTTTCTGGATGTGGGTATCCGCGTTTTTCGGTATGGCGACTGCTTATACGGAAAGTACCCTGGCACAGATATTCAAGGAGAAGCGGGGGAAAGAATTTGTGGGAGGCCTTCCATTCTATGCGCGGTGTCTCTGTGGGAACAAAGTGTGGATCGGCGTGGCACTATCGCTGGTTTATATCGTGTATGCCATGATGTGCCTGCCTGCACAGGGCTTTAATGTCGTGTCTTCCGTCGGAGCCATGGGAAGCATTCTTTCAGGAAGCACTATTCCTGTGCAGTCTGTTTTTTACTACGTGGTGTCCCTTGTTGTCATTGTACTGGTCACGGTCATGGCTTTCGGGGGAATCCGCCGTATTGCCGCGGTCAGCAATAAACTTGTTCCTGTCATGGCGGTGATTTATGTATTGACTGTGGTGTCCTTGATTCTGATTAACTTAGATAATGTCCCTTATTTCTTCAGCGCAGTTTTTAAGGGGGCCTTCACTCCTGAAGCTGTTTTCGGGGGAGCTTTCGGTACGGTTCTCATGCAGGGCGTGAAGCGTGGCCTTATGTCTAATGAAGCCGGTCAGGGGACTATCACGATGCCTGCGGCGGCGGCGGAAGCAAAACATCCCTGTGAACAGGGAATCATTTCTGCCATCGGTGTATTCCTTGATACGCATGTGATTTGTACGATGACAGGCTTTATCGTTATTATGGCTCATCGATGGGCTATGGAACCGGAAGCGTGGAAAGCGGCAGGGACATATCCGAAATTCCTTCTTTCTATCGGCTCCATGACACCGGGCGGATTGAATGAGCTCGTTATGATTTTGGTATCTGTCTGTTTCTGCCTATTTGCATATACCTGTGTGATCGGATTTATTACCTTTTCGGAAATTTCTGCAAATCGTATTTCCAGTTCTCGTCCTTTTATCCACTTTATCCGCGGGATGGGCGTTTTTGTTGCTGCTTTTGGCATATTCTGCAATATTGCAGGCTATGACTTGTCCAACTTGTGGGCGTTTTCCGATTTGGGGAATATCATCATCGTATATTGCAATATCCCTATGCTTTATATAGGTTTCCGCTATGTGATGAAAGCCACGAAGAATTATAGAGAATCTGAAAATCCTGTCTTTAATTCCTCCGTAATCGGCATGGAAACGGAATATTGGGATAGGAAAAATAAAAACTGAAGCAATATAAAAAGGCTGTGCAGCTAAATGCACGGCCTTTTATACTGGATTATTTTTCATTATTTTGTGGAAACAGGAAAAGTAAATCCGTGGGGAACAGTGTCTCCTTTCCTTAGGATGAGGAAATCTTCATCAAACTGATTTTTGGCAATTTTTTTCAGAATACCGTATTGCCCTTGTATTTCTTCCACGGTCCCGTTTAATATGTGTGCCATTCGCCGGACATATTTCCGGACTGGGGTAAGATCATAACAGCCGGTGTCGATAATGTAGAACTGATTGATGCGGCCGTACAGTTTTTTTATAAATTTCGCAGCGCCTTCTTTGCCCCGTTCCGCTTCCAGTTTATCCAGGTCAAGGGGAGAATTACGGGTAAAGTCCAGCCAGCTGTCGGTAAAGAAAACGCCTTCGTAATTTCTTTCCAGCGTGGAGAGAGAGTTGCCGGAAAGAAGAATATCCAGGCAGTCCCGTGTCCGTGGAATCACAATTTCCGCCGTAGTTGCTGTGAGTCCTATTGTACCGCCGCCGCATCCTGATGTGCAGATGACGATGCGATCTACCTGACAGAAACGGTCGATCTTATCCTGTACATAAGTGTGGAGGAACTTGGGGTCTGTATGGACTTCTCTTGGAAGAAAGAAAATAGGGGTGTGATTGTTATTCTCTTTCATGGCGGCAAGCAGCTCTTTTCTTAATGTAGAGCAGGCGAAGATGATTGTATTCATAATTTCCTCCATTATATTTCTTTTCTTATATTGTAATGCAGGGGTAAGGGATTGTTAAATCGGGAAATAAAAAATCCGACCGAAAAAGGTCGGATTTTAAGGTAAAAATTATTTTGAGTACAATTCGACGATGAGCGTTTCGTTGACTTCATCTTTGTAGGGGAGTTCTTCACGCAGCGGTGTGCGGACGAGTGTCGCGGACCAGTTGTCGAAGCTCTTTTCTACATAGGGAAGGTCGAAAGACTTCAGTTCGAGGAAAGCCTGTTTGAACATTTCATTGGTTCTGTAGGCTTCTTTCAGGGTAATCACCTGTCCCGGACGTACCGGATAGGACGGGATATCTACTTTCTTTCCGTCAACGGCGATGAGACCGTGGCTGACCATCTGGCGCGCCTGGCGGATGGAGCGAGCGAAGCCTGCGCGGTATACCAGGTTGTCCAGTCTTGTTTCGAGCAGGGACAGCAGGTTTTCACCAACGACGCCGGACATTCTTCTCGCTTTATCATAATAGCGGTAGAACTGTCTTTCCAATAAGTTGTACAGCGCTTTAACTTTTTGTTTTTCTGCGAGCTGGAGACCGTATTCAGACATCTTCCTCTGACGGGTTTCAGCGGGCTGCCGTTTTAACGCTTTCGGATGGCCGTAAATGTTCATGCCAAAACGTCTGCTGGTCTTAAAACGGAGATTCTTGTTTGTTGCCATTGTGTAAATCACCTCTCTAAAAAAATACAGCTGTGGAGCTGTTGAATAGCTTTATAATTATATCTGAATAAACTCCGGCTGTCAAACCCGTTGAGTTCCTTCGGATAGGATCCAGGCAAATAATTTTTTTCCTCTTGCTGTTTCTTTCTTATGGAGCCCTATAATTTCCGGGGCGAAATCAGGGTATCGATTCATATACTTTTCCATGAAGAGAAAGTAGGAAATATCGTCCTGTGTCCATTTCTCTCCCGCCGTGACGGCGCAGATGCCGGGAGGATAAATCATGGCGCATTCGAGGGCGGTTTTTCCTTTCAGCCGGGAAAGAGGAAGGAGTTTTCTGTTTCCTCTGACGAAGGCTTCCGTGGCTTTTCGCCCGCTGCAGGCCATTTCCCTTCGGTGCAGGGAGAAAATGCTGTTTTCCAGGCGGGAAGCATTCTCTTCTTCAAGGAAGTTTTCTATCTGCCTGCCCAGTTCAGCGACGGTCATGTTGTAATTCCCCGAGAGTTTCGGGAGAATTTCCAAAACGGGACGATGCCAGGCGTTGTTTTCAAAGTCCATTAATGCGGAAACGAGAGCCTCTGCTTTTTCTTCCTGATCTCCCGGCTGGATGAGAAAGAGGAGTGTGTGAAGCCCGCATTTTTCAGGGGTAATATTTCTTTCCTGAAGATAGAGGGAAAGAAGCATGGCAGGGTACGGACGTCCTTTTCTGTTCGTGGTGAGAAGGATTTTGCACGGATCGATCCGTGTATGGGAAAAGTGTTCTTTTTCATTTCTTTTTTCTCCATACTGCCAGAAGCGCGGGGCGGAAAGAATTTCTTCCGTGGAATATGTTTCCCATGGCCGTCCGTCAATGATACGGGGGAGCAGGGGGGTGACGCTTCGGCAGGATGTAAGGATCTTCTTCCGCAGCTCTACGGCGAAGCGGGCCGCATCCTGCCAAAAAGCATGCCCGTATTTCCTGTGAAGAAAAGCATTCATTTCGAGAGCGGAGAAGAAGGGGAAGTAAGGACTGGTGGAAATATTCATGAGAAAGGCGTTGTCTAAGACATCGTCAGGAAGATACCTCTTTTTATCGAGAAGGTGGCTGTCCTTTTTCAATATCTGCGAGGTTTGTGAAAATCCCGCCAGTTGTTTGTGGACAGACTGGGTGACGAGAAGTCCGGGATCTTTATCTGTGAGGACCAGGGTAAAGGGAGACAGGCTTTCAGTCGGGGAAAGGAACTGCTCGTATCCTGCCCATGCGGCATCAAAGAGAATATAGTCGCAGAGGTTTCTTAATTTCATGATGATGTATTTCGCATCGGCTATGAAGCCGTCATAGGTGGCAAGCTGGACGACGGCAAGGCGGTAGGGCCGTTTCCTGTTCTTGCTTTCCGGCACAAGACGTGCCGCTTCTTTTCGCAGGTGTTTTTCATTAAGGCTGCGTTTGTCGATACCGGCGATGATTCCGTTTTTCAGCCGCAGGGAGTCCAGGCAGACCGGAACGGCGCCGCATTGGAGAAGGGCGCCCTGATAAACGGATTTATGGCTGTTCCTGTCAAGAAGGACGAGATCGTTTTCAGAAAGAAGCGCCTGGCAGCAAATGCGGTTGGAGACGGAAGTGCCGTGGAGGATAAACCATGCCCGGTCGGCGCCGAAAGTGTTGGCTGCCAGTTTTTCCGCTGCCCCCGCCGCGCCTTCATGGGAAGAAGGGGCGCCGGGATTATTGCCCGAGTCGGATACATCGGCGGCGAACATGGCATTTCCATAGAAGCGGGTAAAGGCTTTTCCTTCTTCTGTAAGATTGTAAAAGTTTCCGCTGTGGTGGCCGGGCGTATCAAAGGGAAATTGTTTTTCTTTTGTGTGGTTTATGAGGGCTTCCGTAAAAGGGGGAAGCGTACTTTTTATTTCGTGATCCATGGGCATCTCCTTTTGCTGTTTTCCATTATATACTAAATGGCGGAGTTGTTTGTGAATGTATATCCACTATGATAAGATAGAAATTGGAAAATTGCCGCTGACGGAGGGGTTATGGAAATAACAGGAGGCAGCTACGTAGTGAGTATTCCGGTCTATGAGGGGCCGATGGATCTGCTGCTGCACTTGGTATCGAAAAACAGAATAGAAATCCATGATATTCCCATTCATGAAATTACTGACCAGTATCTGGATTATTTAAATCAGGCGCAGGTTTTTAATCTGGAGCTGGGAAGCAGTTTTTTTACGATGGCGGCGACGCTGCTTCTGATTAAATCAAGGACGCTTCTTCCGAAACGACGGCAAGAGGAAGAAAGTGAGACGGAGGATCCCCGCCGTGAGCTGGAACGTTCGCTGGAAGAATTCAAGCGGATGAAAGAAATCCGCGCCCATATCGAGTCGCTCATACGGGAAGAGGAAGTGTACCGCACGAAAGAGCCTGCTGAAATAAGGAGCGGGATGTATACGGGAAAGATTTCTCTCCAAAAGTTGTCGGCCGCGTTTTTTGCTCTTTATGAATCGCTGAAGGAAGAGGAGACGACGATTATGGAGCAGGAGGAGGTTTCTCTGGATGATGAGATAGAGGAACTCCGTTTTACGCTGCGCCGAGAGAAAGCGGTAGGACTGATGACATATTTCCGGGGGAAGAAGACAAGACTGCGCCTCGCCGTGTCGCTCATGGCGCTTTTGGAGCTTCTCCGTACGGGGGAGGTTCTGCTCCGTGATACGGTGTCGGGGCTTATGATAGAAGGAGGACGGCCATGAGAGGGCTGAGCCGTTTGGCGGCATTGCTGGAGGCATTCCTTTTTGTCAAAGGAGATCCGGTGACTATGGAGGAATTGGTAAGCACGCTGGGAGAAAATCCCGATGAGATTGAAAAAGCGCTTGCCCTGCTGAAAGAAAGATATGGAAAGGATGACTCCGGGATTACGCTCCATGAAACAGGGGCAGGCTGGTCTCTTGCAACGAAGAAGGAATATGACGCATGGCTCACAGAAATGTTGGGGAAGCAGACGCCTCTGTCAGGAGCGGCGCTGGAAACTCTTGCGGTCATTGCCATGAAAGAACCGGTGACACGGGCAGAAATAGAGAAGATCCGCGGCGTTTCGGCAGGGCGCATACTGGCGGCGCTTCTTGAAAAAGAGCTGGTGGAAGAACGGGGGCGGCTGGAGGTGCCGGGACGGCCTATTTTGTACGGAACGACCAAACAGTTTCTGAAATGCACGGGACTGTCGAGTGTGAGTGAATTGAAGATGAAATGGGCCCATGCGCCGGATGAAGGAGAGTTGTTTTGAAGGAACGATTACAGAAAATATTGAGCCATGCAGGGGTCTGCTCCCGCCGTAAAGCGGAAGAATTGATTCTGGCAGGCCGTGTCCGTGTAAACGGCAGGGTCGTCAGGGAACTGGGGACGGAGGCGGACGTCCGCACGGATAAAATTGAAGCCTTGGGTGAAATTGTGAAGCCGGAACCGCTCCGCTACTATTTATTCCATAAGCCGGATCGTGTGATTACTTCCGTTTCCGATCCTGCGGGACGAAGAACGGTCATGGATTATTTCCGCCGTGTGCAGGAACGTGTATTTCCCGTGGGAAGACTGGATTACCATTCGGAAGGGCTCCTTTTGGTGACCAATGACGGACAGCTTGATTTTATTCTGACCCATCCCCGCCATGAAGTGCAGAAGGAATATGAAGTGGTAGTTCGCGGGAAGTTTTCTGAAAAACTGGCAAAGAAGATGGAAAAGGGTGTAAAGATTGACAGCGGTGTGACTGCGCCCTGTGAAATCGAAGTGCTCGGCTATGACGCGGAAAAGAATAAAACAAGGCTCCGCATGGTACTCCATGAGGGAAAGAATCGTGAGATCCGCAAGATGATGGAAATCTTCCACTATCCGGTTTTTGAATTGAAGCGTATCAGGTACAGTTTCCTTACGCTGGATGTGAATCGCGGGCAGTACCGCCGTTTGACTGCTGCGGAGGTAAAAAATCTTTATGAGCTCCACCGGTAAAAAAGTCGCCATTATCGGCGGCGGCGTGGCGGGACTTTTGGCGGCTGTCACAGCAGCCGATCACGGGGCAAAAGTCCTTCTTTTTGAGAAGATGGACAAGGTCGGGCTGAAAATGGGGATCACCGGCAAAGGCCGATGCAATTTGACGAACAACACGCCTATTATGGATTTCATCGCCATGACACCGGGAAACGGCCGTTTTCTTTTCAGCGCTTATAAGCGGTTTAATAACATGGATTTGCTCTCCCTTTTCCATACATGGGGGTTGGAAACAAAGGTGGAGCGGGGAGGGCGCATATTTCCCGCAAGCGATGATGCCCAAGAGGTCCGCCATCTTTTTATGCGTCTTTTACATGAAAAGCAGGTCGATGTCCATTTAAGCGAGCCTGTTCTCCATATACAGACAAAGAAAGGATGCGCTGCCGGCGTGGTAACGGGCAAGGGAACTTATGAAGCGGATGCAGTCATTCTTGCCACCGGCGGCAAATCATATCCCCGTACAGGTTCCACGGGCGATGGTTACCGTTTGGCCGGAGAACTGGGGCATACGGTGACGAAAATCCGTCCTGCCCTGATTCCTCTTGTTTGCGCAGAACCGTATTGCAGAGAACTGCAGGGACTTTCCCTTAAAAATGTGACTTTGGCGCTGGCAGCAGGGGGAAGAAGGAAATCAGAGGCTTTCGGAGAAATGATTTTTACCCATTTCGGGATCTCCGGCCCCATCGTTTTGACACAGAGCGACGTGGTTACGCTTTGGCTGTCGCAGGGGTATCAGGTGACAGGTTATATTGATCTGAAACCCGCTTTGACGGAAGAAGTTCTGGATCAGCGGATTCTCCGTGATTTGCAAAAGTTCCGTTTGAAACAGATGGGCAATGCTTTGTCGGAGCTGCTTCCCCGCCGTTTGATTGATGCGGTGATGAAGCTGGCAGATATCCCCGCAGAAATTCCTGCGGCGGCGCTGAAAAAAGCACAGCGTATTCATTTGCGGCAGACAATAAAAAAACTGCCTCTCACTATTACAAAGGCAAGACCGATTGAAGAGGCCATTGTAACGGCCGGCGGTATTTCTACAAAAGAAGTTAATTCTTCCACCATGGAATCGAAGATTGTCCGCGGACTTTATCTGGCGGGCGAAGTACTCGATGTGCATGCGTTTACAGGAGGATATAATTTACAGGCCGCCTTTTCTATGGGGCGGATAGCGGCGCTTTCAGCAGCAGGAGATAAGACAGATGCGTAAATTAGCTATTGCGATTGACGGACCGGCGGGGGCAGGAAAGAGCAGTGTTGCCAAAATTCTGGCGGCAAATATGGGGTACGCTTACCTGGATACCGGTGCTATGTACCGTGCGGTGACTTACGAAGTCCTTCGGCAGGAATTGACAGAAGAAAAAGATATCGTCGCGCTGGCGGCAGGAATGGACATGACCGTGAAACCGGAAACCGACGCCATGCATGTGATTGTCAACGGACATGATGTAACGGACCATATCCGCACGCCCGAAGTTTCGGCGAGAGTGTCTGCCGTTTCCGCTTTGGCAGGCGTCCGCGCCGCTATGGTGGAAATACAGAGACGCCAGGCTGCAAAAGGCGGGATTGTTTTGGACGGAAGGGATATCGGGACGACAGTGCTTCCTCATGCGGATGTAAAAATATTTCTTACGGCATCCGTTCACACGAGAGCGCTCCGCCGGTTCAAAGAAATGACGGAAAAGAATCCGGGCATGACTTTGGAAGAGGTGGAAAAAGATATCCGGAAAAGGGACTGGCAGGACAGCCATCGTGAAGTATCCCCTTTGAAACAGGCAGAAGATGCGGTCCTTTTGGATAACAGCAGACTTACGCTGGAAGAAACGGCTAAAGCAATTATGGAAATCTGTGAAAAGAAATGGGAAGTCAGGCGGGTAAATGTTTAAAAAGATATTTTACAGCGTGGTGAGAGTGCTTTTCAACGGACTCTTCTTCGGCATTTACGGTCTCCACGTGGAGGGACGGGAAAATATTCCCAGGAAAGGCGCAATTATCGTGGCGCCGAATCATAAAAGCAATTTTGATCCGCCTATCGTTGGCGTGGCGTTTAAAGACCGCATCATCCATTATATGGCCAAAGAAGAGCTCTTTAAGAATCCGATTTTTGGGTACATTCTCCGCCAGTTCGGTACATTTCCCGTAAAAAGAGGCTCCATAGACCGTATGACGATCCGCCGGGCGATTCTGGAACTGAAAGAAGGCAATGCACTTGGTATATTTCCTGAAGGCACACGCATACAAAGGGAAGGACTCGGCCGTTTTCATTCAGGCATGGCGTCCCTTGCCTTCATGAGCGGAGTTTCTATTCTCCCCGTGGCAGTGGTAGGTTCTGTAACTATGCCCCGCAAATGCGGCCCTCTTGCCGTGCTCATCGGGAAACCGATTGAAGTAAAAAAGCAAAGAGCTGATGATGAAGCAGTGGAGGCTTTGAATAAAAAAGTCAAAGAGGAAATACAAAAACTAACTGATGAGTATATGGAGAAGATAAATACTAAATAGATAAAGAACTTTTTTATAGCAAATGGTAGTTTTTAGTTATATGTAAGGGGAAGTTGGAAAAAATATATCAATGAAAATTTATAAAGCAAGAGTGATGGGGTTCTGCTACGGCGTGCGAAAAGCGATGGAAATCGCGGAAAATGCTGCTGTTTCAGGACAGAAGACGGTTACTTTGGGGCCGATTATCCACAATCCCCAGGTCGTGGCAAGGCTTGCGGGAAAAGGGATTTCTCCCGTGATGAGTACTGATGAGATAACCGATGAAACAGTGATTATTCGTTCGCATGGAATAGGGCCTTCGTGTTATAATAACCTCAAGCGCAAAAAATCAGTTTTGCTTGACGCGACTTGTCCTTTTGTGAAGAGGAACCAGGAAATAGCGAAAGGGCTGGCGGCGGAAGGTAAAAAGATTGTGCTTGTCGGTGAAAAGAAGCACCCTGAAATGCTGAGCGTAGCTGAATGGGCGGGTGAAGCGCCGTACATCGTGGAAACGATGGAAGACGTGGAAGCCTTGCCGGACCTGGACGAAGTCCATATTGTTATACAGACTACATTCTCCCTTTCTTTGGCAGACCGCCTGATTACCGCGATCAAACGGAAAGCGGGAAGCGTGAGCGTCCATAAGACGATCTGCAATGCCACGTCGGACAGACAGATGGCGGCAGGAGAGCTGGCACGGAATGTAGATGTGATGATCGTTATAGGCGGCCGCAACAGTGCCAATACCGGCAGATTGGTGGAAGTCTGCCAGGCGGAAGGAGCCGTTACCCATCATATTGAAACGGCGGCGGAACTGAAAAAAGAATGGTTCCACAGTCAATGCAAAGTTGGCATCACCGCCGGTGCATCCACACCGGACTGGATCATAGAGGAGGTATTTTTTATTATGGAAGACATGAATGAAATGCTGGAACAGGAAGAAATGAACCTGGATGTACACAAAGGCAGCGTTGTAGAAGGGAAGGTAGTAGACCTGACCGATGACAAAGCCTGGATCTCTTTCGGATACAAGACCGAAGCCGTACTTCCGCTTCATGAATATTCCTATCCGGAGCCCGCATCCCTTAAAGATGTACTGCAGGTAGGAGACTCGCTTCGTGTGCAGGTTGTAAGCAGTGTGAAAGAAGACAGCACGATTTTTGTTTCCAAGATCAAGGTTGACCGCCTGGCAGACTGGGATGTGGCTAAGGAAGCCTTTGACAAGGGGGAACCGGTTGAATGCGAAGGTATCGAAGCAATCAAAGTCGGCCTGCTTGTACAGCTTAAATCCCTGCGCGGCTTTATCCCGCTTTCCCAGGGGGATCTCCGTTTCGTTCATTCTCTGCAGAACCTTGTCGGACAGAAATTTAAAGCCAAGATTCTGGAAGTGGATCCTACAAAGAACCGCCTCGTCCTTTCCCGTAAAGCCATTCTTGAAGAACAGCGCACGGGTGAGCTGGATGTCATTGAACAGGCTTATGAAAACGGCGAAGTGCTGAAAGGTACCGTGAAGAAAATTATGCCTTACGGCGCGTTTGTTGCGCTGAACGGTATTGAAGGCCTGCTTCATATTTCCGATGTGTCCTGGAGAAAGATTTCCAAGGTGGAAGATGTTCTCCAGCCGGAACAGGTGATTGACGTTAAGATTAAGTCTTTTGACAGAGAAAAGCAGAGAATTTCTTTCAGTCATAAGGACTGCCTTCCGAATCCATGGGAAACTGCTGTCAAAGATCATGAAGTGGATGATATAGTCGGTGCAAGAGTGGTAAAAATCCTTGAATTCGGCGTTATTGTAGAACTGGAAGACGGTCTTACCGGCCTGCTCCACATCAATGAGATGACACAGGATCATAACAAGAAACCGGGCGATATCTGCCGGGTTGGCGATGATCTGACTGTCCGTATCATCGGCATAGATGAAGCCCGCAAGAGAATCAGCTTTTCTCTGGTAGAAGCTCCGGTTCATGAAGAGGCGGAAGTCGAAGCGGAAACAGAAGAAAAAGTTAAAGAATAACTGATGTAAAACCAATAAGACCCTGAGAGGAATTTCCCCGGGGTCTTTTTTACTGCGGAAAATAGGCAGAAACTGAAAATATAAACCTTACTGGACACATGCCGTTGACATATAAAGGATGGCTGTTTATAATAAAACATAAATTATAAAGCGAGGTCATTATGAATAACAGTAATATCCGTATGCAAGTGCTTTGTGCACTGTTTGCCGCCTTTTGCGCCGTGTGCTCCCAACTGACTATACCGATCCAGCCGGTGCCGATTACGCTGGGAACCTTTGCCGTTTTACTGGCGGGCGGATTCCTTGGCTCCAGGTATGGACTGATGAGTATTGTTATTTACCTTCTTCTCGGCGCGGCGGGAGTCCCCGTTTTTTCCATGATGCGTTCCGGTGTTTCCGTTATAGCGGGACCTGCAGGCGGATTCATTATCGGTTTTGCGGTGATGGCTTTTGTTACCGGACTGATTTCCGAGAAATATGGATATAGTTTTAAAACAATGCTGATTGCCTCCATATGCGGTACTCTGGGCTGTTATATTTTGGGGATCGCTTGGTTCATATTCCTTACCGATACAGGCGTATGGTCAGCGTTTCTGCTCTGCATGTTTCCGTTTCTTCCGGGAGATCTGGCAAAGATTCTGTTGGCTTCTTTCCTGGTCAATAAGTACAGAGGCCGTTTGATTCAGGGATAGTAAGGTTCACATAAAGGCAGGAAGTCCTGCTTTTATATTTTTAAAAAAGTAAATCGAAATATTTGCATAAATCGATAAAATAAGATATAATGAAATTACAGAAATTTTAACCGCTTCCGATGCAGGGAACTGCAGGAGGCTGTCGTATATGAAAAAGGAGTTTATTATGGCTTTTGTATTACCGGACCTGCCCTATGCATTTGACGCTTTAGAACCGATTATTGACGCAAAAACGATGGAAATCCATCATGGCAGGCATCATGCGGCTTATGTGGCAAATTTGAACAAAGCAGTGGAAAATTATCCGGAATGGGCGGAAAAGTCCATTGAAGATGTTATCATTCATCTGAATGAGGTGCCGGAAGCGATTCGCACGGCTGTCCGTAATAATGGAGGCGGCCATTACAATCACAGTCTTTTCTGGAAGATGATGGCACCTGTCGGGCAGACAAAACCGTCCGCTTTTCTTTTGGCAAAGATCGATGAGTCTTTCGGCTCTTTTGATGAATTTAAGAAGCAGTTTGCAGCAGCTGCCACAAGCCGTTTCGGCAGCGGCTGGGCATGGCTCGTGGCAGCTGGCGGCAAACTTGATGTCTTATCCACGGCCAATCAGGACTGCCCGCTGGAGGACGGCAAGAAACCGATTCTCTGCCTTGATGTGTGGGAACATGCCTATTACTTGAAATATCAGAACCGCCGCGCCGATTATGCGGAGAACTTCTTTCAGGTTGTCAACTGGGACTTCGTGGAAGAACTTTTGGGAAAAGCATAATTTACCGGATCAAAAAAAGAACTTCCTTCAGGGAGGTTCTTTTTCGTGGATCCATGACAGAAATATTTCATTTGGAAAAAATAAAAGTCTGAAAAGGAGAACTTCTCAGACTCGAATCACTGGAGCCGACAACAGGATTTGAACCTGCGACCTACGCATTACGAATGCGCCGCTCTACCAGCTGAGCTATATCGGCATTGACAAGTTATATTCTACTTATAGGAAGAGAATTTGTCAATATAAAAGGAATATAAACCGCTTATTTCTTTTTGCTGACCAGGAAACCGGTGCCCTGCTGGTTTGCCATAATGACGATGTCGCTGATTTGGACACGCTTCGGGCGGTTCACCGCAAAGATGATTATATCGGCTATATCTTCCGCCTGAAGGGCATCAATACCTTCATAAACGGCAGCAGCTCTTTCCTTGTCGCCATGGAAACGGACTTCGCTGAATGGCGTTTCCACGATACCCGGCTGGATGGTAGTGACTTTGATGTCGCTGTCTATGACTTCGATACGGATGCCGTCACTGAAAGTTTTTACCGCCGCTTTGGTAGAACAGTAGACCGCGGCTCCGGCGTAAGCGTAGAGTCCCGCTGTGGAACCGAGGTTTATGATATGCCCCGTGTTCCGCTTAAGCATGGCGGGAAGGAAGGCACGGGTCACAAGGAAAAGTCCTTTGATGTTTGTGTCGATGGTTTGGATGATATCATCGACATCGTTGCTGCTGTACGGTTCAAGACCTCTGGCAAGTCCTGCGTCATTTACGAGGACATCGGGGGTGCCCGTTTCGGAAAGGCAGCGGCCGGCAGTGTTTTGTACGGCATCCTGATCTCTTACATCAAGGGGATACGGCGTGACTTTGACTCCATAATCTTTTTCAAAGCCGTTTTTGACGGCATAAAGTTTTTCCTCGTTTCTTGCGGCAAGAGCCAAATCATAGCCATTTTCTGCAAGTGCTTTGGCGGTAGCCAGTCCGATGCCGCTGGTCGCCCCTGTGATAAATGCAAGTTTATTCATACTGCCTCCTTCAATTGTTTTCCTTTATTATACTATGTTTTGCGCCGAAGGATAAATTCTTTTACAATAGGGGCAGGAGGCATTTATGAAAGAAATAGGATATGCGTTATTGGCTGTGTTATTAATGGCGGGATGCGGGTTGGACAGCAGGGAGGAAAAAGCGCCTGCTGCAGAAGACATTCCGGCGGCACAGGAAATAAAAGTCCATGAGATCCCGGAGGCAGCAGAGGCACTGTACCACAAAGCGGCACAGGCTTATGGGAAAGGACATCGTACAGAGGCGCTTCGTTTGGCTAATCAGGCAATTAATGAGGATGGAGAAAATTATAAGGCGCTTTCTCTCAAGGGAATTATTCTTGCCTTCGATATTTCTCCTGACGAAGGGATTCCTTTTATTGAAAAGGCGCTTTCCATTTCACCTTCCTATGTACAGGCTGATTATGACATGGCCGTTGCTCAAAAGTTAGGCAGGCATTATGACGAGTCTATCGTGTATTTTCAAAAGGTTCTGAAAGCAGATCCGCAGAATACATGGTCTTACTACGGGATTGCCACGAATTTTGCGGATAAGAAAGACAGGAAGCAGGCATTGGATTACCTGGAGAAAGCGGTTCTCCTTGGAGGACAGGATGTCGTTTCCGTGGCTTCTGTGCAGGATCACTTTGCTTTCCTCCGTGAGGATGCGGAGTTTAAGAGAATATTGCAGCTGAAGCAGGAATAAAAAAACAAAATGCCGACCGACAGTGGTGGGGCATTTTGTTTTTCAGCTGTCATTCTTTAAATGCTTCGGCCAGCTGACCCAGCCCTTTTTCTAAGATGGATTTCGGGCAGGCGATATTGAAGCGGAAAAATTTATTTCCTTCCGGGCCGAACATGGAGCCTATATCGAGCCAAAGCTTTGCGTCGTAAAGAAGTTTGTTTTCTAATTCTTTATCGGTGATGTCATATGCGTTGCAGTCGATCCAGAGAAGATAAGTCCCTTCCGGCTCGATGAGTTTCATTTTTGGCAGTCTGCCGGCAAGGAATTTTTTAGTAAAAGCAAGATTGTTTTCGATGTATTCCCAGACAGCGGCAAGCCATTCTTCCCCGCCGCGGTAGGCAGCCTCAGCTGCAATGATACCCATGACATTCGGGCGTTCATAGCCGAAAGAATCAAGGACGGCTTTAAATTTATTTCTGATGGACTCATTGGGAATAAGGATGTTTGATGTCTGGAGTCCTGCGATATTAAAAGTTTTACTGGGGGCGGTACAGGTGACAGACCTGTCCGCCGCGTCTTTGCTGACAGAGGCAAAAGGGATATGTTTGTGCCCTTTAAAGACGAAGTCGGCATGGATTTCATCACAAATGACAGCGATATTGTACTTTCTGCAGATTTCCGCATAGGCACGCAGCTCCTCTTTCGTCCACACACGGCCCACGGGGTTGTGGGGGGAGCAGAGGATAGCCGCCTTTACCTTGTAGGTTTTAATTTTTTCTTCCAGATCGGCAAAATCAATTTCATAATGACCGTCTTTAAGAATAAGGGGGCTGTTAATGAGTTTTCTGTTATTCTGTGTGATGGCGGCATGAAAAGGATGGTAAACAGGCTGATTGATGAGGACGGCGTCATTTTCTTCTGTCAGAGCCTTTACGGCGATGTTGATGGCGGGAACGACGCCGGGAGTTTTTATGAGCCATTCCGGGCGGATATCCCAGTTGAAATGTTTTTTCTCCCAGCCGGCGAGCGCCCGGAAATAAGAAACGCCTGTGTCGGAGTACCCGTAAATACCATGCTCCACGCGGTCACGAAGAGCATCGGTGATGCAGTCCGCCACTTTAAAATCCATGTCGGCGATCCAAAAGGGGAGTGTATCTTCGGGTACGCCGTATTCTCCGGCGAAATCGTATTTAAGGCAAGCCGTGTTTTTTCTGTTGATGACGGTATCAAAATCAAATCGTTCCATAAAGTTCTCCTTTCATGAGAATCCATGCCCTTATGATAGCATGAACGGTTCTTTTAAGCACAGTTCCGCGAAAGGAAATATAGAAAGGCAAATGAAAACCGGGCAGCCCATGGTCAGCAGGCAGCCCGGTTTTGTGCATTATTTCTTTACTTCCCCGCCTTCCACGACAAGATCGTCAGGATCGACGGCACTGCCGTAAACGGGAGCCAATGTGGCTTCGTAGTTTTTATGAAAAAAGTTTTCTTCGCCTAATTTTTTTATTTCATCATTGATATAGGCGAGGAGTTCTTTATTTCCTTTCTGTACGGCAGGAGCGATGGTATCCAGATCGCCGAGGGAAGTGATGCCTACCTTGAAGTCCGGATTTTTCATTGCCCAGGCAAGAACTTCCGTATTGTCCGTGGAGAAGGCTGCGCCTCTGCCGTCAAGGAGGGCGTTGAAGGTTTCTGTATACTGATCAAATTTCAGAAGTTTTACTTCAGGGTGGTGCTTGGCAAAATAGGTTTCCGCTGTCGTTCCTTTAGCGACGATAAGCAGCTTGTCTTTCAACTGGTCAATGGATGTAATGTTGGCTTTTGCCGGAGAAACAACGCCGAGGGCGACTTTCATATAAGGCAGGGCGAAGTCCACCTGCTCCGCTCTTTCCTTAGTGACAGTGAAATTGGCGAGGACGATATCTACTTTTCCCGTTTTCGCGTATTCTACACGGTTCGCCGGTTCAAGGGAGATATATTCCGCTTTTACGCCCAGGTCTTTGGCGAGACGCTCGGCGAAGTATACATCATATCCCTGATAATTTCCATCCTTGTCAATGTAGCCGAAAGGCGCTTTGTCACTGAATACGCCGATAATCAGCTTTCCACTCTGCTTAATGTCCGCGATGGAACGGAAAGAGGCTTTCGGCGCAGCCTGTTTATCATCGGAATTTTTGCTTCCGCAGCCTGCGGCAAAGGCCATGGTACATATGAGCGTAATGACGGTGAGGATGTACGATAGTTTCTTTAACATGGGGATCCCTTCTTTCTACTGACTTCTTTCATATCTGAATGAATGTAAAAACTGTTTCGTCCGTTCCCGTTTCGGGTGATCAAAGAGTTCAGATGGGGTTCCTTCTTCTTCAATGACACCCTGATCAAAGAAGAGGATACGGTCTGCCACGGCACGGGCAAATTGCATTTCATGGCTTACGATGAGCATGGTCATGCCTTCTTTTGCCAGCTCCATGATGACGTCTAAGACTTCCCGCACCATTTCAGGGTCAAGGGAAGCGGTGACTTCATCGAAAAGCATGATTTCCGGCTTCATGATGAGAGCGCGTATCATGGCGATGCGCTGTTTCTGCCCGCCTGATAATTCTCCGGGACGGGCATTTTCTTTGTCTTCCAGTCCGATTCGTTTCAGCAGCTGCCTTGCTTCGGCGGTGACTTCTTCTCTCTTCCGTTTCTGCACTTCCGTGGGGGCAAGGATGATATTCTCCAGAACGGTCATGTGAGGGAAAAGGTCATATCTTTGGAAGACCATGCCGATACGCTGGCAGATGGCGGCTCTTGAGACGGAGCCGTCGGAAATATTCTGCCCGTCCAGTTCCACTTTTCCTCCAGAAAGCGGCTCAAGGCCGTTGATACATCGCAGGAAAGTGGATTTGCCGCAGCCTGACGGTCCGATAATCACGACGACTTCACTTTTCTTTACATCAAGAGAGATGTCTTTCAAGATAAATTGTTCTCCGAATTTTTTGCTGAGATGCTCTGTGTGGAGCAGGATGTTTTCTGCCATATCAGTCTGTCCATTTCTTTTCCAAATATGCCGCCATTCGGGAAAGCGGATAACAGGCGAGGAAGTAAAGGAAAAATATTGCGGCGTAGATCCAAAGTGCCGCGTCGGGAGCGGTGTATCTGTTTGCTTCAATGATTTGCTGGCCTGTTTTCAGCATTTCCACGACACCGATGAGGACGATGAGAGAAGTGGTCTTAATGATCCGCGTAAACAGGTTGATCGCCGGCGGAAGCAAGCGTCGGAGCGACTGGGGGATAATGATGAAGCGGTACATCTGTCGGCGGGAAAGGCCTAAAGCTTCCGCGCTTTCGTACTGACTCTTAGGGATAGAGATGAGCGCGCCTCTGACAAGGTCGCCCATTTCCGCTGCTCCCCATAAGATGAAAACGATGACAGAGGCGGTAAATCCGGACAGGCTGATACCAAATGCTCGCGTGATGCCGAAATAGGCGATGAAGAGAAGGACAAGCTGCGGCATGATGCGGATAAACTCCAGGTAAAAGCGGGAAATAAATTTTGCCGCTCTGTTTTGGAGTGTCATGAAAAGACCGGTGAAAAGACCGAAAATCACGGAGCCGATTACGGAAAGAAGGGATATTTCCACGGTCGTCCACAATCCGGAAAGAAGACGAAAACCGTTGCTGCCCTCAAGCAGGATCCGTATCCCTGTATGGTCCATGACGGAGCCTCCTTTCCAGTAATGACGCTCCCGCCGAAATGGGGAGAAGGATGATGAGATAGGAAATGACGAGCATCCAGAGAGTTTCGTCGGTCTTATAGTAAAGCCCGATGAGGTCTTTGGCGATGTACATCAGGTCAGGCACCGCGCAGACGCTGAAAACAGAGGTTTCTTTGATAAGAAATAAAACGTTTGCGCAGAGAGGCGGAAGGGAAACGGTAAAAGCCTGCGGGAGAACTACAAAACGGAAAATCTGATGCTCCGTAAGGCCGAGGGCGGCTGCCGATTCATATTGAGAGACGGACACAGACTCAATTCCGCTTCGGAGGGCTTCCGCCATGTAGCTTCCGCCAAGGAAAGTGAGCCCTGCGGCGGCGCAGGTTTCACCGGAAATATGGATGCCTGCCTTCGGAAGGCCGAAGTAGAGGAAAAAAAGCTGGACCAGGAGAGGCGTATTCCTTGACAGTTCCACATACGCCGTGGAAAGGGGAAGAAGAAAAGGGATTTTCCTGTATCGGATCACACTGATGACAAGTCCAGCAAGAAAAGAAAGAAAAATACCGGCTGCGCCGATGCCAAGTGTCGTCCATGTCGCCTTTGCGAAAAGGGGAGCGTATTTCATCATAAAATCAATATCCAAGATAAGCTCCTTTAGAATAGCGCCGCCTTTTCTTTTTGGCGGCAATCTGATGGAAAATATCCAAAATAAAAACGGGAAGCCTGCGCTTCCCGCTGATCCGTTCCTGCCATTCAGTTAGTCACATCATTGACAGAAAGTGTATAAAAAGGAGCGCACGCAAAACGGACATGACAGCAACATGCCATGTTACAACAAATCACCATTGCACGTGCCTGATAGTCCATCGTGGTACTTCCTTTCCGCATTTCTGCTCAATTTAAAGTCATGGTAGCATGATAAATTTGAAATGTCAAACTAATGTTTGAAAAAACTGAAATGCTTACTGCACATTACATGTTTTCATAGAAAAAATGTCTCCGGTCTGTCATAATAAAAACAGCAAGCCAAAGGAGGAATGATTATGGAATTTGATGAAGTGCTCGCTTTGCGAAAATCTGTCCGCCGCTATACAAAGGAAATCGTTTCACAGGAAGATGAAAAAGCCATACTTGACGCGGCCATGGCTTCATCCGTGGGAAAACATAATGACGGTGGATACAATCTTGTCGTAGTAAGAGACAGGGAAATACTTGACCTTATTGCAAAAGAAGAAAAGGAAGAAACCGGAGGCGGGGATCCGCTTTTTGGCGCGCCCCTGCTGTTTCTGATCTGCCGCACGAAGGAAGCGGTGGATTATCTCATGCGGTATGACGCGGGAATCATTGCGGAACATATCCATCTTAAAGCCGCGGAATTGGGGCTGGGGTCTGTTATTCTCTTCGGTTTTATCCGTCATTTAGGTGAAAATGCGGAATATATCAAAAAGATGAATTTGCCGGAAGGCGTTTATCCGCTTCTGGGAGTCGCTGTCGGACATGGTCCGGGAAGCGCGGTGAAAAGGAAAGCTGACAGACATTTCAGGGTACTCCGTGTGGAATAATTGATTTTCTGTTGACAGAATGGAATATTGATGGTAGAGTAAGGGACAACTTAAGGCAATGAAGAAAAGAGTAGGCAGTCCGAATACGGCAAAGCGAGTCCGGAGAGTGTAAGCGGATACGGATAGAGTGCTGAAGTGCATTTCTGAGTCCGGCGGATCGAACGTGCAGTAGATCTTCCCGGGTACTCCCGATACAGGGTCAGGGTATAGAGGATTTTTCCCGGTACCCGATGAGGTGTGTGTGGTGACATATGCACAAAATTAGGTGGAATCACGGGTCTCTCGTCCTAGATGGACGGGAGATTTTTTATTTACGGAAAGGATGATGAAGATGGGCAGATTGATCGCCAGAGAACTGGACAATATGAAATGGGGATTTTACAGCTGTCTCCTCTTTATTGGAATTTCTTCGCCCGCGTTTCATCAGTTTTACAAAAAACAGTAATTCAATTGTATTTAAAGGAGGATTACATCATGAGAAAAAGTCTGAAAATTATTTCCGCATTAGCGGCTTCCGCAATGATTATAGGCGCTTTCGCCGGCTGCGGCGGTGAAAAGAAAGACGCGCCGAAAGCGGCGGATGCGGGAAATAAAACAGCAGTAAAATTAGTCGTATCCAGCACGGAGCGGCCGATTGCCTGGCAGGATGAAGATGGAAAAATCCAGGGATTTGAATATGATATCTGGCAGGAAGTGAACAAGAATCTGAAAGATTATACACTGGATATTAAAGCGGTGCCGCCTGAAACGCAGGACGTCATGATGGAATCGGGCGATGCGAAAGTCGCTTCCGGCGGTTATTACAGGACACCCCGCCGCGAAAAGGACTATATCGTTCCGAACACGCCCATAGGTGCAAGTTCCGTCATGATTTATGTATTGAAAGAGAATCAGAATAAATTTTCCGATCTGGAAGATGCGGTAAAGAATGGCAAACAGGTACCGAATACACCGAACGGCGGCATTTATAAAGTCCTCACCGACTGGAACGCTGCCCATGACAATCTCATGAAAGAAATACCGATTCAGGACGGGCTTACCGTAGCAGATCGTCTGCAGTCCCTCAAAACCGGCCAGTATGATTTCATGGTATACCCGGATAACTTCGGTGTGGAAGAAACAGCAAAAGCGATGGGGATTGAAGTTGTGGCAGTAGGCAAGCCGATTAAAGTTAATGAAATCGTTGTTATTGTCAATAAGAAAGAAGAAAAACTGGCGGCGGAAATTGACGCGGCGCTGAAAAAACTTACTGATGACGGTACGATTGCCCGCCTGTCGGAAAAGTGGTACAAAAGGAACCTTCTGGACAACTTGAAAGAATTAAAGAAATAAGGAACGGAGTTCATAAGCTGGAAGCTGTTACCGTGATACAAAAGCCGGTAAGACGTCATCAGAGTAACAGATTCTTCGCTCAGTGTCACATTACCGCTTCCCTGCTTTCCCATAAGGCATTCTTGCGTCCGCTCAGAACGACGATTGGAGGAAAAGGCGTCATAATGAGGGAAACGTTAATTGTCATCCGAAGCGAATGTGAAGGATCTGCTACTATGGTGAGGGAATCAGTAAGACATCATCAGAGTGACAGATTCTTCGCTTAGTGTCACATTACCGCTTCTCTGCTTTCCCATAAGGCATTCTTGCATCCGCTCTGAATGACGATTGGAGGAAAAGGAACGGCAGATCCGATTGATAAGGGGCTGCCGTTTTTGCGCGGTGTAAAAAAGTATAAAGGGTATTTCATTAGAGCGGGAGAAATGGACTTTCCCCGTTTGGCAATATGATAATATAATATAACTGCAAACAATTTGTGACAGTAAAGGAATAGGCATGGAATATCCACGGATTGGAAATATACAGCTGGACGGGTTTGCCCTGCTGGCCCCCATGGCAGGGGTGAGTGACCTGGCGTATCGTGTCATTGCCCGCAAGATGGGCGCTGCCCTTACGACGGCGGAAATGGTGAGCGCGAAAGGGCTTTATTATCATAATGAGAAAACGAAGGATATGCTGAAAGTTGCGGAAGAAGAACACCCTGTATCTCTCCAGATTTTTGGCAGCGATCCCGCTGTTATGGCACTTGGAGCGAAAGTGATGGAAAAGGCCGGCGCTGATATAGTAGATATCAATATGGGGTGTCCCATGCAAAAGGTCGTAAAGAATGGCGATGGTTCAGCATTAATGAAAAATGTGCCGCTGGCGGCGGAGATTATTTCAGCGGTAACGGCAGCGGTGAAGATTCCTGTTACCATAAAAATGCGTCTGGGCTGGTCGCGGGATACGATCAATGCCGTAGAACTGGCAATGGCAGCGGAATCGGCAGGGGCGGCAGCCATTACTGTTCATGGACGGACACGGGAAGATTTTTATACGGGAACGGCAGACCGGAGAGAAATCAAAAAGGTTGTGGATGCTGTCCATATTCCTGTCATCGGAAACGGGGATGTGGGGGACGGCCCTGCGGCAAAAGCACTGATGGAGGAAACCGGATGTGCGGCAGTTGCCATTGGCCGTGCGGCATGGGGAAATCCCTGGGTTTTCGGGGCGGTGAATACATATCTGGAAACAGGAGAGATCCTTCCCGGGCCGAGCTGGGAAGAACGGCTTGCCATGGCAAGGAAACATCTGCATGGATTGTGCGTTGAGAAAGGGGAAAGAATCGCGGTCCGGGAAATGCGGGCTCATGCGAGCCGATATTTCCATGGTCTTCCTAAGGCGACCGTACTCCGCCGGGAGATTATGAAAGCACTTACGGAGGAAGAATTCGGACGGATTCTTACCGGGTATGAAATGGAATTGGGGCTGGAGGAACCGGAAGTGTAGCAAGGAGGCGGAATGACAGTCAGAAAGAATTCATCAGCCATGGTTTTTATCTGCCTGATGGGGGTAGTGAGTTTATTTGCTGATATGACGCAGGAAGGGGCACGTGGGATCTTTGGCGCGTACCTGGGGATGATGGGGGCATCTGCGGCAATGGTGGGATGTATATCGGGAGCCGGCGAGCTCGTAGGATACGGACTTCGGTTTGTGACCGGTATCATTGCAAGCCGCAGCGGGAAATATTGGTTTATGACTGTCGGCGGGTATGCGCTGGCAGTACTTGCCATCCCCTGTCTTGCTTTTGTACCTGATGGGAATTGGATGATGGCAGCATGCTTTATCATTTTGGGGCGGGTGGGGAAAGCGATACGGCAGCCTGCCAAGAGCACACTTCTTTCTTATGCCGCATCCCGGGAAGGACTCGGGAAAAGTTTTGCCATTCAGGAGTTTTTAGATCAGTTTGGTGCGTTCTTGGGGCCGGTGTTGATTTTCTGGGTGTTGTCTTATTATGGAAGCTGGGGAATGGAAACGGCTTATGGAAAAAGTTTTTTATTCCTCGGCATACCGGCATTTCTCTGCATAGCGGCAGTTATTTTAGCTAAAATAAAATTTCCCGATCCTGAAAAATTTGAGCCGGAAGTTAAAGAAACAAAAGAGGCACATCTTGGTTTCCGTTTTAAAATTTACATGGTGGGAACCGCTTTATTTGCCTTTGGTTTTATTGATTTTCCGATGGTGGCACTGCACGCGGTGAAATCAGGGCTGGCAGGGAAAGCGGAAATTTCCCTGCTGTATGCGGCAGCTATGGCGGCGGATGCGTTTTCCGCTTTGTTCTTCGGCTGGCTTTATGATAAGTACGGTACCGTATCTCTCGCATGGTCTACATTGCTGTCGATGCCTTTTGTGTTTTTTATCTTTATGGCACCGTCTTCCTGCTGGCTGTATGCCGGCGTTCTTCTTTGGGGCATAGGTATGGGGGCGCAGGAGTCTACACTGAAAGCGGCCGTGGCTGCTATCGTACCTAAACATGAAAGAGCGGTGGGATATGGGATTTTTGAAACAGGATTTGGTGTATCCTGGTTTATTGGAAGTTTTCTTTTAGGAATTTTATATGATGCTTCTATTTTATGGATGGCGGCAATATCGGTGCTTATGCAGGCAGCGGCAGTGCCGTTCTTTTTCCTGACAGGAAGACAAAAGCATAGATTAGAAGTATAAATTATTAAGGAATAAAAAAACTGTATAAGCTAATGGTAAGAAAATAATTATAATAAAAAATCCTTATAAAATCAGTACTTTATCAGATTAACTTTCATTGACAAGGCAATATGGAAATATTAAAATATGTAAAGATACAGTCACAATCTATTGTAAGCGGAACCCGTGTGGTTATGGCGGGCTTTTCTTATTAAAGGAGGAAAAATGGGCAGGTTTCTTGATTCCGGTTGCGTTTTGGACAAACGGGAAGAGAATGCCTTTTTTATTTATGACTGTCATTTTAGTATTGTGCAATAGGCTCACTGCTTGTTATGGGAAGCAGGGGGCTTTTATTTTTGTTCAAGGAGGGAACTATGCATGTAGGTATTGTCATGGGCAGTGATTCCGATCTGCCGGTCATGAAGAAAGCCGCAGAAGTTTTAAGCGGTTTCGGCGTGACATATGATATGGCGATCGCATCTGCCCATCGTACACCTAAGAAGCTGGAAGAATTTATTCTGGCACAGGAAGAAAAAGGGGCAGCCTGCTTTATTGCCGGCGCGGGTATGGCGGCAGCGCTTCCCGGCGTAGTGGCTTCTATGACACTTCGTCCTGTTATCGGTGTACCGTTGTCAGGAGCCAGGCTGGACGGCATGGATGCTTTATTTTCCATTGTCCAGATGCCGTCGGGGATTCCTGTGGCGACAGTGGCGATTGACGGCGCTAAAAATGCGGCGTACCTGGCAGTGGAAATCGGCGCGGCAGCAGATAGAGATCTTTATAGAAAATATAAAGAATACCGTGAAGAAATGGCTGCTGAAATTTATCGTAAAGATGAAAAGTTACAGAAAGAATTGAAATAATTATATAGGGGACAGGGAGGGTATGATGAAAGAATATAAGCCTTTTAAATCGGGGAAAGTTCGTGAATTGTATGATTTGGGCGACAGCCTTATCATGGTTTGCACTGACCGCATTTCCGCATTCGATAATATTTTGGAAAATCCGATTCCCAAAAAAGGTGAAGTGCTGAACAAGATGTCCAAGTTTTGGTTTGATTTTACAAAAGACGTGGTGCCGAACCATATGATTTCCATTGACGCAGCGGATATGCCTGCGTTTTTCCGAAAACCCGAATTTGATGGAAACAGCATGAAAACCCAAAAGCTGGAGATGATTCCTGTAGAATGCATTGTTCGCGGATACATCACAGGCTCCGGCTGGGAAAGCTACAAAAAAGACGGTACCATCTGCGGTATCCGTCTGCCGGAAGGGCTTGAGGAATGTGAAAAGCTCCCTGAAGCGATTTTCACTCCTTCTACCAAAGCGCCTGTCGGTGAGCATGACATGAATATTTCCATGGAAGAAGGGGCGGAATGGATTGAAAAGACCTTCCCGGGAAAAGGGAAGGAATACATGGAAAGGCTTCGTGACTTAACACTTGCTCTGTACAGGAAATGCGCCGATTACGCGCTGTCTAAAGGCATCATCATCGCGGACACCAAGTTTGAGTTCGGCTTGGATAAGGGGGGAAATATCGTTCTCGGCGATGAAATGCTGACACCTGATAATTCACGCTTCTGGCCGCTGGACGGTTACGCACCGGGGAAAGGGCAGCCGTCTTATGACAAACAGTTTGTCCGCGACTACCTGAAAGAGAATCCGGGGGATGTGCTGCCGCAGGAAATCATTGATAAGACGATCGGCAAGTATGTGGAAGCCTACGAACTTCTCACGGGAGAAAAATTCTGAAAGTGGATGACGGGAATATGGCTGCCTGCGATGACAAGTTTCATGAAGAATGCGGGGTTTTTGCCATCTATGACAGAAACCGGCCTGCTGCTCTTGAAACATATTACGGGATTTTTTCTTTGCAGCACCGCGGTCAGGAAAGTGCGGGAATAACTGTCAGCGACGGGCATACGATGGAAACATTCCGCGGCATGGGTCTTGTCACGGAAGTCTTCCGCAAACTTCCTGAAAAGGAAGGCTTCATAGGCATCGGTCATGTGCGGTACAGCACAACGGGATCTTCCATTCCGAGCAATATCCAGCCGCTGCAGCTGGAAGGCGCGGAAGGGCCTTTGGCTCTTGCCCACAACGGGAATCTGGTGAATACAAAAGTTCTCAGAAACCGACTCCTTCAAAGCGGATCTACTTTCCAGACCACCATGGATACGGAGATCATTATCAAACTCCTTGCCCATGCAGGAGCAGCCGTGATGGAGGACAGGATCAAGGGCGTCATGGATGAAATCCGCGGCGCATATGCCGTTGTGGCGTGTACCAATCAGGCAGTTTACGGATTCCGGGATCCCTTCGGCTATCGTCCGATGGCGTTGGGCAAGACAGAAAGCGGTTATGTACTTTGTTCGGAGACGCCTGCCCTTGATGCGATTGACGCGGAATTTGTCCGCGATATCCTTCCCGGAGAAATTGTAAGAATTGATGATGACGGCGTCCATAGCACGATGTATGGAAAAAAGGCGCCCCGCCTCGGGATCTGCGCCTTTGAGTATATTTATTTTGCCCGTCCCGATTCCGTGATGAACGGACAGGATATCTATGAAGCACGCCTGTCTATGGGCCGCCATTTATGGGAAGAAACGCATTATGAAGGTGATGTTGTCATGAGCGTCCCCGATTCGGGCAATGTGGCAGCATTAGGGTATTCCCATGCGTCAGGCATTCCTTATGTGGAAGGACTTTTGAAAAACAAGTACATGGGGCGTACTTTTATCCAGCCCGGGCAGAAACAGAGGGAACGGGCGGTACGGATGAAGCTGAATCCGATTGTCATGAATGTAAAGGGGAAACGAATCATCCTTGTGGACGACTCCATTGTCCGCGGAACAACAAGCGGTATCATTATCCGTTTGCTGCGGAATGCAGGCGCAAAGGAAATAAAAATGTGCATCAGTTCGCCTCCTGTCAGATTCCCTTGTTTCTTCGGCATTGATACGGCACAGCGGAGGCAGCTGGTCGCCGCGAGCCATTCGGAAGAAGAAATCTGCAAAATGATTGGCGCCGATAAGCTGCACTATCTGTCGCAAAAAGGACTGGCGGAATCCATTTCCCGCATACGGGCCAAAGATATGTGTTTTGCCTGCTTTGACGGTGATTATCCCGAACCGGTGCCGGGCGGCGGACTCGACGGTATGAAAGAATAAGGAGAGATATATGGACGAAAAGAAAAAGGGGCTGACTTACGCGGAAGCGGGCGTGGACATCGACGCCGGAGAAAGAGAAGTGGAACTGATTAAAAAATCTGTGCAGGCGACCTATACAAGAGGGGTGCTGGGGGATCTGGGCGGCTTTGGCGGCCTGTTCCGCCTGAAAGACGAATTGTCTGAAGATCCCATCCTTGTTTCAGGCACGGACGGTGTAGGGACGAAACTGCGTCTTGCCATTGAAATGGGGATACATCATACCATCGGGCAGGACTGCGTGGCGATGAGTGTTAATGATGTTCTCGTACAGGGGGCGCGCCCGCTTTTCTTTCTGGATTATATCGCGACGGGGAAACTGGATCCGGAACTGATGGCGGAGATTGTCAAAGGCGTGGCTGATGCCTGCATCGAATCGGGGTGCGCGCTTCTTGGCGGTGAAACGGCGGAAATGGCCGGCTTTTACGCATCAGGCGACTACGACGTAGCAGGTTTTGCGGTAGGGATTGTGGATAGGAAAAACTTAATTACCGGTGAAAAGATTACGGCCGGCGACGTTATCCTCGGACTGCCTTCCACAGGTATCCATTCTAACGGTTATTCCCTGGTACGCCGCATTATCTCTGACAATCATTTAAATTTAAAAGAAACTTATGAAGGGTTTGACAAACCTCTCGGAGAAGTCGTACTTACGCCGACAAAGCTTTACCCGAAACTTGTCCTTCCCGTACTGAAGGGCGCTGACGTGAAAGGACTCGTCCATATTACAGGGGGAGGTTTTTATGATAATATTCCCCGTATCCTTCCGGAGGGAACGAGAGCTGTCCTTGATGCGGATAAATGGCCGCTTCTTCCAATTTTTTCTTTCATCAAAGTGCAGGGCGGTGTAGAGCCCCGTGAAATGTACCGCACCTTTAACTGCGGACTGGGAATGCTCCTCATTTTGAGCCGTGGGGAAGCGGAAAAGGCGAAAAAAATATTGAAGAACATCGGCGAAGCTGTTTATGAAGTCGGCACAATCAGCGAAGGAAATCGGGATGTCATTGTGACAGGCGGGCTTTTCCATGAATAAGCGCATACTGATATTTGCTTCAGGCCGCGGTTCCAATGCGGAGGCTCTTCATGAAGCTGCCGTGAACGGAACGATTAAAGGGACGATCGTAGGTGTCATCTGCGACCATCACGATGCGCCGGTTCTTCAGCGGGCGGAAAGATGGAGGGTGCCTGCAACGGTTATTGAAATGAAGACATGCAGAGATAAAGCCGACTATAATGAGAAGATTCTGGAGGCGGCGAAAGCGTATGCCCCCGATCTGATCTGTCTGGCAGGATATATGCGTATCTGTGGCGAAAATTTGATAAAGGCTTTTGAAAACCGCATTATCAATATCCATCCCGCCCTGCTGCCCAGTTTTCGCGGACTCCACGCACAGCGGCAGGCGATAGAGGCGGGGGTAAAAGTGGCGGGATGTACTGTCCATTTTGTGGGAACAGGGCTTGATGACGGCTCGATTATCACGCAGGTGGCGGTACCGGTTTATGACCATGATACGGAAGATACGCTTTCCGCACGTATACTGGCGGAAGAACATCCCGCCTATGTCCGCGCAGTGAAAGCCTATTGCGAAGATAAACTTCATATAGCGGGTCATACAGTGACGGGCATGCACGAGGAGGAATGAAAATGGCAGTTAAAAGAGCATTGATCAGTGTATCTGACAAGACCGGCATCGTGGAATTTGCCAAAGGCCTTCATGAACTGGGAGTGGAGATTATTTCCACCGGCGGTACGATGAAAGCGATCTCTGAGGCAGGGATTCCGGTCATGTCCGTTTCCGATCTTACCGGTTTTCCGGAAATGATGGACGGCAGGGTGAAAACGCTTCACCCGAAAATACATGGCGGTATTCTGGCAGTCCGTGACAATCCCGCCCATGTAAAAGCGATGGAAGAACATGGAATTGCCGGTATCGATCTGGTGGCCGTCAATTTATATCCTTTCCGTGAAACGATAGCGAGACCCGGTGTCATACGGGCGGAAGCTGTTGAAAATATTGATATCGGCGGCCCTTCCATGGTACGTGCGGCAGCAAAGAATTATAAGTATGTCACGATTGTTGTTGATCCCGCGCAGTACGGAGAGGTGCTGGAACGGATCCGGGAAGACAGGCTGACGGAAGAGTTCCGCTTTGATTTGTCAAGAAAAGCTTTTCTTCATACAGGACTGTATGACTGCGCCATTGCCGATTACATGACAAAAGAAATAAATGGCGGCGGAGAAGGGCTGCCGGATATCTTTGCCAAGGCTTATGTAAAGATCCAGAATCTCCGCTATGGTGAAAACCCGCATCAGAAAGCAGCCTTTTACAGAGATCCGGAAGCGAAAGGCGGCATTGCTTCCGCCAGGCAGCTGCATGGAAAAGAATTATCATATAATAATATTGTGGATATGGAAGCGGCATGGGATCTTGCCTGCGAATGGAAAGATACTCCCGCCTGTGTGGTCGTAAAGCATACGAACCCCTGCGGCACCGCTTTGGGCACCAGCGCCCTCGATGCGTTTAAGCGGGCTTTTGCCGCGGACAGCAAATCTGCATTCGGCGGCATTGTGGCGATGAACAGGGAATGTGACAAAGAAACGGCGGAAGAAATGAAACCGATTTTCTTTGAAGTCATTATGGCTCCAAAGTTTTCACAGGAAGCTGTCGATATTTTATCTGTGAAGAAAAACATCCGCCTTGTAGAAGTGGCGGATACGGAAGAAAAAGAACTGCAGCTCCATAAGGTTTCCGGCGGACTTCTCGTGCAGACACCGGACGACAGCTCCGAAACGAGAGCAGACTGTACTTGTGTCACGGAAAGAGCGCCGACGGAAGAAGAGTGGCAGGCACTGGAATTCGGCTGGAAGATTGTAAAGCACGTTAAGTCCAACGCCATCGTGCTGACCGGTAAGGATATCACTTACGGCGTGGGCGCGGGACAGATGAATCGCGTAGGTGCGGCGGATATTGCCATTGCCGAAGCGGGAGAAAAGTGTAAAGGCTCCATCATGGCGTCTGATGCGTTCTTCCCTTTTGGGGATACAATTGAAGCAGCAGGGAAAGCAGGAATTACCGCTGTCATTCAGCCTGGCGGTTCTATACGCGACCAGGAATCTATCGATATGGCAAATAAGTATGGTATAGCTATGGTATTTACCGGACATCGGCATTTCCGCCATAGCTGAGATTGGAGGAGCTTTGAAAGTATTAGTGATTGGAAGCGGCGGCAGGGAACACGCGCTGCTCTGGAAACTGGCACACAGTCCGTCTGTAAAAGAAGTGTACGTCATTCCCGGAAACGATGGAATGACAGATGTGGCGCATTTAATTCCGGTAAAAGGAACGGAAGATATTCTGGATTTTGCCCGTCTGATGAAAGTGGATCTCACCGTTGCCGGTCCTGAAACCGTGTTGACGGAAGGTCTGGCTGACAAGTTTGCTGAAAAGGGAATGGCTTTTTTCGGGCCGTCTGCAGCGGCAGCGCAAATTGAAGGCTCAAAAAGCTTTGCCAAAAATCTGATGAAAAAATATAAGATTCCTACAGCCGCTTATGAAACATTTACCGATGAAAAAAAAGCCGTTTCTTATATTAAAAAGAAAAAGAAATATCCTCTTGTCATCAAGGCAGACGGACTGGCGTCGGGGAAGGGCGTCGTCATTGCCGAAACCGAAGAACAGGCTGTTCAAGCAGTTCGCGGTATGCTGGAGGGAAAAACCTTTGGCAGCGCGGGAGAAGCTGTGGTGATTGAAGAATTTATGGAAGGGGAAGAGGCGAGCGTCCTCTGCTTCACTGATGGAACCACTATCGTTCCTATGATTTCCGCACAAGACCATAAACGCATCGGCGACGGGGATATGGGAGCGAATACCGGCGGCATGGGGGCTTATGCGCCCGCTCCCGTCATGACGAAGGAATTGGACAAAATCGTTTATGATACCATTCTTTTGCCTGCAGTTAAAGCGATGAAAAAAGAAGGCTGTCCATTCAGAGGCTGTCTTTATGCAGGATTGATGATTACAAAAGAAGGACCGAAAGTGGTGGAATTTAACTGCCGCTTCGGCGATCCTGAAACGGAAGCCATTCTGCCGCTTCTTGAAAGCGATCTCGCGAGGATCATGCTTGCCTGCGCGAAAGGAACCCTGAAAAAGGAGAAGGTGGAGTGGAAAAATGCCTGTGCCGTGGACATCGTCCTGGCATCGGAAGGGTATCCTGCCACCCATTCATCAGGAGAAGAAATTTCAGGTCTGGAAGAAGCAAAAAAGGCCGGCTGCCTTGTGTTCCATGCGGGCAGTGTGAAGAAAAACGGCAGGTACTTTGTTAATGGCGGACGTGTGCTGAATGTGGCGGCTGTCGCGCCGACATTGAAAGAAGCGCGGGACAAGGCCTATGAAGGTGTTTCAAAAATCAGCTGGCGGGGTATGCAGTACCGTCATGATATCGCCGATAAAGGGCTGAAGCGTTTGAAAAAAGGAAAATAGAAAAGAAAGAGCGCTGTTTCCATATTTGATGGGGATGGCGCTTTTATCTGTGCTTATACGGACAGACGATTCCGTGTTCCCTACCAATTCAATCTTTGGTACCGTTCTGGTAATTGCTTCTGCAGGCAGGAAATTATTTTTCAGAATGATTAGCTATTTGCCCGGCCTATGAAAAATGGCAATAAAAAAAGACGAGGACACGGTGATGTGTGATGTGACCCCCAAAGGTCTAACTTTTGAGGGTCGGCACAACAGGTCTTCGCCTTTTCCGTCAGATTATAGATTATTACTTTCCTGCGCCATCAGCAGCAATGGCGGCATTGACGCTTGTATTCAGACGGGATTTTTTACGAGCGGCAGCATTTTTATGGATAATGCCTTTCCGCGCAGCAGAATCAATAACGCTCTGCGCTTCGCGAAGGGCGATGTCCTTCTGGTCAGTTGTGGCAGCAGCTACAGCTTTCTTGACAGCACCATGAATCCGGGAACGGGTAGCAGCGTGAGCAGCTCTCTTCTTTGCGTCAGTCTTCATGGTTTTCATGTTGGATTTAATTTGCGGCAATTGTTTCACCTCCCGTCTGTGTCATTCATACCGTGTTATTTTACCATGTTTCGCTTTCCGTGGCAAGAAATCTTTTATGTATGCCGGCAGTTTGTGTAAAAGCAGGCTATTCGTTAAAATAAAGGAAATGCCGGAATAAACATATTTCCTTGAAATCAGTTTCCGGAAAGGATAAAAGAAAAGGAGCAGCCTATGTATGTCGGCGTAGATTTGGTAAAAGCGGAGCGCTGGGAGCGGATTTGTGAAAAATTTCCGTCCCGCCTTGAAAAAATGTTTACGGAAGAAGAACGGGCACATTGTGAGGCAAAAGGGAAAAATAAGGCTTATTCTTATGCGGCGCTCTGGGCAGCGAGGGAAGCGGCAGGGAAAGCACTGGGGATAGGAATTCTCGGTTCAGGTTTTGGAGATGCATACCTGTCATGGACAAAGTGGGAGGCGCCTGTTCTCCACTTGCAGGGGAATTTTGAAAAGCGGGCGGAGGAATTGGGGATTACGGATATGTCCATTTCCATTTCTCATGAAGACGGCATGTCCATTGCCGTTGTTGTGATGGAGGTGAAATTATGATACTGACAACATCTGAAGAATCAAGACTTTTGGATCAACGTGCCATGACGGAATACGGACTGCCGGAGGCGGTGCTTATGGAAAACGCCGGTGCCTCTGTGGTGCAGCTTATGAAAGAAAAGATATCCTGGGAAGATGCACGAGTAGTCATCGTCTGCGGCAGCGGAAATAACGGAGGCGACGGATTCGTCACGGCACGGTACGCTCTTTCCGAAGGTGCGGATGTAGCGGTTCTTGTCATGGGGAATACATCCCATATGGGAGAGAATTCTTTATTGTATAAAAATATAGCGGCTAAAATGGGAATCCCCGTGATTTCTATTTCAGGTGCAGAGGAGGCAAAGGAATATCTGGCAGGTGCGGATATTATTGTAGACGCGCTCATTGGTACGGGTCTGAAACATCATGTGAAAGGAAGTATGGCGGAGCTTATTACCGCCATGAATGATTCGGAAGCGGTTATTGTTTCCGTAGATATCCCCAGCGGCATGTTTTCCGACAACGGCTGTGCGGCAGGAGCGGTGGTGAATGCCGATTACACAGTGGCGTTAGGTTCTGTAAAGCGGGGGCATATCCTTTATCCGGGAAATGGATATGCAGGAACTGTATTATACTCACCCATCGGTATTCCAAACGGTGCCAGGGAACATTTTCCTGTAAAACTGGTAGAGGAAAAAGATATTTATGAATTTCTTCCTGTGCGGAGTTTCGCCGCTCATAAAGGGACAAACGGATTTATAGGCATCTTTGCCGGTTCGGAAGGGATGGCGGGCGCGGGCCTGCTGACAGCACAGGGAGCGCTTTACGGTGGCGGCGGAAAGATTGCTCTTGCTTCCGTAGGAAATGCTGCTTTCCAGCTGGCAGGGAAAATTCCTGAAGTGATGGTTTCTTCCTGCGGTGATGCTTCTTGCTTTACCGAGGATATGTCAGATAAGGCAGTGAAGCAGACCGAGATGTATGATGTTGTCGCGTTGGGACCCGGACTGGGGCGGGATGAAAGGACACAGACTTTTGTGGCGGACATGCTGGAGCACTGCCGTAAAACTATGGTTGTGGATGCGGACGCGCTCTTTGCTATCGGTCATCAAAAAATTAATCTGAGAAACTGCCATGGTGATGTGGTTCTGACACCCCACGTAGGAGAATTTGTTTTTCTTACCGGACTTACCGCAAAAGATGTGGAAGCCCGGCGGATAGACGAAGCGATCCGGTACGCAGAGGAAAACCATGTGGTGCTTGTGTTGAAAGGAGCGCCTACGGTTATTGCCGCACCGGACGGCAGGGCATGGGTGAATTCCACAGGAAATCCGGGCATGGCGGCAGGCGGTATGGGAGATACTCTGACCGGCATCATTGCTGCCTTTATCGGGCAGGGACTTTCTGCCGAAGAAGCTGCCGTAGCAGGCGTATATCTCCACGGACTGGCGGGAGATATGATTGCCGAAAAGATGCCGGTAGGATATACGGCAAGCGATGTGGCCCGCATGATTCCTTTGGCGCGTAAAAAGGTCATTGAAGGATGAAGCGCTTTATAAAGTATTTCCTTTGTCTCCTTATCAGCCTTTGTGTCTTTGCAGGGACAGGCTGCGGGTTTGATGTCTTTGGCAGCGGGAGTGAAACAGCAGCCGATGCGCCTCTGATTATCCGCATGCTTGATATCGGACAGGGAGACGCCATCCTTATTGAAAGAAATGGAAAGTTTGCGCTTATTGATACGGGAGATGTGGAGCATCGTCCTCGGATGGCGGAGTATCTCAGGAAGTACGGCGTGAAAAAGGTGGATACCGTTATTATCACGCATCCCCATGGAGATCATATAGGCGGCATGTTTTCTGTTTTTGCCAATGCGGAAATAAGGCAGGTTTATGATAATGGGGTGCCGACCTCCCTTTCCACGTACAAAACGTATCGAAAGATACTGGATAAAAGGAAAATTCCCCGCAGGACACTGCGGGGCGGTGAAAAAATACAATTGATGGACGGCGTTCCTTTTACGGTTGTAGGACCTTTGGAAAAAAGCAATGCCCGCGGAGAAAATTCGCGTCAGAATAATGAAAGTATCGTGGGGCAGCTGAAATATGGTAATTTTACGATGCTTTTTACAGGAGATGCGGAAGCGGAAGAGGAAGCATCCATTTTGAAAAGCGGCGCTGACGTAAAGAGTATTGTCCTCAAAGCGGGACATCACGGAAGCAAGACGTCTTCTACGGAAGAATTTCTCCGTGCCGTTTCACCGAAAGCGGTTTTTATTTCCTGCGGCGCCGGTAATAATTACGGGCATCCCTCAAGGCAGACAATGAAGCGGTTGGAAAAATGGGGGATAGATGTTTATCGGACGGACAGGCAGGGGACGATTACTCTTACCACTGATGGAAAGCGCTATGAAATTACAAAAGAACATTAGAGGGGAACCCATGGAAAGAGAAATGCCGAAGGCAGGAGAAGTGTGGAGGCACTTTAAAGGGAACTTTTATCTTATTATTGCCGCAGCTCGTCATACGGAAACGGGGGAAATGTATGTGGTTTATAAAGCGCTTTACGGTACGTACGAAGACTATCTCCGACCGCTGGATATGTTCATGAGCGAAGTGGACCGGGTGAAATATCCTGATGCGAAACAAAAATACCGTTTTGAAAAAACAGAAAAGGAAGAATAGATATTTCCTGCCGGAATCAGCTGCTGTTCATGGCAGTCTTTTTTTATCCAAAAAAATCAATATAAAATGAAAAATCATTACTTTCCATCATGCATAAAAAGTGGTAAATTAAGCGTATACATTTATATACGTAAACGCAGCAGGATGAAAGGAGAAACAGTATGAATATAAAGATTGGAATTTTAGGGTATGGAAATATAGGGCGCGGTGTAGAAACGGCGCTCCGGGATAATCCGGATATGGAACTGGCAGCTGTCTTTACAAGACGGGATCCTTCGCAGGTAAAGATTCTTACTGAAAATGTGCCGGTCATTTCCGTCTCAGAAATAGAAGCATGGAAAGATAAGATTGACGTACTTCTCCTCTGTGGAGGAAGCGCTACCGATCTGCCGCAGCAGACACCGTCCTATGCGAAAATGTTCAACGTGGTAGATACGTTTGATACCCATGCTAAGGTGCCCGCCCATTTTGCCGCTGTCGATCGGTCTGCAAAAGAAAATGGAAAGATTGCCATTATTTCCGTCGGCTGGGATCCGGGACTTTTTTCTCTCTCTCGGCTTTATGGGAATGTGATTCTTCCCGACGGGAAAGATTACACTTTCTGGGGGAAAGGCGTTTCTCAGGGGCATTCCGATGCCATCCGCCGCATTAAAGGCGTGAAGAACGCCAAGCAGTATACCTGCCCCGTGGAAAGCGCCATGCGTGCTGTAAGGAACGGGGAAAATCCGGAGCTTACCACAAGAGAGAAACATATCCGTGAATGTTTTGTCGTTTTGGAAGATGGTGCTGACGCGGCATATGTGGAAAAACAAATCAAGACGATGCCGAACTATTTCGCCGACTATCATACCGTGGTTCATTTCATTTCGGAGGAAGAATTTGATAGGAACCATCAGGGGCTGGCACATGGCGGTTTCGTTTTCCGCAGTGGAAATACGGGGAAAGAAAAAGAACATAAGCATATCATTGAATTCAGTCTGAAATTGGATTCCAATCCGGAATTCACCACGCATGTCATGGCAGCTTATGCGAGAGCTGCCGCGCGCATGGCCAGAGAAGGACAGACAGGATGTAAAACGGTGTTTGATATACCGCCGGCATACCTTAGCGAAAAGAGCGGCGAAGAGCTCCGTTCTTCGATGCTGTAAAAGGCAATAGCGGCTTGACAATTTAGTATATGATAGTGTATTCTACATAAGTCAGTTATGCGGAGCGGTACTCAAGTGGCTGAAGAGGACGGTTTGCTAAATCGTTAGACGGGTCTCCCGTGCGGGGGTTCGAATCCCCCCCGCTCCGCCATGAATTATGAGGCAGGATATTTTTATGGGTATCCTGTTTTTTGTTTTCATTATTCAATAATTAAAATAAAAAGGAATCTGATCAGAGGTTCTTTTCCGGGACAGGTAAAATTGCGGTATCCTGCAAATCCTGGGCTGTAATTCCTTTTTGCTGCCAGCTTCATTATCGTGCTGTCTAAATAATAAAAAGGGTAAAGGTACCCGCTGTATCGGAATAAACCCTTGGGCTGAAATAAAAGGTATTCCAAAGAGGTGTATAAACTTCTCAAGTAAGATATTATATATAAATTTTATTATGGGTTTTGCCAGAAATCATAGATAAGCGGACGGTTTTGTCCTTTAAAACATGGTATAATATTAAAAATAATCGTTGCCAGAGAACGGCAGAGGGAGATGTCAGATGACCATCACGTATATATTTCAGATTCTGGAAGCTGTGGCAAAAGGCGATGCGGAAAAGTATGGCGTAATTCCTGATATGAACGGAGAATTGCAGAAAGCAGTGCGCCGATCAAGGAGACGTGTTGCCCGGCTTCGGGAACGGGCGCAGTATGAGCTTGGGGAGTTGGATAAGGCAAAAGTGGCGGCGGCCAATGACAATATGAGGCGTTTTACCAAGTCTCTCGGTAAAATCCGCAATTTGAACCTGGAGGACTGCAGGGGGCTGCTTGGTATTGAAGATTTTCTGGAAGATGGAAACCGGATTCATGAAGTCATGGAAATGGCCAAGAAGATAGAGCATATGTCGACGGTCAGCTCTACGGCATACACGCCCATGTCTCTCGGATTTGGCGTGTTGGAAACATATACGGATGTGGCACCCATTGAAATTGATAATAGGAAGTTCAATGCGGGTGATAAGGAATATTGCCTGCAGATGATTAAAAAGCTGCATGCTTTTCAGGATTCTGTCCGTGAAGTTTGTTCCCGCCTGCTGGATATTACCGAGTGTGCCCGTGAAAGAGGGGACGCGCTGAATGATCTCGCTGATTACTTTGCTGATGGCGTAGACAGCCTGGAGCGGATCCAGATGCAGTCCGGCGGTGACTGGAAACTTTATACTTTGGCGCAGAAGATGCAGATCGGAAGAGCGATACAGGTAGCCCAGCTTATTACGCTTCTTTTCCGGAATCTGATGGATGGCGCGGGACATGTGGATGAACAGAGCCGCAGCGCGATAAAAAAAGCGCAGGATGAACTCTTGAAACGTGATGCATGATAATTAAGATTGCTCGATGAACTGACCACCAAAAGTTAGATAAAAACTGATTTGAGAAGGTCAGTTTTATTATGGGGAAATACAGTTTTGCATAAATTCTTTTCTATAAGTATGCTATACTTTATGCATGTAGTTATTTTTATAAACAGGGAGGCAATATGTCTATCGCATTTATACTGCGCATGATTTCCAATACGATCAGCGGTAAAGGCGGACATCCGCAAAGCATTAATGAAGAGATTGAGCGTGCGAAAAAGCGGGCGGCAAAAAGGATATACCGTGCAAAAGTACGTGCGGAAGATGAATTGGGAGAACTGGACCGTGTCCGTATCACTCTCATGGCAGGGGATATGAAAAAATTTACCAAAGAATTTTCTGAAATTAAAAATATTGATTTTCATGACTGCGACACACTGACCGGATTGGAGCATTTTAATAAGGAACGGAGAAACTGGAGGGAACTGGAAGCGCTGTCATCCAAAGCGATGGGACTGATGAATCTGTCCGGCGGTATGGATGCCATCGGTTTTGGTGCGGGCGTCATAGACCAGTATGCTGTGGTCCCGGAACTGGATGTGCTTCCTTCCGAAAGTGAAGGTGATGTGGATGCATTGAAAGAAATGAGCGGGCGGCTGCAGAAATTCCAGCAGCAGGTAAAGAAGCTGTGCTGCCGTATGCAGGATGTAAGACGAGAAGCCCGCCAGGCACAGGATGCCCTTCTTGATTTGTCAGATTATCTGACAGACGGAATCAAGGATATCCGCGATATCCGAAGTGAGAGCGGGAATGACTGGAAGAATTATTCGGAGTCGCAGAAGATTATTATAGGCAGAACAACGCAGGTGGCACACCTTATCAGCGTGCTTTCCGAAGTCCGTTTTCTTACTGATGAAGCGGATCTGCGTGGAGAAATAAGGGAAGCCCTGGAGGCGACGGAGGAGCTGCTTGACGAACTTGGCGTGTGATGGGGCGAGGAGAGTCTTTCTTTTGAGGAGGACTCTTTTTTATTGACTTGATAATTCAAAGACTAAAAAATAGAAAAGTTGTTTTCATTCTCGTAGATTTGTTAAAATAAATACAAGACGAAAAACATGCAATGGATTTGTATTTTCGGAGAGCGGCTATGAAAAGAAGAAAAGTAAGGACAGCTGTTTTGGGACTAATGACACTTTTGATGTGGTCCGGCAGCATGGCGGCGGAAGAGATTTATCTGCATGGAGATACGAATATTCCGATGATTTTGAATACCGGCGGTATAGATAATGATGGGAATACAGGTGTGTTTATGGATCTCACTTCTATCAGTGTGGAAGATTTATTTAAAAACGGCCTGGCTGTAAAAGTGAATTTCTTCAAGTTGGAGAAAGGAGTGTCGACTGTATCTACCGCCCATTTCCGCATGACGGAAGACGGCGGCGCATGGATTGCCATGGAAGACGGCTGGCATGCTGTGAATGAAGGAGCTGCGCGGGCGGAAAGTGAAGCGGTGCGTCTGATTCGGGAAGAAATGGGAAAAGAAGAGTGCCGTGATAAGTACATGGGACAAATTACGGCACTCTGGGAGAGAAAAATAAAGGCGGCGGAAACGGCGCGGCAGGAAGAATATGAAAAGCTGCAAAGGGAAACGGAAGAAAAGAATCAGGAAAATAATAAATCCGTGAAAAGTGTGAAATTGCCGAACATGGAAATGCCGGAACTGGAACGAGCCGAGCCTGATAAAGTGGTGGAAATAAAATCACCTGACATGATACCTGCAGTAAATCCTGTAAAAAAGAACGCATCGATAGAAATGCCGGTAAAGGCAGAGATGGAAGAGACAGCGGCAGATGCAAAGAAAAACGAATCGAGAAAGGAAGAAACGTCTGCCGAATCGCCGATGACCGTCCCCCTTGAAAAGAAAAAAACAGAACTGACGGCAGTGAAAGTCAAAGGAAACGTACAGAGGAAAGAAGATGCACAGAAAAATGAAGAGGGGGAAATCACCGAGCAGGTCGAAATTTCCATCGTCTCCCATCCGGTGGTGGAAATCATTTCGAAAAGCGATGTAACATAAGATCCCTGTAATAGTTGGCTCTTTTCCAATGAAAATAGTATAATCACTACGGAGTATTTTCCGGAAGCATAAATCCTCCCCGCAAAATCTGACGGCTGCGCGGAGGATGTATTTTTTTCGAAAGGCGTACCATGGCTAAGAGATATTACGAACTTCATGTATCAGGCTGCACGAGACATCTTCCCGTACTGAATATTTCGGATAAGGTAGCGATTGCAGGATTTGTCATTTTGGGCGATGTGGAAATTGTGGAAAACACGGCCCGCGATTTGGCGGCGAAAGTGCCGAAAGATTGCGAATACGTCATGACGGCGGAGACAAAGGGGATTCCTCTTGCTGCCGAACTGGCAAGAAATCTGGGACATAAGACATACCTGGTGGCAAGAAAGTCGGTGAAGGCTTATATGGATGATCCCATCTGTGTAGAAGACGAGTCTATTACCACGATGGGAAAACAGAAGCTATACCTGTCTGCCTCTGATGTGGCGCTGATCCGCGGGAAGAAAGTCCTTCTTGTGGATGATGTCATCAGTACCGGCGGCTCTATGAAAGCCTTGAAAGAACTGGCGGAAAAAGCGGGCGCCGAAGTCTGCTGCCAGGCTGCTATTCTTGCCGAAGGCGATGCAGCAAAGCGCGACGATATCGTATTCCTTGAAGAACTGCCTCTCTTGGAAGCAGAATAAAAACGAAAGCCGTATACACGAAATGGGTATGACGGCTTTTTTGATGTCGGGGATGTCCTTTCTTTTTACGGAAAATACTGTAAAGGAAAGCGCTTTTTATGGTATAATATGGCGAATAATTTAGAATTTACCACATAGATTTTGAATCAATTCCGACAGGAGGAATGGAATGAAACACCAGGAAACCGTTATCATCATCGACTTCGGCGGGCAGTATGCGCAGCTGATTGCAAGAAGGGTGCGCGAATGCGGCGTATATTGTGAAATTCTGCCGTACAATAAGCCGGCGGAAGAAATTCTTTCCCATAACCCGAAAGGTATTATCTTTTCCGGCGGCCCTGCCAGTGTAAATATGAAAAATGCCCCGCAGCTGGATGAAGGCGTATTCAAGGCAGGCGTACCGATTCTGGGAATCTGCTACGGTATGCAGCTTATGGCAAAAGACCTTGGTGGCACGGTTGCCAGTCCGGAAAAACATGAATACGGCCATACGGAATTTTACAAGAACGGAAGCTGTCCGCTTTTTGAAAACATTTCAGAAAAGACTGCTGTATGGATGAGCCACGGCGATGCGGTCACTGATATGCCTGCCGGTTTTGGCCTGATCGGACATACGGAACTGACGCCCACCGCGGCGATGGCTGATGAGGCAAGGCGTTTCTATGCCGTCCAGTTTCATCCGGAAGTCGTCCATACCGCTGAAGGTACACAGATGCTGAAGAATTTCCTTTTCCGTATCTGCGAATGTGAAGGCGGCTGGTCTATGGAAAATTATATCGACATCGCTGTTGCCAATATCCGGCAGCAGGTAGGCGATCATAATGTCCTCTGCGCTCTTTCCGGCGGTGTGGACTCTTCTGTTGCCGCTGTCCTTGTCCATAAAGCAATTGGGGATAAACTAACCTGCGTATTTGTAGATCACGGATTCCTCCGGCAGGGTGAAGCGGAACAGGTGGTAGATACATTTACGAACAAATTCAAGATCAAACTGATTCATAAAGATGCGTCTCAGCATTTCCTTTCTATTCTGAAAGGTGTGACAGAACCGGAAAAGAAACGTAAGACCATTGGCGCTGAATTTATTCATACCTTCCAGGAAGAAGCCAGCAAATTAGAAGATGTGAAATTCCTTGTCCAGGGCACGCTTTATCCCGATGTGGTGGAAAGCGGTACCGCCACGGCGGCAACCATTAAATCCCACCACAATGTAGGCGGTCTTCCGAAAGATATGAAATTTGAACTTATCGAACCGCTCCGCGAGCTTTTCAAAGATGAAGTCCGCCAGCTGGGACGCGAACTGGGACTCCCCGAAGACGTTATCAACCGCCAGCCCTTCCCCGGCCCGGGACTGGCAATCCGTATCATCGGTGAAATTACCCCGGAAAGATTGGATATCCTCCGTAAAGCAGATGCCATCGTCAGAGAAGTCATCAAAGAAAGAGGACTCTACAACAAAATCTGGCAGTCCTTTGCTATACTCCCCGCCGCAATCCGCAGTGTAGGCGTCATGGGTGATGAAAGAACATACGATTACACCGTAGGCATCAGAGCCGTCACAAGTTCCGACGGCATGACCGCCGACTATTTCCGCTTCCCCTGGGAAGTTCTTGACGAAATGAGCAGAAGAATCTGCAATGAAGTAAAAGGCGTGAACAGAGTGGTCTACGACATTACATCCAAGCCGCCGAGTACGATTGAGTGGGAGTAAATTGTTCTAAACAGTACTTGGAAGATATTAAGTCTATTTTTGAGTAGATTGATATTGGGAAATATAAAAGCTCTAAGTGGGGTGATTTATATAATAAAGAAGATGATATTTATGTTCCGTTGTTGGATGCTTTTAAAGGTAAATTAGAATGAAAAAGCAGTTTATCTGGAAAAGATATACCAAAACTTATGGTGGAGTACTTACTTGGAGAATTTGATTTTTATAAAGTTATTGGAATTGATAGCAAACGAACAACTCAAATTCAAAGTTATAATTTAAGAGGCACTTTAAATAAGCAGGGGAATAAGAAAAAGAGAAGCATTGAGTTGCCAATATCAACACTTCCAACACGAATTGTAAGTTTAGAATATAAACCAGGTAGCAAAAACACCTTGGAATTATATCTTGATGGTGGTTGGCAATTTAGTTTCAGAATTCATAATGCTTCGACTAAGGTTGAATCAAGTTTAAAGTTTGATATCCAAATTATAGGAATGCCTACAACTATTATATCAATAGATTGTAGATGGAAATAGGGGGATTAAATAAATGTAGTAGATACACTCAACATTATTATAGGATTTAATAAAATATTTAAGAATTAGAATGGAAAAGGAATGATAAGATAAAAATATTAAGGCATTAACAAACTCCTATTTAACAAGCACAAAAAACTTTGAAGGTATAATGAACTAGATTTTAGGAGAAAAAGCACCTGAACATTTTGCAGATAAGTTTTTAAAATACTTGGTGTATAAAAGTAGTAACGATAGATCGATTGTGGGTGTACTAAAATCGTTAAGGTGGTGCTAACTTAATATCTGGATGAAAATCATAATATTATAGAAGGTATAAATGATAACACAATAACGAAGCAAAAAATTGAGAGGATTGAAATGATATCTAAAATAGTTTTAAATGGAGTAGCAAGCTATAAGAAAGAGGCAGTGCTTGAAACTGATAAAAAAGTAAACTTGTTATATGGATTAAATGGGACAGGAAAGAGTACTTTTTCAGAATTCCTTTATGAACAGTCGGGAGCAAGATTTTCGCAATGTAGAATAGAGGGGCTTGAAGATAACGACACAATATTAGTTTATAATAAGAAATTTGTTCAGGATATCTTTTATGAACCACAGGGAATACATGGTATATTCACCTTATCAAAGGGAAATGCTGAAGCTCAAAAAGCAATTGATAATGCAAATGCTGAAGTAAAAAAGCTGACTGAGCAAAAGAGGAAAATTGAAGAGAAAAGGACAAAAGATAGGCAAAAACACTTAGGCGAAATTGAAGAGTACAAGAAACAAGTATGGAAAATTAAGACGGAATACGCTGGCGGTGATAGGGTTTTAAAGTTTTGTCTAGATGGACTAAAAGGTAATAAAGAGACCCTTTTTAAACATCTTGTTTCCTTAGAAAAAAAGGAAGGTGAGATTGATTACTCTGTAGATGATTTGAAGAAAGAAGCTCAGCAGCTTCAAGGTGAAAATCAAAGCAGACAGATTTTATCAAAAGTTCTTATTAATATTGATGATATTGAGCAATCCGAATTGCTTTCTAAAGTCATTGTTGGAAATAAGAACAGTTCGGTAGCTACAGTGATTGAAGAGTTAGGAAATTCGGACTGGGTTAATACAGGAATTAAATATGTTCACATAGATGGTGAAAAAGGATTATGTCCTTTCTGTCAGCAAAAAACCATTACACAGAACTTTCTTGACCAAATCAATGCTTATTTTGATGAGAGTTATAATCAAGACAAATCTCAGATTGAGCAGATGATTTATAGATACGATAAGGAAATAAAGAAAGTGACTGATTTTTTGAATGCCATTAAAGAGGATTCTTTTCTCGAAAAAAAGAAAGCGGAAATAGAAAATCTTAGTGCGAACCTTATTTCTGTATCGGAGCATAATCTAAATACTTTGAGAGAGAAGGCAAAGACCCCTAGCATTCAGGTCTCACTGCAGCCAATTAGTGAAATAATAGCATCTATAAACAGTATCATTGAAAATTCTAACAGCGAAATTGCTTTGTATAATCAAAGGATTGCTGATATAAAAGGATCTAAGAGTAAAATCAAGGATAGATTTTGGCAGCTTATGCGTAAAAAATATAATTCTGTAATTGAGTTATATGTAAAAAATGAAAAGGCTTATGAGCAATTAGTAAAAAATGCCCAAAAGGATTTAGAAACAAAAATATCTGAGATTAACACTAATACAGCACTGATAGAGGAAAATCGAAAGAAAACAGTAAATATTGATGAAGCGGTAGAGAACATAAAGAATGGACTGATAGATATTGGAATTACGGATTTTACTATAGAAAAATATTCCGAGGAGGAGGCATTATATAGACTAAAACGTGAGGATTCGGATGAAGATGTCTTTGAAACATTGAGCGAAGGCGAAAAAATGGTAATAAGTTTTCTATATTTTATTGAATTATGTAAGGGGGAATCAACAGCTGAAAAAGCTTCAAACAAGAAGATTGTAGTGATTGATGATCCTATATCCAGTTTGTCACACATTTATGTTTTCAATATTGGAAGATTAATACATAATGAGTTTCTAAGGACTAAAAAGTATAATCAACTATTTATACTGACTCATAGTCTATATTTCTTTTATGAGTTAACTAATACCAATCATACAGAGCGGAAGGAAACCCAGAAACTTTTTAGAATATGTAAAAATACAGAGAGCAGCTATTTTGAAGATATGAAATATGAAGATATTCAAAACGATTATCAGGCATATTGGCATATTATAAAAGATGAAAAACAGGCTCCGGCATTGATAGCGAACTGCATGAGAAATGTAATGGAATACTTTTTCAATTTTGTGGAAAAGCAGGACTTTGCTCAAGTATTTCAAAGACCTGAATTGCAAAAGACAAGTTATATGGCCTTTAATAGGTATATGAATAGAGAATCGCATTCGAAAGGTCAAAACATTTTTGATATAAAGGAGTTTAACTATGATAGTTTTCGAGAGGCATTTAAAAAAGTATTTGAAACTGAAGGTTATATAGAGCATTATAACAAGATGATAGGATTGTAAATATAATAGAATTTTAATAGATATGTCATTAGAAAGTTAAGAAATAATTTTGTGCTTGCAATATGCTTGCAAAAAATCAGATAAACAGAAATAAAACGGATAATAAGGATAAATTTGATAACAAAAACCTTGATTTTATGCTATTTATATAAAACTATATCAATAGACATATCGAGTGGGAATAAGAGCGTTTTCTTTTGAAAGTTTTCCTGTATTTTAATAAAAGAATAGATAAACTAATGAAACCGTAGCGAGAAGTTACGGTTTTTGTTTGTCTAAGAAAGAAAATTACCTTGATAGATATTTTGTTTTGGAGATATTTTATAGAGAATGCTATAATATTCATAAAATAACTTCATAAACTTATAAATAGGAGGTGAATATATGAAAGTCAGTTATAATGGATTGTGGAAGATTCTGATAGATAAGAATATGAATAAAAAAGAACTGGCACAAGTCTGCAATTTATCTCCTGCAACTGTATCTAAAATGGGCAGAGGAGAGTTTGTAAGTATGGATGTTTTGTATCGTATAGGTATGAAACTCAATGTAGATTTTGGAGATATGGTTTCGATTGTGGAGAAAGAGAAATAAATGAATTTTGAGATGACAAAATGAAACCTCAAATTAAAAGAACAAGCTTGAGGTCACAAATTGTGACTGGCTCAAGGAAAAAGATGGGAGGTATTCATGGCAGAAGATAAAAATCACGTTATTGTTAATAATAAAGATATAAAAAATATGATTTATACATTTAGAGATCAGCAGGTAATGGTGGATAGTGATCTTGCAAAGTTATATCAAGTTACTACCGGTAATTTAAATAAAGCAGTTAAAAGAAATTTATCAAGATTTCCCGAACATTTTTGTTTTCAATTAACAGAACATGAGTATAAAAACTTGAGATTCCAAAATGGAAGCTCAAGTTCAAATAATAATAATTATGGTGGCAGAAGATATATGCCATATGTTTTTACAGAACAAGGGATCGCCATGCTTTCCGCTGTACTTAAAAGCGACATCGCTGTAGAAGTAAGTGTTAAAATCATGAACAGCTTTGTGGAGATGAGAAGATTTTTGCTTTCAAATCAAGAGTTGTTTTCAAGGTTGGATAGAATTGAGATAAAGCAATTAGAAACAGATAGGAAGTTTGAGGAAGTATTTAATTACATAGCAGCTAATACTGAGGTCAAGCAAAATATCTTTTTCAACGGGCAAATATATGATGCATTCAGCTTCATCGTTGGACTTATTAGGAAGGCAAAGAAGAAAATAATTCTAATTGACAACTATGTGGATGTATATACTTTGAATATCCTGTGCAAGAAAAATCAGGGCGTGGATGTTGTCATTGCGACAGCAGGTAAAGGCAGCTTATCAGCGAAAGATATAATAAAATTCAACGCTCAATACTCGAAACTCTCCGTAAAGACAACCACAGATTTTCATGATAGATTTTTAGTCATAGACAAAACAGAAGTTTATCATATTGGAGCTTCTATAAAAGATGCTGGTAAAAAGAGTTTTGGTATTACGAAGATAGAAGATAAGGACTTGATTATAAGTCTTGTAAATAAGGTGAGGTAGAATATGGCGAATTTATCAAAAATCAAGCGAGAAAAAATGCTTGATTATCTTGAGAAACTAAAAGAAATCAATAACGATGATGAAAATATCCGAGCAATAACAGAGATAGAAAACGCTCTTAATGAAAAGAAATATGGTCTTGTATGGGAAGAACACTCTGAAAAAGTCGATGAAATGTTGGAACATAATATTCCTATTTTTGTAGAAGATGTGAATAGAAAAATCACAGCAAACGAAAATGAACCATATAATTTTTTACTTGAAGGAGATAACCTTCATTCTTTGAAGTTGCTGGAGAAAACTCACAAGGGAAAGATTGATGTTATTTATATTGATCCGCCTTATAATACTGGATATAAAGACTTTATTTATGATGACTGTTTTGTCGATAAGACTGATGGATATGCTCATAGTAAGTGGCTTTCTTTTATGGAGAAAAGGTTAGTTATTGCAAGAGAACTCTTAAGAGATGAAGGGGTTATATTTATAAGCATTGATGATAATGAACAGGCTCAACTGAAATTGCTTTGTGATAGTGTATTTGGCGAGGATAATTTTATAGGCGAGTACATAAAGCAATCAAAAGTTGGTGGAGGGAATGATAGTAAGTTTATTGTTAAAGAGCATGAATACTGTAAATGTTATGCTAAAAATATCAACGCAACTAAACCAATGAATATTAAGCATGATAAAGAATATTTAAAAAGGTACAAAGAAGAAGACAGCGATGGAAAATATTTTTGGGATACATTTGCACGACCAGGGTTAAAAAATCCGATTATTTATGACATTATTGCACCAGATGGGAGCGTTATAAATAATGGATGGATTAGATCAAAGGAACGATTTGATAGGGAATATGCAGAAGGGAAAATTAGACTTTTAAAAAAGAAAAATGGACAGTGGAGTGTTCAATTTAAACAATATCTAAATATGGATGGCAAAACTCCACGAAGTATGACAATGGATTTTGGAGGGACAACCGATGGAGATAGTGAATTGAAAAATATTTTTGGAAAGAAAATATTTAATTATCCAAAATCCATTAAATATTTAAAAACACTTTTATCGACTATAAATAATAAAAAGGTTACTATCCTTGACTTCTTCGCAGGGTCTGGAACAACAGGTCACGCTGTGATGCAACTTAACAAAGAAGATGGTGGTAATCGCAAATATATTCTTTGCACGAATAATGAAAATAACATTTGTGAGGAAGTTACTTATCAAAGGCTTAAGAATATTCAGGAAGAATTACCGCATAATTTGAAATATTATAAGACGGAGTTTATACCAAAATTTTCTGACGACGAGGAAAGTATCTCAGAGAAGATGATGAAACATATTAGAGAGTTAATCGAACTGGAATATGCTATTGAGCTTGATGGTAAAAAAAATATTATTCTTGATGACGAAGATAAATTAGATGAAATCATACCAAAGATTGAAAATGATGGAAAATTATTTGTACGCTCAGGGATTTTCTTATCACGAAGTAACCAAAGAATGCTTGAAGAAAAGGGCGTTAGTATCATCGAAATTCCGGAATATTACTTTCGAGAAGAGCTAAAGGAGGTTGGCGAGCTGTGATAGATATTAAACTTAAAAATTTTCAAGAAGATGCCGTTGACTTCTTATTTAGCAAAACAACCGATAGTAATTCTAAACCTAAGATTGTGATGCAGAGTCCGACAGGCTCCGGCAAGACGATTATTTTGGTAGCCTATATTGAAAAATATCTTGATTTCCATAAGGATAGTGTCATTTGTTGGTTCTGTCCGGGAAAGGGAGAACTTGAAGAGCAATCGAAAGAAAAAATGGAACGCTTTGCTCCAACTTTAAAGACAGGGAATGTATTTGATATTTTAAATACCGGTTTTGAAAGTGCGACTACCTATTTTATTAACTGGGAAACTATCACAAAGAAAGATAATACAGCTATTAGAGATAGTGAGAGAAAAAATCTTTTTGAAAGAATTAGTGAAGCACATAATCGAAACTTAAATTTTATTGTCATCATTGATGAAGAACATCAGAATAATACTTCAAAAGCAGATGATATTATCTCAAGTATAAATGCAAAATATGAAATTCGTGTATCAGCAACACCGAATAAAAGAGTGGTTGGGGAATTTTATGAAATCCCTGAGATTGATGTAATAAACGAAGGACTTATTACAAGATTTATGTATATCAATGATGGGTTTAATACCGCTCATGTAGAAAATACATTACATGAAACGGATATTTTGTTGGAAAAGGCTGATGAAGTCAGAAAGAAAATTGCTCAAGCCTATATTGATGAAAAAGAAGATGTTAGACCGCTTGTGTTAGTCCAATTTCCTAACTTGAATGATGACCTGATAGAACACGTGGAAGAAAAACTGAATGCAATGGGATATTCCTATGAAAACAAGCTTCTTGCAAGCTGGTTTTCGGTGGAAAATAAAGAAGACAAAGATAGAAAATCTAAGAAATTAGGGAAAATAAATATTGGAACAACGGATGAGGATAACATTACTAAATCAAATGCTACACCTGTGTTTTTGTTGTTCAAACAAGCTCTGGCGACAGGATGGGACTGCCCACGTGCAAAGATACTCGTTAAGCTTCGTGAAAATATGAGTGAAACCTTTGAAATACAGACACTTGGCAGACTTAGAAGAATGCCTAGAGCAAAGCACTACGGCAGAGAGATTTTGGATTGTTCCTATCTCTATACTTTTGATGAAAAATACAAACTCGAAGTTATTAAAGCTGGCAATGGCTTTGAAACGCAGAGAGTATTTTTAAAGGAAGAGCCGAAGAGGATAAAACTTGTTAAAGAAATAAGGAATCTTGATGGCAGCTATATTGATGAGCAAGCTATTAGAAATAGGGTGTATAAATTTTTTAAAGATAAATATCATCTTTCAAGTACTAAGGCTGACAATATCAAACTACTGGAAAACAACGGCTTTATATTCGGAACAAAACTTTCAAGACAATATTTAACCGGCAAATATACAACTTTAAAGGAAGTGGGAGAAGAAGTTGCTAATTATAATGCTATGGCAATTGAAATAAATACTCATACCCATGGTATTGAACTTCAACATAATATTGATGCAATCAAGAAACATGTGGGGCTTGCATATAACAAAACCAGTCAGATTTTGAAAACATTGTTTTTAAAAGAATTTGGAAATAATAAGTATAAGCTTTTGAATCTGACTTTGAGAGAGTATTATGCCTTTATTATTAATAATGCAGATATTTTGAAAAGAGATTTTATTGAATTTTCAGGGCGGAGACAAGATCAACTCATGTTTCTTGAAAATAAGACGGAAGAATTTAAAATTCCACTGGAAGAACATTATCGGTATGTTCCTTTTGAACGATATGTAAAAGAGATGGAAAGCAATGTGTATAAAGGTTATAACACTTCTATGATTACGGACGATTTTCGTTCTACCTCGGAAAGACTGTTTGAGAAGTATTGTGAAAAGAATGAAAATGTGAAGTATGTTTATAAAAATGGAGATACTGGACAGCAATATTTATCCATCGTTTATGGAACGAATTTTGATAAACAAAGACTATTCTATCCGGACTATATTGTGCAGCTTAAAGATGAAACAATATGGCTAATTGAAACAAAGGGTGGAGAAAAACAAGGGCAAAGTAAAAATATTGATGTTCAGGCTGAAAATAAATTTGAAGTATTTAAGCAATTTTCGAAAAAGCATAATTATCAGTTTGGCTTTGTAAGGGATAAAAATGATGAGCTATATTTGAATAACACAGAATATGTGGATGATATGAATGATAGTAGTTGGGTGTTGCTTGAGGAAGTGTTTTAAAGGAGGATTTTGAAATGAGTATTATAAAAACATTGTCTGTAGGTAATGGAGATATGTTTTATATAAAACATGGCAGTAGTAATTTTACAATAATTGATTGTAATATGGACGAGAATAACCGGGAGGATATTGTAAACGAAATCATTTCGGAATCCAAAAATAAAGACATAACAAGGTTTATTTCGACGCATCCTGATGAAGATCATATTCATGGTCTAAAATACTTAGATGAAAAAATACATATCTTGAATTTCTATTGCGTAGAAAATCAAGCAACTAAAAAGGACGAGACGGAGGACTTTAAGCATTATTGTGCTTTGCGAGATGGCAAGTATCATTATTATGTTTATAAAGGATGCAAAAGAAAATGGATGAATGAGGATGATGATGAAAAGAAATACGGATCATCAGGAATAAATTTCTTATGGACACAAACAGATAATCAGTTTTACTTGGACGCGTTAGATGCGGCTAAAGCGGGAGATGCATTCAATAATCTTTCACCTATATTTACATATTCTCTTCAAAATGGAGTGACTTGTATGTGGATGGGGGATATGGAACATGATTTTTTGGAAAACATACAAGACGATATTGACTGGCCTTCAGTAGATATTTTATTTGCACCGCATCATGGAAGAGATTCAGGGAAAGTTTCAAAGAAAGTCCTAGAGAAATTGACTCCTAAGGTGATTATTGTTGGAGAAGCACCTTCTGAACATTTGAATTATTATAATGGGTATAATACATTAACACAAAATAGTACAGGGAATATTACTTTTAAAAATGAACAAAGTAAGACGGAGATATATATAGAGAATAGCAATTACAAATATGATAAATCGTTTTTAAAAAATGAAGGAATTTGTGATTGTGAATTAGGTGTTTATATAGGAAATTTAATGTTAGAGGGGAAATAATATGAGTTTTAAATTACCGTTTTATAATTTTTTAAATATGCTTTTAACAGGTGTTGTTTTTTTCTTGGAAATAGCAATTGTATTTTCTGTGCAATTTATTGAATTTATGGAAATGGATTTGGTAAAGAAACTTTTAGAATTACCAGATATAATAATTATATTTTGTGTTTTAGCTTCTGCATACGAAGTAGGGCTAATAACGAATAGGATTGGAGCAATCTTAATAGAGCCGATTGTAAAGAAATTTAAGTTGTTATCATTTAATGATAACTATAAGCATTTCAATGATTGCAAAGTGAAATATCCAATAATGGAAACTCTTTCAAGAGAATATGCATTGTCTCGAACAAGTATGACATTATTTTTAATACTCAGTATATTGTCAATTTCCGTCAATCATAAAGCTATAGCCTTAATTAATTTTTTGATATGTGTAGTGTTTTGGCTTTCATGTAAATCTCATTCCAGGAAAATAGTTGAACTGATGTCATAATAGAATTTAGCTGGAACTGGGATTGGGACGGGTAAAAAATCTAAAAACGAGCTTAAATTATACGAATTTCCCAGCACTCAATAAACGAAAAACCTTTATTTTGAACGGCTTTGAATGTAGTGAATAGTAGAGAAGAGTGGGAACAGAGGGTATGAAATGGAGAGAATAGATTGAAAGAAAACAAATTGAGTTCCATTAAAGACATAATTCTAGGTATAGTATTGATAGCAATAATAGGTTATATTATTGTTTGGTTATTAGGAATACTCTTGGGGTATGTAGGAAATTTCATTGATAGACTTAATCAAGTTGCATCAAATATGGATGCTGTGGTTATTGTTGCATTAATAACTGGTAGTGTATCAATTTTGGGTGTTGTGATTAGTTCAGTAGTATCTAAAATAATAGAGTACCGTCAGAATACAAAAAGATATTTATATGGGAAAAAAGAAGAGCCGTATTCAGAATTTATTGAAATGGTATATAAAATACAGAGAAATGCGAAGGAACCTCAAAAATATGCTGAGAAGGAAATGTTAGATGATATATTAAGTTTTTCTAAAAAATTAACATTATGGGGTTCGAATAAGGTAATTAAAAAATGGCTTGCTTTTCGTAAGATGAGTCAAGCTGAAAATAAAAATCCAACTGATAATCTTTTTATACTTGAAGACATTATTTTTGAAATTAGAAAAGATATGGGACAAAAAAAGAGCGGATTAAAACAAGGAGATATTTTGGCGTTTTTTGTCAATGATATTAGGGAGTATCTTCCTGAGAATAAAAAGAAATGACTAGGTGAATTTAGTTGGGGTTAGAATGGGTATAAAATGAGTTTAAATCAGGTAAATTTCCTTGTATGAAATAAACGAAAAGTCTTTATCTTAAAGGGCTTTGGATAAAATGAGCAGTAGAAAAAGAAAAATGGGAGTGGCAATAAACAAATATGCTTCTGCTGTTATACTCCTGAATGATACTGTTTCGATACTAAGAAGCTCTAAAAGTAGGTCTAAAAGGGAGTTGTTGAATTGAGCGAGTTTACGGAGTTGCACTCATTGACCGAAGAAAAATAAGGTGATAAATTATTTAAAAAGTCTTCCATCATTTTGGTGGGAGACTTTTGTGGAAATAGTGAAGTGATAGGTAAATTATAATATTTATAAGGAGAAGGATCGTAAATGAGTTACACAATCTCTTTGTTCTCTGTTAAAACAAAACAGAAAGAACAGCAGTCAGCACAACCCGATTTTTTTGAAAAGGAGGAAAATCTGGAAAAATTCACACCGGAGCAGCAGTCAGCATTGGAAAACCGTTTGTTGAAATATCAGTATAAACCGGTAGGGAAGAACAGTGACGGGAAAAGATTTGAACATGCTGATTTTGGAGAAGCGTTACTGACAGACAGTGCATTGTATTTTTCAACTTCGAATGACTTTGATTGTATTTTTGAAGTGGGACTGACAGCATCTGAATTTACGGATACCGGTGAGTTTGCAAAATATGATGGGCAGGCAGGAGGATGGGAAGAGACATAGGACTGCTCTATGTTGAGGGGGGCGGTATGTTTGTTCACCCCCCCTCATAAAATTTGACGATAATCACAAAGAAAACAGGAAATAAATCACAGTATGTGGAAAGGAGTGAAAAATGGGGATAATAGCAAATTATAAATATTTAAGTGATAAAAACTTAAAGGAGCTTAAGGCTTTCTATTCAGAAGAGAATGAAACTTTTGAGGAGGCAAAAGAGCGAAATGAGGATGTAGAAATACTGCTTGATTTAGATAAGATGTGGGATGCACTTCATTTCGTGCTTACAGGAGTAAGCAGCAGTAAGCCTATAAAAAATAACCCTTTTAGCGAAGCGGTTGTAGGTGTGTCATCTATTGAAGGTGTGGAAGAGTTTATATCTTATACAGAAAAGGCAAGGATTAAAGATATAGTCTTTGCTCTTGATCATTTTGATATAGAAAAAGTTATGGAAAATTTCAGTATGAAAGAATGCAAACAAGCAAATATATATCCGGACATTTGGAATTATGAAGAAGAAACGGATGAAATAAAAGAAGAACTAATGGATTACTTTCAAAATCTGAAAGACTTCTATAAGAAAATATTAGAAGTAAATGGTAATGTAATGGTCACTATTTGCTGAAGGAGTATAGATAAATCCCGGTTTATCGGGTGAATTGGATAAATCATATAGTTATCTCTGAAAATATTACAGAGTTTTTAATTCTGCTGAGCATGAAGCAGATGAACTGTTTTCATAGAACTGCTAAGAAATGTATTTGAATGGGCTTTATATTAAATGACAGAGGGGGGATATGATGTTTGTAGATCGAATTGATGGGGTTGACTCCAAAGAAGTGAAAAGAGCTTTTAAAGAATTAATCACTGCCTATATGAACCCTGCGTATGGGTCTATGTCTAAAAGGGATTTCGATATATTGCTTTTTATGAAGCTGCAAGATTTAAAGATTATAGAGAAAGATCCTGATTTATATGATATTGTATCTAATTTGAAAGTGACCAGAGCAAAGGCAAGAAATCTGTTATATGAAGCTAAAATGCGGAACTCATCAGAAGAAATGCTGGATAAAGAATTAAGGGAGTTACTGTCTACCCCTATTTTCTTTAAGGAAAATGATAAAATTGCAATTGAAATTAGTAATCCATTATTATTAGATCATTTGAGGTGGAAACTTAAAAGATTGGGATATATTACGGATGGTTCCTTTTCCGCTGAATTGATTAAATTATCAGAGGAAGCTTATATCACAATATTTGAAGATATGATTCCGAATGAATCACGAAAGAAAATAACGGAAGCATTAGTTAAATGTGGTGCAAGAGAAGAATTGGGATTTAAGGGAATACTCTCTTCCATTCTTAAAAAATTAAGTGGGAGAATAGTGGGGAGAGCCGGAGACGAGTTAGTTGATGGGATTTTTAAATATTTAGATCCTTTAATCAGTGAAAAACTAAAAGAAATATCTAGTGTTTATAAGAATTTTTTTGTAGAACCACAAGAATAAGTATTAGATTATGCGACTGTTTTTATAAACGTTTTCTTCCCCAACGACTTATAAGTCAAATTATATAATGGGCAGCAGGTTTTATATGAAGAGTGGGAATAACGGTAACAAATGTGTTTCTGTAAAAAACGGTTGAAAATACAGTATTTTAGAGATTTTACAGAACAAAAACTCCTGTCATATAAATTGTTTGGAAGACATCCCATCATCTTGCAGGGAGGTTTTTGTAGAAAATAGTGATTGATAAATTTTTGGAGAAGAGAGAATGTCAAGCTGGAGCGGTATAAGAAAAAAGCTGGAGACAGAATATTTAGCCCCAAGTCTGCGGGGGCATATTCAGTATTATGCGACATCATATAGCAGAAGTCCTGATCATGAGGGACGGGCGGCAATAAGGTATGATGGAAAAGAAATTATCAAAGGATGTTATTACAATCATTGGATAAAAGCAGATTTATTTCCCAAAGATGAAAAATATGAAAAACGCATGAAAAAAGAATTTGCGTTTATGGATGATACAGCCTTACGGTTAGGCATATTTGATCAGCGTTGTTTTTATAATGCCTTTGCAGAATTTGATCAGCAAAGTATCGAAATGAGTTTGAAGAGTGAAAATTTAATCGTACGGATATTTGCTGTATTAGATAGGCGTGTTGGTAAAAGAAGGTTAGCTTTAATGAAAGAAACGATAGCAGAAGAACCGGATACATTTCAGGAATTTTATGCCATTCGTTTGAAGGCGGAGGGACTAATATAATCCGGTTTGCACAGATAATAGATAATTGAATATTATATAAAACAAGGCACATAGCTTTAAGATCGCAAAACCTTTCAGCTATGTGCTTATTTTATATGTGCTCAGGTTTTAGATCGTTCAGAAAGCTTTTTACTTTTGCGGGGAGGATTTTGTGGATAGGAGGTCTTCAGAAAACCGGACTTGATCGAAGCTCATCAGATTGCGAGACGTTTATTGATATTGACGGCAATAAGATGGATACGATAAAGTGAAATAGAAAGTTGTCATTCAGAATTTCTAAAAGTTTGTAAGGGCAAGATGCTTAGTCAGAAAGTACAAAAGTATATTAAAGATCATTCTTTCTGTTATATAAATTTATAGTGCGCATGGATAATATATTGTGAAAAAGTTCACAGATGAGGATGACATAATGTTTTTGTTTTGGGGGTCATATGTACAAGCTGGAAACTGAAAATTTTTTATTAGAATTGCTGCCTGGAATTCATCAGGATAATTTTCCGTACCCCAAGGCGAATAGTCTTCAGGTTAAAGTGTCAAGCTTAGGTTTTTCTGCGGATTCTATTATGGATATTGATGACATTGCTTTATCGGATTTCGCGGTGAATTTGAATGAGCTTTATGAAACACTGAGCGGATCGGTAAGACTGGAAGAACCATATAGTATGCACTGCTTTTTAGAATTTACGACTGTGACAGGCGGACATATTCGCATTAAAGGCTATATTCATAATAAAATGGGTGTTGGATACGGACATGAACTGACATTTGAAAATGAAGTAGATCAGACCTATCTTGGAGGTTTTGCAAAAACACTGTTTGTTGATTACGGTAAATATACTGAGTGATTAAAATGGTATGGAAGGCAGAAGCATGAATAAACAGGGGATGGCAGGATATACTTAATATATTTCAAAATTATGGGGCATAGGATAAAAACGTCTGACAGATTATGGAACTGTTTTACTTCATTTTCACAAGCGGGATTGATATAATCATCTAAATTTTTTACCCGAAATGGATTGCCGGATTTCAGAGCGGTGGGAGCATGAAAGCTCATCAGTAAAATGGTAGTAGGGAAAATACAGATGAGAAGATATGCATACTTAAAAGAACCGATAAAAACAAACAAGAAAGATTACATATATAAAATCATGCTGTATCAGACGAAAAAAGATGGAGTATATCTGTTTATGTATTGCCAAAAGGATGCCGTTCAATGTTCATTTGACTATTGGTATAAAACGGTTGAAGATGTCTATGAGGATTGGAATGATCTTGTGAATGAAAAAGGCTGGATTCCTATAGATGATCCGCTGCCTTATTGTCAGCACGATGCTTTTTTACCGATAAGAGTAAAGGGGCGTGATATCGGTGAACCTCAGTGGGGGAAATTGGAAATTCTTGAAAATGGCAAATGGAAAGAATACATTCCTGATCAGTGATGTCCGTAATTATTTCAGATACGGAAATGGTTTAATTTGACAGCAAAAAACAGTTGTGATGTTACTACTCGTAAGATTCGCAGAAAATTGATTTTCGTTAGATGTATGATAAAATGAAAATAAGAAAAGTTTTTTATCATTTTATGCTGTGTTTTGGAAGAAGAGTGGAGGAGGTAATTTTATGAACAGGACGCTGAGAATGTGGATGATCTGGGTTATGGCAGCTGCTGCGCCTTTCTTTATTTTTCCGTCGGAAGCCGCTGTTTGGGACGGTCCCCGGTCTTATCCTGCCGCTCAAAAGGTGGAGGATGCTTATGTGTATATAAAATATGTGGATATTCACGGACGTGATATTTATGCGACACAGACAATCAAGGGCGTATCCGGTGATTATGTCAATGGAAATGATTATATCCGCAATATCACAACGTATCGTTTTGTGCGGACGGAACCGGGACGAGTCCAATTTGATGCAAAACGCAGAGGAACGATTAAAATCGTTTATGAAAAGGAGCAAAAAGGCGCAAGGTAATAAAATGGATGGGAGGCCGCTCTTCGGAGCGGTTTTCTCTTGTGAAAAGGAGGGTACAGGAAATATTTCTTTTATCTGCAGCCGGCACACTGATTGATAAAAATCAATATTGACTGTCTATATAAAAACTTCTATAATGATACATAAGCATTAACAGGTCTGTGGTTGAAAGTCGATGCCAGTCGCAGGCAAAGCGATCCACGTAAGGTGTTTAAAAGAATACTGAGCATGGTGCGGCTTAGAAGTAAGTCCTGCCGAGGAAATCGAGAGGGCTAGTAGTGAGAGGCAAGTGCCGGGTAGCGAACGCTCCAGCAGGCGGGTGTGGGGTCAAAAACCAGGTCAGCTGTTTGTGCTTTCCAATTGAATGTAAAGGCGATGAGCAAAAGAAGTATTCTTACTTCATGTCTGAAGAGAGGGCGGGGCGATGGGAGCCGTCTGTCATGAGTTTGAGGAAATGCATTTGTGAGCTGGAGAGGGGAAGGAATCGGATTCTTGTATCTTCTTCCGTGAATGTGCGTTAATGTATGGACGGCTTTTCAGCCGGCAGAGTGGAATTGCGGGCCACCGTCTCTGTGAGGCGGCGGTCTTTTGATTTGTAATGAGTGAATGAGATTTGGAGGAATGAAGATGGAAGAAATCAAGGTGTATAATACGCTGACAGGAGAGAAGACGGTATTCCGGCCGTTGGTACCGGGGGAAGTTAAGATTTATGTCTGCGGCGTCACACCGTACAATCACCCCCATATCGGGAATGCCCGTCCGGCGGTGACCTGGGATGTGATCTGCCGCTATCTGAAGCATATCGGCTATAAAGTAGAGTTTGTGCAGAATTTTACTGATGTGGACGATAAGATTATCAATAAGGCAAATGCCGAGGGGTCTGACTGGAAAACGATTTCCGACAGGTATATTGATGCTTATTTCCAAGTGATGGATGTCATGCATGTGCGGCGGGCGGATGTGTATCCCCGTGTGTCTGACCATATGCAGGATATCATCGACATGGTGCAGGGGCTGATTGATAAGGGCCATGCCTATGTACTGGGAAATGATGTTTATTATGATATTTCCACTTTTGAGCATTACGGGGCGTTATCCGGACGTAAGATTGATGACATGCTGGCAGGCGCACGTATCGAGGTCAATGAGGGAAAACGCAATCCCGGCGATTTTGCTCTCTGGAAGGGGGCCAAACCGGGTGAACCGTTCTGGGAAAGTCCCTGGGGAAAGGGACGTCCCGGCTGGCATATTGAATGCTCCGCCATGTCTGTCCATTATCTGGGAAAGACTTTTGATTTCCATGGCGGCGGCAGCGATCTGATTTTCCCGCATCATGAAAATGAAATCGCCCAGTCGGAAGGATGCACGGGGTGCAAGTTTGTCAATTACTGGCTGCATAACGGATTTATTACGATTAACTCGGAAAAGATGAGCAAGTCCTTGAATAATTTCTTCCTGGCGAAGGACGTGCTGGAAGAATATTCCGGCGACGCGCTCCGCTATTTCCTGTTGTCTGTCCAGTACAGAAATCCGCTGGATTATTCCCGTGACCGTCTGGACGAAGCGGAGAAGAATATGGAACGTTTGTCAGGGGTCATCGGACGGCTGAAAGAATTAGCGGCTAAAGAAGGTGCTGAAAAAACAGACGCATCCCGTTCCCTTGAGAAAGCGGCGGAAGAGTCGCTGAAGGCCTTCCATGAAGCGATGGATGATGATTTCAATACGGGACTTGCCACCGGTGCCATGTTTGACCTGGCGAAAGCAATCAATATTTACGGGACTGCGGTAGACGGCGGCCTTAGTGTGGATCATGAAGCGGTAGAAAAAGCGCGTACCGCTTTGAAAACGATTATGGACATCTTGGGAATTCTTGAAGAGGTATGGGAAAAGACGGATTCTCCGGATGACAAATCTTATAATGATCTGATGGATGTTATTCTGGCAGTCCGCCAGACGGCGAGAAAAGAAAAGATGTACAAAATTGCCGATGAAATTCGTGACAGGCTGGATGCCGCAGGTATCGTGATCGAAGATACGCCGACCGGCGCAAGGTGGAAGAGACGTGGAGTTTAAAAGGGTTCTTTTTCTGAAAAAGCAAATGGCGCAAAAACTGGGGAGAGGATCCCCTGAATTGGGTGAACAGGATATTTTTGCCATGGATGCGCTGACACTGGCGTATATCGGTGATGTATGCTGGTCCTTTTTTGTCAGAAAAGCGCTGATCGATACAGGGATTTACAATGTGCAGATATTAAACAGCCTGGCATCGGAGATGGTGTCCGCCCGTCAGCAGAGCCGTATCCTTTTTGAGATAAAAGAATTGCTTTCCGACAGAGAATTAAAGGTTTGCAAAAGGGCAAGGAATACCCATTCTACAGTGCCGAAAAGTGCTACCGTAGAGGAATACAGGGAGTCTACGGCATTTGAAGGGCTCCTGGGGTATCTCTATCTGTCACGGCAGAAAGAAAGGCTTGATTTCCTTATGGGACGCGGGCTTTCTTATTTGGCAAGGGAGTTTCACGATGAATAACAGAAGGGTTTCCCCTGATACAAAGGAACGGAAAAGTGATCCGCATGAGAAAAGGCGGACCGGAATAAAATCAATGCACGGGGAAAGAGGATTTCTTTCTACAGGCAAGCAAAAGGAAGGAGAAACCTGTTTTATCGGCGGCCGGAACAGCGTACTGGAATCTCTGCGTGCAGGACAGGTAAAAAAAGTTTTCATAAAATCGGGAAAAAAGGACAGCCGCCTTTTAGCGCTGGCGGAAGAAGCGGAACGCTTCGGCATCTCCGTTATTGAGGCGGAGGAAGGGGCGCTTGACCATTTGACGGAAGGTGTCCGGCATCAGGGAGTAGCCGCGTCTTTGAAGCCTTATGCATATGCTGATTTGGAAGAGGTGCTTTCGTCTTGTGGAAGAAAGGATCCCCTGCTCATTCTTCTTGACGGTGTGGAAGATATAAGAAATATAGGTGCGATTGTCCGCACGGCGGAATGTGCGGGGGCAGCGGCGGTACTGCTTCCCAAGCATAGGAGTTCACCGGTGACGGCGGCCGCCATGAAGACGGCGGCAGGTGCTTTTGCTTATCTTCCGGTCTGTCAGATTGGAAATATCCGGCAGACACTGGAAAAACTGAAAGAACGGGGCTTTTGGGCAGTCGGCGCTGATATGGACGGCGGTGATCTGTATCAGGCGGATTTGAAAGGTCCTCTGGTTATCGTTATGGGAGCGGAAGGAAAAGGCATAAGTCCTCTCACCAAAAGAATGTGTGATTTCTGTGTACGCATTCCGATGAAAGGCAAAGTGTCATCTCTGAATGTATCTGTTGCCGCAGCGCTTCTCATGTATGAGGCAGTCCGGCAGAGGAATTGAGATGAAAGATTTATACTTGATTGACGGATATAATGTTATCTTTTGGCTTCCCGAAGAGTTTCCTCGGACCGATCTGGAGTCGAGCCGCAAAAAGCTGGTAGATCTTATGCAGGACTATGGGGCTCATAACGACGTGGAGGTGATTGTCGTTTTTGACGGGAAGAGTCGTTCTTTAAAAGCGAAAGTGGAAACGGTTTCCCCCTTTTTCCATGTGGTGTACACACCGTCGAAAATGACGGCGGACAGTTATATTGAAATGGAATCATATAAAAGGCGGGATGAGTACCGCTCTATTTTCGTTGTGACATCGGATGGCGCGGAACAGAACCAGGTGCTGGGGAACGGCGCTTACCGTATGGCGGTTTCCGATCTGGTGCGGTTGTGGAATGAAGATAAGAAAGTGCAGACGATTTTTATGCGCCGGAATAATATGGCGAATCCACGGAGTGAGATCGGAAGGCACATTCCTTCATCCGTGCAGGATAAGCTGGAAAGGTTAAGAAGAAAGTAGTGTGACAGAGGTGCTTTATGAGAAAAGTTGACCTGAAAGCGGCTGTGTTATATACTAATTCTTGATATTATCCACATAAAATTTACTGTATCTTTTATGATGCATAGGAGGAAGTACTGTGAAATACGCTTTGATTGGAATAACGATGGTAGTGGCTTTGTTTTTGATCATCGTGGTTGTGGCCCAGGAATCCAAACAGCCCGGCATGGGAAGTGCGATTGGCGGCGGCGCGGAAGGGATGATGGGGGGGAAATCCCGCGGTAAAGATGCTGTCCTTTCGAAATTTACCGTTGTGCTCGGTATTCTATTCGCCGTGCTTTGTCTTGTGCTCGGGCGGTATATGAATACGTTTTAATGAGGATTTTGGGGCTTGCACGAGGCAAGCCTTTTTTATTGAAGGAGACAAGAAATGGGAGATAAGGAGAAATTATCATATCGTCCCGGCATGGTTCTGCAGGGGGTCTACAAATCTTACGGACCGCGTTTCGGATTCCTGATCACGGATGAGGATCATGAAGATGTGTACATTGCTGACCGTGATCATCTGAATGCGGTCAATAATGATATCGTGGAAGTGCGTACAAAAAAAGGAGAGACGGGGCGTCACAATACGGAGGGGGAAGTCCTCCGCGTCATTGAAAGAGCGGAAAATACTTTTGTCTGCACCTATGAGATGACATCCTTTGGAGGAAAAGCTGTACCGATTGACGAAAAGATCGATATGGTGATTGAAATACCACGGGGAGAGGAACTGGAAGCTGTCACCGGTGCCCGAGTGATTGTGGAAGTGACCAGATGGCCCGGGGCGCGGGCAAATGCCGAGGGGAAAGTGACGGAGCTTATCGGCTATAAGGGGGATAAAGGGATTGATATCGACATCATTATCGCCCAGCACCGGCTGCCCCATGTGTTTTCCAAAGCACTCATGGCGGAAGCCGATGCCCTTTCCAAGGAAATAAAACAGGAAAAAGGAGTGGAGGATTTCCGCAGCCTTCCCATCGTGACTATTGACGGCCCTGATGCGAAAGATCTGGATGACGCTGTTTACTGTGTGAAAAAAGAAAATGGCCATTATCAACTGGGGGTTCATATTGCCGATGTAAGCCGGTATGTGAGGAAAGGAAGTTTAATTGATGATGAGGCATATCGCCGCGGGACATCCGTCTACCTGGCAGACCGTGTTATACCTATGCTGCCTTTCCAGCTCTCCAACGATTTGTGCAGTCTGAATCATGATGAAGACCGTTATGCCATGTCCTGCATTATGGATGTGGCGCCTGACGGGAAGGTAGCGGCGGAAAAGATTACGCCTTCCATGGTTCGCGTGGCGCGGCGCTGCAACTATCCGGAGATAAATCAGGCCTTTGAAACGGGGGTGGCGTCTGACGATTTGAAGCCATACCTGCCTATGCTCCGGGATTTAAAAGCGTGTGCTGATATCCTCCGTAAAAACAGAGAAAACAGAGGTGCTCTGGAATTTGATTTCCCTGAATATAAAGTGATTCTTGATGAAGAAGGCACTCCGCTCCGCATTGAAAAACGGAATCGCGGCGATGCGGAAAAGATGATTGAAGATGCCATGATTGCCGCCAATGAAACGATCGCCCGTTTCCTGGAAGCTACGGGACATACTTCCGTATATCGCATTCATGACCATCCGGACGGAGATAAGCTCCTTTCTTTAAAAAAGATGATGGCAATTTTCGGAGTGGCGGAAAAACTGCCGAAAGAACCGGAGCCGAAAGATATGCAGCGCCTTATGGAAAGCATGAAAGGAAAAGAGATTGAAGCCGTCGTACAGGTCATGACACTCCGATCTCTGCCGCAGGCCTGTTACAGTACGGAGAACAAAGGGCATTTCGGTATAGCGTCCACCTGCTATACCCATTTCACATCGCCAATCCGCCGCTATCCTGATCTCATGGTTCATCGGCTCATCCGCCAGGCTCTCCGGAACAGGCTGAATAAATCACAGCTGAAAAAGCAGACGGAATTTCTTCTCCGCGCGGTGGAGCATTGCTCCGAAACGGAACAGAATGCGGTGGAAACGGAAAGGGATACAACCGATCTGAAAATGACGGAATACATGGTTCCTTTTGTTGGAGAGCCTTTTGATGCCCATATTACAGGGCTTACCCGGTTCGGCATATTTGTCGGACTGGATAACGGAGTGGAAGGACTTGTCCATATCGATTCCATGGATGATGACGAATACGTTTATCAGGAAGACACCATGACGGTTAAAGGGCTGCGCGGCGGGAAGAAATACACCATGGGGATGTCGGTGCGTGTGACCCTTGTCAAAGCGGATAAGGAAAAACGGGAGCTGGATTTCATCATGGGGGAGATCCGATCACCGCTTAATCTGGGAAAGCGTGTAAGAAAAGGATCCCGTCCCAAATCGAGCACAAAAAAGAAAGCAAAGAAAGGTAAAGGGAAAAAGAAATAATGGCAGCAGAAAAAAATGCGCCGCCTGTGTCCGCAAACCGCCAGGCCTATCATGATTATTTCATTCATGAAACCTATGAATGCGGCATCGCACTTACCGGAACGGAAGTAAAATCCATCCGTGCCGGCAGGGTGAATTTAAGAGACAGTTTTGCCCGTGTGCAGAAAGGAGAAGTATTTCTCTGGAATGCCCATATCAGCCCGTATGAGCAGGGAAATATTTTCAACCATGACCCGCTTCGGACAAGGAAACTGCTTCTCCATAAAAAAGAAATCTTAAAAATAGAGAATACCCTGAAGACGAAGGGATATACTCTGGTGCCGCTGAAAATGTATTTCCGCCATGGGAAAATTAAAGTGGAAATAGGTCTTGCCACAGGGAAAAAGCTGTACGACAAGCGGCAGGACATGGCAGCGAAAGCGGCGAAGCGCGATTTGGCGCGGCGGATCAAAGAACAGCGGTATGATTGAGTTGAAAATTTTCAATAAAAAACGGGGATTCTTCTCTTATGGAGAATCCTCGTTTTCAGTTGATTATTTTTTTATGATGTCATTCATCCGTTTGAAAGTTCTTGTCATATCGCTGTGACCGGAAAGGTGAGTGATGGCTTTGCCGTTCATCAGAAATTTTACTTCTTTAATATCCGGAAATTCAGTGAGCGTGTTTACTGTCATAGCGGTGAAAAGTTCTTCCGTCGTGGTGCTCTTATCCATGTTTAGAAGCTCTTTTGAAAAGTCGACGGTGGCAATGCCGTCTTTTACCTTGACGGTATTGACAGATAACCCTTTCGGAAGGATCGGGTATTTTTGTTTACGATCATCGGCAATCATGGCAGCCAGTGCCGCTTTTGGAGGATCATCTTTTAGTTTCATTTTCACGGTGACCGGCACAAGGTACATAGCATCTTCCGTAGGACGGTAAATCGTGAGAGATACTTCTTTTTCCTGCTGCTCAACGGTAGAAGTCGGTTTTGATGTCGGCGGTGTGGTGGTTGTGGCCGGGGTGCAGCCTGTGATACCGAGCGAAATAAGAAATGCCGCTCCGAGCAGATATATTTTTTTCATGGCATCCTCCTTAATCAGTCTGGGCGAAATAATCTACAAGGCCGTTGAAAAGGCTCTTGGCAATACTCTTGGGTGCCCACTTGGAAGTCAGCATCTTCAAACGGTGTTCATTGGAAATATACCCCATTTCCATGAGGACGGAGGGCATCGTGGTATGGGCGGTGACATAGAAGTTGTTTGCTCTGACACCCCGATCCGGAATGGAGAGACTGTTCAGCGTCGCCTGGTGGAGCATGTGCGCCAGCAGGAGAGATTTATCACTTCCTACGTAGTAGTAGGCCGTAACGCCGTCAATCTGCGGATTGGAGATTGAATCGATGTGAATGGAAACGAAGACGTGGGCATGGGCTTCATTGGCAATATCGCAGCGTGCCTGCAATTCCGTCGTATCGGAAGCGTAAGGGCCGTAGACATCTCTATCGGTGGTACGGGTCATGACGACTTTCGCACCTGCTGAAGTCAGGAGATCGCGCAGGTTGAGGGCGATTGGAAGCGTGATGTCTTTTTCATAAATCTCTTTATTATTCAAGTGGCCGATGGCACCTACATCGGTACCGCCGTGACCGGGGTCAAGACAGATGATTTTTCCTTTCAGGGCCTGCCTGGCCTCAGCGGAAACAGGGACGTCCTTTATGGGAGGTGCCGGTGCGGCAGGTGTCGAAGAAGTGATTTCTTCTTTTGCTGCTTTTGCGGCATTTCGCTTTTCCGCTTTATCTACGGATTTATAGTAACTCTTTTTGGCACCGATAATAGGGATATCTACAACGAGACGATGAGGTTTGCCTGCTTTTGCGTCAGGGCGTAAGGCAAAGACGCGGATGTTTTCCATCTTCTGCGGTTTTGTCATGAGGACATCCAAATAGGTGTCGCCGTTTTTTTCTGAAACAGTGGCGAAATCAATAGCCCGTTCATCCATTTCATATTGATGGAGAGCGGAACCCTTGGCAGTATCTCTTAAAATCAGTTGAAAATTTTTCCCTTCTTCATCAATAGCGGCTTCTGCTTTTACTGCATGGGACAAATCCATAGCGATACGGACAAACGGCGGGTCGCCGTCGTTTCTTGCCGTCCATCGGAAATTCGTGATGGAAGCGGGTGCTGCCGAAGCCGGATGGACAGCGAGCAGGAATAAACTGACAAAAAAGATAAGTATAGAAAAAATTCTTTTCATAAGTTTCCTTTCTTTATGTGTAATGCATGAGATGATTATCCGAGGATATTTCCTATTATACCACGGGACATATATTTTTGAATGTTGGTCATAAAAATAGATGGAGCCAGGAGGCACTGATGATTGCGATGATCTTCCAAAAATGACATGAAGTTTGTTTTGTAGTAAAATAAATTATGTATTGTCATTTTGACGAAGTGCTTACGAGGAGTTAGAGTATGTTTTTGTCTCATTGGAAAAAGAGCGCGGCGGTATTTGCCGTTTTGTTTGGAATCAGCGGTGCGGTTTTCCTTGGCGGCTGCGGCATGTGGAAATCAGGTGTGCCGAAAGAAGATGCCGTGAATATGGCGGAGGCTGCTCCCGTTAAGGTGAAAGATCCGAATTTCAAACCGGGAACAGCAATTGTACATCGTGATGCTGATGTAGAATACAGCGTGCCTGAAGGAGTTTCCATTCTCATGTACCATATGATCGGGGACATGAAAAATAATTCCGCCGTCATGACGGAGGATAATTTACGTATACAGATGCAGTACCTGAAAGACCATGGGTACCATCCCATTACGATGCAGGAATTATATGATTATGTGACAAAAGGGGAAAAACTTCCATCCAAGCCGGTATGTATTACTTTTGATGACGGGTATCTGGACAGCTATACTATCGTGTACCCCATGATGAAAGAATTCGGTTATCCCTGGACTTTATTTCTTATTACTGATGATGTGGGTAAATCTTACAACCGTATGACCTGGGAACAGCTGAAGGAAATGGCGGACAGCGGGGCAGTAACCATTGCGAACCATACTTTGAGCCATCCCAAGCTGCATAACCTGCCTACGAGGGCAGAGAAGGAAAACGAAATTATCGGCGCGAATAAAGCCCTCAAGTATCATTTGGGAATTGATAATCTGTGGTTTGCTTATCCGTATGGAGATTATGATGACGAAGTGATTGATATCTGCAAAAAGGCAGGAATCAAGCTGGCAGTAACTACCGATGCCGGACGTGTCCATGTGGGAAGTTACCCTTATGACCTGAAACGCGTATACATTGGGAATAATGTTTCTTTGGCGCGGTTCATGGAACGATTGACGAAAGATAACTATGCGCCTTTATAAAATCAGGAGAAATGATGAGTAAAATATTTCACAGCCTTATATTTCGGTTTATCATAGTTACGCTGGTTTTCTTTGCGGCTACTTCTCCGATCATTGTCCTTTTCGGACCGTTTGGAAATTTGAAGCGTGCCGTGGTAGGCGCTATCATGCGTTCCCGCCATCCCCAGTACATTACCTGGCTGTATAACCAGGAGGAATTAAATGAAATATTGGGTGTAGTCAAAACGACGGAACAGACGCAAGTTCTTTCCTTTAAACCGCGTACCGATTCCACGCTGTCTTTGCAGAAGATTGAAACGACCCGTTTCGTGGGTTATCTTCTGGAAATCCCCAATCCGCAGCGGATACAGGTGGCAACGGCTGAAGATATTCAGGAAAAAGGGGATACGACGAGCCGCATTGCAAAGAAGAATAATGCGGTTGCTGCAATTAACGGCGGGGGATTTTATGATCCCAATGGTACGGGAACCGGCCGCCTGCCCTATGGGTTTATCATTCATGAAGGAAAGTATCTGCTCGGGCAGCAGGTAGATGATAAAGAACGGGTCGATTTTGTTGGAATGACACGTTCAGGGAACCTGATTGCCGGAAACTATAATAAAAAGGAGCTTCATGATTTGGGTGTGACAGAGGGATTGACCTTCGGCCCGCCACTTATCATGAACGGCAAAAAGGTCATCCGCAGCGGTGACGGCGGCTGGGGGATCAGTCCGCGTTCCGCAATCGGACAGAAAAAAGACGGAACCATGATGTTTCTTGTTATCGACGGCCGCCAGCCGGGGTACAGTATCGGAGCCACTTTGGTGGATGTGCAGAATATTATGTATGAAAAAGGCGCGTATATTGCGGCGAATCTGGACGGCGGTTCCAGTACGACCTTGTATTATAACGGCAATGTAGTGAACAAACCGGCGGATCTTCTTGGAGAGCGCATGATTCCGACGGCATTTATCGTGAAATAGGAGGGAACTGATGAATAAGAAATTTCTTACATTTGTTTCCTGCTGTGTCATCGGTACGGTGCTGCAGGCGGGCGGGTACCTTTATCTTGATCAGGTACTCTTTGCGCCTTTGTCTTCCTCGGATTACGGGGTATCTGATGTAAAAGATAAAAATACGGAGGCTCTTGATAAGGCGGGGCGGAAGATATTCAGCAAAATTACGGTGAAGGGGAAAGCCTATTATTCCCATGACTACCATTATATGGCTGATGTTACCGCTGATTCTGTGACGATTTATAATTCAGACAGTTTGAATACGCCGCAGAAAGTGGATCTGAAAGGACAGGGCGTATCTTTTTTTGAATGGATGCCTGACCGTAATCTGGCGCTTATGGCCATGTATCCCATTCATTGGAAGGGCGGACGCTGGGATGTGACTCTGGCAAGGTATAATCCGGAAGGAACGACCCATGAATCGGATGCGCCGATTAAGGATCTGCCGAGAAACGCCAAAATTGTGGATGTGGCATACTCAACTGCGACGAATGCGGTGTATATGAAAATGGAAGTGGGAAACGGACTGTATCGTATTTATCGTACTGATGCAAACTATGATACCCGCCGCATCTATGTGCAGACATCTCATATCGGTAAGATTGCTGTTTTTTATGATGAAGATAAATTCTTTTACGATGACAGCCAGCGGGGCATTATGTATCTTTTTGACGGGGATGACAGCGGCTGGCGCGTTATTTCTCCGCCCGGGCAGTTCCGGCTGGTTGGGCTTGGCGAAGATAAAACGATTTACGCCGTTAAAGTAAATTCGAAAGATGAAGTCATCGGTTACTATACGGGAAGACTGAAAGTGGGCTTTCATGAAGTGAAAGCATTGGAAACACCGGTAGAATTAAATTCCGTCACGGTCCATATGATTCGCGAAGCGGCCGCGGCAAATCCTGAACAGCCGGCAGAGAAGAAAAATTAAATCATTAAATTGTAATATAAAATCGGACAGTCACACAGAAAAGGCTTCGAAAATAAATTCGGGGCTTTTTTTACTCGGAAAAACCTGTGTTTTCTAATGCGCCTGCCTAATAAAACTGATATAATTAAAAAAACTGCTTTTGAAAAGAGGGATTATATGGAGAGGGTCTGTTCTGCAGACAACAGGATCATTGCGGCACTGGATGTAGATTCTTTTGAAAAGATGGAGTCCATCGTGGAGGAGCTGGGAGAACTCGTTTCGTTCTACAAGGTAGGAATGGAACTGTACTATGCAGAAGGAAGTAAAACCGTGGAATGGCTTCATGAAAAAGGGAAGCAGGTTTTTCTTGATTTAAAAATGTATGATATCCCGAACACCGTGGCCCATGGAATTTCTGCCGTGTCGGGGCTGGGGATCGACCTGATCACGATCCACGCAGGCGGCGGTCGGGACATGATGGAAGCCGCGGTGCAAGCTGCCGATGAAGCGGGACGGAATAACGGGAGACGTCCAAAAATTCTGGCGGTTACCGTGCTTACCAGTTTTGATGAAACTGTTTGGAAAGAGACGGGCGGATTATTGCCGATTGAATCTCAAGTGCTCCGACTGGCAAAACTGGCAAAAGAGTGCGGCGTCGACGGTGTGGTGGCATCGCCGGAAGAAGCGAAAGGGATACGGGAACTTTGCGGAAATGATTTTGAAATTGTCACGCCGGGAATCCGTCCGGCCTTTGCGGGTGCTGATGATCAGAAACGTATCGCCACGCCCGCTGTGGCGCTTAATAACGGTGCGACGCGGCTTGTGATCGGGCGGCCGATTACAAAAGCGGAAGATCCGAAAAAAGCCGTCCGTATGATTTTAGAAGAAATCAGGGAGAATAAAAAATGATGAAAAAAGACGCAGAATCTTTATTGAGAGAGACAAAAGCCATTCTGGAAGGGCATTTTCTTCTGACCAGCGGGCTGCACAGCCCCCTTTATGTAGAGAAGTTCAATGTACTGCAGCACCCTGAGTACACGGAAAAACTTTGTGAAATGATTGCGGACCATTTCAGAAATCAGGGGGTGCAGACGGTCATCGGACCGGCAACGGGCGGCATTATCCTGTCACAGGTGACAGCGAGGCTTTTGGGGACCCGTTCTATTTTTACGGAAAGAGAAAACGGAAAAATGACACTTCGCCGGGGGTTCCGTGTGGAACCGGGGGAAAAGGTTCTCATTGTGGAAGATATCGTGACTACCGGCGGCTCTATCCGTGAAGTGGTGGACGTGGTAAATGAAGCAAAAGGTGAAATTGCGGGCATCGGTCTTTTTGTAGATCGCTCCGGAGGAAAGGCGGATTACGGTGTGCCTGCCGATAAGGTATTTCCTCTTGTCCGTCTGACAGTGCCGGCTTACCGCCCGGAAGAATGTCCGCTTTGTAAAAAAGGAGTGCCAATTACGGAAAGAGGAAGTCATCATTTGAGGAAATAAAAAACAATGGTTTGTGAATGAACAGTGAAGAAGAAACGGTACAGTGATGTATCGTTTTTTATGCGGCAAACAAAATAGACCTCCATGGGGGTGGAGGTCTTCAGGAAAGAGGCAATGTCGTTTGATGGGAGGAACGGTATTGCCTCGGGGGTTAAGTAGAAAGTTCGCACATCAGGTCATGAACGGAAACAATGTCCTTAATTTTGTAGGCATTGGCGCCGCAGAAGACAAGTGCGTTATCCACATCTCCTTTAACAGCCCTGATGAGCGCCATAGTGATGCAATATGGCGTTGTGCGGGGATCGCAGGTCTTAAGGCAGTGGAAACAGTTTCTTACGTTTTCACGCTGTTTGCGGATCCGTTTTACAAAGGGGTTGAGAAGCGCCCGTCCCGGCATATGGACCGGGCTTTGGACGATTGTCACATCTTCCTTTTTTGCCTTGACGTACATTTGTTTAAATTCGTCCGCTGCATCGCATTCTTTCGTGGCTACGAAACGTGTTGCCATCTGCACGCCGGAAAGACCGAGAGAAAGATAATGTCTGATATCTTCCTTATCAAAAACACCGCCGCCGAATACGACGGGGATTTTTTTATTGTACTTTTCTTCAAATTCGTGAACTACCGCGAGAATTTCCAGAATTTCTTTTTCATAGCCGTCGTTTTCATGAAGTTTTACTTCTTCACGGGTGTAGCCCAAATGGCCGCCCGCTTTCGGACCTTCGATGACAACCAGATCTGCTGTCGTGTGGTGGTGCCTGTCCCATAATTTCAACAGGACGCGGCACGCTTTGGGTGAACCGATAATGGGTGCTATTTTGGTGTTCGAACCTTCGACACATGCGGGGAGATCGGCGGGAAGACCTGCACCGGAAAAGATAATGTCTGCTCCGTTTTCTACGGCACACTTGGCATAAACTTCATAGTTATATCCTTTTGTCATGATATTCACACCGATAATTCCATCAGGCGCTGTTTCACGCGCTTTTTTCAGATGGCGTGCAAGAGCCCTGCAGTTAGCGGCAATCGTGTTTGTTCTGAAATCAGGTTCATCGAAACCGGGCTGTGCCGCGGAAATGACACCGATACCGCCTTCTTTTGCGACGGCTCCCGCAAGACCGGAAAGGCTGATGCCGATACCCATGCCGCCTTGGATGATGGGAATACGGGCTGTCAATTCACCTATATGCAATGCCGGTAAAGACATAGCGCTTCTCCTTCTTGATTATAATACAAAATCACATAAACGTTTTATTTAATGAGTGTAAATTGAAATTATTTGATTGTAGTGTAGTCCAAAAGTATGGATAAGTCAATGGTTTTATGTCAAATAATTTATTCAAACAAAACTTGATTTATTTTTGATAATATGACAAAATAAATTTTCAGTAAAGGAAGACAGGGATAAGAGCATTTCATTGCGTTATGAAGTTAGCACCTGTTCATAAAAGAATTCTTTATTATATCCTTGGATTAAAAGATTCCTGTTACGGGAATAATAGAAAAGCATATTAATCAACAGGGGAGAAACGAGGATACTATATAATGGTTGCGGTGTTGTGATATAGTATTATCAGCAGGTGATAAATATGAACAGAAAACGTAAATGGGAGAAAGAAGAACGGCGGGAAGCGATCACTGATGTGATCCGGCAGAATCCGTGCCTTACTGATGAGGATCTGGCAAAGCGGTTTTCCGTCTCTGCTGCGACAATAAGGCTTGATCGGCAGATGCTGGGGATACCGCAGATGCGGAAACGGATTGAAAAAGCAGTTTCTGAACATCCGTCCGGATTTCATGAAGAACTCCAGATTCTGGATATGGAGAAAGGGAAAAAGGGACTCGCTCTGTTTTATACGACAGAGGAAATGACAGACAGAAGCGGTATGGTTTCCGCAGATCGCCTTTATGCCGCTGCGGCAGATTTTGCGCAGTCTTTGGCAGGACAGGTGTTCACGCCGGTGCAGGTGGGGAATATTAAGTATAAAGAACCTGTCGGCAGTGGTGAACAGCTTGTTCTCAAGGGGAAAATTGCTCTGATGAAAGTAAACAGGAAATATATTTATATCAGCTTCTTTAAAAGAGCGGCGGAAGTGTTCCGTGCCAAATTTATTATGGAAGTATCAAAAACAGGCGGGGAGGCGCTTCATGGATAAAATAGCAGTAGATGCTATGGGGGGGGATTTTGCTCCTCTTGAAATAGTCAAAGGCGCTGTTCTGGCAGTGCGTGATTTTCATGTTCCTGTTGTCCTGGTCGGCGATAAGGAACAAATTGTGAAAGTATTGAAAGACAATCATGCCGATCAGGAACCGTTGATTGAAATCTGCCATGCATCACAGGTGATTGGGATGGGAGAACATCCGGGGATGGCATTTCGTAAGAAAAAAGACGCATCCGTGTCTGTGGGGGCAAAGCTTGTTAAGAACGGAGAGTGCGGTGCTCTTGTCGCTCCCGGTTCAACAGGCGCTGCTGTGACGGCAGGACTTTTAGGGATGGGACGTGTCGATGGGATTGAACGTCCTGCCATTTTAACTCCGATTCCGAATCGGAAAGACGGATATACATTTCTGATTGACTCCGGTGCCAGCGCGCAGCCGAAACCGGAGACACTTTTACAAAATGCTCTGATGGGATATGTTTATGCGAAAAAAGTGTGGCATATCGAAAATCCGCGGATCGGACTTCTGAATATCGGCGAAGAAAGTACAAAGGGCAGTCCTGTCGTGACGGAAGCTTATGAATGGCTGTCCGGACAGAAAGTGGTTCCTTTTGCGGGAAATGCGGAGGGACGTGATATCATGTCCGGTGAATTTGATGTCATTGTTACTGACGGTTTTACAGGAAATGTAGTACTGAAATTTGGAGAAGGAGCTGCCAGCCTGTTTTCCGCATTATTGAAAAAATCGGTGGAAAAAGGTGGTCTTCGGGCAAAGCTGGGGGCCTTTCTCCTGAAACCGGCATTGAAAAAATATCTTGTGAAGCGGCTGGATTATGCCGAATATGGCGGAGCGCCTTTGATGGGGATTAAAGGCGGGCTGATTATCTGCCACGGCGCGTCCCAAGCCCGGGCAATCAGGAATGCCATTCATATGGCAAAAGACCTCTGTGAAGCCCGTGTGGTTGATGTTATTGCAGAAGCGGTGGTGCAGATTGAAAAAGAAGCGGGCCGCTTGAAAGAAGACTGAGCTTTTGGGGGAATAATTATATGAGTGTATGCAGTTCGGCAGGAATTTTGGGAACCGGTCACTATGCGCCGGAAAGACTCCTGACAAATTTTGACCTTGAGAAGTTGGTAGATACTACGGATGAATGGATTCGTACCCGCACAGGTGTGGAAACCCGCCACCTGGCAGCCGCCTCTGAAAATACATCGGATTTGTGTGTAAAAGCCGGTTGTAAAGCTTTAGAAGCTGCCGGTCTTACTGCAGAGGATATAGATTTTGTGATGGTGGCCACAGCTTCACCGGATTACGTGGTACCGTCGACAGCCTGTCTTGTGCAGGATAAGATGGGAATGAAACGGGCGGGCGGCATGGATATTTCCGCAGGCTGCTCCGGTTATATTTATGCAGTCGCCACAGCAGCCGCGATGGTCAAAGCGGGACTTTATAAATATATTTTGGTGGTGGGCGCGGAAATATTGTCCCGCCTGGTTAATTGGCAGGATCGTTCCACCTGTATTCTCTTTGGTGACGGGGCCGGAGCAGTGGTCATCGGGGCGGCGGAAGAAGGATTCGGCCTTCTGGCATCAGATTTAGGTTCTGATGGGAGCATGGGAAGTATTTTAAATATCCCAGCCAGCGGTGTGGCTGAACCTGTGACGCACCGCGCCATTGATTCGAATCGTATTTACATACATATGGAAGGCCCCGAAGTGTTTAAAGCTGCTGTCCGCCATATGGAAAATACAACTATGGCAGCACTTGAAAAGGCGGGAGTTGATAAAGAGGAAATAGATATGTTCATTGCCCATCAGGCCAATAATCGTATTATCCAGTCTATTGCAAAAAAAGTGGGTATTCCCAAAGACCATATGTATGTGAATGTCGAAAGATATGGAAATACTTCGGCGGCATCCGTGGGGATTGCGCTTGATGAAGCGGTGCGGAGCGGAAAAATAAAACATGGCGATATCGTCGTGATTACAGGATTCGGTGCCGGTCTTACCTGGGGCTGTGATGTAATGCGTTGGATTTAATAGCCATAATTTAATAGTCATAATAGATAGTTTATGTAATGAGGTGAAACAATGAAAACAGCATTTTTTTTCCCGGGACAGGGATCCCAGAAAGTCGGAATGGTTCATGATTTGTACGAAAAGTATGATTCCGTGAAAAAGATCATTCGTGAAGCTGATGACACATTGGGCTTTTCCATTTCAAAAATGATGTTTGAAGGTCCGGATACGGAACTGATGAAAACAGAATTTACCCAGCCTGCTATTTTGACGGCCAGTGTATGCTGTTGGCAGGTATTGAAAGAAGAAGGCGTTACACCTGATGTGGCGGCAGGCCACAGCCTCGGTGAATATTCCGCCCTTGTGGCGGCAGGTTCAATCTCTTTTTCTGATGCGGTCTATACGGTCAATCTTCGCGGCAAGTTTATGCAGGAAGCGGTACCTCTTGGTGAAGGAAGCATGGCGGCTGTTATCGGCTTGGATCCGGATCGTATCGCTGAAGTCTGTGCGGGTGTTTCTACGGAAAGCCAGCCGGTGCAGGCGGTTAATTTTAATTGTCCGGGACAGACGGTTATCGCCGGGGCTGCCGGAGCGGTGGAAAAGGCTTGTGCTGCTTTGAAAGAAGCCGGCGCAAAGAGGGCGATCATGTTGAATGTAAGCGCGCCTTTCCATTCTTCGCTTATGGAACCGGCGGCGCAGAAGCTGAAAAAGGTGCTTGATAAGATTGAGATAAAAGATGCGGAAATTCCTGTTATCGCTAATGTAAATGCACTGGCAGAAACAAAAGCGGCAGATATCCGTACGCATTTGGTGGAGCAGGCGGCTCATGCGGTGAGATGGGAAGAGTCGGTGCGAAATCTTATTGCCGGCGGAATGGACACCATGGTGGAATGCGGACCGGGAACCGTCCTGTCTGGGTTTATGCGCAAGATAGATAAAAGTATCGTGTCTTATCACGCGGAAAATATAGAAACGATTATCGAAACCGTACAAGCATTGAAAGGAGTCTGATAATGGAAAAATCGGAAAAAACAGCATTGGTTACGGGCGCTTCCCGCGGTATCGGCCGAGCGATCGCTCTCACTCTCGGTCAAGCGGGGTATGCGGTAGCAGTTAATTATGCAGGGAGCGAAGCAGCGGCGGAAGCAGTAAAAAATGAAATTATCGCGGCAGGCGGAAAAGCGTTTACTCTGCAGGGAGACGTGTCCGATCCGGAAGATGTAAAGCATATGTTCGAAAAGATTAAAGAGGGGTTCGGATTTCTTGATGTCCTTGTCAATAATGCGGGCATTACAAGAGACAGTTTACTTATCCGTATGAAAGAAAGCAGCTGGGATGAGGTGATTGCAACCAACTTGAAAGGAAATTTTCTGGTACTGAAAGCAGCAGCGGCGATGATGATTCGCCGTAAAAAGGGATCTGTCATTAATATTTCTTCAGTTGTAGGCCTTACGGGAAATGCGGGGCAGGTAAATTATGCGGCGGCAAAAGCGGGTGTTATCGGTATGACGAAAGCGGCTGCCAAAGAACTGGCCTCCCGCGGCATTCGTGTCAATGCGGTAGCCCCGGGATGTATCGTGACTGATATGACGGATAAGATACCGGAGAATATAAAAGAAGGCATGCTTCATTCTATCCCGCTTAGCCGTCTGGGGCAGACCGAAGAAGTTGCCAAGGCTGTTTTGTTCCTTGCTTCTGATGATGCCTCTTATATCACCGGGCAGGTTTTGAATGTAGACGGCGGTATGGTGATGTAAGTTCGTCAGGGAGGACAGAGCATCCTGATATGAGGAACGGGAAAATATTTATGCCGTATCATCAGCATAGAGTTTTCCGGCATATATAAAAAGGGTATGCGTCATTTGCTTTTGCAGGATTCTTCAGAGAAGATAAAAGAGGCTGCCACAGCCGTTTACTTTTTTTCCTGACTGCGTTTTTTATATCAGGGAACGGGTTTATATGTAGACGGCGGAATGGTTATGTAATATAATTTATGATGGTAAATTTTATTGAAAGGTGGTGAGATGAATGGGAACTTTTGACAAGGTAAAGAAAATCGTTGTAGACCAGCTGGGAGTCAATGAAGCTGATGTACAGATCGACTCCACTTTTATTGATGATCTGGGTGCGGATTCTTTGGATATCGTAGAACTGATCATGGCGTTCGAAGAAGAATTTGAAATTGAAATTCCGGATGATGCGGCTGAAAAGATCAAAACTGTACGTGATGCAGTTGATTACATTGAAAAGCAGATTCAGTAATTCATACTGGAACATGGCAGGCATCGGGGGCTTTTATTCCCCCGAAAGGCCGCTGTGCGGAGAACACCTCAAAAAAGCGGACCGCAGTTTCGGCCATCCGTTTTTTTGAGGTTTTGTCCCATAAAGGAATATAAAAAACAGGTAATCTGATCCAAATTATGTGAGTGAGGTGCTTTGTAAGAATGGAAAGAAGAGTTGTAATTACCGGTCTTGGGGTGGTATCCCCTGTTGGAACGGGCGTAGAGAAGTTTTGGAACAGTCTTTTGGAAGGCAAATCGGGCATTGCTCCGATTACCCGGTTTGACGCTGCTGATTTCCCGGTGAAAATCGCAGGTGAAGTAAAAGATTTTGATCCGGCACTGGCAGGTGATAAAAAAACAATCCGACATATGGATCGCAATGCCCAATTTGCTGTTGCTGCTGCCCGGATGGCAGTGGAAGATGCCAAATTGGATATGGAAAAAGAAAATCCGGATATGGCAGGAACAGTGATTGGAACCGGTATCGGCGGTATTGCCACCATGGAGGAAACGGTATTCCGTATTGAGCAAAAAGGACCGGGCAAGGTGAATCCTTTTGCTGTTCCTATGATGATTGCCAATATGGCTTCCGGACAAGTTTCCATTACTTTTGGTCTGCAGGGGCCTGTACTCACTGATGTGACCGCCTGTGCATCCGGTACTAACGCCATCGGTCTTGCTGCACGCCTGATTAAGCATGGTGATGCTGATGTGATGATTGCCGGGGGGACGGAAGCGGCTGTGGCAAAGACACCGATGGCAGGATTTGCCGCCATGAAGGCGCTCTCTTCAAGAGAATGTCCGCCGGAAGAAGCGTCTTGCCCGTTTGATGCCCGCCGGGACGGATTCGTTCTTGGTGAAGGCGCCGGAATTCTCGTACTGGAAGAACTGGAACATGCGAAAAAGAGAGGCGCTTATATTTATGCTGAACTTGCAGGGTATGGTTCCAACGGTGATGCTTACCATATTACCGCTCCCCGGCCGGGCGGCGAGGTGGCGCTCCGCTGCATGCAGAAAGCATTGGCAGATGCCCGTATTGATCCGAAAGACGTGGACTATATCAATGCCCATGGCACATCTACCCATTTGAATGACTTGAACGAAAGTACTGCCATTAAAGCGCTGCTGGGACAGCATGCTTATGAAATTCCCGTAAACTCCACAAAATCCATGACAGGGCATCTGCTTGGCGCAGCGGGTGCGATCGAAGCCGTGGTATGCGTGCTGACTATTGAAAAGAATAGGGTTCATCCGACTATTAACCGGAAAGAAATCGATCCGGACTGTGATTTGGATTATGTGACAGATGGTGCAAGAGATGTAAAAGTAAACGTGGCCATGTCTAATTCTTTCGGCTTCGGTGGACATAACGCGGTTATCGTTATGAGGCGTTATGAGGAGTAGGAATGAGCCGGATTGAGCGCAGGAAGCAGGAGCGGCTGGATGAAGTCCGGCGTTTTGCAAAAGAGAGTGATATTCCTGTCCATAATATGGAGTTGCTGAATGTGGCACTGACCCATACCTCTTATGCCAATGAACATCGTAATCTGAAAGTTCATGACAATGAACGTCTCGAGTTTTTGGGGGACGCTGTTTTGGATCTGGCAGTAGGGGATTATCTTTTCCGGCGTTTTCCCGAATGGCCGGAAGGAGATCTGACCCGTGCCAAGGCAAGCGTAGTGTGCAAACCGGCATGTGCCGAATGTGCGGCTAATTTCCATGTAGGTGATTATATGCTTCTTGGCAGAGGGGAAGAAATGTCGGGCGGCAGAACCCGCGTTTCTATCCTTGGGAATGCTTTTGAGTCGGTGATCGGTGCTGTTTATTTAGACAACGGCTATGAAGTGGCGGCAAAGTTTATTCTGGGCCATATGCAGAAGTTTCTTGATCTGGTTGATCAGGGGATTTATGATCATGACTATAAATCAGATTTACAGGAAATTGCCCAAAAAAATGGTGATGTCGATATACGGTATGAGGTCGTCCGTGATGAGGGACCGGATCATGATAAGACAATATGGATGGAACTTTTCATTAATGGGAAAGCACTTGGAACCGGTATAGGCAAGAGTAAAAAAGAAGCCGCCCAAAATGCGGCTAAGGAAGCCATTGAACGGCTTCATAAGGGAGAGTTAGTACCGCCTTCTCCTGAATGAAGCAAGGGGGGATAAGATTGGCGGCGGTGAAGCAGCTTACAAGGCCGGATGAAATTGTCGCGCGGATACGGGAAATATACGTGCCCAACCATTTTATGTCCGACTATTTTCATATTGATATTGATGATATCCGCTGCGGGAAAGTGACGGTCAGTTTACTGACAGATCCGAGAAAACACACGAACCACAGAGAGGTGCTCCACGGCGGTGTTATGATGGCACTTGCCGATTCGGTGACAGGAGTTACAGGGGCATCTGTCGGGGCGGTAGTCGTTACAGTCAGCCTTACGATGAGTTTTATCCGTAATGCGAGACCGGGTTCCAGAATCCGTGTAAAAAGCCATATTACCCACAACGGCAGAACAACAATTGTTATTGCCGCGGAAATGTATGACGAAGATGATAAATTGATGGCAAATATACTGGCGGACATGATGATTGTTGATCATTTTCCCGAGATACCGAGAAAGTGGTAAATATAAACGGATACTTCCGAATATTCCTGTGGGCATATAATATGCTTCAGGAACGGAGTATCCGTTTTTTATCTTATTAATTTTCAATACCGGTTCGTACAGGTACGCCTTTGTCATAATAGTGGCGTATCTTTTTCATTTCTGTAATCAAATCGGCGGCGTCAAGAATTTCTTTCGGCGCATTCCGTCCGGTAAAAATGAGTTCTACTTCAGGGCGGCGGGCTTTTAAAATTTTTTCCGTCTCTTCCTCTGTTGCCAAATCATACCAGCGTGCCATATTATATTCGTCCAGGATGACCATGTCGTAGTTTTTAGAAACAGCGTCTATGGCCTGCTCAATTCCTTTCAGAGTCATTTCCCGATAGTCTTTCGGAGGATGTCCCGCAGGATAAATTCGAATATGGTTTCCCCATGTTTTTCGCTGTTCATCCGTGAGCATTCCTTCCTTTGCGATGAAGTAAGGTTTGCCCAAAGTGATCAAGGTAATGCCCGGAATCGACTGGAGAATTTTCTGCTCTGAATAAGCGAGGGATTTCATGAATTGAAGGATACAAACTTTCTTTCCCGCACCGACAGCACGGATGGCAAGTCCGATGGCGGCAGTTGTCTTGCCCTTTCCGTCGCCTGTATATACATGGATATATCCTTTGGTCATGATGGCTGCCTCCTGTTTTTATTACACAAAATGACGGGGTTTCCGCATAAAAAAATCTTCCTGCTCTTACGGAAGAAAAGATGTTTCGCATGGGAAAATCAGAAAAATTGTTTCCTTGTTCCACATTTGTACTGTTTATAACGGCGGTGGACAAAAAAACCTCCGAGAGTAAGAATGAAGAGAACAACGAAACGTATACCGTGCTGGGAAAAATGGATCAGATCATGGCCGAGAACGACTTCAATGACTACGGAAGGAATTTTTCCGAAGAGTGTTGCCCGCAGATGCTGTCTTGTGGTGAGTTTTGTGAGGACTGCCGCTGCGGTAAAGAGAATGTTTGGCGAGTAGGGGATTGCCCGGGCTACAGCCATGGCGTATACCGAACTGTATTTGTCTACTTTTCTTAACATATGCTTTTTCTCAATGATCCGCCTTGCTTCATCCCTGAAAAATATGCGGCCGATATGGAAACTGATTTCAATCCCTATAACTTCGCCGATCCAGGAAATAATGATCCCCGGCAGAAGACCGAAAAGAACGCCGTTGATGGTGAGAAAAGGAATTGTGGGGATACCGAAAACGTTACAGAGAATCAGTAAAAAAAGGCTCACTGCAAAAGCCCCGTAACCAAAAGAGGAAATATAGCGGGACAGACTATCCACATCTCCCGCCAAAGTCAGGGTGATGGTATTGCTGTAAAATTCAGGAAAGAATATTTTAGCGATAAGAAAACATATGGCTGCCAGAAGCAGGAGCATAAAAATTCCTACCGTTTTTTTATATGAATCAGGCATGGGGATTCCTTGCAGAAAAAATAGGAAAACGGAAATATACAAGCTGCATAATTCTGTTTCCTGCAGAACAGTAATTTATTTTCATTATTATAGAACAAACCGTTCTTTATTGCCAGTTATCCGATGGCGTTATACATACCGTATTCGTTTTTACACATCCGGTCACTTGCAAAAATATATTTCCGCTTATATAATAACGAATATATTAAAATTGGCATGGATGGGAAGAAGCTGTCGGGTTTTCTCAAAGAGAACCGCTCCTTGGCTGGAAGAGCGGCAGAAAGAAAACAGCAAGTCACCCCGGAGCCGGCAGGGAGGCCTGTCCGCCGCGCACGTTACGCGCTGATGAGTGGCCTGACGGCTATTTAGGTGGTACCGCGGAAGTCTCTTTCGTCCTATGGGGATGAAAGAGTTTTTTATTTACAGGGAGTGGATGACATGGATGAGATGAAAGATTTAGGGAAGTATGAACCCGGTGCGATTGAAGAGAAATGGTATAACTTTTGGGAGGAACACGGTGTATTTCATGATGAACCGGAGGAGGGGAAAGAGCCGTACAGCATTGTGCTGCCGCCTCCCAATGTAACGGGGCAGCTTCATATGGGGCATGCGCTGGACAATACATTGCAGGATATCCTGATCCGCTATAAAAGGATGCAGGGGTATAATGTCCTCTGGCTTCCGGGAAAGGACCATGCCGGTATCGCCACGCAGGTCAAGGTGGAAAAACAGATCGCCGAAGAAGGCCTCACAAAGTACGATCTGGGACGTGAAAAATTTTTGGAACGCGTATGGGAATGGAAGGAAAAATACGGGAATACCATCGGGAAGCAGATCCGACGCCTGGGGTCTTCCTGTGATTGGAGCCGTGAACGTTTTACGATGGATGATGTTTGCGCCCGTGCTGTCCGTGAAGTATTTGTATCCCTTTATGAAAAAGGTCTGATTTATCAGGGGTTCCGCATTACCAACTGGTGTCCCCGCTGCCAGACGGCGCTTTCCGATATTGAAGTAGAGCATGAAAATGATATGGGCCATCTGTGGTATTTCGATTATCCTCTTGCCGATGAGGAAGGTGCTGTGCGCATCGCAACGACCCGTCCTGAAACGATTCCCGGTGATACGGCCGTCGCTGTTAATCCGAAAGATGAAAGATATGCGCATCTGGTCGGGAAGAAGGTGAAGCTGCCGACTACTGACAGAGAGATTCCTATCATCGCTGATGAATATGTAGATATGGAATATGGTACAGGCTGTGTAAAGATTACACCGGCCCATGATCCAAATGATTTTGCCATGGGTGAACGCCACCATCTGGAAACCATCGTCATCATGAATAAAGACGGCACGATGAACGAAAAGGCGGGCAGATATAATGGCATGGACCGTTACGAGTGCAGGAAAGAGATCATCAAAGATCTTACGGATATGGGGCTTTTTGTAAAAAGCGAAGAAAAAGAACATGCCGTCGGTCACTGCTCGCGCTGCCATACGGTTGTTGAACCGCTTACCACGAAACAGTGGTTTGTCAAAATGAAACCGCTTGCCGGTCCCGCTATGGAAGCAGTGCAGTCGGGGAAAACAAAATTTGTTCCTGAACGTTTTTCTTCTACCTATATCCAGTGGCTGGAAAATATTCATGACTGGTGTATTTCCCGCCAGCTCTGGTGGGGACATCGTATTCCTGTGTGGTACTGCGACGATTGTGGTGAAGTCATTGCGTCCCGCACCGATTTGGAGGCCTGCCCGAAATGCGGAAGCAAACATATCCGCCAGGATCCTGACGTTCTTGATACATGGTTTTCCTCTGCGCTCTGGCCGTTTTCCACCATGGGCTGGCCTGACAGGACGCCGGTCCTGAACCAATGGTATCCTACATCTACGATGGTTACCGGTTATGACATCATTTTTTTCTGGGTTGCCCGTATGATGTTCATGTCTATGGAATTCATGAAGGAAATTCCTTTCAGGTATGTGTTTATTCATGGTCTTGTCCGCGATTCCCAGGGGCGGAAAATGTCCAAATCCCTGGGCAACGGCATTGATCCCCTGGACGTGATTGAGAAATATGGCGCTGATGCGCTTCGGTTTACGCTTGTCACAGGCAATACGCCGGGCAATGATATGCGTTTTTACTATGAACGTGTGGAGGGAAACCGTAATTTTGCCAATAAATTATGGAACGCCAGCAAGTTTACCCTTATGAATCTGGATGACTATGATCCCCGTTTCATTCCGGAAGAAAGCCAGTATACACTTGCGGATAAATGGATTTTGGAAGGTCTTGCGCAGACGGAAGAGCATGTCAGCGAGAACCTTGATAAATATGAGTTAGGCGCTGCCGCGGATTCTATTTATGATTTTGCATGGAACTCTTTCTGCGACTGGTATATTGAAACGTCGAAGGGCCGTCTTTATGGAGCGCACAATGCCGACCGGCAGGTTACCCAATATGTCCTTGTGTATGTACTGACGAGAATCATGGCGCTCCTGCATCCTTTTATGCCGTTTATTACGGAACACCTCTGGCAGCATCTGCCCCACTCCGGTGAAACTCTGGCGAGAGCTCCCTGGCCGGCAGCTGATGAAAGACTTCGTTTCCCGGAAGAACAGGAGCAGATGGAGCGTATCATGGACGCGATTAAGGCTGTCCGCAATATGCGTGCGGAAGCGAATGTGGCGCCGAACAGAATGTGCCATATCCGGATCGCGGTTCATCGTGATGATTTGAAAAAATGTATCGAAACCCATGAAGAATATTTTGAAAAACTGGGGCATGTAGAAAAAATCGTCCTGCTTGCCGCTGATGGAACAAAGCCTGAAAATGCCCTTGCTGCTGTTGTCACGGGCATGGAAGTATATCTTGAATTGAAGGGCCTGATTGATACGGCTAAGGAAAGAGAACGGATCGAAAAGGCAAAAGCCGCTCTGGAAAAAGAAATCGCCCGTACATCCGGTAAGTTGAACAATAAGGGTTTTCTTGCGAAAGCGCCGGAAGATGTTGTGGCGAAAGAAAAAGAAAAACTTGCGGAGTTTGAAGAGAAGATGAAATCATTTGATGAACGTCTTCGTTTCCTTGCCGATCTTTAATTGTTGTTGCATAAAGGAGTCAGTATGAATTATCAGGAAAGTATTTCCCGTCTGGAAGAAGCATCCGTTTTCGGAATCAAGCCGGGGCTGGAACGAATGCAAAAAATTCTTGCTGTACTGGGAAATCCTGAAAAAGCCTGTAAGATGATCCATATCACGGGGACGAATGGAAAAGGGAGCGTCGCCGCTATGATAACGAGTGTTTTGGAAAATACAAATCTTAAGGTAGGGCGGTTTACGTCACCGCATCTTATAGACTACACGGAACGGATTTACCTGGGGGGGAAAGATATCTCCCGGGAAGATTTTGCCAAAGCGGCCACAGTGGTTTTTAAAGCTCATGACGAGCTGATAGCCGCGGGGGAAGAAGCATTGACGGAATTTGAACTGCTGACAGCCATCGCGTTTTGGTATTTCCGTGAAAACAAAGCGGATTACGCCGTTATGGAAGTCGGCATGGGCGGACGTTTTGACGCGACCAATGTAGTGATGCCTGTTGTTTCCGTCATTACGAATGTGGCTATGGATCACATGCAGTATCTGGGAAATACCCTTCAGGAAATAGCGAGAGAAAAAGCGGGAATTATCAAAGAGGGGATTCCGGTAGTCACTGCGGCGCAGCATGTGGCTTTGAAGGAATTGAAAAAAGATGCCCACAATAAAAAAGCACGCATTTATTTTTACGGCCGTGATTTTGAAATCGATACAAGAAACAAATGGGAGCAGGGCCAGGTCGTAGTGGTGAAACGGAAAGGCATGCCGAAAGAACTGGAAAAGAGCATGCTCTTTGTTCCCTTTATCGGTGCCCATCAGGCAGTCAATGCGGCGGTGGCAGCGATGGCACTTACCATTCTCATGAAAGAAGACGGGCGGATTAATGAAAATGATCTCCGTGAAGGATTGGCGCGGACCAGATGGCAGGGCCGTTTTGAAATCCATCACGCAGGGGGGAAAACAGTTGTCTTAGACGGCGCGCACAATGAGGCCGGAGCGGAAGCGCTTCAGGAAGCATTGCGGGAACAGTATCCCGATAAACGGCGTATTTTCGTTTTTTCTTCTCTTCAGGATAAAACGACGGAAACCATTATTCAGATGCTCGTAAGAAAAGGGGACAAGGTTTATGCCTGCGCCGCGCCGACACCGAGGACAAGGACGCCTGAAGAAATCTGTGAAATGATTGACCGGCAGAAAATCAGGGCGGAGCACAAGATAGCGGGGAGCGTGGCAGATGCTTTGGAAAAGGCGGTGAAAGAGGCGGATGAAAACGATATTGTCCTCGTCTGCGGCTCTCTTTACATATTGGGAGACGCGATCCGGTGGCTTCGAAAGCAGGAATTGGCAGAATAAAAAATAAACAAGAAAAAGGACTGAGGGAAACATAAAATATTTTCTCAGTCCTTTTTCTTTTCTTGTTGTCGCTGATTATTATGCTGATAAATAAATGAGCAGTCCATCAGCGTTTTATCATAGATTAGTAATTTTCCGCCTTAATAGCGAAGAAAGAACGGGGATGGTTGCATACGGGACATTCTTCCGGCGCCTCTACGGATTCGCAAGTGAAGCCGCAGTTCGCGCACATCCAGAGTTTCTTTTCATCTCTCTTGAATAATTTGCCGTTTTCCACATTGGCAAGAAGAATTTTATATCTTCTTTCATGCTGCTTTTCAATTTCGCCGATTTTGGTCATGAGGAAAGCAATCTGCGGAAAGCCCTCTTTTTTTGCAGTTTCAGCAAACTCCGGATACATTGAAGTCCATTCATCATTTTCCCCTTTGGCTGCCATTTTCAAATGTTCGGCGGTATCCTTTTTCAGATCCCCCACGAGCCAGAACCAGATTTTAGCATGAGCTCTTTCCTGGTTCGCGGTTTCTTCAAAGAGATCGGCAATCTGCCGAGACATGGACGGATCTTTTCGTGCTTCGCCAGCGAAGAGATTGTATTTCACATGGGCCTGTGCCTCTCCCGCGAAAGCGGCGCGCAGATTTTTTTCGGTCTGTGTACCTGCAAGGCGCGACATTTCTTCCAAAGCTTTTTCTTCATTCATGATTTTTTCCTCCTGAACAACTTACCTTACTATAAAGGATACTCCTGATATCCGTAATTATTATACATGATAAAAGTTTTGCGGAACAGGGAAAATGAGAAAGGAATATTTTCTGTTTCCAATTTGGCATGAAAGTAGAATCATTTTGTAAATAAATTTTTACAAAGAATTTACACAGCTGCTTTATGATAAAGAAAATAATAGGAAGTCGTGTACCTTTTAAGGGGGCGGGAGTATGTTCAGCCTGGTCAATAAGCATGAAGAGTTTTTTGATTTTCTTGTAACAAATGGAGAATATTTTCACAAAGGAACGCTTATGGTCAAGGAAGTCCTTCAAGATCCGAAGAAGCTGGAACGCTGTGCCAAGGAAGCGGAGAAAATTGAGCATCTTGCTGACGGAGTGACCCATGAAGTAGCGGCAAAAATGAAGCATGTCTTTATTACGCCTATTGACAGAGAGGATTTTTATCTCCTTACCAGCAACCTGGACGACTGTGTAGACGATATTAAAGATGTCATCTTTACTTTGCGCATTTATCATGCCGGCCTCGGCTGGAACCGGATGCTTCGCATGGCGGATATTCTGATAGAAATGTCCGGAGAATTGATTATCCTGTTCCGCCTCCTGAAAGATATAGATAAAAATGAAACGGAGATTACAGAACGGGCCCGTAAGATCAATCGTCTCGAAAGTGAAGCAGACACGATTTATCGTGCGATTATTTCTGATTTGTTTGACGGTACCCATGAGGCGGTAGAGATTATCCGCTGGAAGGAAATCATGGAAACGATGGAGGAAACGGCAGATCAGGCAGAACGCGTAGGTAATTTGATTAAAGAAGTGGTTATGAAATATGCCTGATATTTATGCGATAGGCCTGGTAATTGTTCTGGCGCTTGCCTTTGATTTTATCAACGGCTTCCATGATACAGCAAATGCGATTGCTACCTGTATCGCAACGCGCTCCTTAAGTCCCCGCATAGCGATTATCATGTCGGCGTTTTTAAATTTTGTTGGAGCGATGGTGTCGACCGGTGTGGCGAAAACAATCGGAGGGGAGATTGTCACGTCTCCGCAGATGGTGGACTCCACAGTGCTTATAGCGGCGCTTTTTGCCGCTATCGTATGGAATCTTTTTACTTGGAAGATCGGCATGCCTTCCAGCTCCTCTCATGCGCTGATCGGCGGTGTCCTCGGAGCGGTGACAATTTCTTACGGTACGGGGGCAATCAATGGGAACGGGGTTTTTATGATCGTGGCGGGACTCATCGGTTCACCTGTTATTGCCATGTTCAGCGGATATGTCATCATGACGCTTCTGTTTATCCTGTTCCGGAATGTGGGAAGATCGAAAGTGAATTATATTTCTCTCCATATACAGAGCTTATCCGCCGCGGTAATGGCATTTTCCCACGGTTCAAATGATGCGCAGAAGTGCATGGGAATCATCACGCTGGCACTTTTGTCCGGCGGGTACATTGGAGAACTGGAAGTTCCTTTCCTTGTAAAGATTGCCTGTGCTTTTGCCATGTGTGCGGGGACGAGTGTGGGCGGCTGGCGCATTATCCGTACTGTCGGGAATAAAATATTCCGTTTGGAACCGGTGAACGGACTGGCAGCAGATATCAATTCGGCGTTAACTATTTTCACGGCGACCTTCCTGCATCTCCCCGTATCTACGACACATGTGGTCACAGGCTCCATTATGGGGGTGGGCTGGGCAAAGCGGTTCCGTGCAGTACACTGGAATGTGGCGTATTCCATGGTGGGTGCCTGGGTCATGACGATTCCCAGCACAGCGGCAGTCGGCGCATTGGTATACATCCTTATCTGTTATATCTTTTGAGAAAATACAATGATCGCCCGTTTATGCGGGCGTTTTTTGAAAAAAGCACTCACTATGAGTACTTTTATTATTTGTCTTGTCACTTTATTGTAAATACACTTTTCTTATCTTTTACAAATTCTTTTATATTGAATCCATCTTGTAGACTATTATACATCTCTTTTTCTAACTTTATAGATTTTTCTCGAAGATTATTGGTATGCTTCTCCATCAATGTATATTTGTAATCTTTATCATATTTACTATAATCTAATTCTTTTATTACCGATACCTCGCTAAACAACTCACAAAAATCGCTTGCAAGTGTACTATCCATCCAAACCATTTTTCGCCCGATACCATATAAATCGTTAGTAACTTTATTACAAGTTTCTTTATTTTTCAGCCAAGGATAATATGTAAAACTTTGATTAGTTGCTACATTATATCTTTCAACTACAGAAAAATAATTAAGGCATTCTCCCAGTTTTTCTAAAGCGTCTAATCTCCGATTGACGATTTGTATATAATAAACGTTTTTATACTCCAAATTTTTCGTAAATTCATTTATAAAATAAGTTCCAGTTAACGTAATTATGGCTACAATTATTGCCCCAGATATAGAAGCTATTTCATTCATATTATCCCTTCTTTTTTATTATATAACAGAATATTGTCCGTCAAAATGAAAAGTACACACCCTCGACCAAAGTACGTGCTTTTCTATGTAAGAATGATTTTCCTTTCACTTTTATACTATCATAATACCACTTTTAAATGTCTCATAGTGTCTCATATGACGGTGGGTTGGTATAAATTTTTAGTGGGTGTTTTATACACTTGAATTGTCAAGCCAAGTGCAACATAGTTGAATAATAGACTTCATAGGGAGTT